>ERZ856578.3404-NODE-3404-length-23853-cov-4.955417_pt1 | contig 23853 bp, 17 predicted proteins | sample MGYA00514384_ERZ856578 | MGnify/ENA primary metagenome ERZ856578 (study PRJEB29103, sample SAMN06111958) | human gut metagenome | biome: human gut; feature: ankylosing spondylitis patient; material: healthy_person | host: Homo sapiens | place: China:Hangzhou... | reverse complement strand
CGCAGGCTACAAGGCAGCCGTCACGAAAAAGACCGCTTCTTACACCAATACCGGCGGCAAGAAAGGCACGAAGTACTATTACAAGGTTCAGGTCAGAGTTTACGACGAAAACGGCAAGCTTGCCGCGAAAACCGCGCTCAAGCAGTGCAAATACGCAAGCAGAACATGGACGAAAGGGAAATAGGACCCGCACAGACGGGTGCAGGCAGGCTCCGACCAGCCGGAATCCCCGGACACACAACAACATCACAGGACATCAATGATTTCAGGAGCATAAATTGATGTAAAAGAGACTGCAAGGTAGGTGTATACTTTGCAGTCTCTGCGTTATGAATTCATATAAAACTGCTTTGCAAAGAGAAGCGAGATGTGATAAAATTTTCTTAATGAAAAGGCAGCGATTGAAAGAAAAAGCCCATAAAATCAATGATTTAGGGCTTGGCATTACGCGCCACCCGTCCATGAACCTGCCGGAAGAACGGCTTGCAGCAATCGAAAAACAGATTGCTCAGCGGACAAGAGAGCTGCTTGCGATTCCGACCCGAACAAAGGTGAAAGAAACGAGCGAGCCTGTAAGATAATTTGCAATTTCATAAGATGAAAGTTTGCTCCTGCGTAGCCTGCAGGAGCTTTTCTTTTCGGAAGGCAAAAGGCAGGGAAAACCCCTAAGACCCCTGCTTCACATAGAACAATATTTTTTATGAAAAAATATTGCATAAAAAATATAAAACATGGTATAATGTCCTTACACAGCGATTGCCGAGCCGCAGGCGACGGCAGAACTGATGGAATGATTCCCTCGATTGTCCTTACGGCATTGCCGCAAGGTAGGAATCATTGAAACACGCGAAGCGTGTTATAAGACAGATGCCCAGAGTTCTTAGCGATTTGCAGCCCTAGCCCGCTGATTGGCGAGCCGTAAGGCGAAGGCAGAAGCGAGGCAGGTCTCACGCCAAAAAGTGCAGCGCTTTAGCGCGTAGCACTTTAAGGGGCAAGCCAAAGGCGCAGACAGAGCTTAGAACTTATGGTATAATGGCAATAAGAAAAAGCAGCAGGAGGAAGAAAGATGCTTGTAAGTGTAAAAATCAATAATTGCCTGATTTACAATTCCGAAACGAAGTTTTCGATGCAGGCAAACAGACATTATAAACGCTTTCCGAATAATGTAGCCTCGTTTAAAGAATTAGGCGTATTAAAAACAGCAGTCATTTTCGGACCAAACAATGCAGGCAAAACAAATTTTGTGAACATCTTAGCAATGATAAAACGAATTTTTTTGAACCAAGATGCTCACATTTCCAAAAACCTTTTTAATCCGAATCCGCTTTGCGAATTAACCGTCTCCTTTATTGAAAAAGGTGCAGAATATCTTTTCTCGGCAAAGTATGATGCAGAAAAAAGAGAATATCTTTATGAAAGATTTGCACAGGTGCACCGCGACCGATATGGAAACCGAAAAGAAACGACAATGCTGCTTCGCGACAGCCTTGCAGAAAGCTATATCTGTGAAAACGCAGAGCTTGAGGCGGTAATGAAGGTTGCAGCGAAAAACAACCTGTTTATGTATTTGATTGATACAAGCAAATTTTCCAAACTCCATGAAATAAAAGAAATCCTTACAGGATTCGCAGGGCGAATCGATATTGTTGACATGAACAATATCCCGATTAAAAAGACGATTGATATGTTGAAGCTATCCAATCAGAAACAGGAAAAAATTAAACATTTCATCTTAAATGCAGATATTTCCTTGGAGGATTTTCATTATGCCGGAGAGGATGAATTAAAGATCCAGCTCTCTGACGAGAAGCACGACATGGAAAGAAAACCGCAGGAAAACTCACTCTCTGCAGCAGCGCCTCTCATGGAAATGCTGCATTTGACCTCCGTATATAACGGCGTGAAAGTTCCGAGCATTCTCTTTGATTCTACCGGAACGAAAAAAATCGCAGCCCTTGCCAGCTATGTGATTGACGCACTCGAAAACAATCGGATTCTTATCATTGACGAACTGGATAACAGCCTGCATTTCAAGCTCACACGCGGAATCCTTGCTCTTTTTAATAACGAACTGAACGAAAGGGCGCAGCTTATCGCAACGGTGCATGACATTTCGCTTCTGGACTGCAAGACCCTATTTCGTAAGGAACAAATCTGGTTTGCTTGCAAGGATAAAGAACACGCCTACTTGTATTCTCTTGCCGAGTTTACAGCAGAAAAAGATAACATTCGAGATACCAGCGATATTATCGAAAAATATAAGAGGGGAATGCTTGGCGCGCTTCCGGAGCCGGAGTTTTTTGAGTCGCTGTTGGAGGTGAAAAACGATGTCGAAACTGCCGAGCATTAACAGAAAACATAAAATTTGTGTCATTTGTGAGGGTGCGGAGGATCATGCATATTTTGAAAGACTTTGCAAACTTGGCGTATGGAATGATGCGTACGACTTCAAACCAATTAACGCGAAAAGCGCTTCGAATATCCCTGCAAGGTATCAGAATGAGTTTCAAAATGATAACTACGAACTGGTTTTGATTTTTTGCGATACGGACAAAGAACCATATCGGGAGTATGGACAGATAAAGGCAAAGATTGATGCCTTCCATGGCGGCAGTACACCTGCCTCACAGCATATGATTATCTATGCGAACCCGTGTACGATGCAAATTGTCTTGTCACACTTTGGAGATGTTTCTTTAAAAAATCAAGGCAAAAAGACGAATGCAGACATCATAGAGAAATTCACAGGCGTGAAAAACTATGATGCACATAAAGAACAAATCGAAGAAATTTGCAGTAAGATATTTCGCCGGACTTATCCGGATATGCGAAGCCGCGTGCAGCTGCTCAATCATCCGGATACCGTCTCCGGCAGTACGAATTTTATTGTGTTCTTGGAACACTTTGAAGAAGAGAAAGACGAATGGATTGAGGAAATTCAGAGTCATTTATAACAGAATAAAGCATAAGTAAAACAGCCTCGCAAACTGATATGATCAAACAGCAGGCTGTTTTCTTATGCGACAAGACAAAAAGAGAAGGTGAATTCAACTTAACTCCTTTAACTCTCCCTGTTTAACTCACCATATGTGAGTTAAAATGTAAATTTAACTCACATATGGTGAGTTAAACAGTGCATAATGCACTTAAAAGAGGGAGTTAAAATGATATAAGGACCTGCAGCGCATAGAGGAAAATCGCAAAAACGGGCAAAAAGGCTACACGCCGGAGGAAGTCCATGCAATTCTGGGGCAAGTGATAAAAGAGACCGTCCGATACCGGATTGTGTATTTGAAGCAATTTTAGAGCAGCGGAAGAATGGATAACCATGGATGTTTATGGCGATAATCGCGGCATCCTTGCGGATTGTGTGGACGAGCTGCAGTCATTTATCGAAGAAGTGCTGCCGAATGCGGAGCAGGATAACGTCCTTGTAACAGAGAGTATGGATGTTGTAATCAATGCAAAATCGTATCTATCTTAAAGAATCTCGAATCGAAAAGTAAAGTTTATAAAAAGTATAGCCATAACCGCAATTTGGAAAACCTATGTTCGTTTTTGGCTATACTTTTTATATTTTTTGTGATACAATGGTTCTGTTCCGTAAGCGCAAACGAGAGCGATGCGCGAACGGCAAAACAGACCTTGTGCTTTTGTTCCCCGGCTTTGCAGCCCTAGCCCGCTGAGTGGCAAGCCGCAAGGCGAAGACAGAAGCGAGGCAGGTCTCACGCCAAGAAGCGCAGTGCTTTAGCGCGTGGCACTTTAAGGTAGCCGGCAAGGAACAAGTCGTAGAAGGCGATCGGCGAGCTGGAAAGACGACAGCAGAGCCGCTCAGCGTCCGGACTGCTTTTTAGTGACTTTTTCGCAGGGTCACTGAGAAAGGAAAACGAGAAATGGAGTTCAAACTACATGCAGACTATACCATGATGGGCGACCAGCCGGAGGCGGTGGCGCGGCTTGCCGCAGGGATCGCGGAGGGCAGGAAATATCAGACTTTGATGGGCGTGACGGGGTCCGGCAAGACCTTCACGATGGCGAATCTGATCCAGCAGGTGCAGAAGCCAACGCTGGTGATTTCCCATAACAAGACGCTGGCAGCGCAGCTTCACGGCGAGTTTAAGGAGTTCTTCCCGGAGAACGCGGTGGAGTATTTTGTTAGCTATTACGATTACTACCAACCGGAGGCTTATGTGCCTTCGACGGATACCTATATCGAAAAAGACTCGGATATCAATGATGAGATCGAAAAGCTGCGCCATTCGGCGACAGCGGCACTTGCAGAGCGTAAGGATGTCATTATCGTTGCATCGGTTTCGTGCATCTACGGCTTGGGCAGCCCGTTTGACTACGAGAACCAGATGCTTTCGCTGCGTCCGGGTATGGAGAAGCCGCGCAGGGATATCCTGCGCAAGCTGGTGGATATCCAGTATGTCCGCAATGATCTGGCATTTGAGCGCGGTACCTTCCGCGTGCGCGGCGATGTCATCGATATCTATCCGGCGGGCGCGGAGTCAGCAGTCCGGGTCGAGCTGTTCGGTGATGAAATCGAGAGCATCAAAGAAATGAATCCGCTGACCGGGGAGGTCCTCGGTATCCGCAATCATATCGCGATCTATCCGGCGTCGCATTATGTGACCTCTCCGGAAAAGATGGAGCACGCGCTGACAACGATCGATCAGGAGCTGGTCGAACGGGTGCAGTGGTTCAAGGATCGCGGCAAGCTGCTGGAGGCGCAGCGCATCGAGCAGCGCACCAGATACGACCTTGAAATGCTGCGGGAGATCGGCAGCTGCAAGGGTATTGAGAACTACTCGCGGCATCTCAACGGATTGACCGCGGGGACAAGACCCTACACGCTGATCGACTATTTCCCGAAGGACTTTTTACTCATCATCGACGAGTCGCACGCCATGCTGCCGCAGCTTCGGGCGATGTATGCGGGAGACCGTTCGCGCAAATCTTCACTGGTGGAATACGGCTTCCGCCTGCCGTCGGCGCTCGACAACCGCCCGCTGCAGTTCGACGAGTTCAGTCAGCTGGTCAATCAGGCGGTCTTTGTGAGCGCGACCCCTGCCGCTTACGAAAAGGAAGTGTCCGGCGGTGTGAACGCCGAGCAGATCATCAGACCGACCGGACTTTTGGACCCGCCGATCACTGTCGTGCCGTCCGAGGGACAGATCGACCATCTGATCGGAGAGATCCGCAAGACGACGGAAAAGGGTGAGCGGGTGCTCGTCACGACGCTGACAAAAAAAATGGCGGAGAGTTTAACGGACTACCTGAAAGGGGTAAATATAAAGGTCAGATATCTGCATTCGGAGGTGGATACCTTAGAGCGTATGGAAATCATTCGTGACCTGCGGCTAGGCGTATTTGATGTGCTGGTCGGTATCAATCTGCTGCGGGAGGGTCTTGATATTCCGGAGGTTTCGCTGGTGGCGATTCTGGACGCTGACAAAGAGGGCTTCCTCAGAACCGAAACTTCGCTGATTCAGACCATCGGACGCGCGGCCAGAAACGCGGACGGCAGGGTCATCATGTACGCGGACAAGATCAGCGGCGCGATGGACGTTGCCATCAAGGAGACGGAGCGCCGCCGCGGGATTCAGGATGCCTACAACAAGGCGCATGGAATCACGCCGACTACGGTCAAGAAGTCGGTGCGCGCGGTGATCGAGGCGACGCGCGCGGCAGAGCCGGGAATGGAAGATTACAAGGGCAAGAGTCCGCTGGAACTGACCAAGAAGGAGCTTGCCGATTATGTAAAGAAGCTCGAAAAGGAGATGAAGCAGGCAGCAGGCGATCTGCAGTTTGAACGCGCCGCGCAGCTCCGAGATCAGATTTTCGAGTATAAAGTACGGTTATAGGGCGCGGCGGCGCGTGCGGCGCAGATGTCCGGCGTCAAAACCAAAACAAAAGGAGTGAGAAGATGTCAAAAGACATTGTGATCAAAGGGGCAAACGAAAACAATCTGAAGCATTTGGACGTCACGATCCCGCGCGATCAGCTGGTCGTGCTGACGGGGCTTTCCGGGTCTGGCAAGTCCTCGCTGGCATTTGATACCATCTACGCGGAGGGACAGCGGCGCTACATGGAGAGTCTTTCCTCATACGCGAGACAGTTCCTCGGTCAGATGGAAAAACCGGACGTAGAGTACATCGAGGGGCTTTCTCCGGCGATTTCCATCGACCAGAAGACGACCAACCGCAATCCGCGTTCGACCGTCGGTACGGTGACGGAGATTCACGACTATCTGCGCCTGCTCTACGCCAGAGTCGGCAAGCCGCATTGTCCGGTCTGCGGCAGGCTGATCAGTAGCCAGTCCATCGACCAGATGGTAGATACGATCATGGCGTTTGAAGAGGGTACGAAGCTTTTGGTGCTGGCGCCGGTGGTGCGCGGGCGCAAGGGTACCCACGAAAAGATTCTCGACCGTATTCGCCGCGAAGGATTTACGCGTGTGCGGGTGGACGGCGAGGTCAAGCTGCTGGAAGAGGACGAGATCAAGCTGGAAAAAACCTATAAGCACACCATCGAGATCGTTGTGGACCGTATCGTGGTCAAGCCGGGGCAGGAGAGCCGTATCGCGGAGGCCTGCGAGCTGGCTGTGGCGCAGGGCGACGGGCTTGTATCGGTGATTGGCGATTTTTATGATCATCATTACGAAAAGATGTTCAGCACCAAGCTGGCGTGTCCGGATCACGGCATCAGCATCGAAGAACTGGAGCCGCGGATGTTTTCGTTCAACGCGCCGTTCGGCGCCTGTCCGACCTGCAACGGTCTGGGCTTTACGCAGAAGCTCGATCCGAAGCTTCTGATCGATGAAACCAAGAGCATCGACGAGGGCGCGCTGCAGCCGATCTTCGGCACGATGGAGTTCAGCGGATTTTACCGACAGCTGGTAGATGCATTGATTAGGGACCATGGGGTAGATTCCTCCCTCCCGCTAAAGGATCTGCCAAAGAAATTCCGACAGGAACTTTATTACGGAACCGGAGATCGTCATCTGGTCTACGATTATGTCAGCCGCACCAGCGGAACGGTTTCGCATCAGGACCGGCCGTTTGAGGGGGCGATGAACAATATCGAACGGCGTTACCGCGAGTCGACTTCGCAATATTTTAAGGACAAGATGGAAAAGTACATGACCATCAAGACCTGCCCGGACTGCGGCGGCAAGCGTTTGAAGCCGGAGATTCTGGCGGTAACGGTCGGTGGCAAAAACATCGCAGAGCTTTCGGACATGTCAATCCGCGAGGCACTGGATTTCATCGACAGCATCGCGTTCAGCGAAAAGGACGAAATGATCGCGCATCAGATTATCAAGGAAATCAAGGCAAGATTGCAGTTTCTGGTCGATGTGGGCTTGGACTATCTGACACTGAGCCGCAGCTCCGGGACGCTTTCGGGCGGCGAGTCCCAGCGCATTCGTCTGGCAACGCAGATTGGCTCCGGGCTGGTGGGCGTGCTCTATATCCTCGATGAGCCGAGCATCGGTCTGCACCAAAAAGACAACGAAAAATTACTGCAGACGCTGCGCCATCTGACCGACATCGGGAATACGCTGATTGTCGTTGAGCACGATGAAGACACCATGTACGCGGCGGACCATATCGTGGATATCGGTCCGGGCGCGGGTCTTTACGGCGGTGAGCTGGTCGCGCAGGGCAGCGTGCAGGATATTATGCGCTGCAAGGAATCGCTGACCGGGCAGTATCTGTCTGGCGCGAAGAAGATCTATGTACCGGATGCGCGGCGACCGGGCAACGGCAGCAGCATTATCGTCAAAGGGGCAAGAGAACACAATCTTAAACATATCGATGTGGAATTTCCGCTGGGCAAGTTTGTCTGTGTGACCGGTGTTTCCGGCTCCGGCAAGAGCAGTCTGGTCAATGAAATCCTGTATAAAGGGGCGGCGCGGGTCACTAACCGCCTGCAGGAGGTGCCGGGCGAACACGATGAGATTCTAGGACTGGAGTACATTGACAAGGTCATCGACATCGACCAGTCGCCGATCGGCAGAACGCCGCGTTCTAATCCGGCGACCTATACGGGCATGTTCAACCATATCCGGGATTTGTTCGCGAGTCTGCCGGAGGCGAAGCTGCGCGGCTACGAAAAAGGCCGCTTCAGCTTCAACGTCAAAGGCGGCCGCTGCGAGGCATGCAGCGGCGACGGCATCATTCAGATTGAGATGCATTTCCTGCCGGATGTGTATGTGCCCTGTGAGGTCTGCAAGGGAAAACGATACAACCGCGAGACGCTGGAAGTCAAATATAAAGGAAAAAGTATCTTCGATGTACTTGACATGAGTGTTAGTGAGGGGGTAGAATTCTTTCAGAACATTCCTTCCATCAGCAGGCATCTTGTGACGCTGGAAGAAGTCGGGCTGGGCTATATCAAGCTGGGTCAGCCGTCCACGCAGCTTTCGGGCGGTGAGGCGCAGCGTGTCAAGCTGGCGTCAGAGCTCGCCAAACGGAGTACGGGTAAGACGCTGTATATCCTCGACGAGCCGACGACAGGGCTGCACTTCGCGGACGTGGATAAGCTGCTGGCGGTGCTGGACAAGCTTGTGGACGCGGGAAATACAGTGGTAGTCATCGAGCATAATCTCGATGTCATCAAGCGGGCTGACCACATCATTGATCTGGGACCGGACGGCGGCAGCCGCGGCGGTACCATCGTGACGACCGGTACACCGGAAGCGGTTGCCGCGTGCCCGCAGTCTTATACAGGACAGTTCTTAAAAAAGCTATTGCAAGAATAGAAACGATACCGAAAGTAGAAACAAAGGTAGAAACAGAGGAGAAAAATCCAATGGACAAGAGAATGAATCTGACGATGCTCACAGATTTTTATGAAATCACCATGGCAAACGGCTATTTTGAATCCGGCATGGCGGACGATATCGCGTATTTCGATATGTTCTTCCGCAGAGTGCCGGACGGCGGCGGCTACGCGATCATGGCGGGGCTGGAGCAGCTCATCGACTATCTCAAGAACCTCAGATTTACGGATGCGGACATCGCATATCTGCGCGGCAAAAATATTTTCTGCGAAGATTTTCTTGCGTATCTGCGTGATTTTGAGTTCAAGTGTGATGTCTGGGCGGTGCCGGAGGGAACGCCGATCTTCCCGCATGAGCCGATCGTGACCGTCAGAGGACCGGTGATGCAGGCACAGTTCATCGAGACGATGGTGCTTTTGTGCATCAACCACCAGAGTATGATCGCGACCAAGGCGAGCCGCATTGTGCGCGCGGCAAAGGGCAGACCGGTCATGGAATTCGGTTCCCGCAGAGCGCATGGCGCGGACGCGGCGATCATGGGCGCGCGCGCGGCTTATATCGGCGGCTGCGCCGGTACAGCCTGCGCGATTGCGGACAGAGATTACGGCATCGTGGCGCTGGGAACGATGGCGCACAGCTGGGTGCAGATGTATCCGGACGAGTATTCCGCTTTCAAGAAGTACGCGGAAATCTATCCGGACAACTGCGTGCTGCTGGTGGACACCTACAATGTGCTGAAATCCGGCGTTCCTGCGGCGATCAAGGTATTCAAGGAAATGAAGCCTGCCAAGATGGGGATCCGTATCGACTCCGGCGACGTATCCTATTTGACGAAACAGGCGCGTAAGATGCTCGATGAAGCGGGACTTACGGACTGCACGATTGTCGTATCCAATTCTCTGGATGAATATATTATCCGCGACGTCATTTTGGAGGGGGCGCAGATCAACTCCTTCGGCGTCGGCGAGCGTCTGATTACCGCTAAATCCGAGCCGGTATTCGGCGGCGTCTATAAGCTGGCGGCACTCGAAAAGAACGGCGTGCTGACACCGAAGATCAAAATTTCCGAAAACGTCGAGAAAATCACCAATCCGGGCTTCAAGGGACTGTATCGCTTGTACAGCAAGGATACCGGCAAAGCGCGCGGCGATGTGATCACACTCGCGGAGGAAACGATTCCGGTGCAGGATTCTTATGAGATCTTCGACCCGAATGCGATTTGGAAAAAAACGCGGATCCGCAATTATGAGGTGCGCAATCTGCATGTGCCGATTTTCGAGCAGGGCAAGTGCGTTTACGAAAGTCCGGATATCGAAACGATTAAAAAATACTGTCAAGAGCAGCTTGCGACGCTTTGGGACGAGACCTTGCGTTTCGAAAATCCGCAGACCTATTACGTGGATCTTTCGCAGCGGCTTTGGGATATGAAAAACGGACTTCTGCAGGAGCATGCACTGAAATAGAAAAGGTAAAAAGGGAAACGATGGCTAGAATTTTAAAAGGCAGCGAGGTCGCGCAGGCGATCAACGAACGAACAGCGCGGCAGGTCGAGGCATTGCAGGCAGCGGGTGTGACGCCAACGCTGGCAATCCTGCGTGTGGGGGAGGGACCTGACGATATCAGCTACGAAAAGGGCGCGCGGAAGCGCTGCGAAAGTCTCGGTGTGGCAGTCAGACAGGTCACGCTTGCCGCGGATGTGACACAGGAAGCCTTTGATCGGGAATTAATCATGCTGAACGAGGATTCCGCGGTGCATGGCATTCTGCTGTTTCGCCCGCTGCCGCCGCAGCTGGATGACGAGCGGGCGCGGCAGATGCTGGCGCCGGGCAAGGATGTCGACGGCTGTACGGATGGCTCTTTGGCAGGCGTATTTACAAATACAGAAAATGGATTTTGCCCTTGTACGGCGCAGGCTGCCATGGAGATTCTGGACTATTATGGGATTGACTGCCAGGGCAGGAATGCGGTGGTCATCGGCAGGAGTCTGGTGGTCGGTCGTCCGGCGGCGATGCTGCTGATGCACAGGCATGCGACACCGACAATCTGTCACACCAAGACGCAAAAGATAGAGGAAATCGTAAAAAGAGCGGATATTGTAATCGTCTGCGCAGGCAAGATGGAATCTGTCGGCAGTTCATATTTTCGCGCGGGACAGACGGTCATCGACGTGGGTATCGGCTGGAACGAGGCGAAGGGTAAGCTCTGCGGCGATGTGGACTTTGACGCAGTTGAACCGCTCGTAGAGGCGATCACACCGGTACCGGGCGGCGTCGGTGCGGTCACTACGAGCGTGCTCGTATCGCATGTGGTCGAGGCCGCGGCGCGCAGCTTAGGGTAAAGCAATGTCGCGCATGTTTGCCGCCCGCGGCGCGGGCGGCTTTTTCAGTGAGACGCGGGTCTGTATCACGACCGCTCGCGTTCACAATCATTATGGATAGTAAGGAAAGAATCGTTTATGGAACAATTACGCATTTATTTCAGCGGCATCATGGCAGGCCTTGCGATCGCGCTGGGCGGGACCGTTTATCTCTCTGTAGAGAATCAGATCATCGGTGCGCTTTTTTTCACCGTAGGTCTGTTCACAGTCTGCACGATGAATTTTCATCTATATACGGGGAGGGTCTGCTATCTGTTTGAAAACGACAAAAGCTATGCACTGCATCTGCCGCTCATCTGGCTCGGCAATCTGACCGGGGCGGTTCTGACCGCGCAGCTTCTGATGCTGACCCGGCTGGCGCCGGCGCTGACGGCGCGCGCGGTGCTGCTGTGTGAGACCAAGCTGTCGGACAATTTGGGTAGCAGCTTCATTCTTGCGGTATTCTGTAATCTGCTGATCTTCATCGCAGTCGATGGTTTCAAAAATCATGAGCATGAGATCGGCAAATACCTGGGACTGTTTTTTGGTGTCGTGGCATTTATTCTCTGCGGCTTCGAGCACTGCGTCGCGAATATGTACTTTTTTACGGTCGGCGGCGCGTGGAGCCTGCGGACCCTGCTCTACGTACTGGTGATGACGCTCGGCAATTCTGTCGGCGGGTTGTTTCTGCCGCTACTGCGCAAGATCACGCGCAGCGTACAGGGCGGCTGATGTGTCGGGACGAGTCGGCGATTTCGTGCAGAAGCGTCGGCTGCCGATAGCGCTGACGAGCCATGCGCCTTCACGCAGAACAGTCAGCAGCTTGAAATGCTTTACATAACACGCTGATTGTGATAAAATATACATAATTTACGATATGAAGAATATAAAAGGAGAAGTTATGAATCAGAAACTGACAGGGAAGCAGTATGCTCTGCTGGCGTCCATGCTGTTCGGCATGTTCTTTGGCGCGGGCAACTTGATCTTCCCGATTATTTTGGGTGCAAAGGCAGGGGCGAGTCTCGTGCCTGCGCTGCTCGGCATGCTCATTACGGCGGTCGGCATGCCGCTTTTAGGTATTGTGGCGCTCGGCGTCTCCCGCAGCAGCGGTTTGATGCAGATGTCCGGCAGAGTCGCCAAATGGTACAGCTATTTCTTTACCTGTGCACTCTATTTGACGATCGGACCGTTCTTTGCAATCCCAAGATGCGCGGCGACCTCGTTTACGATGGGCATTGCGCCTCTGGTCAGCGGCAGTCATACGGTGCCGCAGGCAATTTTTACCACGCTGTTCTTCGCAGCGGTATTGTTCTTCGCATTGCGTCCGAACAATATTATGAACTCCATCGGCAAATATCTCAATCCGATCTTTTTAGTCTGTCTGGGCATTCTGGTCGTTGCGGCACTGCTTGACCCGATCCAGAGTGTGCGTTCTGTAGCGGCAAGCGGCGCTTACGCAGATAACGCGTTTTCCACAGGCTTCCTGCAGGGCTATGACACCTTAGACGCGCTGGCTTCTTTGGCATTCGGCATTATCGTCGTCAACGTGATCAAAGAGATGGGTGTCGAGGAACCGGGAGCAATCGCGAAAAATACGATTCAATCCGGCATTTTCAGCATGGTGCTGATGACGGTCATCTATGCCCTGATTGCGATTGTCGGCGCACAGAGTTATGGTCTGTACGCGGATCAGCTGGGAGAAGCCTCCTTTAACGGCGGCAACGCCTTTGCAATCATCGCGCAGCATTATCTCGGCAAGGCGGGCATGATCGTGCTGGCGCTGACGGTCACGTTCTGCTGCATGAAAACTGCCATCGGACTGGTAACAGCCTGCGCAGATACATTCTGCGAGATGTTCCCGCGTGCTTTGCGCTATCGTAATTGGGCGATCGTGTTTACCGCGTTTTCGCTGCTGGTGTCCAACATTGGTTTGTCGAAGATTATTTCTTTCTCGGCACCGGTGCTGTACTTCCTGTATCCGCTGGCAATCATGCTGATCCTGCTCAATATCTTCGGCAGGTATTTCAACTACGCGCGTCCAGTCTTTGTCTGTGCGATCGGATGCACCCTGGTCGCGGCGGTCTTTGATCTGCTCAAGGTCGCAGGACTTGCGCAGGGCGTTGTGGACTGGGTCGGTACCTGGCTGCCGTTCTATTCGCTGGGGCTGGGCTGGGTCGTACCGGGTGCGGTCGGCACGCTGGTCGGTCTTGTGGCTGCCAAAGCAGGCAGGAAAACAGTGTAAGCGACGGCTTTGCATAAGGGCGTATGCCTCATGTGGGGCGGGCGTAAATCAAATGGTTTATCACAGAGGGCGTGATCGTGCGGCCCTCTGTTTTTGTCAAAAAATTTTAAAATAGGGGTTGACAATTGAATACTGATTCAACTATAATATAGACAACAGTTGAATACTAATTCAACCAACGAAAGCGAAACGCCGACAGCGGCTGTTCGCAGATGCAAAGAAATGCAAATCAAATGAAATCAAAGAAAGTCAAAGAAAATCAAAGGAAAACGGAGGAACGGAAAATGAAAAAGACTTATTTATTAGAGGGTTTAGATTGTGCAAACTGTGCAGCAGAGGTAGAAAGAAACGTAGCAAAGCTGGATAACGTCAACAGCGCATCCGTCAACTTCCTGACACTCAAGATGGTACTGGACGTCAACGAAGAGGGCTTCGATGAGACCTACAAGAAGATCGTCAAGACCGTCAAGAAAACCGAACCGGATGTAGAGATCAAAGAACTGTAATGGTTCTGCCCTGTGAGTGCAAGCCGCAGGTGCAGCACGAACAGCGAGGCAGACCTTATGCTTTCGTTCCCCGACTTTAGTCGGCTAGGAACTAGTCGTATAATGTTCTTGCACAGTGATTGCCGAGCCATAGGCGACGGCAGAACTGATGCAAGACAGATGCCCGAGCGCAGGCGATTTGCAGCCCTAGCCCGCTGAGTGGCGAGCCGCAAGGCGAAGACAGAAGCGAGGCAGGTCTCACGCCAAGAAGCGCAGTGCTTTAGCACGTGGCGCTTTAAGGGCGGAGCGAGCGCGATAGCAGAGCCGCTCAGCGTCCGGGCTAATGGTTCTGCCCTGTGAGTGCAAGCCGCAGGCGGCATGGATTTGAGAGCTTGATGCGAGGTGAATGAAAATGAAAAAAAGAATGCAAAGACTGATCGTCGGTGCAGTATTGTTTGCGATCGCGCTGCTGGTCCCGGCAGAACCGACAGCTTTGAAATTCGCAGTCTATCTGGCAGCCTATCTGGTGATTGGCTATCAGGTATTGCGCAAGGCGCTGAACAACATCAAAAGAGGTAAAATATTTGACGAGAATTTCCTGATGGCGGTCGCGTCGGTCGGTGCGTTCGTCATCGGCGAGTATCCGGAAGCAGTTGCCGTCATGCTGTTTTATCAGATCGGTGAGCTGTTTGAGGATTATGCGGTCGGCAAATCCCGCAAGTCGATCACAGAGCTGATGAATATCCGTCCGGACTACGCGAATCTCAAGGTTGCGGGCGGCGATACCAAAAAGGTCGACCCGGATGAGGTCAAGATCGGTGATGTCATCATCGTCAAGCCCGGTGAAAAGGTGCCGCTGGACGGCATCGTGCGCAGCGGTTCTTCCATGCTGGATACCGCGGCGCTGACCGGAGAATCCGTACCGCGCAGCGTGCGTGAGGGCGAGGAGATCCTCAGCGGCTGCATCAATCAGAACGGTTTACTGGAGGTCGAGGTAAAAAAGGCATTCGGTGAATCCACCGTCAGCAAGATCCTCGAACTGGTCGAGAACGCGACCAGCCAGAAGGCAAAGATGGAGAATTTCATCACACGTTTCGCAGCCTATTATACCCCGGCTGTCGTAGGTGCAGCAGTCGTACTGGCACTCCTGCCGCCGCTGCTGATCGGCAGCGGCATCATCGGCGGCGCGGCAGGCTTCAGCGGCGCACTGTTCAGCAAATGGGTCTACAGAGCGCTGGAGTTCCTAGTCGTATCCTGCCCATGTGCATTGGTCATTTCCGTTCCGCTCAGCTTCTTCGGCGGCATCGGCGGCGCCTCCAAGATCGGGCTTTTGGTCAAGGGCAGCAATTATCTGGAGGCAGCAGCTTACGCGGAATATGTGGTCATGGATAAGACCGGAACACTGACCAAAGGCGTTTTTGCAGTCGAAACGGTAGAGACTGTCGGCGGGCTTTCTCAAGAAGAGCTGCTCAAATACGCGGCCTACGCGGAGGCAAATTCCAGTCACCCGATTTCGGTATCCCTGCGGGAGGCTTATGAACAGCGATACGGTCAGAAGATCGACAAGTCACTGATCGGCAGTGTTGAGGAGATCGCAGGACATGGCGTGGCGGCAGAGCTTGAGAGTCACAAGGTCCTAGTCGGTAACCAGAAGCTGATGAAACGTGAAAACATCGCTTTTGAGCCCAAGGAGATTGCGGGTACGGTGGTACATGCTGCGGTCGACGGTAAGTATGCGGGGTACATCACGATCGCCGATCAGATCAAGGAGGATGCCGCGGCAGCGATCCGGGGCTTAAAGGCAAGAGGCATCAAGACGGTGATGCTGACAGGGGACAGCAGGGCCGTTGCGGAGCGCGTCGGCAGGGCGCTCGGTTTGGACGAGGTACATGCGGAGCTGCTGCCGGAGAATAAGGTCGAAGAAGTGGAAAAGCTCATTGCTGCGAAATCCGAAAAAGGCAAGCTCTTGTTCGTCGGCGACGGTATCAACGATGCGCCGGTACTGGCCAGAGCAGATGTAGGTATCGCCATGGGCGGTCTTGGTTCCGATGCGGCCATCGAGGCAGCGGACGTAGTCATCATGACCGACGAACCATCCAAGCTGCTGCAGCTGATGGATATCGCCAAAAAGACGCTCGCAATCGCGAAGCAGAACGTCGTATTCGCACTGACCGTCAAGCTGTTGGTACTGGTACTCTGTGCGGTCGGTCTTGTCAACATGTGGGCAGCGGTATTCGCAGACGTCGGTGTATCCGTCATCGCGATCCTGAACGCCATGCGCGCGCTGAAGGTCGCGCAAGAATAGACGCAGCAGAAACAAGAGTCAAGAACCAGCAGAAAAGCGGATGACGCATCCCGCAGTTTGTATGAGCCTCTAAGCTGATATAAGAGATTCTTATCCGGCTTGGAGGTTTATTTTTATGGCAAGAAGCAAAAAGAAAAATCCACGAATGCTGGAATTTGCGTTCTCGCATAAATGGGTGGACTTTTCCCATTTGTTTGAGTATCATAGATGCAAAGGGAGGTGCTTCGCTTGAACAGCAAAACGGTAGGAACTAAAATTTTAAAATTGCGGAAAGAAAAAGGTTATACACAAACGGTCTTGGCAGAGAGATTACATGTCAGCAATAAAACCATCTCCCGGTGGGAAACCGGCGATGGCTTTCCGGAAATATCTGTTTTGCCGAAACTGGCTGCAGAACTCGGAACCAGTGTGGATTGTCTGTTATCGCAAGACGATACGGATACAAGACAGAGTACGGGTACGATTTCGATTTCGATCGAAAATCACAATAGATATGCGGGCATGATAAAATTGTTTACCATCATAAGCGCTTATGAAATGATTTCTTTGCTATGCATTCTGGCAAAAACATGTTCCATGGAAAGTACTTTGATAAGTCCTGAGAAAATACTAACGGCAAGCGGGTATATACAAGTCCTAGCATGGATACTGATGATGGTGTCGTGCTGCAGATTATATCATTTGCAGAAGGCACAAGAGCAAGACAAGAAAAACAACACTTTGCTCATAGCAATATGGAGCATTACATTTTTGATTGTTGGTTTTTACCAATTTTTGTTGCGCCTTGTTTTTATCGCGACACTGGACTTTGAAACAGGTGGCATGGAACCAAAGACCGATGCTGCGGTACAGCTATTTGCGGTGAAAATAATAAAGTATATCGCATTATGCGTTTGCGCATTTATCACAAGTAAAACTCTCAATGACTCCACAGTAAAAAGAGTTACGAAGATTTTTATTGTCATCGTTATCGTTGCGTTAGTATCGCAAATCGTTGCAATGTATGTTGGAAAAGGCTATGCTATTACGGCAGATATATCAGTTTTGAATCTTTTTTATGTAATGTTTGTGATTTTATGGATGAAAGCAGATGAAAAAAATTTTTAAGCAAATCACTATGGCAGCCCTTGTGTTGGGAATCGTATTAAATATGGCATCCCTTAGTTATGCAGCGACTGTAGATCAATATAGACTTGCTTTCGATGCGTGCAATCAGAAGTATAATATCAATTTGGAATCTATTCCTGTTGCAGAAAATGCAGATCTGCAAACATACATGTCCATTGTTGAAGATGTTGCAAAGAATACAAGAAGCACAATGGATTTTATGCGGAGGATTGAGAACCGAAAGATATCCCAACAAAATATCACTTGTACCACAATGGCAAATGTAATTCTAAAGGAAAAAAGTAAAACTGTCAGTGCGTATAGTGCTTCAGATGGCGGAAATGCCTCACCATATAAGGGAACTGCGACATATCACATTGCCAAAGGAAATGTGATTACGGATTTAGTAAGTTTTTCGGCAAGATATGAAAATAAAATATCCGCACCATTGGATGTAAAAACTTATGACGTAAAAACATACACTACTCATTTTTATGATGTTGGGCACACATTGGGGATAACAGCAAAGGGAAAACTGGTTATGTATGACGATAACTATGTTGGATATGAAATAGCTAATGTTACCACGATGTATATGTATTCTGATACGTACTAATTGAGGTATCTAAAAAACTGCTGATTATATGTCAATACCGTACACTTTCAAAGGGTCGGAGCATGAACAGGGAGTAATCGTTCACGCTCCGGCTCTTTTTTGTGATGCGGGCGGCAGGCGGGGATGCCGACTTATTCGGTCAGTTGGTCGATGGTCGGATGGACCTGGTAGAAATCGCGGAGTGCTTCGTATTGGCGCTGCGCGTTTTCTTTTTTTGCCTTGGCGGCAGCGCCGACCGCGTTGGATTTGACCGCTTTGATCATGATGTTGCGGGCGGTGTGCTCGAGGCTGGTAAATTCGATCATTGCGACATGGTAGCCGCAGGCTTCCAGCTTGAGACCGCGCAGCCCGTCCGTCAGATATTCGGTCAGGCGGTCCTTGAGAATCCCATGCTTGAGCATCGGTTGGTGCAGGTCATTCTTGATCTGCTTGAACAGCTCATGCTGGCAGCAAGGCACGCTGAGAATGACCTTGGTATTCCACTTGACCGCATTGATCAGCGCGTAATCGGTCGCCGTATCGCAGGCGTGCAGTGTCACCACCATATCCGCGTGGTCGCTGGTATAGTCTGCAATGTCACCTTTGAGGAACTTCAGCTCGCAGTATCCGAGGTCAGTGGCGACCCGATTGCAGAAGTCGATGACGTCGTCCTTGAGGTCCAGCCCGATGATCTCTACGTCGCGGCCCTTGCACAGCTTGAGATAGTAGTAGATCGCAAAGGTCAGATACGCCTTGCCGCAGCCAAAGTCGATGATGCGCAGCGTGCGGTCCTTCGGCAGAGCCGGGAAAACATCTTCGACGATTTCAAGATAACGGTTGATCTGGCGGAATTTCGCGTAAGACTTCGGGAAAACCTTTCCCTCCGGGCTCATGACGCCGAGACGAATCAGAAAGTCGCAGGGCGTACCGTCCGGAATCAGATAGTGCTTTTGGCGGTTGTGCGAAAGCACAGCAGGTACAGACGTGTCGGCAGCGGGTGCACGTTGTGAAAGCACTGTCGATGCGCGTGACGGCGTCGGGCTGTCCGGGCGCCGCTTGCTGCCTGCTTCCACAGACTTCCGACGAATGGACGGGCGGTCCGGTCTGGCAGCCAGCACCTGGAGCTGCTCGGTCTGTGTGAAGATATTGATTTGCTTGAATTCCTCTTCACAGAGGGTCATGCAGAATGCTGCGGTTTCCGCAAACGGCAGATTCCGGTGTGTCACTTTCTTCAGATAGGTATATGTCGCCTGACAGCAGGGCTGACCGCCGACGAGGATCGGCCGCAGCGTAACTTTTTGATACTCGATTGATTTTCTGCGTTTATCGGAAAAAATCATCTTTTGGAAACTGCCTTCGCTGCAGAGTGCTGCGAAGAGTTCCGGCAATGCAGTGGTTTGGTTCATATTGTATACTGCCTTTCTGACTCCAACTTGTGGGGCGAAGTCGGATTTGTTATTATGTAGGAAATATCGCTATGCGATATTTCCGGAATAACGACAAAAGCACCTTGCGAAGCGGCGCTCATAGGTGAGCGCCATGTGCGCATAGAAATCTCGGATTTCGTTATGCGCACTTTTGTCCTTTTGATATTCCTACCTGTCGGAGGGGGAGGAAGTAAAATGCCCGCTCTGCGGCAGGACGCATCCGCCGGGGCAGGCATAAAAATCGAAAGGGTGACCAATGCGGTCCGCATAAGCTAAATTGTTTTTATGGATTTTTTGACCGAGTAAGTACCGTTGACCGTATTCTTGTGGTAAGTACGGTAGGCACGAACGCGATACTGGTAGGTCTTGCCGGATCTGGCTTTGACATCGCGGTACGACAGCGTGTTGGTGGTCTTGATCAGACGCCACGAACTCCATTTGGAACCGTTTTTGACGCGGCGGTAGACCTTGTAGCCGGAGGCCTTGGAGACGGAACCCCATTTCAGTGTATTGACACCGCGGCGGCTTGTCTTGAGCGATTTGATGCGCGGTCTGGCAAACGGCGTGGTGATCGTCTTAGCCGCGGACGGCAGGCTTTCGTACAGTGTGCCGCCGACGGTGCGCAGAGAAGTGAGGCGATACTGATATTTGACGCCGCGCTCCGTTTCGACATCCTCGTAGAACATATCGTCGAGTTCTTCTGCTGCCAGCTCCCAATCGCCGCCGATCGGTCTGCGGTACAGGTTGCAGCCGTCAGCTTTGTCCGGCAGCGACCAGGTCAGGACCGGCTCGCCGAATTCGTTCAGCGTCGGTGTGTCAGGCGTCGGTGCCGGGGCAGCGTAGAAACGCTCCGCGTCAAAAAAGCTGACTTCGTAACTGATCGGTTCTTCGAGACCTGCGATATAGACGAAGAAGCGATCGCCGTCCTTGTATTCTTCGATGCTGGCCGGACGGAAGATGATGCAGCCCTTTTGACCGTAGCCCGCGTTATTGACGTAAAAATCGCCGTCCGCAGAGAACGAACTGAAGGTCCAGGACTTGCCGTCAGAAAACCGTACCATCGAAACAACGATCCCGGACGGATCTAATTCCTCACCGGTCGAAATACTCCAGGCGGAGGAGGGGCTGAAATAGCTGGTCGGCATATTGTGCGCAGGCCAGCAGACCCCTGTGTAATCGCTGTCACGATTGTCCTTATCGTAGGTGTACATCGCCTGATAGGTGCCCTTGATGCCGGTTACGGAGCCGAAGCCGGTCATGCTCATGGCGGGATTCAGGATCCAGCGGCGATGCCCCAGCATGCTGAGGTTACTTGCGTCGCTGTCATCCATCCAGCCGGAGAGGATCGACCATTTGAGGCTGTTTTCAGCCCAGGCTGTCCAAGAAATATTGGAATGCAGGGAACCGTCGTAGCCCTGCTGTGCCAGCGTCTGATCCATGCCGGCAGGTTTGACAGGCGTGTGCGTCAGCTTGCCGTTGACATAGTTGATGAGCGCGGAGGCCTGTGCCAGCTGACTGTATTCCTCCGAGATGTAAAGATTGGAGGAAATGCCTGCGATATAGCGAATGGTTTTGATGGTGTTGAGCGCTGCGGCCTCTTCGGACTCGGCGAGTCTGCCCGCAGCATAAGGCGCAGAGGTCTCCGGTACAGTGAGATATGCTGTCTCATGGGTCTTGCCGGTGGACTTGCCGTCCGCGTCGAAATAGATATCGCCGGTCGGATGCGCCTGCATGAACTGGACGATCTCTTCCTTGCTCGGTGTGTTGACGTTGATTAGACTACTCCTGGTGCTGCCTGCGGCAGCGAAGGCAGGAAGCGGCGTGACTGCGGTCGTCACGAGCAGCGCGGCGCTCATGAGCAGGGCAGTGAGTGCGCGGCGCGGCTTGCGGCGCTGTATGTGCATGTTTGTGTTTGTGTTCATAAATAGTTTCCCCAAATGTTCCCCTATGGATGTTAATAGCATCTGTCTTGCATCAGCTCTGCTGTCGCCTGCGGCTCTGCAAATCGCTGTACAAGAACATTAGCCCGGACGCTGAGCGGCTCCGTCTTCGCCTTACGGCTCGCCGATCGCCTTCGCTCGGGCATCTGTCTTGCATCTGCTCTGCGTTCGCTGTCGCTCCGCCCTTAAAGTGCCACGCGCTAAAGCGCTGCACTTTTTGGCGTGAGACCTGCCTCGCTTCTGTCATCGCCTTGCGGCTCGTCAATCAGCGGGCTAGGGCTGCAAATCGCAGTGCCAAGTACATTATACCTTAAAATCGGATTTTCGTAAAGTGCCTATCAGGGAAAGTGCGGGTTTTCGCGGCATCGGGGAGGAAGCGGCGGGCGGAGACCGGAAGCTGTTTGGAAAGTGTTCAAAAATACGCTGTTTGCTGCATAATCGCAAGAAAGCTTTGCAAAACACAGGGTTTTGTGATAAAATATTCACATGTTCGTTAGCATATGTGAAAAAAACTGAAAAATATTCTGAAGATTTGAGTGATACAACAATTTTTCGGAAAGTGACACCCGATGTAAAACTTCACAGACGTTTAAGACGCATAATCAATGAGATAAAGGAGAACAAACATGGAAAATGGTCTTAACAAAAAATACGGATTACTGACCGCAATCTGCATGGTTGTCGGTATTGTTGTCGGTTCCGGTGTTTTCTTCAAGGCGCAGACAATCCTGCAGAAAACAGAGGGCAATATGGTCATGGGTATCTGGGCGTGGCTGATCGGCGGTGCGATTATGCTCTGCTGCATCGCCGCCTTTTCGATCATGGCGACCAAGTATGAAAAGGTGAACGGCATCGTGGACTATGCCGAGGCGACGGTCGGCCGCAAATACGGTTACGTCGTCGGTTGGTTTTTGACAATAATCTATTATCCGACGCTGACCTCGGTGCTCGCCTGGCTGTCCGCGCGATATACGCTGGTATTTCTGACTTCGGCCTTTCCGGACAAAATCACGCTGGTGATCCCGGCAGCAGAGGGAGGCTGTGTGATCGGACCGGAGTGTATGGCGCTCTCAGTGTTCTTCCTCTGCGCGGCCTACGCGGTCAACGCGCTTTCGCCGAAGATCGCGGGACACTTCCAGGTGGCAACGACCATCATCAAGCTGATCCCGCTGCTTTTGATGGCAGTCGTGGGTATCATCGTCGGGCTTGCTTCCGATCAAGGTCTCCTTCTGGAAAACATGGCGAATCCGGGCGCGGAGACGACCGGAAATCCGCTGTTCGGCGCGATTGTCGCGACGGCTTTTGCTTATGAGGGCTGGATCATCGCGACCTCGATCAACGCCGAGCTTAAGGACGCGAAACGGAATCTGCCGATCGCGCTGATCGCGGGCGGTATTATCATTGTTGCCATCTACCTGTTCTATTACATCGGCGTAGCCGGCGGCGCGACGGTGGAGGATCTGATGCATGACGGCGCGACGACAGCCTATCTGAACATTTTTGGCGGCGCGTTCGGAAATATCTTAAATCTCTTTGTGGCGATTTCCTGTATGGGAACGCTGAACGGACTCATGCTCGGCTGCACGCGCGGGATCTACGCGGTGGCAACGCGCGGCGAGGGTCCGCATCCGGAAATGTTCCGTCAGGTTGATAAGGTGACGAACATGCCGAATAACGCGTCAATTTTGGGGCTGCTGCTCTGCGGCTTCTGGTTCCTGTTCTTTTACGGTTCCAATCTGGCGGCATTCGGCTGGTTCGGGCTGTTCAGCTTTGATTCCTCGGAGCTGCCGATTGTCACGATTTACGCGCTTTACATCCCGATTTACCTGATGTTTATGAAAAAAGCGACCGACCTCAGCTTCACGCGGCGCTATCTGATTCCGGCGCTGGGACTGATCGGCAGTGTATTCATGGTCTGCGCGGCCATCTACGCGCATGGCATCCAGCCGTATCTGGCGGCGAAGGCAAACGGTGGGTTCTCTTGCCCGATCGTATTCTATCTGATTTTATTCGCGGTCGTTCTGGTATGGGGACTCGCGCATTATAAGAACCGGCAGGCAGACGCGAGAACGCCGCAAGCGAGCGCGGAGCCGGCGCCGGAGGCAGGACAAAAGTGCACATAACGAAATACAGATTTCTATGTGCACATGGCGCTCACCTATGAGCGCCACTTCGCAAGGTGCTTTTGTCGTGATTCCGCAAATATCGCATAGCGATAGTTCCTACAAAATAAAAAATTCGCGTGGAGGTGTTTTGAGATGAAAATCATTGATTTGACGCATACGATTTCTGAGGATATGCCGGTTTATCCCGGTACGGAGCCGCCGATGCTAAAGCCGGCTAACACATACGAAAAGGATGGGTTTCGGGAAACGCTCCTTTTGTTGTATTCACATACAGGAACCCATGTGGACCCGCCCGCGCATCTGTTCGCGGATCGAACCACTCTCGACGCGCTGCCGATCGAGCAGTTTGCGGGGAAAGCGCTGGTGATTGACTGTACGCATCTTGCCGAAGGCGAGGCGATTCGCATGAACGAGCTGGAACAGGGCGATGGGCATTGAGATTCCCTCGCAGATCATGTCGATGACGCCGTATCTAGCGACTA
>ERZ856578.3375-NODE-3375-length-24019-cov-3.929162_pt1 | contig 24019 bp, 20 predicted proteins | sample MGYA00514384_ERZ856578 | MGnify/ENA primary metagenome ERZ856578 (study PRJEB29103, sample SAMN06111958) | human gut metagenome | biome: human gut; feature: ankylosing spondylitis patient; material: healthy_person | host: Homo sapiens | place: China:Hangzhou... | reverse complement strand
TCATGATCAGGCGGTTACCATATTCCACGGCATAGCGCAGATTGTGGGTGACCATAATAGTGGTCACTTTCTTCTCCGCGGCGGCGGGCTCGGCCTCGCCGTTTTCATCCAGGCGGGCGAGGCCCTCAAACAGGGCCGCCGCCATCGTGACCGAAGAGCGGTCGGTGGAGACCTGCGGATCGAGCTGGCGGGGATCGCTGTCCAGCAGAAACCGGAAGGCTTTTCCTTCAGGTGTTTTTTTGCGGCAGCCAGCCATACTAGGAAGTATGAGCAGACAGGTGAACACCAGGCATCCCGCCCGGCAGAGCGCCCGGCGGAAACGGACCGCATACCTTGGCATTTTGGAAAATCCTCCCTTCTTTTAGAATCGGCAACGATATCAGTATACCCTGTCCGGCCGGGGAAAACAATTGATAAAATCCGTCTTTCATGTTAAGATTTGCTAAACGGGAAAGCGGGGGATGAACGATGGAAAAGGACAGAGGATTCCCTCTGAGCATCTTCGCCTGGTTCGGTTACGCGCTGCCCCTGGCCGAATCTCTCGGAAAAATCCGGGCCGCCGGCTTCGATGCGGTTCTCCTATGGTGGAGCGACGGGCTCGACGGGTTATCTCGGATCGACCAAGCGGCGCTCGCCCGCCGGAACGGGCTCGAGGTGGAAAACGCACATGCCCCGTATGACCGCTGTAACGATTTATGGCTGCCCGGCGAAGAGAGGGCGCGTGCGGCGGCCGGGGAGCTGATCGCCTGCGTCGAGGACTGCGCAGCGGCCGAGGTGAAGACGCTTGTCGTCCATCTGACCGACGGCGCGGCCCCGCCGCCTTGCTCGCCGCTCGGCCCCCTACGCCTTCGTCCCGTTGTCGAGACGGCCGAGCGGCGGGGCGTCCGGCTGGCATTCGAAAATCTGCGCCATCCGCTGCATTTGAAGCGGGTACTCGATACATTCGACAGCCCGGCCGTCGGTCTATGTTACGACAGCGGCCACCATCATGGGTGGGGCCGGGAAACGGATTGGCTCTTCGAATACGGGTCCCGGCTGTTTGCCCTCCACCTCCACGACAACGACGGGACACGGGACAGCCACGCCGTCCCTTTTGACGGCGGGATCGACTGGAAAGCGCTCTCTTCGCGGATCGCCCGGACAGGTTATGCGGGGCCGACCGCGCTGGAAGTGGAGGCGGGGGAGGAATATGAAGGCCGGATGTCCGCCGATGCGTTTCTGCTAAGGGCCGCGCAGGCGGCCGCCCGCATCGGGAAGATGCGGGCGGAAGGATGAGGGCACCGGTCAGCGGCTGATGGCGGCGACTTCCCCCTGCCGTTTATAGATGCTGCCGGCCGGAACGGCTCCTCGGACCATAGAGAGGGGATATATGCGGCTGCCGCGGCCGATCACGGAGCCGGGATTGAGCACACTCCCGCAGCCGACCTCTACATCGTCCCCCAGCATGGCGCCGAATTTTTTGAGCCCGGTTTCGAGCTTTTCACCTCCGCAGGATACGGTGACGAGGGTTTTATCGCTTTTGACATTGGAGGTAATAGATCCCGCTCCCATATGGGAACGGAACCCCAGGATCGAATCCCCGACATAGTTGTAATGGGGGACCTGCACCTTGTCGAACAGGATGACGTTCTTCAGTTCGGTGGAGTTGCCGACCACCGCGCCGGCGCCGACCAGGGCGCTGCCCCGGATAAAGGCCCCGTGGCGCACCTCGGTCCCAGGGCCGATGATGACGTCCTCCCCGATATAGGCGGAATCGAACACATGGGCGGTTTTGTGGATCCAGACGCCGGGACGGGGGGAGTCATATTCCTCCGGGGAAAGAGCGGCGCCCAAGGCACGGATGCACTCCCGGATGCCGGCCAGGGCCTCCCACGGATACACGACGGAACGCAGCAGCGGAGCGGCCAGGGTATGTTCGGGCGTATACAGGGCCTCCACCGTCAGGGTTGACTGCATAAACAACACTCCCACAAAGATTTTAATCGCGGGGGACGCCCCCACCGGCGTCCGCCGCCTTCCTATTGTACCGCGTCCGCCTGCCCGCGGCAAGGCTTGCGATGGAAAATCCCGGATTTCGCCTATTTTTTTTAGTGTCTTGCGCAGTGGAGGAAAACGATTTATAATAGACTGTATATTTGAAAGCCGGATTGGAGGCTGCTATGAACGTGCAGTGGAGGCCCTACGGCTGGAATCAGCCCGGGGCGGAGGAACTTCCTCCTTTGAGAAAAAACGCCAATTTCGTCGGTGTCCTGATGCTGGCCCTGGTGGGCGCGTCGATGACCCTCCCTTCCGGGCTGCTCATGCTGCTGCAGGTATTGGGTGCGGCGGATCTGGCACAGGTGAATTACGGGTTGGACAAGATGGGGTATCTCTTCTTTCAAACAGCGGCCTATCTGCTCTATCTCGCCCTGCCGGCCATCGTGGTGGCACTGATTATGCGCCGCGACCTGCGTCCCTTTCCTTCCCGCCGGGTCCAGCCGTCGGTGTTGATCCCGGCCGTCATGGTGGGGCTGGGGCTGATGGTACTGGCCAACCTGGTGGCCAGCATCCTGATGAATATCCTGTCGGCGTTCGGCCTGCCCCGGCCAACGTCCATCGACACCATGGACACCACCGTCCTGAGCCTGGTGCTCAACCTGGTGTCGACGGCCGTGCTTCCCGCGCTGGTGGAGGAAATGGTTTTCCGGGGTTATATTCTCGGGGCGCTCCGCCCGCAGGGGGACGGCTTAGCCATTGTGTTTTCGGCGGTGTTTTTCGGGCTGCTGCACGGGAATCTGCTGCAGATTCCCTTTGCCTTCATCCTGGGCCTGATTTTTGGATATCTGACGGTCCAGACCGGTTCCATCTGGCCGGCGGTGCTGCTCCATTTCCTGAATAACGCCTTTTCGGTCGTCCTGCAATACGCCGCCCAGTTCCTGCCGGATCTGGACTCCATAGGGATGCTCAACGGGGCGGCGTTCACGGTCATGGCGGTGCTCGGCGTGATCGGGGCGGCTGTCCTGTGGGCCGGGCACCGGCCGGGGGATACCGCGCCGCAGGCGGTTCTGCGGCCGGTCGGCAACGGATTTTCCGCCCTTTCGGTGCCCAGACGGGTGGGGCAGATTCTGCTTTCCCCCACGGTCATCCTCAGCCTGGCCGGATTGCTCGCCATCACCGCTCTGAACGTTGTGTCGAGCATCGTGGGGCAGCCGTCGTGATCCGGCCGGAAGAGGGCGGCTTCACACAGGCGGATGAAGCGTATATGCGGCTGGCTCTCCGTCTGGCGGACGAAGCGGCCGCCGAGGGAGAAGTGCCGGTCGGGGCGGTGCTGGTGCGGGACGGCGAGGTGGCCGGCACCGGCCGCAACCGGAGGGAAACGCTGCGGCACGCGCTTTGCCATGCCGAGATCGAGGCCATCGATCAGGCCTGCCGCCGCCTGAACGGCTGGCGGCTGTCCGGCTCCACCCTATATGTGACGCTGGAACCCTGCCCCATGTGCGCGGGCGCGATCCTCAATGCCCGCATCGGCCGGGTGGTGTACGGGGCCGCTGATCCCAAGGCCGGCTCGCTCGGCTCGGTGACGGATCTGTTCGCCCTGCCGTATAACCACCATCCGGTCGTGGAAAGCGGCCTGCTGGAACAGGAGTGCGCACAGGTGCTGTCGGCTTTTTTTCAAAATCTGCGGAAGCAGAAATCCCGCTGAGGAGAGAGAACGGAATATGAATCATACAGGACTGCGGACTTCTCAAGAAAAGTGGAACCCTTACGGGAAGGTCTTCTTACTGTGCTTACTGACCGGCTGTCTCATTTTTGTCCCCTATATCGTGATGGGCGGAGGCATTTTCACGATCCGGGCCGATTTTATCTACCAGCAAATCCCGTTCAATATGATGGCCAACGAGGCGGTCAAAAGCGGGGATGTCTTCTGGAACTGGAATACGGATTTGGGCAGCGCGTTTGTCGGGTACAGCTTCTACAATCTGGGGAGCCCTTTCTTCTGGCTGAGCCTGCTTTTCCCCGGCGCGGTTTTCCCGTATCTTATCGGCCCGCTCCTGATTTTAAAATGCGGTGTAGCGGGGCTGACGTCGTACGCCTTCCTGCAGCGGTACGTCAAAAACAAGAATTATGCCGTCATCGCCGCCCTTTTATATGCGTTTTCCGGATACCAGTCCATGAATCTGCTGTACAATCACTTCCACGACGTGGTGGCCTTATTCCCGCTGCTGCTCTTCACGCTGGACGAGATGATGGAGAACCGGCGGGTGGGCTGGTTTGCGCTGGCCGTGGCACTCAACGCGCTGGTCAACTTTGTCTTGTTTACCGGTGAAGTGGTGTTTGTCGTCCTGTATTTTGTGTGCCGGTATCTGATCCCCGATTTCCGCAGCAGCATCCGAAAGCTCCCCCGCTGCCTGCTGGAAGCGGTGATCGGCCTCGGGATGGCGGCCTTTCTGTTTTTGCCGTCCACCCTCATGGTCATGACAAATCCGAGGACGACGGGGGCGTTCGAGGGGATCCCGCTGCGGTTCGGCTGGCAGGAATATCTGCGGATGATCAAGGCCGTGCTTTTGCCGGGAGACAGCCAGGGTTTCCCGACCGCATATATGGCCAACTACGATTCCCAGTCCTTCTTCCTGCCCATGTTCAGCGTGTCGATGGTGCTGGCGTGGATGCTGAAAAAGCGGAATTTCGCGACGGGTTTTGTGGCACTGCTGGCTGTTATGGCGGTGATTCCCTTCTTGAACAGCGTGTTCTACCTGGGCAGGGATTGGCGGTTCCGTTGGGTGTATATGCTGATCCTCATGATGGCACTGATAACGGCCATGGCGCTCGACAATCTGGAGGAGGTCGGATTCCGGTGGGGATGCGGCCTGGCGTTCGGAGGAACCCTGCTCTTCTCCCTCTTTACCTGGCTGTACCCCAAAGTCCGGCGGATCGGCGACTATATCCATGACCCCAAGGCCTTCGCCGTTCAGGTCGTTCTGGCGCTCGGCGGCATCGCGGTGGCCTGGATGCTGCTCGAGTTTTTCCGGAACCGCCGGTTTTTCACGGCCGCCCTGACGGCCGGCGTCATCCTGTTTGCCAGTGTATCCACATCCTTCAATATACACAGAATGCGGCAGGTGGGCGATTCCTCCGCCTGGGTCAAGGATTCCTATCTGGCCCCGATGCTCAAAGCCGAGCTGCCGGACGATCCAGGCGCCCGGTTCATGCTCCCGTCTGTCAATCAGGGGCTCATAGCGGATGTGCCGGCGCTTCCCAGCTTCAACAGTTCCGTCAGCGGCGGGGTTTTTGAGCTGTATTCCAACATGGGGGTGTATCGGGGCCACGGCAACGTTCCGCTTCTCGACCATGAGGATCTCCGGCATTTGCTGTCGATCAAATACATCGTCAACCCGACGGACGACGAATCCCTGGAGCTGCTCTCGCAGTATACCGTCGGCGGGAACACCTATTCCGTCTATGAGAATCCGCAGGCGCTGCCGATCGGTTTTACCTACGCCTATTACGTGACCCAGGAGCGGTTTTTGCAGATCCCCGTCGAGAAACGGGCCTGGGTCATGTGCAAAGCGCTGGTGGTGCATGAAGAGGACGTGGACAAGCTCGTGGGTATGCAGCCGTTGACGGATTCACAGATCGATGCGGTGTCCGAACAGGACGCGGTGGCCGAACTGGAAAACCGGCGTCGGGAATCCTCCTCCTCTTTTTCACGGGACAATCGGACCTTTACCGCGGATATCCACTGCCGCGAGGAGACCATGGCCTTCTTTTCCGTCACCTACGATGAAGGGTGGAGCGCCACCGTCAACGGGGAGGCGGTCCCTATCGTGAAATCGAGCGGCCTGATGGCCGTACCGGTCTCCGGGGGCGACAACCATATCGTTTTCCATTATACTCCCCCAGGCGGGACGGCAGGCATAGTCCTGACGGCGGTATCCGTATTGGGGTTGGGGGTGTATTGGACGCTATCCCGATATCTTGCCAAAAGGAAACAGAGAGAAAAGGAGTGCTGAAAGCATGTCAACGGTGTATCTGGTGGTTCCCTGCTATAATGAGGAGGCGGTACTGCCCGAGACGGTCAGCCGCCTGACCGAGAAGATGAAGACCCTCATCGCCGCGGGGCACGCGGATGAAAACAGCCGGTTTCTGCTGGTGGATGACGGCAGCAAGGACAAGACTTGGGAGCTGATCTGCCGCTTCTGCGAGGAAAACCCGCTGTGCGCGGGCCTAAAGCTCGCGCATAACCGGGGGCATCAGAACGCTCTGCTCGCCGGCCTGATGGCGGCGAAGGAGAAGGCCGACTGCGCGATCAGCCTGGATGCGGACCTGCAGGACGATATCGACGCCCTGGACGGCTTCCTGGCCAAATTCGAAGAAGGGTGCGACGTCGTTTACGGCGTCCGGAACAAGCGGGATACCGACAGCTTTTTCAAGCGCTCCACCGCGCGCGGCTTTTACAAAGTGATGAAAATGCTTGGAGTGGACGTGGTGTATGACCACGCGGATTACCGGCTGATGAGCCGCCGCGCCCTCGAGGCGCTGGGCGACTATAAGGAGGTCAATCTCTTTCTGCGGGGCATCGTCCCCCTGATCGGGTATCGGAGCGATTACGTGTATTACGACCGGCACGAGCGTTTCGCGGGGGAATCCAAATACCCGCTGAAAAAGATGATTTCCTTTGCCCTGGATGGCATCACCTCGTTCAGTGTCAAACCTCTCAAGCTCATCTCCAACCTCGGGATCCTAATCTCGATCTTGAGTGTCCTCGGCCTGCTTTACGCCCTGATTTCTTATTTCGTGGGGGTTACGGTGGCCGGATGGACCGCCATCGTTTGTTCCATCTGGCTTCTTGGGGGCATTCAGCTCTTGTGCATCGGGGTTTTAGGCGGCTATATCGGCAAAATTTACAGCGAGGTCAAGGCCCGGCCCCGTTTCCGGGTTGAAACCTACCTCGAAAACGGAGAAAGCCAGCCTCCGCAGCAGGATCGTCCCCGGTCCTGAAGCAGCGGCGTACCGGACAGCCCGCGGAACCACCGCGGGCTGTCCTTCATACGGGAGCGCCTCATGGAAAGGAGGCACGGCGATGCTGTATCGTGTCGGGGAGGAGGAGCTTTCCTCCATAACCTCCGCGGACCTGCCGCCCGCCCGTACCTGAGTCGCCTTATGTCTGACCGGTCCGGCCGACTATCGGCTGATGACCGGCAGCGGGCCGACCGGCATATATACGGTCAGGGTGAGCCGCGCCTATCCCCACTGGGGGATGGCGGTGATGGATTTTCTGACGTTCCACCAGGAGACGGGCAGCGGCGTGCTGCTGTCCATTTCCGACCGGGATTGGCGGGAGGCGCAAAAGGCCTATGAGGGGCATTCCTGCCGGGACGGGTTTTTGAGGGACGATGAGCCGGCGGTGGCCGTCCACAGCACTCCCGCCGCCCGCTGGCCGGCTATCCAACGGGACGGGGCCTTAAAGAGCTGGGCTGTCCTGAAGCGGGAGAGGAGCGACTGGGAACCGGCTCCCATCGGGCTTGCGTTGGGGGATCCCGTGGATTTCCGGGAGTATATCATGCTTTCGAGCGGCTCCGTTTCGAGTGAGCTCGTCGTTCTATCCAAACAGAAGGGCCATATCCTGATGGACGGGGACGCCCGCTATGAAACCGGCGTCCGTTTATATCTGGACGCCGGGAAAATTGCGCGGGACGGGCGGCTGGTCCGTGACGGATGCCATCTCAAGGTCAGGGACCGCTTGCCGCTGGACCGGTATTTGATCTGGGCCGCAGATTGGAAAGGCGCCGGCCTGCCCTCCGCGGTTTCGACGCCCCGGATTTTCACGGCCGCCGCCAACCGCGCGTTCAACCGCCTGTTTGAGGATAGGGGATGCTCCCTGCCGGATTCGGTGTGAACGCCGGAAGAGAGCCGTCCGGATATGTCCCGAACGGAGCCCCCGGCATCGGCGTCCCAATAAAAAACACCCCCCGCTGGAAGACAACGTCTTCCAGCGGGGGGTTCCTGCAATATGCCTGTCAAGCGGCCGTGCCGGCGGGATCCGACGCGGTAGCCTCCGGCTCGGCATCGCCGTAAGTGATCCAGCCGCCCTCCTTTTCGATAGCCTCGCGGCAGGCGGCCAGGCCGTCCCCCACCAGCTTCATCGTGCGGTCATACGAGCGGTTTGCGTAGGTCAGGTCGATATCGGGGATACCGAAGGCGGATCCCCAGTTTTCCACCGATTTGTCGAGCGGCACCACTTTGTAGCCGAACCCGCTGCCTGAGGCGGAATCCTTATAGCGGTAGCACCAGGTCGGCAGCACATCCACACCGGTGAGCCTTACCACCCCGTCGCTGTATTTGGTAAAGGTAGTCTGGAACAGCAGCCCGTCCTCGGTGTGACCGTTGTCGTTGCAGTCCTTGACATGCTGGTCCCATTTGTCGTCGTTGTAGCGGTTGGAAACATCCGGGATGGGACAGCTGACATGGTCCTGGAAGTTGCGGCTGTTGGAGCGGTTGCCGCCGTACATCGACTCGATCACTTGGTTGGACAGGAAATTCCCCATCGAATAGAGGCAGACCGCCTGGTTGCCATTGTCCGCCGTAATCAGCTCGAGCGGCTGAATTTTATGGGGATGGCCGCCGATGATGACATCGACCCCCAATTCACACATTTTTTCAGCGACAGCCGTCTGGTTCCGGTTGGGGGTCAGGAAATATTCATAGCCCCAATGGATATACAGCACGATGGCCTCGGCGCCGTCCGCCTTCATGTCGGCGATCTGGCGCTGCATATCGGTATAAAACAGTTCCAGATTGGAATCGCTGAACCGGTTGATCAGGGAGTTTGACGAGGTGTCCTGGCCGTAGGTGTAGTTCACCAACCCGATCTTGATGCCGCCGACATCCTTGACCAGATACCGTTTATCCGCCACGGCCCCACGGGTCCCGATGAAATCCATACCGTTTTCGGTGAGAACTTCCCTAGTGGTGATATACCCCTGTGAGCCCGCATCCCCGGCGTGGTTGTTGGCGAGCAGGCCGAGGCGGTAACCCGCGCCCGAAACAGCCGTGATCAGGGAAGGCGGAATACGGAACTGCATCTCGGGCGTATCGAATCCGGAACGGGAGACGGCCAGCTCCACATTGATCGCGGAGTAGTCCATCTTTTTGACATAGGGAGAGACCAGGGCAAACATGGAAGTGAAATCGTAGGTATTGTCCTTTTGCCTGGCCGCCTGAAGAACCGGCTTATGGATCAGGATATCCCCCGAGCTGCCGACGGTGGCCGTAGCCACCGGTACCGGCCCGGGAGGCTCAGTGGGAGCGGCCGATACCGTGCCGGGCGCCGATTCGTCCGCCGAACCGGCGGGCCCGGGACCGGGGGCGCGGCGGAGGACCGTAACGATCCCGACCGTGACCAGCACCAGACCCAAGCAGAGCCCGACCGACAACACCCCCACCAGTATTTTCCGCCGCCTCCGGCTTTTTTTCGATCTTTTGACCGCCATGCCAACACCATCCTGCCATTTTGATCGGGCCCATCCGCCCATAGTATACCGCAGAAGGCCGGCCTTAAGTCCCGGCCCTGGATTTTCCCGCTTATTGTACAATATAGGGGCGGAACCTGTCAATGTGTGTACGCGATTTCCCCGAAAAGTTCCCGATTTCTTAAGATACACGGCCTTGCTCCGCCTGCCAGTGGGTTTCCTCTTAATTAAAATGCCCGATTTCAGAGCCGCTCGTGGTCTTGGACATCCGGGCCGTCGGCTATACAGAAAGGGACGGGAATCCTTTATGCAGAAAGTGAGTGTTTGCGGTATGGCGACGCGGACGAGACGGGTGTTGTGGATGGGGATACCGGCGGGCTGCCGGTTGTTGGCAGCGGCCATCCTCTTGTACCTTTGGCAAGGCGAAGATGAAGCGCTCGAATCGCGGCACCTAGACGGCGGGGAAACAGGGAACGCCCCCTGCCATGTCAAATGGCAGGGGGCGTTCCGGAAAAAACGGCAGGGTCAATCGTGCAGGGGCCGGGCATGCCAGATGCTGTCCGCGTATTCCGCAATGGCGCGGTCGGAGGCGAAGACGCCGCTGCAGGCGGTGTTCGTCAACGCCATGGCGGCCCATTTGTCCCGGTCGCGGTAGACTTCCCCGGAGAGGCGCTGCGCACGGCAGTAATCCTCGAAATCCGCGAGCACCATATACGGATCGTTGCCGGTCAGGGACCCGGCGATTTCGCCGTAGGTCCGCCCGCCGAAGCCAGCAAACATTGCGTCCACCGCCCGATGGATATGGGGGTTGGCGTTGTAGAGATCCCGGGGGCGGTAGCCCTGCTGTTTCAGTGCCTCCACCTCCCCGGCGGTCATGCCGAACAGGAAGATGTTGTCCCGGCCCACCTGTTCGCAGATCTCGACATTGGCGCCGTCCAGGGTGCCGAGGGTCACGGCGCCGTTCATCATCAGCTTCATATTGCCGGTGCCGCTCGCTTCGGTGCCGGCGAGCGAGATCTGCTCGCTGATATCCGCGGCCGGCATCAGCAGCTCCGCGAGGGTCACCCGGTAGTCCTCCAGGTACACGACCTTCAGCTTATCCCGGACCGCCGGGTCGGCGTCGATTTCCCGGGCCAGGTTGCAGATGAACCGGATGATTTCCTTGGCCAGATAATACCCCGGGGCGGATTTCGCGCCGAAGATATAGGTGCGGGGGGTGAAGGCCATGTTCGGGTTGTCCTTAAGGGTGAGATAGGTATGGAGGATGTGCAGGGCATTCAAGTGCTGGCGTTTGTACTCGTGCAGCCGCTTGACCTGGATGTCGAACAGGGACTCCGGATCGATCACGACGCCGTTTGCCCGCCGGATGTAGTCGGCGAGGCGTTCCTTATTCTGCCGCTTGATCGCCATGAACCCGTCTAGGGAGGCCTTGTCGGATGCATAGGGCTTCAGCTTTTCCAGCTCTTCCGCGTGCAGGACGAAGCCGTCCCCGATCCGCTCCCGGATAAACGCGGTCAGGCCGGGATTGGACTGGCAGAGCCATCGGCGGTGGGCAATGCCATTTGTCACGTTGGTGAACTTGCCCGGCATGACGGTATAGGCGTCGTGGAACACGTCGTTTTTCAGGATATCGCTGTGCAGACGGGACACGCCGTTGACCGAGTGAGCCGCCGCAACGCACAGGTTGGCCATTTTGATCAGCCCGAAGCTGATGATGGCCATCCGGCTGACCTTTTCGGCGTCCCCCCCTGTTTCCTCCATCATCCGGCCGCTGAACCGGTCGTTGATTTCCCGTACGATCTGGTAAATCCGCGGCAGACGCTGGCGGAAAAGATCCTCCGGCCAGCACTCGAGTGCCTCGGCCATGACGGTGTGGTTGGTGTAGGCAACGGTGCGGGCCACGATATCCCAGGCGGCGTCCCAACTGTAGCCGCACTCGTCGAGCAGGATGCGCATCAGCTCGGGAATGGCCAGGGTGGGGTGGGTGTCGTTGATGTGGACGGCCGCCATATCGGGCAGGTTGTCCAGGGTGCCATAGGCGTCGAGATGGCGCCGGACGATATCCTGTACCGAGGCGGATACCAGGAAATACTGCTGGGACAGCCGCAGGCTCTTGCCCTCGCGGTGGTTGTCCGCGGGATAGAGCACCTGGGTGATGACCTCGGCCATGGCCTTCTGTTCCATGGCCCGCATATATTCCCCTTGGTTAAACAGGGACATATCCATCCCCGGGGCGGTGGATTTCCACAGCCGCAGGGTGGACACTCCCCGGCCGTCTTTGCCCGCGACCATCATGTCGTAGGCCTGGGCAACCACCACGGTGGCGTCCCGATGCTCCACGTGGTGGAAACCGCCCGCGTCCCACCATTCGTCGATGTGCCCGTCGAAGCGGACTTCCTTGGTCAGCTCGGGCCGGGGCAGCAGCCAGCTGCGGCCGCCGGGCAGCCAGAAGTCGGGCAGCTCGGTCTGCCAGCCGTCCACCAGCTTCTGCCGGAAGATGCCGTATTCGTACAAGAGGGAATAGCCGATTGCGGGAATGCCCGCCGTGGCCAGCCCGTCCAGAAAGCAGGCGGCCAGGCGGCCCAGCCCGCCGTTTCCAAGGCCCGCGTCGGGTTCCAGCTCATACAGGGAATCGAGCTTGACCCCGAAGCCGTCGAGCACCCGGCGGGCATCCTCGGTCAGGTTGAGGTTATACAGGGTGTTTTTCAAAGACCGGCCCATCAAAAATTCCATGCACAGGTAATACACCTGCTTGCTCTGCTGTTCATGGGCCTCCCGGATGGTCTCCACCCGTTGGCCGCGCATCCGGTCCCGCAGGACCAGGACCAGGGCGTTGTAAAAATGCTCGTTGGTCGCGCTTTCGGGCTGGACGGAAAAATTGTGGAGCAGTTTGGCCGTCAGAGCGTCCCGCAGTTCCTTCTCGGCAGACGGGTGGACGGTGGATGGGGTATATGTTTTTGCCATATCGCATTTCCTTTCTCTCGGACCGTCGGGCCGTCACGGAAAGCGGCCGATCCTGTTACTATTATATACAATGTAGGGCAAAACCGCAATAGTTCTCTATATCGTCTAAAAACATTTCCTGATTTGCCACGAAAAGGAGATTTGATTATAAACCATGCACAAAAAACGTGCGATTTTTAGCTGCAATAAGAGACGCTTATAGACGGAATGGAGAAAAACCGGTTCCAGCCATTGCCAGACAGGCGGGAATGGAGTAAAATGGAAGGGATCGGTTGTCGAATTTTTGTGAAAGGCGGATGGCGGATGGACTGGTATCCACTGTTCCTGACCCCATGCTTAAAAGAATACCTGTGGGGAGGCACGCGCCTGCTGACGGATTTCGGGGTTCCCGCCAAGGGCCCGACCGCGGCAGAAGCATGGGTCCTCTCCTGTCATAAAGACGGGCCTTCGGTAGTGGGAAACGGCCCGCTGGCCGGCCGCACCTTGACGGAAGCCCTCGCGGAATGGGGGCCTGGCGCCCTCGGCCGCCGGGCTGCCGGCTTCCCCTATTTCCCCCTGCTCATCAAGCTGATCGATGCCAAAGACCGGTTGTCGGTCCAGGTGCATCCGGACGACGCCTATGCCGCCCGGGTGGAAGGGGAATACGGCAAGACCGAGATGTGGTACGTCGTCGATTGCGAGCCGGGAGCCCGGCTGATCTATGGGGTCAACTGCGGGTTGACCAAAGGGGAGTTCCGCCGGCACATCGAGGAGGATTCCCTGCCTGAAATCTGCAATCAGGTGCCGGTCCATCCGGGAGATGTGTTTTTCATCCCGGCAGGGACGCTCCACGCCATCGGGGCGGGGATCCTCATCGCCGAGGTGCAGCAGAACTCGAACACCACCTACCGCGTGTCCGATTACGGGCGCCTCGGCCCCGACGGCAAGCCCCGTGCCCTCCATGTGGATAAGGCGGTGGATGTCACAGTCACGGTGCCGCCCCAGATTCCGTATGGAGCGGTGGGGCGGGTATCGCCCGTGCCGGGCGGATCGGTGCGGCCCCTGGCATCCTGCGGCCTGTTTACCGCTGAGCTGCTTACTGTGGAGGGGCAGATGCGGGTGGGCTGTTCCGAAAGCTTTACGGCGCTGCTGTGCCTGGAAGGGGAGGGGGCGCTGCTGTGGGAGGACGGTGAGCTGCCGATCGGCAAGGGTACGAGCATATTTCTGCCGGCGGGGATGGCCGTGCCGGTCAAAGGAAGCCTGCGGCTGCTGTGCAGCCGGGTATAAAGGAGGGCCCGCGATGCCGACGCTGCATGTTGTATTAATCGAGCCTGAAATCCCCCAGAATACGGGTAATATCAGCCGTACCTGTGCGGCGACCGGCTGTCATCTGCATCTAGTGGGGCCGCTCGGGTTTTCCATCGATGACCGGCAGCTTAAGAGGGCGGGGCTGGATTACTGGCATCTCCTCGATATCACGACCTACGAAAATCGTGCGGATTTTTTTGCCAAAAATACGGGCCCTTTCTTTTATTTTACCACCAAAGGCGGGACCGTTTATTCGGAAATGGTTTATCCGGATGGGGCGTATCTGGTTTTCGGCAAAGAAACGGCCGGCCTGCCGGAGGCGCTGCTCCGGCAGAACCGGGAGCGGTGTGTCCGTCTCCCCATGCTCGACGATGAAGCGGCCCGGTCTCTCAATCTCTCGAACACGGTGGCTGTCGGGGTGTATGAGGTGCTTCGGCAATGGGGGTTCCCGTCCCTCAGGACAAAGGGGCGGCTGATTTGAATCCCGGTGTCTTTTAGCCAAATCGCAGTTGACAAACCGGCGGGAGTCTCCTATAATAAGGGGGCGCCGTAACGGCCTGCAGCCGGTATCCGTGTGGCTTCGTTGGTTACGGCTGGTCCACAGCGGCACCCTGCTTTAGCGGGGATTCTAACAAAACCGAATATGCGTCTGACTCCGGGGAACCGGAGTTGACATAAAGGGAAGCGTATCGAAGTGGTCATAACGGGCCTGACTCGAAATCAGGTAGCCCTCACGGGCTCGTGGGTTCGAATCCCACCGCTTCCGCCAGTGTAGAAACCTGTCGAAAAAGCTGTAATTGCTTTATCGGCAGGTTTTTATTATAATGATACAAACGGACAATATTTATATTTGGTAAGGGAAGATTAGTTATGAGAAAATGGTGTACAGAGGATTGGGAATTTGAGCTAACTGCTACAGATGGGAAAGCCGGACATTGTAGGCTTGGTTTAGAAAAAGGAGATAAATTTGTTTTTCAATACGAATGTCCAACCGGGATGTGTCCCAAAACGATGATACAAGTATATACATGGTGCGAAGTCATTCGATGCGGCGGCGATTTTACATACAGAGGCAACAAAGAGAAATATGAAATGGACATACCATGTGCTGACCACTGTATCAGTTTTCATCTTAAAGCATATCCCATAAATCGGGATGAAAATGGACCCCCCCTTCCTAACAAGGAAAGGCCGAAAGACTAGAACGAAATGTGGAATGGATTAAATATTTTGAACATGATTATAACGATTTAAGTGATAAAACAAAACCAGGCTTTAAATCAAGACATGAAAATATCATGAATGTTTGGCATACTCTTCACCTGTGAGAGTTCAAGCCCCTCTCAAAAAAAGGCAGTCGATCTTTTTTATCTCACCTTTACGGACCTGCGGCCAGCCATTCGCGGCCGCAGGTTTTTTGTTTTGAGGTTTTGAGCCCGTGTTTGTGGAGGGTATCTAGTGGATAACGGTCAAGCATATCGGAGCAAGCCTCGGTTCGCTTGCTCCGATATTTGTCCAAAAGGCCTTGAGCAAGGAGGTGGAATTACGAAGACAAACGGAGGATTTTTGATGTCCCAAATCCGTCACGTCTCAACCCGGGCGTTCAACAAGCTTCTGCGGGAGAGGGGATCGAGGCGTTTAACGGGGCGCAGGGGAAAATTTTATATGTGCTGTGGGAAAAAACGGCACCCTGCCCATCGCCAGGATCAAGGAACTCACCTCCCTGGCCGGCACAACCCTGACCGGGATGCTGGACCATATGGAAAAGGCCGGGCCCGTCACCCGCAGGACCGACCCCACCAACCGCCGGCAGGTCCTGGCATCCCTCACGCCGTTGTCGGAAGGGCTGCGGAACGAATACGAGGAGGTTTCACAGGCCACCAACGAGCTGTTTTACAAGGGCTTCACCGAGGATGAAATTGAAGCGTTCGAGCAAATGTTCCGCCGGATTCTGTAAAACTATACCGAAAGGGGTACTTGACATGAGCAAGATATCGCTGTCTCCGACCAACGCGTTTTGCCCCCAAAGCCTCTATCTCTACGGCACCTACAAAAAGGACGGGACCCCTGACTACGGCCTGTTCTGCTGGGCCACTTACTGCTGGGACGAGGGCCTCCGGTTCGTCGCCTGCATCGGGGAGGACAAGCTCACCCGGGACCGGATCCGCGAAACCGGCGTCTTCTCCGCCGATAAATCCGGGATCATCCGCTCCGAAAAGGGTGCCGTGCTGGAGGTGCCGGTGCCGGAAAGCAGCCCCTGGACGTTTGAACTCGAGGTCGATAAAACCCTGCATCTCGATGATACACGGACAAGCGAGATCTATGTTTGCCGGATACGGAACCTCCGTGCGGACAAACGCCTGGCGGAGGAGGCGGGCTCTTTGGAGGAGCGTCTGGCACTGGCGGCCCCGGTGGTCAGCCAGGCAGATCGGCCGCAGACCCAGATCCTTGGCGATGCGGAGGATGTTTTCCAGGTTCTGTTCCGGGTCTTTGGAGCATAGCGACAGTTGGGAATGAATGTGATAAATCGTAGTCAAGTCGTAGTCAAGCTGAAAACGCATGGGACGCCTCCTTTCAGTCTAGCTTGGCAATAGCGGTACCGTTTTCATAGGAAACGCAGGCCCTGCACCGGTCCATGCTGTCTAAATGGGCCAGGAAACCCGCCTTGGAGGAGAAGCGGGGCGTATAATTTTCCACGATCTCCCTGGCACAAACGGCATCATGGCGAAGCAACACATTCAAAAGGGTAAATTCCCATTTCGCACCGCCCACGCAGGCCTCTTCTTTATCTGCCACCTTGAAATCCGGGGCATGGGCACCGCCGGTGCAACCGCCGCCGAAGGGATGGATGGCGGGCATGACGGCACTAAGGTCACCCATGTCCGTGCTGCCAGTGCCGTAGCCCAGGTTTTGATAGAAACTCATACCCAGCTCGTCGGCGGCGGTTTTGGCCGCCCGGAGCAGGCCGGGATCATTGTAAAGGGGTGCGTAGCCGGGGAAATCGGTAATCTCGATACCCGCACCCAGGGAAACAGCACCGCCGATCAGTGCCCGCTTTACCCGCAGACGGGTGGAGGCCATAGCTTCATCAGTCTTGCCACGGATGCGGCACTGTAAGGTAACGGAGGCGGGGATAGTATTGGTAGCATCGCCGCCGTTGGTAATGATGGTCTGAACCCGCACCAGGTCCTCCTCCCGGAAATTATCCCGGATGGCATTGATGGCGTTCATACCGCAGTTGGCGGCACTCAGGGCATTGATGCCGTTCCAGGGATCGCTAGCATGGGCGGCCAGGCCCTTGTACTCGATCTGCAAGCCCGTGAAACCCACGGCACCTGCTGCGGCACTGAGTCCCCAGCCGGCATGAAGCATAAAGGCCATGTCTACGCCGTCAAAATAGCCCCGACGCAGGAATTCCAGCTTGCCGCCCAAGTAGCGGATGATACCCTTTTCTTTCAGGCTCATGCGGTATTCCGTTTCGATGTATTCCTCCGCCGGCACACAGCAAAGGCGGATCCTGCCGGAGAGACCATCCAGTGTCCCCGGCTCTTTTAATGCTGCCGCCAGACCCAGAATAGCCGCACCCTGGACATGGTGGCCGCAGGCGTGGGCCGCACCGGTGACGGGGTCGGCGTCCGGGTGGGACGGACACAGAAGGGCGTCCATCTCCGCCAGTACCAGCACTTCCGGGCCGGGTCTGCCGGTGTCGATAACCGTATAAAATCCAGGAATATCCCCAGCATAAGTCAAAGTATATCCCAGTTTTTCAAAGTTTTCCGCCAAATATTTGCAGGTGATCTCCTCCCGAAATCCGGTTTCGGGATGGACACGAAGATATTCCTCCGCCACCAAGACTAAATCGCGGTGTTTTTCCACTGGATGCATCATAATCCCTCTCATTCCTATAATTATTGTACCGTAGACAATATCCAAACGCAAGGGGAAAAGCTTTAGCAAAAGGAAAGCCTCCTGATGTAAAATAGTAAAAGGTTTGGCGACCGGATTACTAAGGAACATGAGGAGGTTTTGAAATGGGAAAAATAAAAGAATCGGCACATTCAAAGTGGAAATGTAAATATCATATCGTATTGTCTATAGTAATCTAAACGAATCAGACCCATGGATTTATCAAAAAGGAAAAATCATGTTTCATATGACCTTTCCTTATGGCGAAGCGTGTGATTCAGAACAGTATAGCATTCGCCCCCAAGTATCACCGGAAAGAGATGGGATCACGCACAAAAATTGGGATATCAAGCGTTGAGGACGCATGGATTGCAGCACATGCGAACGGGTGCTCGGCTATATCGAAGCACATATCCGGGAGAAAATCCGCCTGTAGCTTATCCCATTTCCATTGACAAAGTCTGGAAACGCCCTCTATAATGGAAGACACAAGCAAGGGGGTGGGACGGATGAGAATGCGGCTTCCGGAGGAGTTCCGGCGGCGGATGGAGCGTCTCCTGGGAGAGGAGTCCGCCGCGTTCTACGCAGCCCTGGACGGGCCGGCTCACCGCGGGCTGCGGGTCAACACCCTCAAATGTACGATTGAGGCGTTTCGCAAACGGTTCCCTCTTCCCCTGACCCCCGTTCCCTTTTCCCCAGCCGGGTTTCTTCTCCACGGGGATTGGAAGGCGGGCGCCGATCCCTGGCATCATGCGGGCGCCTATTATATGCAGGAACCGTCCGCCATGGCGCCGGCCGCTATCCTGGATCCTAGGCCGGGGGAGGCCATCCTTGATCTTTGCGCGGCGCCCGGCGGCAAGGCAACCGGCATCGCCGCCGCCCTCCAAGGCCGGGGCCTGCTTTGGGCCAATGAGATCGTCGGGACCCGGGCGCAGATCCTGCAGCAAAACCTCGAGCGCTGCGGGGTCCGGAACGCCGTCGTCTCCGGGGCAGAGCCCGCTTTACTCGCCGAAAAGCTGGGGGCGCGGTTTGACGGGGTCCTGGTCGATGCCCCTTGCTCGGGAGAGGGGATGTTCCGCAAGGAACCGGCCGCTCTGGAACAATGGAGTCCCGGCAATATCGCGCTGTGTGCCCGGCGGCAGCGCGGTATCCTGCGCAGTGCCGCCCGCCTCGTCCGCCCGGGAGGGCGGCTGCTGTATTCCACCTGCACATTTGCCCCGGAGGAAAACGAACGGACGGTGGGGGCGTTCCTGGTCGAACACCCGGATTTCGTTCTGGAAGACCTCGGGGCGGTTGGATTCGGCCGCCCTGGCTTTTCCGCGCCGGCGGTCTCCGCCTTCTCCCTGCCGGAAGACGGCCCTCTTTCCGCCGCCATCCCCTTTGAACGGTGCCGGCGTATCCTGCCCCAGGACGGGGGCGAAGGGCATTTCCTGGCGCTGTTCCGCAAAAAGGGCGATGCCGGGGCGTCTCTCTTTTCCATCGTTCAGACAAAATTTGATACTTTTGGTATAGAAATTCAAAAATTATACAATGAGTGTTTTTGCTCCAAGCCGGAGGGCGCCTTTCAGCGCTTCGGAAGAATCATCCGGCTGCTGCCCGCCTCCCTCCCAGATCTCAGGGGGCTTCCCATTCTCGGAGCGGGTTGTGCGGCTGCCGAAATCAAGGAAACCGGGCGTGGCGCCGTCCGGCTGGAGCCCTGCCACGCGTTGTTTATGGCCGTGCAGGCGGAGGATTGCCGGCGGCTTTTGGATCTTGACCTAACAGATCCCCGGCTGGCCGCCTTCCTGAGGGGGGAAGAAATCGACGCTCCCGGCTGCGCCGGCTGGACGGCGGTGGCCGCCTCCGGTGTTGTGACGGGCTTCGGCAAGGCCTCGGGCGGCCGTCTCAAAAACCGCTATCCCAAGGGCCTGCGCCTGCGGGCAGGCGGATAAACCGGGAGAAACAAGGCATGATCACCCTGCAGCCTGTCCAAGATGAAGCCGGATACCGCCTCGTCCGGCAAATCGAAAGCCGGATCTGCGCCGCGCAGCCCGCGCGATGGCACTTCCACCACGGGAACCTCGGCGTCGACCGCTATTTCTTCGGCTCCGGTGCGGCGGATTTCTTTTCCTACGCCCATCTTGTTCTCCTTCGGGGAAATCCGGTCGGATATGCGCTGGTGTACCGGCCGGAATGCACCTTCCATCTGGCTCTCCTCCCTCCCTACACCGCCGAGACGGCGGCCTCGGCCCTGAGGGCGGTGGAGGCCTGCTTTCCCGAGGGCGCTGTGCCCGGCACCGATGCCAGCCGGCTGGATCTCCCTCTTGTGGCCGCTCTGCGGGCCTGCGGATATCGAGAGGGCTCCGAAAGCCGTTTCCAGGCGGTTTGCCCTCTCGCGGCTTACCGCGGCACCCCCGCTTCCATCGCGCCCTTGTATGTCGCGCCGTTGGAAGACCGCGACATCGCGGACCGGGTGCGGTATGCCGCCCTGCCGACCGGATCGCCGGTCACGGAGGGAATGTTCCGGGCCTACCGCCGCTCGGAGGACGCCAGCACCGTTTTGGACGAGGTGGTGCGGGATCCGCGAGGCGGCGCCCTCGTCGCCTACCTGTCCTGGTGGATCGACTGGGACAGCCGGACCGTCATGCTCAATCCTGTCGCCTGCGTGGAGGCCTACCGCCGGCAGGGGATTTTAAAAAGCTGCCTGACCCGCGGCCTGTGCGCAATGCGGGACAGGGGCCTCGGTTACGCCTATGTGGATACCGGTATCCGCAACCGCCCCGCTGTCGGCCTGTATGAGGCTGCGGGATTCGTCAAAAGCGGCAGGACCTGCCGATACGAAAAAAAGGGAGAAGACGAAAGGACGCTTTTTCCCTCCTGATTCCCATCATTTTGGATGAAAGCCTTTCCCGCGCCCCCCGCCCTATATCCGGATTTATAGAACAGGCCCGGTCCCTGTCAATACAGGGCCGGGCCGTTTGTTTGCGGAAAGTTCAGCGTTTCGGCGACATGGGCGATATTCCGGCCGCCGGCTTGACAGTGCGGGGCGCCGGATGAAGCATACGGGCCAGGAGCCCCTGATGGATGACATTGCCCGGCCGGAAATACAGCCAGACCACGCCATCTATCCCGGCTTCTTCCACCGAGGCAAATCCGAACGCCGCGCTTTTGTCCAGCCCGAGCACCGGCATCAGCCGTGGAAAAACCGCGCGGCCCTCAGACTCGCCCTTTTCAAACAGATCCGCGAGTTCAGCGACCGAGCGGCCGGCGGGCAGACAGGCCCGCCAGCGCAGCGCGTGGCCGCGGCATCGTCCACGGCAGAACAGGCGGCCGGGGAAACGGTGTTTCCGGCCGAAGGCGCGGCAGGAGGTGACATAGGCATCCCGGAGCCGTCCGCCCCCATACAGGCGGAGCATCAGCCCTTCCTTGGAAGCCAGGATCCCCACCGCACGGCAATCGATCTTGCCGGTCAGGCATCGCCCTAACCCGTCGATGGACGGGATATCCAGCCGGTCGGCACAATCGTCATAGACGGACCACCCGGCCTCGGACGGGGCAAAGCAAATGGTGCGGGTGGCGTTTTCCTGCCCACAGGGGATCATCCCCATGCGATCCATATAAGAGGTGACGGCATACAGGATGCGTTCCCGCGGGAGCTCCGTCCCCGCGGCGATGTGCAGCTGCAGGCAAGCATATTCGAGCGCCATGTGACCCACTCCTCTTCCCAAAACGGTGGTACGGCCGCGTCGTGTAAATAAATTCTTAGGGGATCTTGACAGTTCTTGATACAGCCTATACAATATATTGTATCGACCTCGTACTCAGAGTGTTTCAATCCACAACATGTGGTTTAACAGTGAGGCGAATGCCGCCGCTCTTGTACGATCAGTATAGCACATCCCCGCCGCCCTGACAATGGGGCGCCGCGGGATGGATAGGAAAGGACGTCGACCAATCATGGAGATCACGAAAAACGCCCGCACAGTGCTCGAACGCCGGTATCTGATCCGGGACGACCAGGGGCATCCCACCGAGACGGTGGAGGAGCTGTTCCGACGGGTGGCCAGGGCCATCGCGGCACCGGACAAAGCGTATGATCCGGCGGCCGATATCGCCGCGCTGGAGGAAGAGTTCTACGAACTGATGACCAGCCTGGAGTTTCTTCCCAATTCTCCCACTCTGATGAATGCGGGCCGGCCTCTGGGTCAGCTCTCCGCCTGCTTTGTCCTGCCGGTGGAGGACAGCATGGAGGCGATTTTTGAGGGCATCAAACAGGCGGCGCTCATCCACAAATCCGGCGGCGGCACAGGGTTCTCCTTCTCCCGCCTGCGCCCGTCCGGCTCGACGGTCAATTCCACCGGCGGCGTCGCCAGCGGTCCAATCAGCTTCATGCGGGTGTTCAATATGGCGACCGAGGCGGTCAAACAGGGCGGCACCCGCAGAGGCGCCAACATGGGCATCCTGCGGGTAGACCATCCCGACATCCTGAACTTTATCAACTGCAAAGCGGACAATGCCGATATCACCAACTTTAATATTTCGGTGGGGATCACCGAGGCCTTCATGGAGGCGGCCCTGAAGGGCGAGATGTACGACCTTGTGGACCCCAGCACCAAGCAGGCGACCGGGCAGCTCAATGCCAGGGAGGTGTTCAACAAGATCGTGTACGCCGCCTGGCGGAACGGGGAGCCGGGCATCATCTTCCTGGACCGGCTCAACCGGGACAACGTGGTGCCCGCCCAGGGGGAAATCGAGTCCACCAATCCCTGCGGCGAGCAGCCCCTGCTCCCTTATGAGAGCTGCAACCTCGGTTCCATCAACCTGGTCCGGATGCTGAAATCCGGGGACGGACGGGCGGAGATCGACTGGGAAAAACTGGGAAACACGGTTAAAAAAGCGGTGCATTTCCTGGACAATGTCATCGACGCCAACCGCTATCCGCTCGAGCAGATCGATTTCACCACCAAGCAGACCCGCAAGATCGGCCTGGGTGTCATGGGCTGGGCGGACATGCTCCTTGAGCTCGGCATCCCCTACAATTCTGACGAGGCGGTGAAGCTGGCGGACAAGCTGATGGCCTACATCACCAGCGCCGGCCGGGCCGCCAGCCGGGAACTCGCCAAAACCCGGGGCGCCTTTCCCTTGTTCGGGGAGAGCATATACAAGGACGGGGAACCCCTGCGCAACGCCACCGTCACCACCATCGCCCCCACCGGTACCCTGTCCATCATCGCCGGGGTTTCCTCGGGGGTCGAGCCGGTGTTCGCGTATGTGTACATCCGCAGCGTCATGGACCGCACCGAGATGATCGAGGTCAACCCTGTGCTCAAGCGGGTGCTCGAGGAGCGCGGCCTCTATTCCGACGAGCTGATGCACCGCATCGCCGAAGAGGGCACCATCGCCCATTTCGACGAGATCCCCGCAGAGATCCGGAGGGTGTTCGTGTCCGCTCACGACATCTCACCCCTGTATCACACCAAGATGCAGGCGGCTTTCCAGAACCACACCGACAACGCCGTCTCCAAGACGGTCAATTTTCCCCACGATGCCACCGAGGAGGAGGTTGCGGAGGTCTACACCCTGGCCTATAAGCTCGGCTGCAAGGGTGTGACCATCTACCGGGACGGCAGCCGGGAGATCCAGGTGCTGAACCTAGCTAAAAAGGACGACAAAAAGGAGGCCGTGCCCGTACAAGAGCCGGCGGCCGCTCCGGCCCGGGGGCCGGTACTGCCCCGGCCCCGGCCCGACGTGACCATGGGCCTGACCGAAAAAGTCGCCATCGGCTGCGGCAACCTGTACATCACCGTCAATTACGACGAAGAGGGCATCTGCGAAGTGTTCACCAACACCGGCAAGGCGGGTGGCTGCCCCTCCCAGTCCGAGGCCACGGCCCGTCTGGTGTCGGTAGCTCTGCGCTCGGGGATGGACGTCAAAACCATTACCGGCCAGCTGCGGGGGATCCGCTGCCCCTCCACCATCCGCCAGCCGGGGATGAAATGCACCTCCTGTCCCGACGCCATCGCCCGGGTGATCGAAAAGGTGGTCGCCTCTAAAGAGTTCAAGGCCGTGGCCACCCATTATGTGGCCGGTAATACCGAGGAGGCCGAAAAGGCTGCGGCAGCCGCCTCTAGGAAGGAGACGCGGGAGCCTGCCGTGGCCGCCCAGATCCGGTCCTGTCCCGAATGCGGTGCCCCGGTCGAACACGAGGGCGGCTGCGTTATGTGCCGCAACTGCGGGTATTCCAAGTGCGGATGAGATGCCGGCGCAAATAGCGGCTGCGCCTACCGGCGGCCGGCTCTCCCGCGTTTTGAAATTTCAGATTCCGGCTTCATCGATAAAACCGGCCGTCAGCTTACGCTGACGGCCGGTTTCTTGCGTCGGTGAATTATAGTATTAAGAGCAACACTTTAGGGAAATAAAAGAGTTCATACAGG
>ERZ856578.3365-NODE-3365-length-24121-cov-5.913159_pt1 | contig 24121 bp, 18 predicted proteins | sample MGYA00514384_ERZ856578 | MGnify/ENA primary metagenome ERZ856578 (study PRJEB29103, sample SAMN06111958) | human gut metagenome | biome: human gut; feature: ankylosing spondylitis patient; material: healthy_person | host: Homo sapiens | place: China:Hangzhou... | reverse complement strand
ACAGGCGGCTTTTCTTGCCGTGTGGTGTTGACTGGCGGCTTCCCTCGCAACAGCTCTCAGCCCTTCGGCGCTCCCCTCATCCGCCCCTTCGGGGCACCTTCTCCCAGGGGAAGGCTTTGGGACGAGGGGTTTTCTCACCCCGTAATGACCGTTCCCTCCACCCGCTGGCCCAGGGTGTCCAGCAGGAGGGCGTGCTCTACCCGTCCGTCCAGGATGGACACCTGGCCCACGCCGGACTGGATGGCGTGGACGCAGCCCCGGACCTTGGGGGCCATGCCCCCGGCGATGAGACCGGCGTCCATCAGCTCCAGGGCCCGCTTCACGTCCATGTGGGGCACGGCGGTCTTGGTGTTGTGGCTGTCGATGAGGATGCCCCCCACGTCGGTGAGGAACACCAGCTTCTGTGCCCCCAGGGCCTCGGCCACCGCCCGGGCGGCGTCGTCGGCGTTGCAGTTCAGGCCGCCGCCGTCCTCCCCCAGGACGATGGGAGAGATGACAGGCAAAAAGCCCGCGTCCAGCAGGGTGGTGATGAGCCTGGTGTCCACGTGGGTGATCTCCCCCACCCGGCCCAGGGCCGGGTCCTTCACCGTGGCGGTGATGAGGCCGCCGTCCTTGCCGGACACGCCCACGGCGGACACCTTCTGCCGGGCCAACTCCTGGACGATGGACTTGTTCACCTGGGCCGACAGGGCCAGCTCCGCCGTGTCCAGCACGGCCTGGTCCGTGTAGCGATAGCCGTTTTCAAACCGGGTGGGCACGTGCAGCCGGGACAGCAGGGCGGTGATGTGCTTGCCGCCCCCGTGGACCAGCACCACCCGCACCCCGGCCATGCGCAGGGCGGCCACGTCCTGCAGGGTGGTGTCGTGGACAGACTCCGCCCCGATGGCCGAGCCGCCGTATTTTACAACGACCGTCTGCCCCTCCGCCCGGTTCAGGATGGGCAGGAGGGAGAGCAGGCTGCGCACCTTCTCCATGCCGTCCAGGCCGTGGGACACGTCATACTCCTGGAGATAGGTGTGGACATAGTCCACGTCGGAGGGGGTGTCGATATACTCGCTGCCCCGCTTCTGCCGGGTCTCCGCCCCCTTGCCGGTGATGAGCAGCACCGAGGGGCTCTGGCAGGACAGGATGGCCCGGCGGATGGCCTCCCCCCGGTTGGGCTCGATGGAGTAGTCGCAGGCGACATACTGGGCGATCTCCCGGCAGATGGACACGGTGTCCTCCTCCCCGGAGTCCTCCTCGGTGAGAATGATGAAGTCGGAGTTGGCCCCGGCCACCTCGCCCAGATCTTTTCTCCGGTCCAGGGCCTTCTTGCCGGGGCAGCCGAACACGGTGACGATACGCCGCCCGGGATACTCCGCCTGGACGGAGCGGAACAGAGTCTCGAAGCTCATGCGGTTGTGGGCATAGTCCACAATAGCGGTGACGGTGTCGTCGGCGTTAGAGTAGACTTCCATGCGCCCGGGCACCCGGGCCTTCATCAGCCCCACATACACCGCCTGCTCCGGGATGTTCAGCCCCTGGCACACGGCGATGGCGGCCAGGGCGTTTTCCACGTTGAACAATCCGGGCATGGTCAGGCGGAACTCCCGCTGGAACCGGCGGGTGCGCACCCGGAACAGGATGTCGTTGCCCCGCTTGCGCACCTGGCTGGCGTACACGTCCGCCTCCTCATTCTTCTGGGAGAAGGTGATGACGGGGCGGCCCCCCTCTTGGGCGGCCTGGAGCACCCGCTGGGCGTGGTCGCAGTCCAGATTCACGCAGGCGATGCGGGCCTGGGCGAAAATTTTCAGCTTGGAGGAGAAATAGTCCTCAAAGTCCGGGTGCTCGATGGGGGAGATGTGGTCGGTGCCGATGTTCAAAAAGCAGGCAGCGGCAAAGTCGGTACACAGGGTGCGGTGATACTTCAGCGCCTGGCTGGACACCTCCATGGTCACATAGCCCAAGCCGTTGTCCCGGGCGTTGGCAAAGTGCCGCTGAAGCTCCAGGGGCTCCGGGGTGGTGAGGTGGGACTCGAACTGCTCTGTGCCGTCATAGGTGTCGATGGAGGAGATGACGCCCGAGGTGGGGCGGCCCTCCCCCGCCAGATACTCGTCCAGAATATACTTCAGGTAATAGGCGGTGGACGACTTGCCCTTGGTCCCGGTGATGCCAATGACGTTCAGATCACCGGAGGGGTGGCCGTAGTACAGGTCGGCCAGGGGGGCGATGGTCTCCCGCATGTCCGTCACCTGGATACAGGGCAGGTCCACCTGGGGATAGGGCTCCAGGCTGACATAGGCCATGGCCCCCTTGTCCCGGGCCATCTGTAAAAATTCCGCTTTGAAGTGGGCACCCTTGCACACAAACAGGGTGCCGGGGACCACCTGGCGGGAGTCGTAGGAAACCAGAGCCACCGGGGCCGTCAGGTCCAGGCCGGCGGGCCGGGACACCAGCAGCCCCCGCTGCTCCAACAGATCAAGATAGTCCCCCAGGGGACGGATGGACTGAGCCATAGCTGTCGCCTCCATAAGAAAAATCAATCGTTCCTTGTCATTGCAAGGAGGTCCGAAGGACCGACGCGGCAATCCGCATCTTCCGTCTTAGGCTCCCCTGAAAGGGGAGCTGTCAGCGAAGCTGACTGAAGGGTTTGGCCCCCTTGTGAAAGGGGGCTGGCATCGCGAAGCGATGACTGAGGGATTCCGTTTTCAGGACAGCTTTCCTGTGGTCGGAATCCTTCCGTCACGGGCTGCGCCCGTGCCACCTCCCTTTCACAAGGGAGGCTGATGTTGCGAAGAACGGATTGCCACGTCAGGGCTTCGCCCTTCCTCGCAATGACAGGTTTGGTATATCGAATAAATCGCCCGGGGAATATTTTTTATTGCCCCGGGCTTTTTTATTGTTCAGCTAAAGATGTCCCGCAGGGGCCGGCGGCAGGCCAGCACGGCCCGCTCGGCCAGGACGGACATGGCGTCGGTGTAGAAGGGGGGCAGCTGGCGGCGGACGGCGAACACAGACAGCTCTGTGCAGGCCAGCACCCCGCTGTCGCAGCCCTGGGCCAGCAGGTCCTGGTGGATGGCGTCGAACTTCTGGGGGTCGCCGTCCCGCCCGGCCTTCACGTCGTCATAAATAAGGGACATGACCAGCTTCTGGGCCGCCGGGGAGGGCGTCACCGCCGTGATGCCCAGGGCCGCAAACTCCTTCTGATACAGGCCCGAGCGGATGGTCCCGTCGGTGGCCAGAATGCCCGGGCGGGTCCGCCCCTGGCGCTTCAAGGCCGCCGCAGTCTCCCGGATCATGTTCAGGATGGGCACGCCGATGTGCTCCTGCACCCGATCCAGAAAGAAGTGGGACGTGTTGCAGGGCACGGCCAGCACCGTGCAGCCCGCCCCCTCCAGCAGCCGGGCGTCGGCCAGCAGCCGCCGGAACACCGCCTCCTGCTCCTCCGCCGTGCCCAAAATGGCCGCCGTGCGGTCGGGCATCTGGCAGTCGGACAGGATGAGGGCGTTCACGTGCTCCTGGTCAGTGTGGGCGTCGGTGCGGTCAATGACCAGCTGATAAAAGGTGTTGGTGGCCTGGGGCCCCATGCCCCCCAGCACCCCGAGACGGTCGTTCACAGAAACCTCCACGTTATCCCTCCGGCACCTTGTTGTACTGGTCGAAACGCTTGATGTTGCCGATATGGTTCTTCAAAATGCGCAGGCGGCGTTTCAGGCTGGCGTCGCCGGAGTAGACCAGAGAGTGGGAGTCCTTCCCCGCCCGGATCAGCTCCTGCATCTCCCCGTGGTAGGCCTTGGGGGTGAACTTGAAGGCGACTTTTCGGGGCACCATCCGCCACAGGGAGCGGTCGTGGGTCATCTGGAAGGGCAGGTCTTGATGCTCCACCCGGTCCTCCACCACCATTTTGGCGATGTTGTGGCCGGAGCCGGTGACATAATAGTTGCTGCGGCCCTGGCGGCAGTTGATCTCAAAGGCCTTATACTTGCCGTCCCGGCGGTCATATTTGATGTCGAAATTGGAGAAGCCGGTGAAGTGCAGGCTCTCCAGCAGGTCCCGGAACTTAGATTCCAGCTCCTCGTCGCAGTCGGTGAGGATCACGGCGTGGTTGCCGATGCCGTGGGGAGAGTGCTCCTCCAGCAGCACGTGGCCCAGGCACATAGTGGTCACCTTGCCGTTGCGGTCAGAGTAGCTGGTGAGCACCCGCATATAGCTGTCGTCTCCGGGGATGAACTCCTGTAGGACCATGTGGTCCTGATAGCCTGCGGCATAGACGTGGTCCAGGCTCTCCAGCAGCTCCTCCCAGCTCTGGCAGATATACACCTTGGCCAGGGAGTGGTCGCCACAGGCCCAATAGGCCACGGAGTCGGCGGGCTTGGCGATATAGGGCGGGCCCCAGGGCAGGGAGAAGTCGTGGCCCATGGACTTGTCATAGATAAAGGTGGCCGGGTGGTCCACCCCGTGCTGGTCGCACAGCTGATAGAACCGCTCCTTGTTGATGAGGGAGTTCAGCAGATCCTCAGAGATATAGGGTGCGATGACGTTTTCCGGCAGATGGTCCCGGTGGCGGGCGGCCAGCTGGACATAGCTGTCGCCGCAGCCCAGCAGCAGGACGGTCTTGTCCGCAAATTCTTCGGCCACCGCCCGGGCGTTGCGCAGGAAGGCCTCGTCGCTCTCGTTGTCTGGGCAGACCCGATAGTCGAGGATGGCGCTGCCGTGGCAGGGGAAGGAGGGATATTTGCCAAAGGCCACCGAGCGCACGCCATAGGCCTCGTGAAAGGCCCGGGCCACGCTGTATACGTTGATGTCGCCGCCGAAGAGCAGCGGCTGGAAGGAAAGTGACTGATCCATCAAAGAGACTCCTTTGTATTCCAATGTCTGGTGTCATTGTGAGGAAGGGCGCAGCCCTGACGCGGCAATCCGCCTTTCCGCACCAGCAGCCTCCCTTGTGAAAGGGAGGTGGCACGGGCGCAGCCCGTGACGGAAGGATTCCGACGAACGGAAAGTTGTCCTAGAAACGGAATCCCTCAGTCATCGCCTGCGGCGATGCCAGCCCCCTTTCACAAGGGGGCCAAGGGACGGGGGTTACGGATTCCCACGTCGCTTCGCTCCTCGGAATGACACGGTACATATTATTCTTATCGAAACTCCACCTGAAAGCCCCGGGCGAACAGGGGGTCCATCTCAAAGGTGGCCAGGTCGCCCACGGAGCACTTCAGGTCCGTCACGTCCAGGATGAGCTCGCTGGCCCCCAGGCCGCCCAGCACACGGGCCCGCTGAGACCCCAGGCGCACGGTGCGGCGGTTATTTTTCCGCCACCGGGCGATGGCGGCCAGCAGCCCCGTCTCCCGGGGCCGAGTGACCCCAAAGCCGTTCTGATAGCCCACGGGCAGCACCGCCACCCGGGTGGGCTTTTTCAGGGTGACGGGCCGGTCCACCCCCAGCACGTGGCCCTTGGGCAGCCAGCGCACTTCTGTCAGGGGGGCCTGTCCAAAGCCCACGGTCTTCAGGCCGTCGTCCCGGGTGCGGCGGCACCGGCCCAGCACGGCGGACCCAGCCCGCACCCCGTCCAGCTCCGGCGCCAGCCCGTGGAGCAGGGCGAAGGAGCCGGCGGCGTGGACCACCCCGGTCTCGAATCCCGCGTCGTGGATGGCGTCCAGGGCCTGCTGAAACTGCTCCAGCTGGCGCTTGGCCTGGGGGTCGTTGGGCCGGGCGGCATGGAGCTGGGTATACACCCCGGACAGGGCCACGTTGGGCATGGAGCGATAGGCCAGCAGCAGCTTTTCCGGCTCGCTGACCAAAAAGCCCCCAAAGCCCATGCCCGTGTCCACCTGGATGTGGGCCTCGGCCACGGTGGAGCGGTTGCCCGCCAGGGCGTTCAGGGCCATGCCCGTGTCCACGGAGGAGACGGTGCACACCACGTTCAGGTCCACCAGCCGCTCCAGCTCCTCCCGGTCGGTGGTGGCCCGGAGCATCAGGATCTCCTCGTCCACAAAGCCCGCCTGACGCAGGGCCTCGGCCTCGGAGACCTCGGACACGGCAAAGCGGCCGATGCCCTCGTCCCGCAGCAGCTGGGCCAGGGCGGCGGTACCCACCCCCTGCCCGTCGCCGGTGAGCACGCCGTAGATGGCGGCCCCGGCGGCCCGGTCCTTGATGACCGTCAGGTTATTCTTGATGGCGGCTCTGTCGATGACCAGCTTGCGCATGATGCAGCACTCCCCTTTTCTCTGTGTCGGGACGCGGTGGAACAGGGCCCGCAGCGTGAAACTTGCACGGGCACAGCCTTTTTCGGCTATTTTACCACCCTTTGCCCGAAAAGGCAATGGGCACAGAATTCACAGTTGCCTTTTCGGGCGAATCCGGTTATAATAGGGAGAAACCGGGGTGTCTTGTCACCCCCTGATATGAGGAGGCGGCCTCAGGAATGAAAGCGAAAACAAACCTGACGATGCTGTGTGATTTTTATGAGCTGACCATGGCCAACGGCTATTTTCAGACGGGACTGAAGGACCGGATCTGCTATTTCGACGTGTTCTACCGCTCGGTGCCCGACAAGGGCGGTTTTTCCATCGCTGCGGGCCTGGCCCAGGTGGTGGAGTATATCCAGGACCTGACCTTTGACGAGGAGGACGTGGAATATCTCCGCGGCAAGGGCTGCTTCAGCGAGGAGTTTTTGCAGTATCTGCTGCACTTTGAGTTTACCGGCGACATCTGGGCCGTGCCCGAGGGCACCCCTGTCTTCCCCGGCGAGCCCATTCTGACGGTCCGCGCCCCGGCCATCCAGGCCCAGTTTGTGGAGACCTTTATCCTGCTGACCCTGAACCACCAGAGCCTGATCGCCACCAAGTCCAACCGCATCGTCCGGGCCGCCGAGGGCCGCCCGGTGTCTGAGTTCGGCTCCCGCCGGGCCCAGGGGGCGGACGGGGCCATTCTGGGCGCCCGGGCCAGCTATATCGCCGGCTGCGCCTCCACCGCCTGCACCCTGGCCGACCAGCGCTATGGCTCCCCCGCCTCGGGCACCATGGCCCACTCCTGGGTGCAGATGTTCCCCGACGAGTATACCGCCTTTAAGACTTATTGCCAGCTGTATCCCAACAACGCCACATTGCTGGTGGACACCTATAATGTGCTCAAGTCCGGCGTGCCCAATGCCATCCGGGCCTTTAAAGAGGTTCTGCTGCCCCAGGGCATCACCCGCTGCGGCATCCGGCTGGACTCCGGCGATTTGACCTATCTGTCTCAAAAGGCCCGGAAGATGCTGGACGAGGCGGGGCTGACCGACTGCAAGATCTTTGTCTCCAACGCCCTGGACGAGTATATCATCCGGGACCTGGTGCGCCAGGGGGCCCGCATCGACGCCTTCGGCGTGGGCGAGCGGCTGATCACCTCCCGGTCTGAGCCGGTGTTCGGCGGCGTTTATAAGCTGGCCGCCATCGAGGACGACCAGGGCAACATCATCCCCAAGATCAAGATCAGCGAGAACCCCGCCAAGATCACCACCCCCCACTTTAAAAAGGTCTACCGCATCTTCTCTAAGGACACCGGCAAGGCCGAGGCCGATCTGGTCTGCCTCCACGACGAGGAGTTCGACTTCTCCCAGCCCCTGGAGCTGTTCGACCCGGACGCCACCTGGAAGAAGAAGACCTTTACCGACATCTATGCCACCGAGCTGCTGGTGCCCGTGTTCCAGGGGGGCAAGCTGGTGTATCAGGTGCCCGATATCCAGACCAGCCGGGCCTATTGCCAGCGCCAGGTAGACTCCCTGTGGGACGAGGTCAAGCGCTTTGAGAACCCCCACAACTACTATGTGGACCTGTCCCAAAAGCTGTGGGACGTGAAGCAGCAGCTGCTCAGCAGCAACGGCTGAAGGCCCATAAGATAAAAAAATTCCCGTCCTTTCGGACGGGAATTTTTTGTCTTAAATTACTGAATGACGCACAGGGCCAGGGTGAGGATCACCCACAGGATGGCCACCCACTTGGTCGCCTTGGCCAGCTTGGCGTCCATGGTCTTCGCCTTGTTCTTGGACAGGAAGGTATCCGCCATGCCGGAGATGGCGCCGGACAGGCCGGCGCTCTTGCCGGACTGGAGCATGACGATGGCCACCAGGACCAGAGAACACAGTACCTGAATCACCGTGATTACCAGATTCATTGCTTTCATCGTTCCTTTCAAAGCCCTGTGGGCCGGTTGTTGCAAAGTCCGTCCAGACATCTGGACGCAGATTAAAGAATACCACAGTTTTTTCCCCAGCGCAAGCCCCTATTGGGGAAAATTCCGCCTTAAACCCGATAATACCAGACCACGCCCCCGCTGGGGCGCAGCTCCACCAGGCCTTCGTCCATCAAAAAGTCCAAAAACAGGCGGATGTTCCGCTGGAACCGCAGGGCACGGCTGGGCTTTTTGGTGAAGAGCTGATAGCGGGTACACACCGCCCCGGTGATCTGGTCCAGGGTCATGGGCCGGGTGATGGTCTCCAGGATCTCCCCCGCCCGCTGCTGGATCAGCGCCCGGTTGTCGTCGATGAGGGGCAGAAACTCCTCCCGGTCACACACGTCCCGGTGGGCCATGATGTATTTGTCGCAGTGTAAGCTGCGCAGCCGCTCCCGGCTCTCGTTGGCCTGGGCGTAGTTGAAGTGATAGGGCAGCTTGGCCCCCATCAGCTCCCGGCTGACCATGGCGTCCCCGGTGTAGCACACGTTGTCCGCCGTGACCAGGGAGGTGTGCCCGGGGGAGTGCCCCGGGGTGGGGACGATATGGAACGTGGCCCCGGCAAAGGCAAAGTCGCCCTCCCTCTCCGGGAGGAGCACGTCCGGGGCGTGGACCAGCCACCCGGCCTCCCGCTCCACCGTCTGTGGGGACAGGACGAGAAAATAGCTCTTCAGGGTGGTGACCGACCGGCACATCCCCGCCTCGCTGGGGGTGAGGGCCACAGGAATGCCGTACTTCTCCTGAAAATACCGGTTGTTGCCGCAGTGGTCCACGTGGACGTGGGAGCACAAAATGCCCGCCGGCTCCAGGCCGTGCTTCAGGAGGGTCTGCTCGATGGCCTCCCCCTCCTCCCGCAGGCCGGTGTCCAGCAGGATCACCCGGCGGCTGTCCAGCTTGTAAAAGGGGATCAGGGCCATGGCCTCTATCACCCAGGTGTTCCCCCTCACCTGCGTCAGCTTCATCATAGGTCAGGGGCCTCTTGCTCCCGGTGCGCGCTCTCGGCCTGCTTTAAATAGATCATCAGCACGGCCACGTCCGCTGGGGACACGCCGGACACCCGGCTGGCCTGGCCTAAATTGTGGGGGCGGATATCCTGCAGCTTCTGCCGGGCCTCCATGCGCAGGCCGTGGATGGACAGATAATCGATATCTTGGGGCAGGACCCGGTCCTCCAGGCGGCGCATCTCCTCCACCTGGCGCAGCTGCCGGTCAATATACCCGGCGTATTTGATGGTGATCTCCGCCTCCCTTGCTACGGCGGGGTCCAGGGCGGGGCGGTCCGGGTCGAAGGGGGCCAGGTCAGCATAGCTCAGCCGGGGGCGGCGGATCAGGTCGGCCAGCCGCGCCCCGTTCTTCACCTCCGTCTCCCCGTGGGCCTCCAGCAGGGCGTCCAGGGCGGGGGACGGGGCCACGCCGGTGTGCTCTAACCGGCGGACCTCCCGGTCCGCTGCGGCGTATTTGGCCAGGGTCTTTTCATACTGCTCCTTGGACACCAGCCCCAGCTCATAGCCGATGGGGGTCAGGCGGCGGTCCGCGTTGTCCTGGCGGTGGAGCAGCCGGTATTCCGTGCGGGAGGTCATCATGCGGTAGGGCTCGTTGGTGCCCTTGGTCACCAGGTCGTCCACCAGCACGCCGATGTAGCCCTGGTCCCGGCGCAGGATCATGGGCGGGCGGCCCAGCAGCTTCAGGGCCGCGTTCACCCCGGCCACAAAGCCCTGCACCGCCGCCTCCTCATAGCCGGAGGAGCCGTTGAACTGCCCCGCGCCGTAAAGGCCGGGGACCACCTTGCTCTCCAGGGTGGGCTTTAATTGGGTGGGGTCCACGCAGTCATATTCGATGGCATAGGCGCACCGGGTCATCTCCGCCTGCTCTAACCCGGGGATGGTGTGGAGCATCTCCACCTGCACCTGCTCGGGCATGGAGGAGGAGAAGCCCTGGATATACAGCTCCTCGGTGTTCAGGCCCATGGGCTCGATGAACAGCTGGTGGCGGGCCTTGTCCGGGAAGCGGACGATCTTGGTCTCGATGGAGGGGCAGTACCGGGGGCCCACGCCCTCGATGGTCCCGTCGTACAGGGGGGAGCGGGACAGGTTGTCCCGGATGATCTGGTGGGTGCGCTCGTTGGTATAGGTCAGCCAGCACACCGCCCGATTCTCCGGCGGCGTCTCGGTCTGGAAGGAGAAGGCCAGCCCCTCGTCGTCCCCGGGCTGAAGCTCCATTTTAGAGAAGTCCACGCTGCGGGCGTTCACCCGGGGGGGCGTGCCCGTCTTAAAGCGGCGGATGGACAATCCCAGCTCCACCAGCCGCCGGGTGAGGGGCAGTGCCGCTGCCAGGCCGTCCGGCCCGGAGTCCCGGACCACGTCTCCCACGATGGTCCGGCCCCCCAGATAGGTCCCCGTGGCAACGACAACGGCCTTTACGGCATACTCCGCCCCGGTGTGGGTGACCACGGCGGACACCGCGCCGGTCTCGTCCACCCGCAGGTCCACCACCTCCGCCTGCTTCACCCACAGGTTTTCCTGAAGCTCCAGGGTGTGCTTCATCACCTGCTGATAGGCCCGGCGGTCGGCCTGGGCCCGGAGGGACCACACGGCGGGGCCCTTCCCTCGGTTCAGCAGCCGGTATTGGATGCAGGCCTTGTCCGCCGCCCGGCCCATCTCGCCCCCCAGGGCGTCCAGCTCCCGCACCAGGTGGCCCTTCCCCGTGCCGCCGATAGCGGGGTTGCAGGGCATGTTGCCCACCGCGTCCAGGTTCACGGTGAAGCACAGGGTGCGCAGCCCCATGCGGGCGCAGGCCAGGGCCGCCTCGATGCCCGCGTGCCCCGCGCCGATCACGGCCACGTCAAATTGTCCGGCGAAGTAAGTGTTCATACACATCGTTTCCTCTTTTGGTGTATCAGGGAGCACAGACCCCCATGTTAGCATTATTTTACCACGTCTCCCTCACGGGGGCAAGGGCGCAGAGAGGCCGCGTTCCCCCTCCCCCGCCCTGTGGGCAGTCAGCCGGTTTTTCCGGGATTTTAGCTTGATGAAATTGTGGGAAATATGCTATAATAGATAAGTTAAAATGACCCGTGATGGCTCTGACAGAGGGCGGCGGGGACGGAAAGGGGGCGAGGCCCATGAAATTCAAGCAGTGGCAGGTGGCTCCCCCCTGCCCGGAGGGGCAGCGCGCCCTGGAGGCGGGCGGCCTGTCCCCCCTGCTGGCGGCGGTGCTGTCCTCCCGGGGCGTGACGGACCCGGAGGCCGCCCGGCGGCTCCTCTCCCCCCAGGCCGAACCCCTGCTGGACCCCATGCTCATGCGGGACATGGACAGGGCTGTTGCCCGGGTGCGGAGGGCCGTTGAGAATGGGGAGACCATCACCGTCTACGGCGACTATGACGTGGACGGCATCACCTCCACCTGCCTGCTGACCCAGTTTTTGCAGAGCCTGGGGGCCGACGTGCGGCCCTATATCCCCGGGCGGCTGGAGGAGGGCTATGGCCTGAACCACGAGGCCGTGGCCGCCCAGGCCCGCCAAGGGGTGGGGCTCATCATCACGGTGGACTGCGGCATCACCGCTCTGGACGAGGCCGACTATGCCCGGGAGCTGGGCGTGGACCTGGTCATCACCGACCACCACGCCTGTAAAGACCGGCTGCCCCAGGCGGCGGCGGTGGTGGACCCCCACCGGCCCGACTGCCCCTACCCCTTCAAGGGGCTGGCCGGGGTGGGCGTGGCGTTAAAGCTGGCCATGGCGGTGGCGGGACCGGAGAAAGCCGGGGCCGTGTTCCGGCAGTATCGGGACCTGGCCGCCGTGGGCACGGTGGCCGACGTGATGCCCATGACGGGGGAGAACCGCACCATCGTCCGCCAGGGACTGGACGACCTGCACCCGCCCCGGCGGCTGGGCTTTGCCAAGCTCATTGAATGCGCCGGCCTTGTCGAGCGGCCCATGACCTCGGTCACTGTGGGCTATGCCCTGGCCCCCCGGATCAACGCCTCCGGGCGGCTGGGCCGGGCGGAGGTGGCCCTGGAGCTGCTGCTCACCCAGGACCCGGACCGGGCGGAGGCGCTGGCCCAGACCCTGTGCGACCTGAACCGGGAGCGCCAGACCATCGAGGGGGACATCTTTCAGCAGTGCGTCCAGCGCCTGACGGAGCAGCCCCAGTCCGGGGCCATCGTCCTGGCCGACCAGCAGTGGCACCAGGGGGTGGTGGGCATCGTGGCCTCCCGCCTGGCCGAGCAGTTCGCCTGCCCCACCTTTATGGTCTGCCTGGACCAGGGCATGGGGAAAGGCTCCTGCCGGTCCTGGGGGGGCGTGAATCTGTTCCAGATGCTGCAAAGCTGCGCCCCCCTGCTGGAGAGCTTTGGCGGCCACGCCATGGCGGCGGGCTTCACCGTGCGGGAGGAGAACATCCCCGCCCTGGCAGACGCCCTGCGCCGGGCGGTGGAGGCCGCCCCCAAGCAGGCCGCCAGCTGCCTGGAGGCGGATGCCGCCGTATTGCCCGAGAGCCTCACTGTTCCGGCGGTGGAGGAGCTGGATCTGCTGGAGCCCTGGGGGGCGGGCAACCCCCGCCCCGTGCTGGTGCTGCCGGGGACCCGGGTGGTCAGCGCCGTGGCCGTGGGCCGGGGGCGGCACTTAAAGCTGCGGCTGGAGTCCCGGGGGGTGCCATTGGACGCCATCTGGTTCTCCAACGACGGCGCCGGATTGGATCTGGAGCCGGGCAGCCGCCTGGACGTGGCCTTCTGCCCCCAGATCAACGAGTTTCGGGGGCTGCGCTCGGTGCAGCTTCAGGTGATGGATCTGCGCCCCGCCCCCAGCCGGGCCCAGCTGGAGCGGGACGTGTATGAAAAGTTTTCCCGGGGGGAGGCCCTCTCCCCGGCGGAGGCCGAGCTGCTGCTGCCCCAGCGGGCGGAGTTCGTGGGCCTGTGGCGCTGGCTGGAGCGCCGCTGCGGCAGCGCCCTGACCATGGAGGACAGCCTGCCCCACATCGCCCGGGGGGCAGGACGGGCGGTGGGCCGGAGAGAGGCCCCCGTGCGCACCCTGGTGTGTCTGGAGGTGCTGGAGGAGCGGGGCCTTATCGACCTGGACCGGCAGACTGACCGGGTCCGGGTGGTGCTCCACCGGCTGGAGCACAAGGTGGATCTGGATGCCTCTGCCCTGCTGCTGCGCCTGCGCCGGGCCGCAGAGGATCGCCCGTAAAGCGGGGCATGTGCCAGCCTGGTCTGGCATGAGGGAGAGGAGAAAGTATGGACCCTATTTTGGAACGATATCAGGCCCTGGAGGACAAGGTGGCCATGTACACCCCCAACCTGGACACCAGGCGGCTGTACGACGCCTTCACCTTTGCCGACACGGCCCACCACGGCCAGCTGCGCAAAAGCGGCGAGCCCTATATCATCCACCCCCTGGCCGTGGCCGAGATCGTGGCCGACCTGGGGCTGGACGTGGACAGCGTCATCGCGGCCCTGCTCCACGACTGCATCGAGGACACCCCCACCAGCCACCAGGACATCGCCAAAAAGTTCGGCGAGCCCGTGGCCGCGCTGGTGGAGGGGGTCACCAAGCTGACCCGGGTGCAGTATGTCTCCAAGGAAGAGGAGCAGATGGAGAATCTGCGCAAGATGCTCATGGCCATGGCCCAGGACATCCGGGTCATCCTCATCAAGATCTGTGACCGGCTGCACAACATGCGCACCATGGAGTATCAGTCCCCCAAAAAGCAGCGGGAAAAATCCCTGGAGACCATGGAGATCTATGCCCCCATCGCCCACCGCTTAGGTATGCAGAAGCTGAAGTGGGAGCTGGAGGACCTGTCCCTGCGCTATCTGGACCCGGTGGGCTATAAAGAGATCGAGGAGGAGCTGGCCGAGCGCTCCTCCGCCCACGAGGAGTTCATGGCGGGCATCCAGCATAAAATACAGCAGCGTTTAGCTCAGGAGGGCATCCACGCCACCGTCTATGGCCGGGTGAAGCACATCTACTCCATCTATCGGAAGATGTACACCCAGAACAAGACCCTGGACGAGATCTTCGACCTGTACGCCTTCCGGGTCATCGTGGACGACATCCCCGGCTGCTATAACGTGCTGGGCTGCATCCACGACATGTTCAAGCCCGTGCTGGGCCGCTTCAAGGACTACATCGGCACCCCCAAGCCCAACATGTATCAGTCCCTCCACACCACGGTCATTGGCCGGGAGGGCATCCCCTTCGAGGTGCAGATCCGCACCTGGGAGATGCACCAGACGGCGGAATACGGCGTGGCCGCCCACTGGAAGTATAAGCAGGGCCTGGCCAACAAGCAGCTGGGCAGCGAGCACGAGTTCGAGTGGGTGCGCAAGCTGCTGGAGAGCCAGCAGGACACCGACGCGGAGGAGTTTGTCCGCACTTTGAAGGTGGATATGTTCGCCGACGAGGTGTTCGTCTTCACCCCCAACGGCGACGTGAAGAGTCTGCCCGCCGGGGCCACCCCCATCGACTTTGCCTATAACATCCACTCCGCCGTGGGCAACAGCATGGTGGGTGCCCGGGTGAACGGCAGGATGGTCCCCTTTGACTATCCCCTGCACAACGGCGACATCGTGGAGGTGCAGACCTCTAAGGCCGCGAAAGGCCCCAGCCGGGACTGGCTGAAGATCTGCAAGTCTAACGAGGCCCGGAACAAGATCCGCCAGTGGTTCAAGAAGGAGCGCCGGGAGGAGAACATCGCCACCGGGCGGGCCGCCTTCGAGGCCGAGCTGAAGCACATGAAGATCCCCCTGTCCGCCATCACGGCGGAGGAGGCCCTGCCCCACATCCTGCGGAAGGTCCGCTTCGGCACCCTGGACGAGCTGTACGCCTCCATCGGCTATGGCGGCACCACCGCCACCAAGGCCGTGGCCCGGGCCAAGGACGAGCTGCTGCGCCTGGGCCGTCTCCAGGCGGAGAAGGCCGCCGCTGCGGCCAAGACCACGGCGGAGAGCGTTATCGTCCCCGGCATGAGCGCCCCGGTGACCGAACCGGCCCCCCTCACCGGGTCCAACAAGCACACCGACTCCGGCATCATCGTGGAGGGGTTGGGCAACTGCCTGGTGAAGTTTGCAAAGTGCTGCACCCCCGTCCCCGGCGACCCGGTCATCGGCTTTATCACCCGGGGCTATGGCGTGTCCGTCCACCGGGCCGACTGCCCCAACGCCGCCCCGGACAAGCGCAAGCCCGAGGAGGCCGACCGCTGGGTGAAGGTCTCCTGGGTCAGCAGCAAGCTGCCCAACTATAAGACCGCCCTGGAGCTGTCCGCCAAGGACCGGGACGGCCTGACCATCGACCTGGCCATGGCCCTGTCCGCCGCCAAGGTGAAGGTGACCGCCCTGTCCGCCCGCTCTATGTCCGACGGCCACGCCGCCGTGAACATCGTGGTGGAGGTCCAGGACAAGGCCGAACTGAACGCCGTCATCAACAAGCTGAACAACATCCAGGGCGTCTATCACGTGGCCAGAAGCACGGGGAAATAAGAGATTTTTTAGAACAAATCGTATGATTTAGGTTTAAAAATACAAATTGGAATCGATATTAGCCTTCCCCCTGGGAGGGGAAGGCTTTCTTCATCAACCAAGAGAGGAGCGCTGATATGCGCGCTGTTGTTACCAGAGTTTCCTCCGCCGCTGTGGCCATTGAGGGCCACACGGTGGGGGCCATTGACCGGGGCTTTCTGGTCCTGCTGGGCGTGGGGCCGGAGGACACCGAAGCCATTTGCGACAAACTGGCCGAGAAGATCTGCAATCTGCGGGTGTTCGAGGACGAGAACGGCAAGATGAACCGGGACCTGTCCCAGGTGGGCGGGTCGCTGCTGGTGGTGTCTCAGTTCACCCTGTATGCCGACACCTCCTCCCGCCGCCCCGGCTTCTCCAAGGCCGCCAAGCCCGACCTGGCCATCCCCATGTATGAGCGCTTTATGGACCAGTGCCGGGCCAAGGGCTTCATCGTAGAACACGGGGAGTTCGGCGCGGACATGCAGGTGTCGTCGGTAAACGACGGGCCGGTGACCATTTTATTTGACCTGTAACAAGGAGGGTATCCCATGCAAGTGAAGGTGCTTCAGGTGGGTCCCATCGGGACCAACTGCTATCTGCTGGAGGACGAGAAGGCCCACGTGGCCGCCGTCATCGACCCCGGCGACGAGGCCGGGCGCATTCTCCAGGTGATAAAGGACGACGGCATGGACGTGAAATACATCCTGCTGACCCACGGCCACTATGACCACACCACCGCCGTGCCAGAGCTGCACCAGGCCCTGCCCCAGGCGGAAATTTATATCCACAAGGCCGACGCCAACGGGGCGGGCAGCCGCCTGTTCCCCCTGGCCGGGCAGATCCCCGACCTGAAGTTCTATGACGAGGGGGACGCCCTCACCCTGGGGGAGCTGACCATCCAGGTGCTCCACACCCCTGGCCACTCCAAAGGCTCCGTCACCCTGAAGGTGGGGGACGTGCTCTTCTGCGGGGACACCCTGTTCGCCGGTTCCTGCGGCCGCACCGACCTGGCGGGGGGCAGCTATGACGAGATCATGGCCTCCCTGAAAAAGCTGGGAGAGCTGCCCGGGGACTGTCACGTCTGCCCCGGCCACGACGTGACCTCCACATTAGAGCGAGAGCGGCGAAGCAACCCGTTTTTGAGGGAGGCCATGTCCCATTGAAGCTATATTTGCAGCCGGGAACCATAAACTGGAGCCCGGAGCGCTATCATTATGCCGCTGAGCAGATGATGCTCACCCTGTTCCCCGGGGAGCGGCCGGAATATCCCGAGGACGGCTTGCATAGTCTGGACCGGGACAACGCCGCCGTCTTTTCCCTGGCGGTGGAGGGGGCCGACGCCCGTCTCACGGCGGAGGTCTTCCGGGGCGGACAGTCCGCCCGGGGGGAGAGCGGCTTCCCCGCCGCCGACCTGGACCAGGCCCCGGAGAAGGTCTATCACGTGGTCCAGCACGCCCTGAAGATGGCCTTTTACCAGGCCGGGTGTGCCCTGCTGGGCCAGGAGCCGCCCTGGGGCGCCCTCACCGGGGTGCGCCCGGTGAAGCTGCCCACCTGGGCCATGCTCGCCGGTGCCACGGCAGAGGAGGCCATCGCCCAGCTGGAGAGGGAATACCGCGTCTCCCCCGTCCGGGCCGCCCTGGCCACGGACTGCGCCCAGGCCACCCTGGCCGCCCGGCAGCAGTTGGGAGAAAAGCAGGTGTCCGTCTATGTGGGCATCCCCTTCTGCCCCACCCGGTGCGCCTATTGCTCCTTTGTCTCCGCCGACGTGGGCCGGACGCTGAAGCTGGTGGAACCGTACCTCCAGCTGCTGCTGGAAGAAGTGGACGCCACAGGTAAGGCCCTGCATGACGCGGGGCTGACGGTGCGCTCCTTCTACATGGGGGGCGGCACCCCCACCACCCTGTCGGCTGACCAGCTGGACCGGCTGCTGACCCGGTGCGAGCAGTCTTTACCCCTGGGCGATTGCATCGAATATACGGTAGAGGCGGGCCGCCCGGACACCATCACCCGGGAAAAGCTGGCGGTCCTCTCCCGCCACAAGATCGGACGCATCTCCATCAACCCCCAGACCCTGGAGGATCAGGTGCTCCAGGCCATTGGCCGCCGCCACCGGGCGGGGGATATTCAGGCGGCCTTTTCCCTGGCCCGTGAGGTGGGCTTCGACTGCGTGAACATGGACCTGATCGCCGGGCTGCCCCGGGACAGCTTCGAGGGCTTTTGCCGCAGTCTGGAGGGCGTGCTGGCCATGGGGCCGGAGAATATCACCGTCCACACCCTGGCCCTGAAAAAAGGCTCCACCCTGATGGAGCGCCGGGACGTGATCCCCGATGGGGACCAGGTGGCCCGGATGCTGGACTTCTCCCTGAAGACCCTGCGGGGGGCGGGCTACGCCCCCTATTACCTGTACCGGCAGAAGTATATGTCCGGCTCGCTGGAAAACGTGGGCTGGGCCAAGCCGGGGACGGAGAGCCTTTATAACATCGTGATGATGGAGGAGTTACAGACGGTGGTGTCCATCGGCGGCGGCGGCGTGACCAAGCTGGTGGACCCGGCGGCGGGGCGCATCCTCCGTCTGCCCAACCCCAAGTATCCCCACGACTATCTGGCCGCCCGGGACAAAATTCTCTCCCAGAAGGACGAGATCGTGTCCTTCTACGGCGGCTGACCCCGGCAGGACCTGCCTGAAACCGGAAAAAGGAGTTTTTCACCATGGCATATCAGTTACAGGAGATCAACCGGAGCATCCGCGCCGACGTGGCGGAGTTTCTGGCCGAGTGCGACCAGTCCTATGCCCAGCGGGTGTCTCTGGCGGCGGACCGCATCCTGGGCAACCTGGACAAGAGCCCCATCGTGCTGCTGTCCGGCCCCTCCGGCTCGGGCAAGACCACCACGGCCATGAAGATCGCCGAGGAGCTGCGCCGCCGGGGGGTGAACTCCCACGCGGTGGCCATGGACAACTATTTCAAAGACGTGGACCCCAACACTGCCCCCCGCACCCCGGAGGGGGAGCTGGACTACGAGTCCCCCCTGTGCCTGGACATGGACCTGCTGGACCGGCACTTTGCCGCCCTGGCCCGGCGGGAGCCCATTATGATCCCCCGGTTCGAGTTTGCCCGCCAGATGCGCAACGACAGCCTGGGCACACCCCTGAAGCTGGAGAAGAACGAGATCGTCATCTTCGAGGGCATCCATGCCCTGAACGACGACATCGCCGGGCGGCACCCGGAGACCGCCAAGCTGTATATCTCCGCCCGGTCCAACGTGAACGAGGGCTCCGCCCTGCGCTTTAAGGGCACCTGGATGCGCCTGGTCCGCCGGGCGGTGCGGGACTACAGCTTCCGGGGCACCGGGGTGGCCGACACGCTGAAGCTGTGGGCCAACGTGCGCCGGGGGGAGAAGCTGTACATCTCCCCCTATAAAAACCGGGCGGACATCGTGTTCGACTCCTCCCTGCCCTATGAGGTGTCGGTGATGGCCAACTACGCCGCCCCCCTCCTTCGGGCCGTGCCCGAGGAAAACGCCCGCCACGACGAGCTGCTGGAGCTGATCGACGCCTTCCACTGGTTCGAACCCATCGACCCCAACCTGGTCGCCCCCGACTCCCTGCTACGGGAATTCATCGGCGGGGGGAGTTATCAGTATCATTGAATCAAAATTTGCCTTCCCCTGGGGGAAGGTGGCGCGGCGAAGCCGTGACGGATGAGAGGAACGCCATCGATGTTTGAGCATTCCCGAAAAAACAGGTCGTAGCCTTCGCCCCGCAGGGGAGAAGGTGGCATGGCCGCAGGCCATGACGGATGAGGGGGACCACGGGGGTGCATCGGTTATCGACGGGCGGACACAGAGGTCCGCCCCTACGAAAACCATCGTTACCTGGCGTAGGGGCGGATGTCCCCATCCGCCCACTCGATGGCCGCCGCACCCACGAAACTCACCCTCATCCGGCCCTACGGGCCACCTTCCCCCTGGGAGGGGGAAGGCTAGTATTTTCTTTGGAGAGATGCCCTATGACCGACCCGGCTATTTTTGACCCCCGGGACCTGAATTTTAAAAACCCATACGGCGCGGTCCCCTCGGGGACTGTGGTCTGCTTTACCCTCCGTCCCCCCCGGGCGGGGGGATTTTCCCGTGGACGGCTCACCGCCCGGTTCGAGAGCCGGAACAACGAGGAGCAAATTATCCCCCTCCCCTGGGTGGACAGCCAGCTGGGGGTGGACCAGTTCCGGGGGACCCTGGACGTGGGCACTTATGTGGGCCTTATTTGGTACTCCTTCGTGCTGGAGGGCCTGGACGGCCGCCGGGCGGAGCTGGGGCCCTATCAGCTCACCGTCTATCAGGGGGAGGAGGCCGTCCCCACCTGGTTTGGGGAGGGCATGACCTATCAGATCTTCCCCGACCGCTTCTGCCGCAGCCGTATCCCTGACCCCACGGGGCTGGTGGGGGGCCGCACCGTCCACCAGGATTGGGAGGACGAGCCGGTCTACCGCCCGGACGAGCGGGGGGAGATCCGCAACCGGGACTTCTTCGGCGGGGACTTTCAGGGGGTCATCTCCAAGCTGGATGATTTAAAAGACCTGGGGGTGGAGACCCTGTACTTCAACCCCATTTTCGAGGCGGCGGAGAACCACCGCTATGGCACGGCGGACTATGACCGCATCGACCCCATGCTGGGCTGCAACGAAGACTTCTCCCGCCTGTGTGACGAGGCCCACAAGCGGGGCATGCGGGTGATGCTGGACGGGGTGTTCAACCACACGGGCTTTGTCAGCCGGTATTTCAACGGCGACGGCTTCTATCCCGACGTGGGGGCCTGCCAGAGCTGGGACTCCCCCTACCGCAGCTGGTTCCAGTTCATCCGCTGGCCCGACCAGTATGAGAGCTGGTGGGGCATCTATTCCCTGCCCGCCGTGAACGAGTCGGACCCCGGCTATCGCCGGTTCATCTTCGGGGACGAGGACAGCGTGGTCCGCCGGTGGCTGCGGGCGGGGGCGGACGGCTGGCGGCTGGACGTGGCCGACGAGCTGCCCGACGATTTCGTCGCCGGTATCCACGCCGCCGCCCGGGCAGAGAAGCCCTCGGCGGTGGTCATCGGCGAGGTGTGGGAGGACGGCTCCACCAAAGTGGCCTACGGCGTGCGGCGCAAGCACATCCTGGGCGGCCACTGCGACGGGCTGATGAACTATCCCCTGCGCAGCGCCATTCTAAGCTATTTCTCCGGGGGGAAGGCGGAGGACTTTGTCTCTGGCATGGAGACCATCCGGGAGAAATATCCCCCCTTCGCCTTCTACTCCGCCATGAACTCCCTGGGCACCCACGACACACCCCGCATCCTCACCCTGCTGGGGGCCGGGGGCGAGCGCCGGGACCAGTCCCGGGACTGGCGGGCCAACTTCCGCCTGGAGGGGGACGCCCTACGCACGGCCAAGGAGCGCCTGCGGGCCGCGGCCCTGCTGCTGTTCTGCTTCCCCGGCTCCCCCACCGTCTACTATGGGGACGAGGCGGGCATGGAGGGCTTTGAGGACCCCTTCAACCGCCGCACCTACCCCTGGGGCCACGAGGACGGGGAGCTGCTGGCCTGGTTCAAGCAGCTGGGGGCCCTGCGAAAGACCCACCCCGCCCTGCGCCGGGGCACCATCCGCTATGTGGCGGCGGACGGCCCCCTGCTGGCCTTCGCCCGGGCGGATGACGGGGAGGAAGTCCTCTGCGTCTGCAACGCGGGGGACGGCCCTGTCGCCCTGCCCCTGCCGGGGAAAACCGCCAGTATTCTGGTGGGTTCCCCCGCGCTCGCCCCCCTGGAGGAGGACGAGGGGGTCCAGATCACCCTGCCCCCCCGCAGCGGCGCGGCCCTTCTGCTGGGTAAGCTGGGGCAAAAGTGAAGCAAACCAAATAGAAACGAAAAAACTTTCCACAATTCCGGCGGGAATTGTGGAAAGTTTTTTAATGCAGCTTTTTCAGCCGCGCCATAAGAAATTGGGTACACAGGCCGGTGAACAGGCCGGTGATGACCCCGGACAGGGCCAGATAGGGCAGATAGGCCAGCACGGCCCAGGTGCGCATGATGGCGGCGGCCACCAGCAGCTGGCCCAGGTTGTGAAACAGGGCGGCCACGGGACTGCACAGCCACAGGTGCTCTTTGTGGAAAACCGGGCGGAGCAGGCACATGATGAGCCACGCCAGCAGCCCGCCCCCCAGGGAATAGAACAGGGTCATCATCTGGCCGGAGAACACCGCCCCCAAAAACACCCGGGACAGAAGGATGAGCAGGGCGTCCCCCGGTCCCAGAGCGAAGACGGCGTACACCGTGACGATGTTGGCCAGACCCAGCTTCACCCCCTGGATGGGCACCAGCGTGGGCAGCTGGGCCTCCGCCATGAAGATGGTCAGGGCGATGGCAGTGAGCAGGGCCAGCCGGGTCAGGCGGGCGGTGCCGCCCTGCTTTTTGTTATCCCGCTGCGGCGTCAAGGGCGTCCCCTCCCCCCTGTATCTGAATGATGAGCCGGTTGGGCAGGCAGACGATGGGCTGGCTGCCGTCGGAGATATAGCCCTGGTGGACGCAGATCTGGTCGGGGCAGTCGGCCCTCTCCACCCGGATACGCCCCGGCTCCACCAGAACCGTGTTGGTCAGGCCGTCCTTCCCCGTGACGGTGAAGGAATAAGCGCTCTGCACCTCCGTCAAGTCGATCTCGTCCAGAACCTCCCCGTCCAGGGTGATCGTCGCCACCGGGTGGTCCGTCTGGCCGGGGGCCAGGAGCAGATAGGCGACAGAACCGGCGCAGACCAGTATCAAAGCCGCCAGGGTGAGCTTTACAGGCCGGGTCATGACAGCACGGTCACCTCCCGGCTCTGGCCGTCGGCCAGGGTAAACGCGTCCGCCAGGCCGGGGGTGAGGTAGACGGAGCCGTCGTCGGTGATGAAGATGCACTCAAAGCGCACGTCATCGTGGTCCCGCCAGGTCTGCCAGAACTGAACGCCCCGGTCCAGGCCCATGACGAACAGGGCGGTGGACAGGCCGTCGCACAGCAGGCCGCTGTCTGACACCACGGTGACGGAGGCCAGGCCGGACCGGGCGGGGGCGGCGGTGTTGGGGTCTAAGATGTGCCAGTAGATCTCCCCGTCCTGAAGAAAACAGCGCTGATAGCCCCCGGAGGTGCTCATGGCCTGGTCAGTCAGCTCCAGCACGCCCAGGTAGTCGGGCTGGTCCGCCGTCTGGGAGGTACTCTCAGAGCCGCCGGACTGCTCCTGTTTCAGCTCCGCCAGGGCGGTGCCCTCCCCCTGGGGGTCCTGGATGCCGATGCGCCAGGGCGAGCCGTCTGGCTTGGCCCCCACGGTCTGGATGGTGCTCTGGCCCAGGTTCAAAAGGGCCCCGTCCACCCCGTCGGCGTCCCGCACCAGCTGGGAGAGGATATCCCCCGCCCAGCCCTTGGCCACTGCGCCCAGGTCCAGCGCCATGCCGTCAGGCAGGCTGGCCTGGCTGGAGTCCCGGTCCAGCTTCACCTGAGTATAGTCGATCTTAGCCGCCAGGGCGTCCAATTCGGACTGAGCGGGCACCCGGTAGTCGCCGCCGGTGAAGCCCCATGCCTCCACTGCGGAATAGGCGGTCAGGTCCAGGGCCCCATCGGTCATGGCGCACAGGTCCAGAGCCTTGCCCAGCAGCTGGGCGGTGTCCCCGGTCAGGGCCACGGGCCTGCCCCCGGCGTGGTTCAGGGCATAGACGTCGCTGCCCTCCTGCGCTGTGGCGGACAGGCGGCGGTCCAGGTCATAGAGCCTGTCCTGGCTCTGTTGCAGCACGGCCTGACAGGCAGACTTGTCCGTGCCATAGACGGTGAGGGTCATCACCGTGTCCATGGTCAGCAGCTGGGCAGACTCCTGCACCGTCTGCTTCCCGCAGCCGGGCAGGGCCAGCACCAGGGCCGTCACAACGGCCAGGGCCGCCAGGGCCTTAAAACGGCGGGGGCGGCTCACAGCACCTCCTGATACATGGCGGAGGCGTCGTTCTTGCCCACGTTGTCCGCCACCACCAGCACCTCTACCTTCACGGTGCGCTCGCCGAAGCGCAGCTCCAGCACATCGCCCACCTTCACGTCATAGCTGGCCTTCACCGCCCGGCCATTGGCCGTCACCCGGGCGTTGTCACAGGCCTCGTTGGCCACCGTGCGCCGCTTGATCAGCCGGGAGACCTTCAGCCATTTGTCCAGTCGCATGTTGTTTGCTCCTTTCTGTTGTGCATATCAAAGCCTTCCCCCCACAGGGGGGAAGGTGGCATGGCGTAGCCATGACGGATGAGGGGGACCACGGGGGTGCATACGCCAACGACGGGCGGACACGGAGGTCCGCCCCTACAAGAGCCATCGTAGCCTGGTGTAGGGGCGGACCTCTGTGTCCGCCCACGATGACCACCGCATTGACGATACCCACCCTCATCCGCCCCCTGTGGGGGCACC
>ERZ856578.3362-NODE-3362-length-24149-cov-5.244226_pt1 | contig 24149 bp, 28 predicted proteins | sample MGYA00514384_ERZ856578 | MGnify/ENA primary metagenome ERZ856578 (study PRJEB29103, sample SAMN06111958) | human gut metagenome | biome: human gut; feature: ankylosing spondylitis patient; material: healthy_person | host: Homo sapiens | place: China:Hangzhou... | reverse complement strand
AGCATTTAACAGTTGAGCCGATTCGTAAATATTCATCGGAAGATGGTAGTCAGATACTATTTCATAGACGGCTATAACCGCTGAAAATAAAAATGTAATAAACCAGCCATAAATAATAGAATTACACGGACTATTCGCTTTGGCAGAAAGAAAAACTATATAAAAAAACAATGAAACATGTATCAAATAGTAAAAAATCTCCTTATATGCTTCTTTTATATCACTTGTCCAAAACAGACTAATTAATGCATAAAAAAAACATAAAGTAAAAAATAATAATGTATTCCGAAATCTTAATTTATTATTTAAAATAAAGACCAAGACTACTGGTATAGAAACTAATCCTAACAATCTAATAGGTTGCAATGCTCCTCCAAAATTACCAGTGATAAGAGTAAAAATAACAAATACAATCATATTATCATATTTATTATTCACAGGTCTGTTGTCAGAGATATGAATACTCATCTAAATCGCAAAGTTTACTTCCTTAATCTTATTAACTTTGAAGGATTACCACCTACTATTGAATATTCCGGGAAATCTTTACAAAGCACAGTACCTCCAGCAATAATAGTTCCTTTCGAAATAGTTCTGCCAGGAGTCACGAGTACATCTCTTCCTATCCATACATCATCTTCAATTACTGTCTGTTTTGCCTGTGTAAATCCCTGTTCTATCATTGGAATATCTATTTGATCGAATGCATGATTATGTCCTAAAATATAAACATTTGGTCCCATCATTACATTTTTACCTATAATGGTATTTCCAGGTACACAACAATTGATTCCAATGCCTGAATTGTCGCCAATTATAAGATTTCTTCCAGAACCGAAATTCGCCTTTCGTTCAATATTCACATTATACCCACATTTTAAGAATATATTGCGACAGCATAAATATCTTATATGTCTCATCAATTTTCCCAATATTAAATTGGTACTACATGGCATATAATATAATATACCATAGTATAACATTAGAAAAAGAAGTTGTTTAGCTGTAAATATTTGTCCTTTTATTTCCATATTATATGAAATGAGCCGTTATTGACATTTTTTCCCCAGAAAGACAAGTAATAATGTATCGTATATATTTTTTAATGCGTTTTTGGATTCTTTCTGAAACAGTCGCTTCATTTGGAAACTGATATATTTTAAATATGATGAATCAGAATAACTATAAGACACTCTACACCAAATACAATTCGGATCATTGCAAAAAAGAGCATACTGATTTTTTAAAAGTTCTTCTTTTTCTATTTTATAGGATGTCAGCATGTCCGTTAATACAGCCTCTCCTTCGCCAATACGTCCAGATGACATTATAATTGATTTTTTCAATCTTTCCTGATAAAAGTTCAAAAAACCCTTTGGGCAAAACAGCGAGGGAAGTTTATCATACCATATTTTTCTTTTTGTATCATTAAAAAAATAACGTCCACTAGGTACTCTAATTTGATAATATTCTTTTTCCTTAAGAAAATCGGTCAAAGCGATATGTGTCGTGCCATCAAAAGGTAATCCCCCGACGCGTAAGCATTTTCCATTCAGAGATATCATTTTTCTCAAAATATCATAATCCGTAAAATCACAATCATCCGGAGAACCTATCAGTTCTTTGGCTTTAGCACCTATTATGGCAAATGGCAAAGTAGGATGATTTGATATTAAAACATTTGGATAGGACAAAAAAACATTAGAAATGGCGCCTGTATTAGAAGTCGGTTTATCAAAGGGATTATTTTTATAAAAGAACATTAATATAGAGTTATATCTAAGAGGAAATGCGGTGACAACTATTGTTCCTTCTCTTCCCACTACATTTAATAATGCATCTACAAAAGTTTTAGGGCCTCCTTCTACTTTTCCAATTGCTTTATATGAGATTCGCAAAAAAAGCAGATCACCACGGGAAATACCTAGCGTCTTCAAATCACTACACAAACTTTCGAAAGTTATCATCACGCCTTTTCCTCAATTAAACGTTGTTTTATTAGTATATTATTAGCCATTTTAACCATAGGAGGACCAATAAATTTATTGTCTTTAACTGCAACTCCCTTTCCTTCTTTTATCGAATCAGCGGCTAAATACAGCATTTCATCAGCCCATTCAAGTTCGTCTTTAGTTGGAGAAAAATACTTATGTACCAATGGTAGTTCTTTAGGATTTAGTACTAACATTCCTTCAAATCCTAATTTTTTAGATAAAATTAGATTGCTCTCTAAATCTTCCAGATCATGCACTTTAATGTGTACAGTATCAATAGGATAAATATTACAAGCCCTTGCGCATGCGGAGATTAAAGATCTTGCCATAAATATACTTTCCCCCTTATCATCATGTTCCCCATGTAAATCTGTTATATAATCTTCACATCCAAAAGCAACAGCTACCACTCTGGAACATGCTGTACAAATATCTTTTAAATTGATAATAGCACCTGCGGTTTCTATCAAAGGAATTATCTTAAAAGTCCCGATGGGAAAGCCTTTTTCATATTCTACTGTTTCCAAAAGCTTACCAATAAAATATATATCTTCACCCTTAGTTGATTTAGGATACATAAATCCAGAAATACCCGGAATGGTTAATTGATAGATATCCTTTAATAATTCTCCACTTTCACGATCATTTATTCGCGGATAGATGGGGCGTCCAAAGAATGTATTATTATTTATATATTTAACAATATTATTCCGTGCTATTACTTTATTATACATAGGTTGAACAGAATCTTCTATATCTAAAATAAGCACATCTGCATCCGATCTAGATGCACTATTCAACAAACGCTCATTATGAGCAGGCACAAACATCAAACTTCTAAATAAGTGACTCATGTTATCTTCTTTTTACTAAAACTTTACGTCTAAACTTTATAATGTCTATTCCATTTTGATTATATCCGATAGTTTCTACATACACAATACCCCTATCTTCTTTAGAACGAGAAAGGTATTTATCAAGAATTATAGTCTTCGCATAAATGGTATCCCCTATGAATACCGGATTTAAGTGTTGAATATCTTCATAACACAAATTGGCAACTGCCTTACCACTGATATCGGGTACAGTAATACCAACCACTAATGAAAAAACTAATGTTCCAACCACCAATACTTTTCCATGTTGATTTTTCGAAGCATAATCAATATTGGTATGAACGGGATGATAATTCATTGTCAAAAGACAAAAGAGATTGTTGTCACTTTCAAAAATTGTTTTTGAAAGACTATGGCTAAACGTATGCCCTATTTCCAAATCATCCCAATAAAAGCCGATATCATGAGGTTCCATGTTTAAACATTTTTAATTTTATATTATATATCAAATTATATATTTGCCGTTTTTCGTTTTTACTTATGCCAACCATAAATATTATTGAACCATTCAGCAATAAAATCACGGTAAAAATCAGAATAAAGTGTAAATTATGAAATTGTTTAGATACCCAATAAGACAGAGGAGCACTTAAAATTATTACCCAAGCAATAGGAACTAATACTTTTAATAAGAAACATTTAAAAGATATACCTATCAAGTATTTGGCAAAATAAATCCTAACCATTAGTACAAGTATATTTATGCCAATTCTTACCCATAAAACACTTTCTGGTGGAGCTCCCAATGAGAGCAAAACATAAGACAGTATAATATTGCAAACAATAAAAAGACTTAAGACCATTTGATATTTTTTTATTTTTCCCGTTGCAAAAATACCCATCCAAAAGGGTCCGGTAATTGCATCTATTAATGAGTAAAGAATCATCAATACGCAAAATTCAGAAGTATAATCCGGAACAATTGTTAGCCAACAATGTAAAATGGAATCAATATTAAGGATAATTGGAACAGCCAATACATAGATCAGATAAAAAGACATTTTAGATGTATAAAACATTAGGTTGAACAAATATTCAAAATCATTATTTGCATATGATTTTGTTATTTGAGGTTTAAAAGCTGTCTGGAAATTATTCACAAAATTCATTAGTGCCGAATTTACTTGATTCGCTACTCCTAATGCTGCATTGACTACAACCCCATAAAATATATTCAACAAGACATTACCTCCTTGATTAGACACTACGACAGCCATCTGCCCAAGAAAGTTCCAACTAGAGAAACTCATTAGTTCTTTATATGTATCTTTGTTCCAATAAAACTTGTATTTACAATAATTATAATTCATAACACATACAATTTTATTGATAAAAAAGAATAAAACTGACGAAATAAATACAAGAAAAGCATATAAGACAAGTCTGTCGTTTAAAAACAACTGTAATATAAATGCAATACATAATTTTATTATTACTTCTCCAATACTTATGTATGCATAAATTGACATTTTTTCCTGAGCAATTATATTTGCATCATATGGTACTTTGATTACTTGGAAACAAAATGCAAGAATTGAAAACTGATATACCCAATTGGCTTCTACTATTTTGCCATCAGGAATAGCTATATAAGAATTTAAAAGCCAAAATCCGACAGTCTCTGAGAACACTAAAACGACAGCTATTATAGATGCATGTGATAAAATACTTATACTAAATATTTTAGGAAGTTCTATTAAGTCGTTTTTTCCTATCGCAAAAGTTATATATCTTTGAGTTGCACTAGTCATTGCTCCATTTAAGAACGAAAACAATGTCACTACTCCACCTACAATATTATATATACCATAATCTTCAACCCCTAGGCTTTCTAAGATAATTCTTGACGTATATAAGGTGACTAACAACGTTACTATCATACGTAAATATAGTATGACAGTATTTTTAGCAATATGTCTTCCACCCTTATTCATTAATTTGATTATTATTTACTAATATGTTGGAAATTACATTTTAATGTACATATATTATTTTACCTCACTCCATGAATACTGGTTTTCATCTAAATTTCTCAGTTCTTCTATTACTTTTTGTCTTCGATCCTGAGCTTTCTTCCACTCCAACCAGCTATGATTATATGTGCCTCTTCAGTGACTTCTTCTTCAAATGTTTCTCCGCAGCAGTAAGAGCTCTTCATGGAAAATACATTGTAGTGTTTGAGCTTGAGGAAATTTTTCGGAACTTCAACACGCTTTTAAAGTATCAAATAAACTTTCAATGTTTCCTCTCCTACTCCACCTCTTCCCAATTCGGATACGGATTAGCCTCCAGACTCTCCAAATAGTCAAAAACCTCCCGTTCTGCCAAAGTCAAATCACGACCTTCCCAACCATTAATTATTTCATGGGCTTCTTTCGCCAACTCATCATCAAAAGTTTCTGCGTAACAAGCTACTAAAAGCTGACACTTCAATAGTGAAGCAGGGAGTTTATCAAGTACCTTCCAACTACGGTCAAGAAGCGCCTGGATCTTTTTATTTTTATTGCCATTGTCGTAAATGGTGGCATGGAAACCACTCAGAAGGGTATAACAGAGCCGGGCTTCTTCTTCAACACCGGAACTACGACGGATGTAGAGATCTTCGGACTGACGGTATACCTCGAGATTGAGTTCACAGAAACGGTCGGAATAAATGGGGCTACCATCGAAACCTAAGTTAAGAAGCTCGTGCGTGATATGGCACAGGGCATCAATTTGTGATTGTAGAAGCATGAATTTATTTACAATTTTTCGATTTACAATTTACGATTGAAAAATGATGCAATTATCAATTAGATGATTTACAACCAATTATAATGAGGAGTCGGGAATGCGTTCGATTAGGGAGGGATGGATATAGGCGGTAGCTACTGCCATGACTCCCTGAATACAAACCGACACGCGGCGGTCTCCCTTGACACGGATGATGACTCCTTCCACACCCTCGAAGATGCCACCGGTGACACGGACACGGTCACCTTTCTGTAAGGCGGTGGCGATGGGGTCGAGGTAAACGATCTGTTCTTCGTAATTGCCCGAAACGGCTATGAAGCTACGCATCTGGGAATCCGGGATGGTGATCGGACGGCGAAGCTCCTGATTGAAGATATAACGAACAGCCAAAGAAAGGGCGATGGACTGACGGATACGTTCGATACACTCCAAAGAGGAACGGACGAAGATAAGGTTATGCACCACGGGGACCAATTTACGTACTTTACGCTCCCCTTTCCGGATGTACTCGTAGTGCATCGGGATGAAGTTCTCAATATTTTCGGCATCTAAAATCTCTTTCAGGAGAAGCTCGCGGCTGTAAGTGACGCGAAGAGGATACCAGTGTATGTCGGTGGATTTGTTCACAATTGGATATTCTTTAGGGACACCGGGGTAGTGAAAACTCCTTCCGGTCAAGCGTGTATAAAAGAGATTATCAATGAGTTATACACTTGCCCTCAATAGTGGCCCTATCACAGGGAACGAACATAAAGAGGGGATTTATGAGATGTGCAAGGACTTGTTTTTATCGAAAACAAAGCGGGATGCACAACTTATTATAAACGAGCCAACTGAAAGCAACAAGTGTTTCAATAGACGTTCGTTTAATTGAACGCTTTTTTTACACATCATATAAAAGGAGATTTTCATAAAAGCATACAGCTAAAATATCAATTTATTTAATACTATATATTATTAGTAATCAATGCATTGAGGATAATTCGATAAATATAATATCATTTTTTTTATTAAACATTTTGCCAATATAAAAATACCTCATATCTTTGCGTTCAATTAAACGAACGTTTATTGAAACACTTTTATATTTGACAGTTATTTTATTGATTTACAATATCATAACTACACAAAACAAGCATTTTACATCATTTTACCTCATAAATAATCCATACTAAATGAATTAATTAACTACTTTCGCGATTTTAAACATTTTTATCATTAACAAAATTAAAATCGTAAATTATGAACCAAAAACCACAACAGAAAGAGAATAGTAAAAGAGTAAAAAAAACAAGAATAAAAAGTATTTACTTACTAATAAACAGGAAATTCAATCAAAGAAAGGAAGAAAAAAGGAGAAACCAATACGTGGTATTATTTCCTGTCACGAAGAATATATCAGAGGCATAATATTACTATATAAAAAAGGAGCAATGGGAGAAAATTTAAAGACATGCCAAGCCAATTTAGCGCGGTTTATTACTGAAAAAGGAGTACTCGTCCACTGTATCAACGGAGAATATAAATCACTCAAATACAGCACCATCAAAACCTACATATCCCAAATATGGAATGAAGAGAAATAGTAGTAATCCGGTTATGTGAAGACAGGAAAATTGCAGGACATCTATTTTGTAAATTCATTTTAAAATAATAAGCATATATTCGCAGCAGATTGAAGCGAAAGATGTAAGAGTGCCGCTTTCTCAGGAAGCGGCATTTCTTTGTATACAGCATCAACCTGAAAAAATAATTATTCATCATTTTAAGTTCAGTATTATGAAAAAACAGAAAAGACAGGTGTCACAGAGTGAAGCAATGAAAACAAGATGGAAAAGACGGATCGTGATGGAGAAAAGTTACCAGGAGGGTACCGCACAATGGATGGCAGAACGACTGGAAAGATTGTTGGACCACATGCTGTACGGGCATGCCATGATTGCCTATCACAAGCAGAACGGAGATTTCAAGTTTGTGAAAGGGACACTGATCTATTACGAAGCAGAGTTTCACAAAGCATACGATCCAACAAAGGTGGAAGGAGCCGTCGTTTACTGGGATGTGGAGCAACAGGGATGGAGAACGTTCCTGGTGGAGAACTTTATGGAATGGAGACCTATTCAGTAGTTAGTAGCCAGTAGTCAGTAGCCAGAATCTATGCAGTGTATCAGAGGTATGCTAAAAGAATTCCGGCTACTTACTATCAACTACTTACTACTTGCTACTAACTACTTACTACTCAAAAAATTATGGCTACAGAATACTATGGAATAAACTACTTCCCGTTACTGACGGGATTTTTTCACTGCGATACGATAGAACTGATTACGGCAATACATGGAGTGAAAGGGCCGCATGCGGTGATCATGTTGCTGTGCAAGATATATACTGACGGGTATTACATTCATTGGGGAGAAGACCAATGTATGATTTTTGCAAGGAAGTTAGGACCGGAATACGATAAAAAGACAGTGGAGGAGATCGTAAACCTGCTCATCGAAAAAGAATTTTTCGATAAAGAAAGCTACGAAACACACGGAGTACTAACTTCTGTGGAGATACAAAAGGTATGGTTGGAGGCTACAAGCCGGAGAAAGAAAGACTTAACCAAACTGCCCTACATGCTGACAGAGGGTGCGAACTCAAAAAATGTATGCAAAACCGGTAGTTCAACTACAGAAAATGTAGACAAGTTACCGACTCAAATGGAGTTGAACCTCGAAAATGCAGACAATTTCAGACAAAGTAAAGTAAAGCAAAGTAAAGCAGAGAAGAGTAAAGAACTTCCCCCCTCTGATCCCCCCAACGGGGAGAAGGAGGAAGAGGAGGATATTTCTTTGCTTCCTCCCCCACCCGAATACGCACTCAATGAGAAAACACACAATTACAGCGGACTATTGGAGAGCCTGAGGCTACACAATGTGAAGGACAAAACCGAGATTAAGGCGATACTGAGATTATCGGACTACGGCAGGAAGGGGACGGAAATATGGAGAATACTGGCAAAGACAAACTGGAGCAGGATTGAGGCACCGGGGAAATACATCCTAAAAATACTCAGGACATCTCAGTAAAAAACAGGTTTAAAAACCTGGAAATCAAGCAATAAAAAAGTACGTACTTTGATACCCCAAAAGTACGTACTTAACACACTATTAATATGCATTTTAAGTCACTGTTAAAATACTAAGTTTGTATGCGGGAAATGAAGGACTCTGCTATTTCACTTATAGCCATTGTAAGATATCACTTTTTCTTTCACCTTACGAATTTTCTTCCTCTTCTCTTTCAATGGATAGCCGACAATAATATCCAGCAACAGTCGTTTAGAAGCAGGAATACCCGTCAGTTGTTTAATTTCCTTTTCATCGAACCAACCAAGGATACACGAACCCAAGCCTTCACTTTCGGCAGCAAGAACAATATGGGAAGCTGCAATGCCTACATCAATCAGGGGGAAATGCTTATCTTTCACTTTACCTCCCAAAAGAGAAGTAATATTGGCAGATTCCTCCACTATCAGGATATGTACGGGTGCGTCCTTCGCAAACTTATTCATACCAAGCCCGGCAGCAGCCTTCCCTACTTTGCGGGAAAGTTCTCTGTCCGTAACCACCACAAACTTCCACGGCTGTGCATTGCAAGCTGAAGGTGCCAAACGAGCAGCTTCCAGTATCCGTTCCAGCTTTTCCGGTTCAACAGAGTGTTCCTTATCATAAGCACGGTCACTTTGCCGTGACATAACTAATCGCAGAAAATCCATAAAAAAGTTATAGGGTTATGGAATTATAAGGTTATAAAGTTATAACACTATCATTCGGCTGATATACTTGCCGATGATATCGAATTCAATGTTTACCACACTACCGATCACAAAAGTATGGAAGTTGGTATGTTCATAAGTATAAGGTATAATGGCTACCTGGAAGGTATCATCCGTAGGGTTACATACAGTCAGGCTGACGCCGTTCACCGTTACCGAACCTTTGTCTACAGTGATATATCCCCGCTTTGCCATCTCTGTATCAAATGCATATTTGAATGTGAAATACCAGCTTCCGTCTGCATCTTTGATATCCACACAAGTAGCAGTCTGATCAACATGTCCTTGTACGATATGTCCGTCCAGACGTCCGTTCATCATCATGCTACGTTCCACGTTCACCTTATCCCCTATTTTAAGCAAGCCAAGGTTGGAACGGTCAAGCGTCTCCTTCATGGCAGTCACAGTATAGGTATCATCGGTCATGCTAACAACTGTCAGACATACACCGTTGTGTGCAATACTCTGGTCTATTTTCAACTCATTTACAAACGAACACTTAAAAGTAAAGTGTATATTTTCCTGGTCTTTTACCAGTGCTACGAGAGTAGCATATTCTTCTACTATTCCGGAAAACATAAAGATATTTACTATTTATGATTTAACTATTTACGATTTACGGTTGGAGATACCCTCTCCGATCATGGGGTCAAAGATACAAAATTGAAACTGATTAGAGTAGAGGAAACAAATAATCTGTGTTAATTGTTAATAGGACATAGGTATAAAAAAATGGGGCTTTTCACAAAGCTCCATTTCTCAGTTTTCAATAGGTATTAGTTTTTTTTAAGGTAAAAAGATTGTTTTCAGGATAACGGTGCAAATATAGGCGCTTTTCTCGTTATGAACCAAATATTAAAACATGTCTTATAACATCTTTTTGAATTTTCTTTGGATTTATTATCATTTCAAGATAGCCGCCTCACTACCTACCCGTTACAGCAGACAAATATAGAACTTTTTTTTAAGTACTACTAATTTTTGTATAAAAAGTTGCATATTATGACTTTTCCGGATAGTGTTCATCCGTTTTTCCACTATGTTTTAACACTTTCGCATCCATAAAGAACACTATCTCTTCGGCAATATTAGTGATATGATCTCCGGAACGTTCTAACTTACGGAACACACTTACGAGGTTCAAGCAGGAAAGTACACTTTCAGGATGTTCTTTTATATAACCGGCAAGAACCGTAGTGGCTTCAGCATTGATTTCATCCAACAGGTTGTCTTTGGAAAAAACAGCGGTAGCCAGTTCAATACTCTCTTCATTCAAAGCACGCTTTGCCAATTCAAGCATAGAGAGCACTTCTCCCAACATCTCTTCCAGACGAAGACGTTTCAACAATTCGGCATCCAAAACAGGCTCCTCACACTTCAACACAAAACGGGCAATCCCTTCGGCAAAGTCACCCAAGCGTTCCAGATTGGTATTAATCTTAAGCATGGCAAGCACAAAACGTAAATCGATAGCCACAGGATTATACAAGGCAATCACATCCTCCACATCGCTGTCTATTTTCAACTCGGAAGCATTCACTCTCCGCTCACGAACAATCACTTGCCGGGCAAGTTCTTTATCAAGTGTCAATACAGCCTCTCCAGCTCTATCCAACTGGTTATAAACTAATGTCCACATCTCATCAACTTCTTTATGCAGTAGGATGAGCTCCGATTCTATAAACTTCACCATAATATAATAATTTAATAATGTGCTAATTTGAAAAATGTGCCAATTAACTGTATTATAGCAACATGCCACATGATAATCGGCACATTAGCATATGGGTACATTGAATAATTATTTTTTTATCCGAATCTTCCGGTAATGTAATTCTGTGTTGCTTCTTTCTCCGGATTCGTAAAGATTTTCTTTGTATTGTCATATTCTACCATCTCTCCCAGGTAGAAGAAGGCTGTTTTATCACTAACGCGAGCAGCCTGCTGCATATTGTGTGTCACGATGACAATCGTATATTGCTTCTTCAACTCATGAATCAATTCTTCTACCTTTGCCGTAGAAATAGGATCGAGGGCGGAAGCAGGTTCATCCATCAGCAATACAGAAGGAGATACGGCCATAGCACGTGCAATGCAAAGACGCTGTTGCTGCCCGCCCGAAAGAGCATAAGCTGACTCTTTGAGCTTGTCTTTGACTTCGTCCCAAAGTGCTGCTCCTTTCAATGTCTCTTCGACACGCTGACGAATAAAAGCATTGTCTTTAACTCCATTCACCCGCAAACCATACGCCACATTTTCAAAAATGCTTTTAGGAAACGGATTGGGACGCTGGAAAACCATTCCTACATTCTTACGGAGTTCATCGACCTGTACGCCTTTATCATAAATATTCTCACCATCGATTCGAATCTCTCCTGTCAGGCGAGTGTCAGGAATCAAATCGTTCATACGGTTAAATAAACGAAGAAAGGTAGACTTACCACAGCCCGAAGGACCAATAAACGCTACTACCGTTTTTTCTTCGATCTCCATACTGATACCCTTCAATGCATGAAAGTTACCATACCAGAAATTCACATCACGAGCACTTACCATTGTTTCCATATTCTTTATTTACGATTTGACGATTTACAATTTACGATTGAAATTACTTCTATTTATGATTTTACAAAATGCGATTCAACTTGATTCAATATGCGATGCAACTTGAAACGAATTGCAACATCAATCGTAAATCGTAAATTGTCTAATCGTAAATCTTACTTAGTTTGTTTTTACTTTTTTCTCAAAATACTTTCTCAAGGCATTTGCCAACAAGTTTACCAACAGAATAATCAGGATCAACACCAGGGCAGTGCCATAAGCCAACGGCAATTGAGCTTCCATATTCGTACCGCTGGTAGAAATCACATAAAGGTGATAAGGTAATGCCATACACTGATCAAAAATACTGGTAGGCAACTGCGGCAGGAAATAGGCTGCACAAGTGAAAAGGATGGGAGCCGTCTCACCGGAAACACGCCCTAAGGCCAGGATCAGTCCGGTAATGATATTGGGCATACCCATTGGTAAAATCACATGCCAGATCGTTTGCAACTTGGTTGCTCCCAACGCTCTGCTACCCTCACGCAAGCTATCAGGAATCGCCTTCAACGCTTCTTCTGTGGTACGAATCACCAAAGGAACACAAAGCAACCCCAACGTTAGCGAACCGGCCAGAATGCTGTCACCGAACCCAAGATAATTGACAAACAAAGCCATACCGAACAATCCGAAAACAATGGATGGAATGCCACTCAGGTTATTTGTCATCACCCGAATAAAACGAACCAGCTTTCCTTTGGGAGCATACTCATTCATATAGATACCGCTCATCACTCCTACCGGAAAGGCAAAAAGTGCACTTCCTATCATCAGGTAGAACGTACCTACAATAGCGGGCCAGATGCCTCCTCCCGTCATACCATTGGTAGGCGCAGAAGTAATAAAATCCCAATTTATAGCTCCTATACCTTTATATATAATAAACCCCAATATGGCAAACAAGATCAGTACGATACACAAGCTTAACGCCCGGAAAATTCCGAAAGCAATGCCTTGTGAACGACGTTTCGCCTTATTATTACTTGCTATTTCCATGTTATTTGCTTCGTTTTACGCCTTTAGACGAGATGTACTCTACGCTAAAGTTTATAATTAATGTGATAAAGAACAATACTACACCTAACAGGAACAGCGCCTGATAATGAGGACCACCGGCAGGTGCTTCGCCCAGTTCGGCAGCAATAGTGGCCGGGATGGTACGCAACGGTTCAAGGATTGTAGTAGGAATTACCGCTGCATTTCCGGTCACCATGAGTACAGCCATCGTTTCACCAATAGCACGACCGATACCAAGCACAACTCCCGAAGTGATCCCGGAGATGGAAAAAGGAATAACGACCTTATATATAGTCTGCCATTGTGAGGCTCCCAACGCCAAACTGGCTTCACGCATGGCACGCGGACAATTGCGCATTGCATCTTCCGTCACAGTAATAATAGTAGGCAGTGCCATGATGGCCAATACGATACTTCCAGCCAACCCGCTCTCTCCTACCGGCAAATCGAATACTTTTTGTATAAGTGGCACAATTACTATCAACCCGAAAAAGCCATAGACTACGGACGGGATTCCACTCAATAATTCGATGATAGGCTTCAGCCAGCCACGTACTTTCGGATTGGCTACTTCGGACATATAGATAGATACGGAAAGCCCGAACGGCAAAGCGATAAGTATAGCGAAAAGGCTCACCCAAAGGGTACCGGTAATAAGAGGCAGAAAGCCAAACAACGGAGCGGGAGTAGCCGTCGGGAACCATTCGGCACCGGCAAATACATCTTTTACGGAAATGGTATTATCCTTGATAAAATGTACCTTACCCGGTGTTGTAATAAACTGTTGCGGGACGAAAGCTACAATCCCCGGAGTCTTCTCAATCAGTTCCATAATACGTGCCCCGGCATACTGATAAGCATCTCCCAACTCTTCTTCCGTATAATATTGTGTGATATCTTCTAAACGAAAAACCCGGATAGGGAGATTCTCCCCACCGAGTTCTTTCCAATTCGTTATCTCTTCATCAAAAACATCTTTTATCTGAGCCGGGCTTAGCTGGCTGACCTTATTGTCTTTATTTAAAGCTAATACATATCCTTCTTCTATCACTTTACTGCTGAATAATCCAAAAGCTTCAGTAAACAGGAATAGTACGATAAGCAGGATAGTTATACTTGTAACAAAGCCACTACAAGTAAGCATTCCCTCTACAATCTTTTCGAAAATCTTCTTCATACCTATTGTTTGATTTCTGAATGCAAAGAAAAGAGTATCATATTAAGGAGGTGTGAATTCCGCTTGAAGGAAATGTTTCAAAAGTGTTACATTTATGTTACAAGAGCAAACATTGTAGGTTTTATAACAAGAATGTAACATCTTCTTTTTTAATTTGCGAGTGAAATACCAATTATAAGTGAATTTATGAATGCAAAAAGCATATTATTTCTGAGTCTGATTCTTATAACCACAGGTATTCAGGCTCAACGGATCAAAGGTAGTGACACGGTTCTTCCGGTTGCCCAGCAAACTGCCGAACGCTTTATGAATAGAAACACAGATAGCCGTGTCACCGTCACAGGTGGTGGAACCGGAGTAGGCATCTCCGCCTTAATGGATAATACCACTGACATTGCTATGGCTTCCCGCCCTATCAAGTTTAGTGAAAAGATGAAGGCCAGGGCTGCTCAAAAAAATATAGAGGAGGTTATCGTTGCATATGATGCCCTTGCCGTGGTAGTACACCCGACAAACCCGGTGAAGCAACTCACCCGTCAACAGTTGGAGGATATCTTCCGGGGTAAAATCACTAACTGGAAACAAGTGGGTGGCGAAGACCGTAAGATCGTTGTATACTCCCGGGAAACCTCTTCAGGAACCTACGAATTCTTCAAAGAAAGTGTACTTAAAAATAAGAATTATATGTCCAGTAGTCTCTCTATGCCTGCCACCGGTGCTATCATACAATCGGTAAGCCAAACAAAAGGAGCGATCGGCTATGTCGGGTTGGCCTACGTATCACCACGTATCAAAACGTTGTCAGTATCTTATGACAACAAGCATTACGCCCAGCCCAATGTAGAAAATGCGACTCGTAAAATTTATCCCATCGTACGTCCTCTTTATTACTATTACAATGCAGAGAACAAAGAAGCAGTAACACCTCTTATTGACTTCATTCTTTCTCAGGAAGGGCAGGATATTATAAAAAAGAGTGGATATATTCCGGTGAAATAAGGTTATGCAAAAAAAATGTCATACTTTTGTAGCTCATAACTCGTAACTCATTAAACGCTATGACAGATATTAGAAACGAAGAGGTGACAAGCGAAAAAAAAAGCCTCAACTTTATTGAGCAAATTGTAGAAAATGATTTAAAAGAGGGCAAAAACGGAGGAAAGGTACAGACGCGTTTTCCGCCTGAACCCAATGGTTATCTTCACATAGGTCATGCCAAAGCTATTTGCCTCGATTTCGGCCTCGCAGCCCGTCATGGCGGTGTATGTAATCTTCGTTTTGATGACACCAATCCAACCAAAGAAGATGTGGAGTATGTAGAAGCCATCGAAGAAGATATCAAATGGCTCGGCTTTGAATGGGGAAATGTATATTATGCTTCGGATTACTTCCAGCAACTTTGGGATTTTGCCGTGCGTCTTATCAAAGAAGGTAAAGCCTACATTGACGAACAGACTTCCGAACAGATTGCCGCACAAAAAGGAACTCCGACTCAACCGGGAACTGAAAGCCCCTATCGCAACCGCCCCATTGAGGAGAATCTTGCCTTATTTGAAAAAATGAACAGTGGCGAAATAGAAGAAGGTGCTATGGTACTCCGTGCTAAAATAGACATGGCAAATCCGAACATGCATTTTCGTGACCCGATTATCTACCGTGTAGTGAAACATCCGCATCACCGTACAGGTACTACCTGGAAAGCCTATCCGATGTATGACTTCGCACACGGACAAAGTGACTTCTTTGAAGGAGTGACTCACTCACTCTGTACACTGGAATTCGTCGTACACCGTCCGTTATACGATCTCTTTATCGACTGGTTGAAAGAAGGGAATGACTTGAATGACAATCGTCCCCGTCAGTACGAATTCAATAAATTAAACCTCAGCTATACGCTGATGAGTAAACGCAATCTGCTCACACTCGTAAAAGAAGGTCTGGTAAATGGCTGGGATGATCCACGCATGCCGACTATCTGCGGTTTCCGTCGTCGTGGCTATTCACCAGAGTCTATCCGTAAGTTCGTTGACAAAATTGGCTACACTACTTATGATGCTCTCAATGAATTTGCTCTGCTGGAAAGTGCTGTACGTGAAGACCTCAACGCCCGTGCTACCCGTGTTTCTGCGGTATTGAATCCGGTGAAACTGATTATTACCAACTATCCCGAGGGAGAAGTAGAAGAGCTGGATGCAATTAATAATCCGGAAGATCCGGAAGCAGGCAGCCATACAATCGAATTCAGCCGTGAACTGTGGATTGAACGCGAAGACTTTATGGAAGATGCTCCGAAGAAATATTTCCGCATGACTCCGGGACAGGAAGTACGCCTCAAAAATGCATACATCGTGAAGTGTACCGGATGCAAGAAGGATGAAAACGGTAATATTACTGAAGTATATTGCGAATATGATCCGCATACAAAAAGTGGTATGCCCGATGCCAATCGCAAAGTAAAAGGTACTTTGCACTGGTTGAGTTGTGCACACTGCCTTTCTGCAGAAGTACGCCTCTATGACCGTCTTTGGAAAGTAGAGAACCCGCGTGACGAACTGGCTGCCATCCGTGAAGCCAAAAACTGCGAAGCATTGGAGGCTATGAAAGAGATCATTAATCCTGACTCTTTGCAAATACTCAATAATTGCTATGTAGAAAAGTATGTAGCTACATTGCCTACGCTCTCCTACTTGCAATTCCAGCGCATAGGATACTTCAACATAGACAAAGAGTCGGCTCCCGACAAACTTATATTCAACCGTACCGTGGGGTTGAAAGATACATTCAAAATTAAAAATTAAAAGTTGGAAAATAAAAGCGGACTGCACATACACAAAAGTACAGTCCGTTTCTTTCTTCCTCCAATTTCGTTTTTAATTTTTAATTCTCATTTTTAATTAATCAAATGGCCAGAAAAAACCCATCTACAGATAAAGAACAAGAATTGAATGAACTCATCGCAAGTTACGAAACAGCGAAAGCTGAAAACAGACAGCTTTACCTGGACGGAGACCAACTTGCAGACATTGCAGACAAATATGCCACGGACCGCCGTTTTGACGAAGCACAAGAAGTGATCAGCTACGGTCTTGAACTCCATCCGGGACACACAGACCTCCTGATAGAGCAGGCTTATCTGTATCTGGATACGATGCAACTTCAAAAGGCCATAGCCGTAGTTGGCAGCATCGCAGAAGATTATGATCCGGAGGTCAAACTGCTAAAAGCCGAAATCCTATTGAACGAAGGCAAACTGGACGAAGCAGAAACCCTGCTCAACTCCATCGAAGAAGAAAAATCACTGGAAACAATCATCGATGTAGCATATCTTTATATGGACATGGGATATCCGGAGAAGGCATTGCCATGGCTTACACTCGGACTGGAAGAATATAAGGAAAACGAAGAATTCCTTGCAGCCATGGCCGATTGCTATCGTAGTGGAGAGCGTAATACGAAGGCAATCAGTTTCTACAACAAGCTGATTGACAAGAATCCGTACAATCCTTCTTACTGGACCGGGCTTGCCAAATGCCATTTCAGCCAGCAGGAATTTGACAAAGCTGTCGAGGCCTGCGACTTTGCCCTTGCTGCCGATGATAAATTCGGAGAGGCACACATCATTAGAGCACACAGCCTCTTTCATTTGGAGAATGAGACCGAAGCTATTCAGGAATATCAACTGGCCTTGCAGAGCAAAAGTCTGCCTCCCGACTTTGCCCATATGTTTATCGGGCTGGCATACGCCAATCAGGAGAAATGGGAACTGGCTTACAGAAGTTATGAACAGGCAATGGAAATTATCGGAGACGATAACTCTCCCATCCTTTCGGATATATACAGCAATGAAATTTTCTGCCTTTCGAAATTAGGCAGATACGAAGAAGCCCACCAACTCTGCGAAAAGGCTAAAAAACAATTACCCGAGAGTGTGGAAATCTATCTGCAAGAAGGACGGCTTTATCTGGAAGAAGATAAGTTTGAGGAAGCTAAACAGTGTTGGGCCGTAGCATTGCAATATGCACCCGAAGCCGAAACATTAGTACAGATAGGCAACTACAGTCTGGACTATGGTATGGTAGAAAATGCCCGCCTCTGTTTTGAGGAAGCAAAGAAACAAGATCCTGATTATCCGGGAATCAATGGCCGTCTGGCTTCTATCTGTATGATTCTTAGAGATCACAAGGGATTTCAGAAATACAATCAAATGTCAGAAACTCCGCTTAACATAGAGATGATTCAGGAAATGTTGTCACAAAATACAGACAAAGATATTTTGCAGAATCTGGAAACATTCATGAATGAACTTGATGATGTAAATGACGGAGAGACTGAGGAAGAAAATAATTAGAAGTTAGTAGATAGTAGTTGGAAGCCATTCGGCATAAGAATTATCACGTGTATCGATTCTATCTACTGACTACTAAATTCTAACTACTAAATCAAAATAATTAAAATTATAAACTTAGCATTCAGAATTTAAGCAAATGGAATCTGTAGCCTTCATTCAATGGTGTCTCGATCACCTTAACTACTGGACTATTACCCTGTTAATGGCCATCGAGAGTTCGTTTATACCCTTTCCGTCTGAGGTAGTTGTACCTCCTGCGGCTTACAAAGCAGCTGTAAATGATGAAATGAATGTGTATCTGGTAGTATTGTTTGCCACAATCGGGGCAAATATCGGAGCAATCATCAACTATTACTTAGCTTACTGGTTAGGACGCCCTATCATTTATAAGTTTGCCAACAGTCGTTTTGGGCACATGTGCCTCATCGACGAAGCTAAAGTGCAACATGCAGAAGAATACTTCGATAAGCACGGCGCATTGTCTACTTTTATAGGCCGTCTAATCCCTGCTGTACGTCAGTTAATCTCTATCCCTGCCGGTCTTGCCCGTATGAAGCTTTCCACCTTCCTGTTATACACCACTCTTGGAGCTGGTTTATGGAATGGTATACTGGCAGCTATCGGATACCATCTGGCTTCCGTTCCGGGTATCGAAAGCGAAGAGCAATTGTTAACACGCGTTGGTGAATACAGTCACGAACTGGGTTACTTTTTCATCGCTGTAGGAGTATTTATTGTAGGTTTCCTGGTTTACAAAGCACTGAAGAAGAAATAAGGACTTCATATTGTTTTGAGTTTATTTCACCACAGAGGACACAGAGTCACACAGAGTTTTAATTATTTAAAGTCAATTAGATAATTATTCAGTATCTCTGTGTTCTCTGTGTCCTCTGTGGTGAAATTAAACTCAGAAGTTAAATTGCAATCCCACTCCTAATATTTCCTTAAACTGCACCCGTGGTCCTTTTGTTCCGTCTTTCTGGGCTATTTTCACATCGTCATCATACATCAGATTGGTAGTTAATGTAGTTGAGAACCATTTATTAATTGCCATATTTATCTGCACCTCCCAATTCACATCCACATTCTGCGGTTTATCCAGATAATCAGAATAGAGATCCAGACGGGAATAGACTGTCATATTCTTCATAAACTCATATCGTACCTCTCCTTTCAGATTTGCTCCGAAACTCGACAATAAATGCTTGCCCGGATCTACACCGTAAGCTCCTTCGTCAGATAAACGATCATTGAGCACGAACGTACCACGCCAGGAAGCCGGAGACAGTACTACCGTAAAGATCTTATTGGGTTCGTAAGTAAAACCAAGTCCGGTGGTCAGATAGGCAGGAGACATAAACTCTGAAACAGAGATATCTTTGTTTACCTTATAATCATATCCAGGAGAAAATTGCGTCTGAAAAGTAGCAAAAGCACTGGCATACCAGCTCTTCGCTATAGAATATCCGTAATTAGAATTCAGATAGATTTTATCATTCGCTTTCCTTACACCGTCTTCACCCGTTTTATTTAATCCATAAGCCAATTCGAGACGATTGTTCCAAAGATGTTTTCCTTTTTTATAGTTAGCCTGATAAGCACCTTGCAAATCAAAGGCAACAGAGTTGTCGCCACCGGCAGCCCAGTTTGTTAAACTTACCTGGGTCAATTTCAACCCGGCATATCCTTCCCTTGTCCAGGGAGAAGCTTCTTTTGTAGACTCTGTTTGAGCCGACAGCGTTCCTACGCCCATAAATAAAAAGGCGACAGACATTAATTGCATTCTATTCATTCTGTTTAGGTTTTATTTATTTCTGAAAAAAACACAACCTAACAAGAACTGAAGAGATGGCGATATTACCATATCTATAAACCAGTCCCTATTAGGTCAAAATCTTTAATACCTGTGCCTTTAAAAGGCACAGGCTCTCTCTCTTTAATAATTTATTCTTTCACAGCAGCCAGTGCTTTATCATAATCAGGTTCTTGCGTAACTTCCGGTACTAACTCTGTATAAGCAATCTTACCATCTTTACCAATCACCACCACCGAACGCGCCAACAAGCCGGCAAGCGGACCATCTGCCATACGTACACCATAACTCTCATCAAAATCCGAATAGCGGAAATCCGACAATGGAATTACATTCTCAATACCTTCAGTAGTACAGAAGCGCGCATGAGCAAAAGGAAGATCTTTGGAGATAGCCAATACGATTGTATCTTTCAAACCAGCCGCCATTTTATTAAATTTACGTACAGAGGTTGCACAAACACTTGTATCCAGACTTGGGAAAATATTAAGAATCACATTTTTCCCTTTGAGATCTTTCAGAGAAAAAGAAGATAAATCTGTTTTTACAAGTTCGAAATCAGGAGCTACTTTTCCAACCTGTATAAATTCGCCAATCAGCTTTACCGGTTGTCCTTTGAAATTTGTTGTTGCCATAAGATATATTATTATTAGTTATTTAGTATTTTAAAAAAGAGTCTTAAGTTTCGCTCTTTTGTGTATAGAACAATTAAACTTTGCAATAGGTTCACAAAGAAATAACAGAATAACACATCAGGCCCTATAAGTAGTACTTCAAATTTAATTCATACTATGACAGTCTTTTATTAAAACGCAAATGATCGCAGATTATCGCAAACGAGATAGCTTGCTGTACTTGAGAGACGATATTCTTTGCGTAAATTTGTGATAATGGATACCTTACTTATCAACTGATTTGTATATCAAGTTGCCATTCCAAACCTTTTTTCTCTCTATTTGTTACTCCCCTAACAAACTTATAGTATCAATTAATAAAATCACATTCGTATGAAAACAGTATTCGATGAGATTCAACATTCAGTGAAAAATTGGTGGATGTCTCTTATTTTAGGTATTTTGTATATCGGCGTAGCGTTATGCCTTATGTTTGCTCCGTTAAGCAGTTATGTAGCTCTAAGCATCATCTTCAGCATCTCCATGTTAGTCAGTGGTATTCTGGAAATTCTTTTTGCTATAAGTAATAAACACGTATCAAGTTGGGGTTGGTATCTCGCCGGAGGCATTATTGATCTCATCATCGGTATCTATCTTGTAGCTTACCCAATGGTAAGCATGGAAGTTATACCTTTCCTTATCGCTTTCTGGCTTATGTTTCGAGGTTTTTCTGCCACAGGCTACTCCATGGATCTGAAACGTTATGGAACCCGTGATTGGGGCTGGTATATGGCATTCGGGATTTTAGCTATTTTATGCTCTTTACTCATTCTGTGGCAACCGGCAGTAGGTGCATTATACGCTGTATATATGATTTCGTTCACCTTCCTCATCATCGGTCTTTTCAGATTCATGCTTGCATTTGAACTTAAGAATCTCCATAAAAGAGTAAACAATTAAACCCCTATAAAACAAACTGTTAAATTCAAAATTTGTGAATTGAGATTTATCAAGAGATGTCAAGCACATCCAAATTCTCAATTCACATTTTTTAAGTTCGTCAAGCGTTTGCCGTCATTCCTTCCGCTTTCAGAAACCGAAACATGGTCGTTCTGGACACACCAAACTCACGCGCTAATTTTGCGTGTTTGGCTCCACCCCGCGCTTGTTTTAAAATATATTTTCTGTTATCATGCAATAATTGCAATTTAGGATTATCTCCTTTTCTCCTCCCTAATGCAACTCCTTCCTGCTTACGCCTTGCCAAAGCCTCTTTTGTACGCATGGAAATAAGATTACGCTCTATTTCTGCCATCAAACCAAATGCAAACCCTAATACTTTACTGTTTATATCATTCTGAAAGACATACCCCTCTTTAGTGCTATACAACACTACCTGCTTCTTAATGCATGAATTTAAAATAGTCATAATCTCCAATAGTGTCCTGCTTAATCTTGAAATCTCTGTAACAATCAGCGTATCTCCCGGCTTCATCTGTCGCAACAACGGCGCCAGTTTTCGCTCTTTCGTACTTACACTTCCACTCACCGTCTCGGTGTACCATTTATCAATAGCCAACCCATTCTTCTCTGCGAATCTTAAAATCTCTTCTTTCTGATTGGCTAAAAACTGTTTTTCTGTACTTACTCTCAAATAAGCTATTACCATAATTTTCTCGATTAAAATGATTAATACACCGCGAAAAAACAGTAAATATTATAATATATCATCCTCGTTAGATATTCTTTTATTTCTCTATTTTCCAGGTATTCAAAATAAAATCATAGCAAAAAATATGCAAATCGCTCTTTTTTTTACCATATCTTTATCCTATCTTTACCAACTCATTATCTAAACAACCAAAATCATTTCGATCTTATTCTTTGTTTATTGAACAAACCTAAAAGGAAGCATAGAAATGGAAATACAAATCTTCACAAAATCATTGATTGAAAAAGCAAAACTGTCTGGAAGGTATAGTACCGCAGATAGTTATCTAAGTACGCTGCACAGTTTACAATTGTTTACAGGTACTCCATCTACCCGTTTTGACGAGATTACTCCTCAACTTATTAAAGGGTTTGAGCAGCATCTCTTTCTAAAGGGGTTGTATGAAAACACGATCTCTTTGTACATGCGCATGTTGCGCTCTATCTTTAATCAGGCAGTGGCTGCCGGAGTAGCTACAATAAACACCAAAGACATCTTTGAGAATGTTTTTGTAGGTTGCGATACGACCGCCAAACGGGCTATCAAACCGATTATAATCAACCAATTACGGGAAGCAGATTTTAGTCGATACCCGCAGCTGGAATTTAGTCGTGACCTGTTTCTGCTAAGTTTCTACTTACAGGGAATCCCATTCGTAGACTTGGCATATCTGCGTAAAAGTAATGTCAATGGAAACATACTGGTTTACCGCCGTCATAAGACCCGGCAACAGCTGTATATTACCGTTGAAAATTGTGCGCACAAGATCATTAAACGCTATGCACGTGAATGCAAAAGCTCTGCTTACTTGCTGCCGATACTAAATGCTGTAGGAGAACAAGGATACAAGCAATACAAAAGCGCATTGCGGCTGTATAACAAGCATTTACATCAGATATCGGAAATGATACAGATAACGCCCCACCTTACTTCATACGTAGCAAGGCACACCTGGGCAAGTACAGCAAGGGAAAAAGGAATTCCTGTCTCAATCATCAGTACAGGAATGGGACATTCATCGGAAAAAGTAACATATGTATATCTGGAATCGCTGGATAACAAAACGATGAGTGAAGCAAACAAAAAAATTATCTCAGCAGTGACTTCTAAGAAAAAAATGATACTCAAAAAGAGTTCCCTTACTTATTAGGTAAGAGAACGACTATTATTTTTTCTTGTCGCTGCAAAATTAGGGATAAAATTTCTATCTAACACAATAAAGCTTGATCTTTTTTGAGAAAAAAATCGGCATAAGGCGCAAAGAAAAGCAAAGTTCTACATAAATAAATGCAGGTCAGCATCTTGTATGCAGAGCGGGTTGAAGCAGGCTTCGGCATAAAATGCCTGAAAACACCCCTTTCGGACAAAGTTCGGCTACTAAACAGCTACCGGTTCCGAAACGGGGTATATACGGCATAA
>ERZ856578.3352-NODE-3352-length-24210-cov-75.064476_pt1 | contig 24210 bp, 21 predicted proteins | sample MGYA00514384_ERZ856578 | MGnify/ENA primary metagenome ERZ856578 (study PRJEB29103, sample SAMN06111958) | human gut metagenome | biome: human gut; feature: ankylosing spondylitis patient; material: healthy_person | host: Homo sapiens | place: China:Hangzhou... | reverse complement strand
CCGCGCTCAAAAAACGGCAGGAGGCTTCACCGGTATGCGGGACTGATAAAATGCGCCGACTGCGGAGCCGGATTCACAGCCCGCAGACGAAAATGGCGTGGGAACGAATACGTTGAATACACCTGCAGCAGCAATCATCGCTACGGCAAACAATATTGCACTCCGCATACAGTCAGAGAAAGTCAGCTTGACGAACTTGTGGAAAACGAAGTGAAATCACTAAGAGATAACATCTTATCTGAGAGCGATAAGTACGATAAAATCGTCAGGGATTGGCTCAGGAAGAAACCATTATATGAACAGCAGATTCAAACTAATACCGATAAAATACTAACTCTTAAACAACAAATCGAAGATTTAATCATAGAGCGTATCGGCGATAGGGAACACGCTGCAGTCTACAACAGTATGATTGCTAAGCGTGAGGAAGAAATAGAATTCCTTGAAAAAAAGATAGCGGAACTCAAAGAATATGACAAGGTCTGTAAACATCAAAAAGAACAGCTTAAAAATACAACGCAGATACTTGATGAAATACTGTCCGAGGGTACGATATCTGACGTCAATCTTAGAATGCTGGTAAAAAAGATAACTATTCACCAGAACGAGGACAAAAGTCTTGACGTTAACTTTGAGATGAACGGAGATTTTAGCGGCAGCACAAGTGTTTTTATTGAAACTGATGAATCCAAAACTGCATAATTTAAAGGCTGTAAGCTCTTATTTGCTTACAGCCTTTTTTGTCGTTGGTGCGGATAACAGGAGTTGAACCTGCACCGAGTTTCCCCGACTGGCACCTGAAGCCAGCGCGTCTGCCTATTCCGCCATATCCGCACATATTATGAATCTGAAATTTTTACTCAGCTCAAATTCAAAACCGAGATGGACTTTTACAAGTTGTTCCACAAAATATGCTGTAATGAACAGCGAAACCATTTTTTACACAGACGTAACTCTACCTGAAGCCAGCGCGTCTGCCTATTCCGCCATATCCGCATATTATGAATCTGAAATTTTTACTCGGCTCAAATTCAAAAATATAAAATCACCTTATAATCAATATAAATTATTATATCATACTTACGATAAATTGTCAAGCATTTTTTTCACGGCAACAGCATTTACTTTTTGGGGGTAAATGAGAATATTCAATAGCAATGTGCTTAGCGATTTCCATTTTGACAACTCAATTATATTTATCACATAATTACGGTTTTTCATACTGTGATTTCAATAAAAGGATTATACTGATACGATTAAGTTAAAGGTAAATAGCAGGTAGAGTAAAAACGAAGGCTACAGCATGTTTTATAATCAAAAAAACAATAAAACAGCCCTTTCTCTTACAGAGCTAATGAATATTTCAAACGTCGGTTCGGATAATAATTAATATGCGTTCACGGTAACTTTACAATAAAGCTGAAAGTATTCTTCAAGAAAATCTATAAAAATCCTGTAAAACACTTGAAATTTATTTTTAAATATGATATAATAATGAAGATACTTAATAGGAATTAAATTATTCCGGAATATAGGTGTGCGGGCCCTGTGCAATGAAACACCGTGAACCATGTCAGGCGGGGAACCGAGCAGCATTAAGCGGATCGTTTTGTGTGCCGCAGTCAGCCTGCACACCTATGTTCCGGAAATTTTTATATAAAAAATTTTTTTATAAAATAAGAGATTCATATGGAGGTGACCGTTATTTACAAGGCTTTATACAGAAAATGGCGGCCGCTGTCCTTTGACGACGTTATTTCACAGCCGCATATAACAACCACTTTAAAAAATCAAATCAAAAGCGGCAGAACGGCTCATGCGTATTTGTTTACAGGATCCCGAGGCACAGGAAAAACAACATGCGCACGAATCTTTGCTAAGGCTGTAAACTGTCTCGACGAATCAGACGGAAATCCCTGCCTCGAATGCAGCGTCTGCCATGACGCGGATAATTTTGCTCTTTCTGATATTATAGAAATTGACGCGGCGTCAAATAACGGCGTTGACGATATACGCGACCTTCGAGACGGCGCCGCCTACACGCCTGAAAGATGCAGATATAAAGTATATATAATCGACGAAGTCCATATGCTTACTCCCAACGCTTTTAATGCGCTTCTCAAAATAATGGAGGAGCCTCCGGAGTATGTAAAATTTATTCTGGCGACAACCGAGGTGCATAAGGTTCCGGCCACGATTTCATCTCGGTGCCAGCGTTTTGATTTCAGACGTATACTTCCGGACGATATAACCAAACGTCTTTTATATATTGCCGATCAGGAAAATATATCTCTTGATGAAAAAGCGGCGCGTTTTATTGCAAAGCTTTCGGACGGCGGTATGAGAGACGCCTTATCGCTTTTGGATCAGTGCGCGGCGTTTTCAAGCAATATAGATTCCGATACGGTTTCTGCCGCTGCCGGAATTGCCGGTCGGGAGCATTTATTTGAAATAATAAACGCTTCCGCTGAAAAAAATCCAGGAAACGCTCTTGCGGTTGCGGACAATCTTTACAGTTTATCAAAGGATATGCAAAAGCTTTGCGTTGAATTGACGGAGCAATTCCGTAATTTAATGCTTATTAAGGTATGTCCCGAACGCTCGGAACTGCTTGCCTGTATGCCTGACGAAATCCAAAGGCTGACTGAAATCGCGGCAAAAATGGATTTGCAGGAGATATTAAGCAAGCTTAATATTTTACAGGATTGTAATGAAAAAATAGGAAGATCGTTAAATAAGCGCGTTGAAATAGAAATGTGTCTTATAAAGCTGTGTGCAAGACAGATTTCACAAAAAACACTTGACAATACTCAAATTTATGATAAAATAAAACAGTCGGATAACAGTTCAAATAAACCTAATGAAATATCGGCTGCCAATGCGGACAGAGAATTGCAAAGCAATGCCGCTCCGGTAAATTCCGAAGCAAGTCCTAAGCTGTCGGATTTTAAGCAGCTTGCGGAATGGTCCGACGTTTTAGAGGAATTTATGCGCATATGCCCTTCGGTTTCGGGAACGCTTACCGGTTCTATGGCTTATGTGTATAAAAATATCATGCTGATTGACGCAAAAAATAAATTTTTCCTTAAGCTGTTTAAAGTAAAGGATAATGCGCTTCAGCTTGACAGGGCAATCCAGACAGTTATGGGTAAGCCGTATATTATCAAGGCAAGATGCTCGGCAGCGCAGAATGAACAGAAAAAGGCTGACGAGCTGGTAGAAAAAGCTATAAACAGCGGCATTGAAACCGCTGTTGAATAAAGTTAAGGCAGCCTTTTGAATAAAATATATTTCCAGCCTTAAACTAAAAATACTTATACTTAAATATAAAGGAGTTAGAAAAATGAAATCAAGAGTACCTAAGAATATCGGCGGAGCTCAGAATATGAATTCTATGATAAAGCAGGCTCAGAAAATGCAGGATGAAATAACAGAGCTTCAGAACGATATAGAAGCGAGAGAATTTTCCGCAACCTCCGGAGGCGGACAGGTAGAGGTAGTGGTAACAGGTGCGAAAAATATCAAATCGCTTACTATCAAGCCGGAGGTAGTTGATCCGGAAGATATAGAAATGCTTCAGGATCTGGTTATCAGCGCAATAAACGAGGCCATGGCAAACGTTGAAAAAACTACCGAAGAGGAAATGAATAAAATAACCGGCGGAGTTGCGCTGCCGGGATTATTCTAAGATAATATGGCTGATAACAGCGCGCTTCCTTTGATAGTTCTTTCTGAACAGTTTGCAAAGTTGCCGGGTATCGGCATGAAAACTGCTCAGCGGCTGGCATATGCCGTTATGTCAATGAGCGAGGAAGAAGCCAGGCAATTTGCAGAAGCTATAATTTCAGCCAAAACAGATGTCGGCTATTGCAAGATATGTCAGAATCTAACTGAATTTGACGTTTGTCCGATCTGCTCTGATACCAACAGAGACGATTCTGTTGTCTGCGTTGTTGAAACGCCTAAAGACGTTACGGCCTTTGAAAGAACTAATGAATACGGCGGAACATATCATGTCCTTCACGGTCTGCTGTCTCCGATTAACGGAATCGGTCCGGACAATATAAAAATAAAGGAACTGCTTGATAGAGTCGGCAAGGAAAATATCCGCGAAATTATAATGGCTACAAACCCAACCGTTGAGGGGGAGGCTACGGCCATGTATATTGCAAGATTACTAAAGCCTTTAGGAATAAAGGTTACGCGGCTGGCATTTGGAATACCGGTCGGCGGGCATCTTGAATATGCGGACGAGGTAACCTTATTTAAGGCTCTTGAAAACAGAAGTGAAATGTAATGAACCGTACCGGTTGTATCCGGTACGGTTTTTATTTGCGGAGGTGTAAAAAATGAAAGTATCAGTAATAGGCTACAGCGGATCGGGAAAATCGACGCTTGCAAAGAAATTAAGCGAAATTTCCGACGTTCCGCTTTTGTATCTTGACAAAGTAAGATTTCTTCCCGGTTGGAAGGAACGGCCTGAACAGGAATGCATCGAAATAATAGAGAATTTTCTCAAAAATAATGAATGGGTAATAGATGGAAATTACAATAACTGGCTTTATGACCGCAGAATGAAAGAATCTGATCTTATTATTTTTATGAATTTTTCACGGATAAGGTGTTTTATAGGAGCTTTAAAAAGATATTTAACATATAAGAAAAAAAGCCGAGAAAGCATAACGGAGGGATGTCCGGAAAAGCTTGATTCAGAATTTGTAAAATGGGTGCTCTATGAAGGCAGAAAAGCTGATCGGAGAAAGCGTTTTAATTCAGTATGCGGTAAATATTCTGATAAAACAATTATATGCAGAAGCCGCAGGGATGTAAAAGCTAAGGTATTAAACAAGTCATTTATCCATGAATGCAAATAAATTCAGCTTAAACATATTTCTATCAAAGGTCAGTAAGCCGTCGCGCCTCATTTTACTTAATTCATTGGACATTGCGCTCCGATCTACGCAAAGATAATCCGCAAGCTGCTGGCGATTAAACGGTATCGTTATATAATTGGATTCCTGCTTGACGGCTTGAGATGACAAATAGGAAATAAGACGTTCGCGAATTGTTTTTGGCGTAATATCGTTTATTTTCCTTGATAATCCGATATTCTTTCCGGCAAGCACAGCTATTAGATTTGATATGAATTTACGGTAAACATCATAATCGCCGATTATGCCGGAAAAAATATTTTTCGTGCTTATAAAAAGAATCTCGCAATCTTCGGCGGCTGAAACGCTCACCATCAGCGGTTCCTCCGGCAGGCAGGAGTAAGCTTCCGCAAATACCTGTCCTGAATCCGCGTTTCCTATTATATTTGTATTTCCGAAAATATCGTTATACTCTATATTTACGCTGCCTGAAATCACAAGTCCGAATGAATTTATGGTTTCTCCGGTACGGAGTATATTTTCACCCTTTTTAAATTTGTGTTTATAAAATCCAAGGTTTCTTGCGAGTATCTGAAATTCGTTGTCGTTTAAATTTTTAAACAATTTTGTTTTAAGTAAATTTTCAGAATCCATAATTCCTCCTGAAATGTTGTTTTAACAACATACTTATTTTATTATCTGTATTATAATTTAGTCACAGCAGAAAACCAATAAACAATTTTTACGGAGGAAATAAAATGATTAGAAGGATTATTAATATAGACGAAGAGAAATGCAACGGATGCGGTCTCTGCGCCGAGGCCTGCCACGAAGGCGCAATCGGTATGATAGAAGGGAAGGCAAGACTATTAAGAGACGACTACTGCGACGGTCTTGGAGATTGTCTGCCGGCTTGTCCCACAGGTGCGATAACCTTTGTGGAACGGGAAGCCGCGGCATACGACGAAAAAGCCGTAATGAAAAATAAGACGGCAAAAAACAATTCTGCTGATAAACCGCTGCCGTGCGGATGTCCGGGAACTCAATCCAAAACGCTGGAGCGAAAAGCTGAAAATTCGCCGGAAAAAACGGTTCATTCTTCAGAATTAAGACAATGGCCCGTACAGATCAAGCTTGCGCCGGTTAATGCTCCCTATTTCAGCGGAGCGAATCTGCTGATAGCCGCAGATTGCACGGCTTACGCATACGCTGACTTTCATAAGGATTTTATAAGAAACAAAATCACGCTTATCGGATGTCCAAAGCTTGATAATACCGAATATTCTGAAAAGCTGACAGAAATAATAAAAAACAACGATATCAACAGCGTTACGGTAGTGCGTATGGAGGTACCGTGCTGCGGCGGAATAGAGTACGCTGCAAAAAGCGCTCTACAGGCGAGCGGAAAGTTTATACCGTGGAGTATAGTTACAATATCCACAGATGGAAGAATATTGGATTAATCGTCATTTCTAAGACTGTAAATACATCCGCAGTAATTCTGTCTGTATAAATTATACTCACGGCATAATTCAATTGACCGTTTATAACCGTTTTTCTTTTTAAAATCTGATTCAAGATAGGGAATTCCATCTTCTATTTGCAGGGAATTCCCTGTTTCATTTATATAAACCGCATTTTTATGAGGACTTACGGTCAGCGTAGTTGCAAAAAAATCCGTTTTGTATTCCCTTGCGGTTTCCGCTGCTGCTTTTATGCGCATTTTAATACATATTTCGCAGCGTTTTCCGCCCTCAGGCTCATTTTCCAGACCTTTAACGGCTTTGAAAAATATATCGGGATCGTATTTGCCCTCTATCAATTTTACAGTGTCGTTTAATTTCATTTTAATCAGAACGTCTTTCTGTGTTTCTAATCTTTTTATATATTCTGTTTCCGGATGTATATTAGGATTAAAAAAATAAAGCAATATGTCAAAATACTGAATCAGGTATTCAAGAACATAGCTGCTACAGGGACCGCAGCAGCTATGCAGGAGAATGAGGGGCCGCCGTCCGTCCGCGCATGAAGATTCTATTGTTTTTTCAAGCCGTTTATGATAGTTGATTTTATTCTCCAACGCTGTCCTCCCGTATTTCCGTATTTTTCTCAGCGGCAGCCGTTTCAAGGTATGCTATATACTGCATAATGCCGTCGGATATTGCTCTGCCAAGCTCGTCCGTATGCTCGATTATCCATTTTGCGTGTTCTGCTGTGTCATGAAATTCAACCTCAAGCAGACAGCTCGCCGCCTTTGACGTTGCCACCTCGTAAAGATAGGTCGTCCCTTCTGCGCCGTTGAACATTCCTCTGTCCTCCGTAGGGGTAAGTCGTGATACCTTGCCGTAAATATATTCCGCAAGTATTTTACTTCCGTATATTTCAGGGTTATAAAAGCATTCCGTACCTTCTCCGCTGCCGCTTTCGCCTCCGGCATTTGAATGTATAGCCACATGCGCCGTTACGTTATTTTCATTTGCAAACTCAACCTTTTCCTGAAGAGAATAATCCTCTCCGGCCGTATAAACTGTAATTCCGTTTTGTTCAAGGTATTTCCTGGCGCTGTCGCTCACGCTTCTCATCACTTTTGCTTCGGTAGTATCTCCGGAGGCGTAAGCATTATCGGTCTGATTAGAAGGACTGAGATATATAACAGGCTTGAATTCCTCTGAATCGGAACCGGACGCCAACGTAGGTATTTCCTCCTTAACTTCATTTCCGAAAAGCTGTTTTACAACATAGACGGCAAGAATAAATATCACAATAACGGAAATGATCCTGTCATATCTTATTTTAAATTTTCTTTGTGTTTTATACGACATACCATTCCTCCTAAAAAGAATATAATTATTTTATCCGGTTTTAATTATATAATAAATTCACTGAAATGTAAAGCTGATAGTTATGAATGGAATTTTTTTAAATACCTCTTTACAAAAAAAAAAAAATGTGATATAATATTTATGTTATCGAGGTGTGGCTCAGTTTGGTAGAGCGCTGCGTTCGGGACGCAGAGGCCGTGGGTTCAAGTCCCGTCACCTCGACCATATATAAATAAAAACGCCTTAAAGCCCGTATTTACGCGGCGCAGATAGGGAACAGCGTAACTTATGTACAAGGTCGAGTAATTGCTCGACCTTTTCCTTTTGCTATTTCACAGTACCGATATGTGTAAAGTAGATATCGACTTCCTGCGAAACGCTGCCGTTGTCATCCTTCTGCTTTTCATGAACTTCTATTCTCGACACAAAGGTGTGAAGTATCTCTTGAGTAAGCTCAGTGATATCGGTGTATTTCTTAGCAAGCGAAGTAAATTTTGAAGTGTTTGCACTTTGATTTTACAATTCGGATATTGAATTATTCAACTCCGAAATATCAGCTTTAAGCTGATTTTGCTCCTCGGTATACCCCCGCGACAGCATTCTGAACTGCTCGTCATCAATTGTTCCAAGCACATGATCTTCATAAAGCTTTCTAAAAATTGTTTCAACCTCCGCAAGCCTTTTTTCACACTTTTTCAGCTTTTTATCAGCATTAACAAGTTCCTTTTTAGCGGAGGTATTCGACTTATGACTGATAAACTCAGCGAATTCATCTGTACGCTCTCTTGCAAATTCGGTCACATTTCTGATTTCGGAAAGCACAATTTCATTCAGATGGCTCTCCTTGATACCGTGCATGGTGCATTGCTCCCTGCTATTTTTGCGGTATAAGGAGCAGACAAATTTCCAATTTTCAGGCTTTTCATGCGAGTGTCTGTGGAAGTATAATTTGTGTTTACAATCCGCACAGAATGTGATTCCGGCGAAAATACTTTTGTCGCCAAGACTTGTTTTTCTGCGTTTACTCTGCCTGAGCCGCTGAACGATCTCCCAAGTATTGACATCAATCAATGACTCGTGAGTATTTTCAATCAGCTTATGTTCGCTTTCCGGCAGTCTTAATTTTCGATGATCCTTATAGGAAGCTCTGCCGAATCTGAAATTACAAGTATGCCCGATATAGCTTACATCCTCAAGAATATTTGCTACCACAGTAGGATTCCAGCGGTAAGGATAGCTTGTGTCGAAGTTGGAAATCACGTTTCCCGTTTTGCTGTATTCGTACATTGCCGGAGTGTAAATCTGTTCTTTCTCAAGCCTGTTGGCGATCTGAGCCGGTCCCAGACCTCCTGCACACAGCTGAAAAATGTATTTTACAATCGGCGCTGTTTCGGGATTCGGAAGTATTTTGTTGTGATCTTCCGAAGATTTCATGTAACCGTAAGGCGGTCTGGATGCCACTCGCTGACCTCTTTCGGATTTTATCACACAGCTTGCTTTGATTTTCTTGCTTGTATCTCTGACATGGAACTCGTTAAATATGTTGAAAAACATTGCCATATCCATGCCCGACGAGTTTGAATTTGCGGTGTCCACATTGTCATTTATGGCAATATATCGAACATTATTTTTCGGAAAAATTTCCTCTGTGTATAATCCGACATACAGATGATTCCTGCCAAATCGGGACAGATCCTTTGTAATTACCGTTTCTATTTTCCCATTTTCAACGTCCTCAAGCATGCGTTTAAAAGCTGGCCTTTCAAAATTCACTCCTGAAAATCCATCGTCAATATAGAATTCAGTGTTGAAAAATCCATGTTCATCAGCGTATTTGCGGAGTATATCCTTCTGATTTGAAATGCTGTTGCTTTCTCTGGCAAGCTCGTCCTCGTGGCTGAGCCTGCAGTACAAAGCCGTTATCTTATTCGTGTCTGACATGATAAACCTCTCTTTCCGTCCGTTTATGGACTCTGTCAAACCGATTGAGATATTACAGACAGTATATCACAATCGGTCATGAAAGTCCAGCATAATTCTATTTAAAACGACATTTTTTCAGCTGCATTTTTGAGGAGAAGTTTCAGCTTATCCTCCGCTGTAGACTTTGAGTTCAAGTCAAACACTGAATTGATATTGTAAACAATTACGTCAATGACAGTTTCACTGCGCATATAATTATGACGGCGACGATACTGACTTGAACCTGTGTCTTCCTGTACTTCTTTGTAAATATTTTCCATATATAACCCTCCCTGATGTCTTTGCGTTAGCTCCCGTTATAAATATTAAATTGAGCATTTTAATTTTTCCTTTCTTAGATTTTTATTATTTGACATCATGCACAACTCCCCAAAATACGCCGATTCAGCTTAATGTTTCAGCTCTGCGACCCCTGAATAATTCTAAATTTGAATTTACGACCCCATTGAAATTATGCACAATAGATTTCCGAAAACCTCGCAGAACAGCCATTTTTGCGGCGAGCTTTGCTCGTTCGCTGTAGCTGCATAGGGGGGCTTTGACCCCTATGCTTTAACTTGCAACATAATCTTTGAGTTTCGGAAGCATCTCAAAGTCTCTCCATTTGTGCAAACTGTCAGTTCCACATTTCGCATCACCTCTGCATAGTTTTATTGATTCGCCCTCAAACGCTCCACGTTTGCTTGTGTGCCGCTTTTATGCTTTCTATCGATAACTTGCCCGACTGATCTTAGGAGGGCGCAAATCGGCTTTATTTTTTTCGATTCTCCGAATTAAACTTCGGCACATCATAACCCTGACTTGAAAGCTTTGCATGAAGTCTGTCCGCAACAAATTGTATGAAATAGCCGCTTGCTATAGGGACAGCAGGGACGGCATTACCTACAGTCAATTTATTTTCCTCTGTCGCCTCAATCAACGTATTTGGGATGTTTTCAAGACATTGAGGGACGGCAGGGACAACACTTTCAGCACACAGTCTTTTACTGCCACTGCTGTCCTTTTCAATATCATAACTGATATAAATATTTCGTATGCCGTTGCTTTTTGTCTTGCCGTAGTCTATTCCAAGCGAACGGACTTCGTCATCGTGCTGAAGCAAATCACGGTACAGCCAGTTGTTATTGAAATCCTGTTCGGGAAACTTTTCATTCAGCATTTTACAGATCTCTGATGCAGTTCCTTTAACATTTTTCTTTTCGCGCATAAAATCATGAACAGCGGAGGGAAATAAATCGGGTTTGTATTCAGGAACATCGTCAAGCAGTTTCCACTTTGCTTTCTCTCTCATTAAATTCAGCTCCAAGGACGGAGCGCCTCTACCACTGATATTGAGCTTAGCCTGATTACTGTTTCGGGTGAACACAAGCAGACCATCTGCGCAGCCTGCAATACCGTTCGTACCCGAAATCATATTGTTGGGGTTTGAATCATGTGTCTTACGATTATGATGCACAAGTACAATTGCAATTTCAAGTTGATCGGCAATACTTTTCAAAACAGACAGTTCTCTGTAATCCGTTCCGTATTTCATGTCGACAGTTTCTCTGACCTTTTGAAGTGTATCGATCACAACTAACTTCAAATCCGGAAACAGCCTTTTGCTTTCCTGCAAATCTTCTTCAAGTCCGTTCCCTATAGAATTACCGAGAAGCACATACTGAAGATTACCGCTTGGCTCGTCCGTCAGTTCATACATCCTTGACTGCAAGCTGACAAACGTATCTTCAAGCGCCATGTACACAACGTGCCCTTGTTCAGTCTTGCGTCCGAGAAACTTTTCTCCTTTTGCGATTGACAAACACATATCCATCATCATCCACGACTTGCCTATTTTAGGGTCGCCCGACAGTATATGAAGTCCCGGATAAATCATTTCATCTACAATAAATCGCTGCTTTTTCATTGGCGTATTCATGATTGTGACGCTGCTTATGAATTCTAACTTTTTTCTTTCGTTCATTTGTCACTTCCCCTTTCTGATTTTATTGTATTTCAACTGTGCGGCGCACACAAGATAACTCTGCGGCGCATTAATGAAAACTTTTTTAGGCAAACAAAAAAGCTCGCAAAGATTCTTAAATCTTTACGAGCTTTGACAGCTATATCGTCATCTTCATGTTATCGCATATGAGCGCTCTTGTCAAGAGGAAAAAGAGAATTTTTCTGTTTTGCACAGGAAATTAATTTTTGACACAGGGGTCTGTTGTGTATTTATGCCGTCGCACTGTGACACAGGGGTATGTCAAAATTAATTTGAATTAATTTTAACTATTAGCATACGTTTCATCATGCAAAGATCAAATACGTCAAGTCGGTCATCTTCGCATAGGTCTGCGGATTTCCAATAAGTTAATTCTGTATTAGACTTACCTACGAGCCATCTTTGCAGTGTGACAACATCAGAAATATTGAATTCGCCATCGAAATTTACATCTCCTGATTCAGCTTCAAGAACTATAAATTCCAAATTCCATTCCTTTGCATAGCGCTCTGCTTCTGTCCCTCTGTAGCCATATATAATACAGTCGCTGTCAAATGCACATACCGGATCGTCGGTAAGAGGTCTTCTTGCAGGCTGTGATTCAATGCCGGATGTGAATTCTCTGCCTGTCTTTCGCGGATATGCACCTATAATTTTAACGGTCGGTAAAAGTGTTATTGATTTTATTTCAGTATTCAAAAATGCAGCCTGACCAATTATTTTTGTTCCTTTAGACAATTCCAAAGCTTCAAGCTCACTGCAATTTTCAAATGCATTGGCACCAAGCCTTGTAACATTTTCACCTATAGTCACATATTGAAGTTTTTTGCAGGAAACAAAAGCCGACTCATCAATTTCTTTTACATCTAAAATAGCATTAATAAGCTCATTACAATCTGAAAATGCTTCTTTCATAATTTTTAAATTCGGACAATGTAATTCTATTTCATTAAGTGAATCACATCCTAAAAAAGCAAGATTTCCAATATATTTTAGATTTTCGGGGAAATTTATTTTTTCAAGATTACGGCATGTTGAAAAAGCTAATCTGTCAATAAATTCAAGTGTATCCGGCAAAACTATTTCAGTTAATGCTGAATTAGAAAAGGCTCCGGTTTCAATAGCCACAACAGGGCAGCCGTTAATATCACTTTCGACAATAAATGGTTCCGTTACAGGCTCACTGCTGTCGCTTGCTGTATAATCACTCCACGCAAAAACTGCTGTTCCGTCAGCTTTCGTGTAATAGTAGCCGCCATTCTTCTCAATAAAGCCGAATTTCTCCATATATTCTGCATTACCTCTGAAATCCTTATATGGACATTCCGGCATAGCAGACGGAATATTTTTCAAAAGTTCACCGTTTTTATCAAAAACATCGAAGCTTCTTATATCATCAGAAGAAGTTTTTTCATTGAATACTACATAAGTACTTCCGCTGTCATCAAGCCAGTATTCGCTTATGCCTGTGGCCAAAGAGTTAAAATACGTTCCGTCGCCTAAACGTATCACATCGGGAACGCAGTGGATATAAGTCTGCCAGCCGTCCTTATAGATAGAGTAATTATCCCATATTCCATATGCATCTTCAAGCTGTTCAATCGTAATTCTCTCACCAACATCGTCCCCTGCAAGTATACGCCTTGCACGTTCACAGATAATATTATCATTTGCCGCCTGTTCAGTATCGAAAATAAATTTACATAACTCTTTTTCTTCATCTGTTAAAGCTCTGTAGTCTGTAATGCAAAGATCATACTTGATGAACTTTTCCCATAAATTATCTTTTATCTGTTCCGCATATGAGGCGTTAGTCGACATTATAGAAAAAGTACATATTGCCGCTGTAAACCAAGAGAATATTTTTTTCATTTTTACCGCCTCCTTTAATTGCCGTAATAGACCGTTCCTGTTGAATCACTGTCATGTCCATAATCATGCCCGGAGTTGTATATATTCGAGTCTTTTGTTATAGTATAAAATTTGATCAATTCATCGCAGCTCGCCATATTATAAGCGCCTATTTTATATGCAGAATCATAGATTGTTTGGTCGCATATTACTGTTCCGTAATAATCCGAGTCAGTAACCTTTCCGGTTCCCATCTTTTGTGACCAGACGCTGCAATTTCCGCCATGCTTTGGACAAGTCCCATTACCATTTCTTAAGTAGTAGTGCATAGACAAGCTTCCATTAAACCTACTATTATATAAATAATATGCAGTCATAGCAATTATTCTTTCATTATTTTCATCATATCCGATTGGGGGAGAAAAATAATTGTTATTTGGATTCAGTATGTCAGAATTGTTATATTCCTGCAGTGTAAAATTAATTGCTTTACCATCTCTAATCATTTGATTTTTTATAAAGGTCATATATTCGTTCATACACTGTTTGAATTCATTGTTATTATTAACAATACCATGAATCTGGCTTGGGTATACATCTCTATAATCATTTATTTCATCAATTTTATACTCAATTTGACGCTCAAAACGATTATATTCTGATAATAATTCGCCAAAGTTTGCAAAAGTATACTCATCCCCCTGTATACTTTGCCCGATTCCAAATTCTCCTGGATACAGCAAATAACTTCCCGTTCCTTTATAATAAACTTGCAGTGCATAAGCATAGCAATTCATTCTATTTTGTAAATTGTATATATTTCCAAGATTAGAGGTTATATTATTATACTTATATGGAGCGTAATCTAACGTATAATCTGAAGAGAGTGAGTAAGTAATTTCAAAATATGGTTTATTACTACCCGCTCTTTCCGAATTTGCAACTATTGCGGCATAGGGGGCGCTATCGGCAACCATTTTAAATCCATAGCATGGTATTCCTATATTCTGAGATGAATTACCGTAATTAAGCCATGCCTGTGTTAAAGCTGTCACATCAATTTCTTTCCATGAATTCATCTCAGTATATACTACATCAAAACCGCCAACTAAAGTATTATATTCATCTAACGCTGAAGCATTATTCCAAGTACAATTCATCGGCTGTGTTTGCAGTGAATATATTTTTATATGTTTAGAAGAATTTATGTAATTGCCGCGTAAAAAGATATTAAATTTAGCATCCAAAATAGTTGCATTGCTGCCATAATTAACAAATGAATCGTTACAAGAAACATAGGTTTGATATCCATGTCCACTTGTATTGCTAACACGCATATATTGATCTCTGATTATTTCGTTTGGCGATGATTCTGAATTACAGTACGTGTTTACACTTCGTTCAACAGTATATTCAGAATTCAGAGTTAAGGGATAAACAGTATTTTCCGATTCAGTCAGATTAGAGGCAGGGTAAACTGTAAGCAAATAACCATCATCGCTGTCACTGATGTCATAATCAACGGCATAACTTTTACTTTCATTTGATGAGTCATATATAAATATTGCAGGAATCTCAAAAACACATTCGCCATTGTCATTGATAAAATCAATAACATTGCTGTCTTTACATTCTAAGTCAAGCCCATCGGCATCAATAAAATATGTTAAAGAATCCGGAATATCCTCAAAACTATTAAACGTAACAGATTCAATAACAGACGCCGGCTGAATATCAATTGAAAGATCAATATCATCGTACACAGATTCAAAAACCGCAGCCGAAGCAATGTTGTTGTATGAATCAATTACATCAATCGGAATGTTGTTATCTGAACAATCAGTTTGCGTATTGTTAATTATATTTATCTTTGCAGCGCTGTCGTTTTGCTGAACATAATTCTCTATATCTGCATATACATCTTTTTCAGATTCATTTATGGATAAATCAGTTAATGAGACAGAAAGGCTGAATTCTTCGTATTCTAACTTCACAGCATTTTCTGTTTTGGCTTCATCATTATTTACAGAAAGTTGTGAAGGAATAGTAACACTCAAAGAATTGCTTTCATTAGTATAGTTTCCGTATTCGTCCAAGACCAATGTGTTGTCAATATCCATCCATTGATTATTTTGCCAATAATGAATAGGCGCAGTATTTATATAGGCAGTTATTGTGCCATCACCATTATTGAAATGTTTTCCATATTCAGAGCGCAGAGACAAAATTTCTACCGGTTCATCTGCATTAACTGCACTTGAACATACATTGGATACTGTTAAAAATAAAATTAAAATGGTTGTTAAAACAGATAGACCCTTTTTAAGCATAGTAAATCCTCCTCAAAGTAATAAATTTATTTGAATAAATGACGTGTGTTAAAGCTTCATTTGAACGGCTTTTATTTATTATAGTATACTATAATACAAATAGATTGTCAATAATAATTGGTAAATTTCTACAACTAAATATGTTTATAATACAACTATATGCAGCACAATCATTCGCTTAAATTCGGATAGCTTTAATTGTTGTATTACTTAAAAGCTTGTTCGTTGATCACGATGGTAATCCGCATTTAGTTATCCATCTATTACTTTTAATATTTTAAAATTCTTATATTATTAGTTCTATTTGATTTGTAATAAAAAATTCGTCAGCCGTAACTGCTGACGAATTGCTATTCTCAACCGGTTTTTATGTTCCCTATTGAAGTCACGTATTTACGGGCTTTTTTGGCGTCCAAAAGCGGCATGATTAGTCCTTATCATGACGTCGGTATTTAGAAACAGTCAGGACAGGTCTATATTCTTAGTTATTGGATTTTCAGAATAATTAAATATTTGTAAGAAAAATGGAGCAAAACCTGATTAACATCTGTTTTGCTCCAAAATTATAACTATCGCCGGCTTACATTACTCAAATCATATCTATTCCTTTATATGTATAGTGAAAACTCCGTTTAAATCCACGGAAAGTCTGAGCGTTTTTATATATCTTTCAAAAAACTGATTTTTTTCCGTATCTCCGGCTTCAAGCCTTGCCGACTGATATATTTCGTCAACGAGGTCTCGACCGTTTATATCGGGAATTTCATTTATACGGCTTTTTAGCAGATCCAGCAGGACGCTGTTTTTAAACACTTCAATATTGCCTGAGCAGAAATCGTCGATAGAGCAATAATATATGCCTCTTGTGTCGAGGGCCTGCTTGATTGCGCTGCCGCATTTGTTGTATTCATACATAACGAGAAAATCCGCGTTAGGCAGGGAAGAGATAAGTCCCCAGTAATCAGAATCGCTGGAGGCGAGTATAAACGACGTTATTTTATTGTCGTAAAACTCGCGGCACACTCCCGCGGTCATTTTTATATCCACAAGCGATTTGTTATCGACGACTCTCTCCACTTCTATGTGCTCGACAGGTATGCTTGTGAATTTTTCAAGGCGGTCCCATGCGCTGGTTGTGTGGTAATCGTCAAAGAGGATAATTTTCCTGATTTTCGAAAGCTCCTCCTGATTAAGATTTTTCAGCATTGCGTAGAGCTTATAGACGTTGGAATTTTCGCAGTCCACCACAATGGCGGTGCTTTCGTTTCTTTGTATAAAATCATAGATATTTGTTTTTGTGTAATCGGCGGCGTCGGTTACTTTTTCATTTTCATTAAAGAAATCGTCGTTAAGATCGTAGATAATGCTTACAAATTTCTTATCGTTAAAAAGCATATTGCCGCAGTCGTAGGGCTTCCAATGCAGGTAAACCTGATACGGATAATTGCCTAAGTTTTCCATATATTTATTAAATTCTTTAATTACAACGCTTTCCACCTGACCTTTGGGTATAACGAATAAATCCTTGATATAATCCCAGTTTAGCCAGGCGGGGAAGAAGTTTTTGCAGGAATTTATATGCTCCTGAATAAGCCTGTTAAAATCCGACATATATTTAGAGGATCTGTAATTAACTTTAAGGATAGGGATTCCGTTTTCCTCAAGCTCCTTTATATCCTGATATGAAAACCAGCTTATAGAATTCAGGTTTTTAAGATCATATTTCATTAAATCGTCTGTTTTTTTGAATTTAAGGAAAAGGGTTGTCCTCAGCTTGCAAAGACTTCTTATTATTCTCAGCTCGGATATTTTATCAAGCTGCTTGAGCGCGTCGGGGCATTCCGAAAAATAATTTTCTATGAGAGCGCGCCTTTGAACGCCGCTCATATAAGCTACTATGGAAACTATATCCTTAGTGTTTTCTTTATAATACATAAAAATCCTCCATATTTGATTTATATCTACAATTATAACACATTTTAGAATTGGCGGAAAGCGATTAAAATAGCGTATTTTGTCTTAAAAAATATTATTTTGGGTTAATATGAGCAAAGTGTTTTTCATTTCTTTGCTTGCACAAAGAAACGAAACAAAGAAATGCACCGGCTCAAACGCCGCCGGACCGCTTATGCCGCATAAAGCGGCAAATTTTATACATTAATTTATAAATATAACTGTTTTCTCACCCATTAAAAGCTTACATATCTCGGATTGAATATTCTCCTATGTTTTATAAGAATGTGGTTTAAGCAATATAAAGTTTAAAATACCAGTTGTACCTGTAAAATTACAATATGTACCTCTAAAATTTATAAATTAAATTGTTATAATTATACTATAAAAATTTGGAGGTTAAATATGAAAAAGAAAGTAAAAAAAATTAATGAATATAAGAAAAATAGGGAATACTATGAGAAAAGCAAAATTGTTGGGAGAAACATTAAAAATATAAGAAAGCAAAAAAGATTAACGGAAATGCAGCTTGGTAAAATGATTGGCAAGAGCAGAAAATTTATAAGCTTAGTTGAATATCCTCGGTATGGCAGAGAAATTTTCTTAGATTCGTTATTTGATATTTCCAGAGCATTAGGTGTTGATATATATTACTTTTTTATTGGCATTGAATAAAAATACTTTTAAAATTCACTCAAACCAAATTCTTATAAAATATGGGAGAATATTTCATCCGAGATATGTAAGCTTTTAATGGGTGAGAAAACAGTTATATTTGTAAATTCATGTATAAAATTTGCCGCTTTATGCGGCATGAGCGGTCCGGCGGCGAATGAGCCGGCGCATTTCTTTGATTCGTTTCTTTGTGCGAGCAAAGAAATGAATAAATACTTTACTTTGCTTTTTGTAAAAGCGAAACCTTGCGAGCAAAGAAATGAAAAATACTTTACTTTGCTTTTTGTAAAAGCAAAACATTCTAAAACTTTTGCTTTGCTTTTTTCAAAAGCAGAAACATTTTTGCTCAGCTTTTAAAAAGCTGAAAAAAAACGGAGGTATCTGCCAATACCTCCGTTTTTATTTTAGTATGCTTTGCCCCAGTAAACCATTTTATCCGCAGGCCGGCCGCAGCAAACGCATTTATCTGAAATCTTTTCCTGCTCAAACGGTATGCAGCGGGATCCTACGCCGGTCTCTTCTTTTATTTTCTCCTCGCAGGCCTCGTCTCCGCACCACATCGCTTTAATAAAGCCGTCGCCGTTTTCATTGAGAGCCTTCGTTATCTCCTCAATGGACTTGCAGGAATAGGTTTTGTTTTTCCTGTTTTCCAACGCTTTGTCGTATATACCGTCGTGAACTTCCTTGAGCTTATCCATAACGGTACCGGAAAATACTTCGAGCATGTTTTCAAGTGAAACAACGGTTTTTTCCCTGTTGTGACGGGTTACGACCACACACTGATTGTTTTCGATATCCTTAGGACCGATTTCGATTCTTACAGGGACTCCTTTCATTTCATATTCGGCAAATTTCCAGCCGGGCGAATTGTCGGTATCGTCAAGCTTTGTGCGGACTCCGCAGGAAATCAGCTTATTGTAAAGCTCCTTCGCCTTTTCCAGGACGCCCTCCTTATGCATAGCCACAGGCACTATTACCGCCTGTACGGGCGCGATTGCAGGCGGAAGAACAAGACCGCTGTCGTCTCCGTGAGTCATGATTATAGCGCCGATAAGGCGGGTTGTAACGCCCCAGCTTGTCTGATGAGGATAAACCTTTTTGTTTTCCTTGTCGGTATACTGTATGTCGAACGCTTTTGCAAAGCCGTCGCCGAAATAATGAGAGGTTCCGGCCTGGAGCGCTTTACCGTCGTGCATCAGCGCCTCTATGGCGTAGGTCGCTTCGGCTCCGGCAAATTTGTCGCTGTCGGTCTTTCGGCCCTTGACAACCGGCATAGCAAGATAATTCTCGCAGAAATCGGCGTAGACATTGAGCATTCGTTCGGTTTCTTCAACCGCTTCCCGAGCGGTTGCGTGTATTGTATGTCCCTCCTGCCAGAGGAATTCCCTTGAGCGCAGGAACGGTCTTGTAGTTTTTTCCCATCTTACAACGCTTACCCACTGGTTATAAAGCTTAGGCAGGTCGCGGTATGAGTGAATTATATTTGAATAATGCTCGCAGAAAAGCGTTTCTGACGTCGGTCTGACGCATAGCCTGTCCTCAAGCTTTTCGCTGCCGCCGTGCGTCACCCATGCAACCTCCGGCGCAAAGCCCTCAACATGATCCTTTTCCTTTTGCAGCAGACTTTCCGGTATAAACATAGGCATGCAGACGTTTTCGTGACCGGTTTCCTTGAACATTCTGTCGAGAATGCTCTGAATGTTTTCCCAGATCGCATAACCGTAAGGGCGGATTACCATACAGCCCTTAACGCTGGTATATTCAATAAGCTCCGCTTTCTTTACAATGTCCGTATACCACTTAGCAAAGTCTTCGTCCATAGGCGTTATAGCCTCGACCATTTTTCCGTTATTCTTAGCCATTTTTAACATCTCCGTTATTATTTGAATTTAGATTATCAGAATTTTTTTCATTCTTTTCGTCCTTCGGCGGAGCGTCGTATATGCTCCTGACCTTATATATATCATCGTCCACCCTTTCGGGACTCTTTTTAAAGAGCTTGGCTATTACTTTATCGACGAAAGCCGCCATTTTCGGAGTTAAAAGCGATAAAATGAAAATTAAAGCCAGTATCGCAAGAAACATAAACAAAAACTTTATCAGATAACTATATGATTCGTTCATCAGCTCAAACCTCCTTGCTGTAAAATACTTATTATAGTATAACAACTTTTGCTTTATTTTTCAAGATGTTTTTAAAACAAAGGTTATTTCTTGATTGGTTTATAGTTTTTACATATTAATAGTCTGTCAACAAAATCTTCATATGTAGTTCATAAATTATTAAATGTAACAAATTACTATGGATATATTTGGTAAAAATGCTAATGGTATTTTTTTGATTCTTATTATATAATAATAATGGAAGGAATAACCGGATGATTGGTTTAAGAAAGGATGAGATGTTATGAAGTGTAAAAGAATTTTCGCGTCAATATCGGCGGCGGCAATTATGACGGTATCGTCCATGAATGTATCTGCCGTTGCTCCGGAAGGTTATGACGTGAATAATGACGGACGTGTAAATATCGCTGATGCGGTTGCCATTAGCATGGCTTTATCGGGAAATTCCAAAGCGTCTGATAATACGGCGCTTGATGTAAATAATAACGGGGTAGTAGATCATTTGGATTATATGTCAATTATGGCGTACGTAGCAATGGTTGGAGATGTTACAATTACAATGCAGTAAAAGGAGGATAAACAATTATGGTTAAATATAAAAGTAAGCTGTCGGCAGCGGCTGTATTTTTGGTAATGTGTTTTACCTTGGTGATGAGCGGATATGACAGCATGACGAGCGTCGGCGCAACCGGAGGTACGGATTATGTAAAATATACATATGCAACAGGAACACAGGTAACTTATAATCTTCCGGAAATTCCAACTATGGCAAGTGCTAATGCACTTACTATGAGGGCGGCAAGTTATTCGGATCCCAGAGATCCTTATTATGATTCAGCTGTGGTTCGGTTGAATTTATATGATTATGTTAATCCAAATAATCCAAGTAGTGGATCATATGTTTCATTTGGAACAGGTTTTATTATTGGTGACCATGAGATAATGACCGCAGCACACTGTGTTTATGACAAAAATGATGGATTCAACGATTATGTAAAAATTAGTTTTCCAGATAATGATGGTAGTGTTGCAAATTCATCAAAAATTAATGTGGTTTCTGCGCATGTTCCACAGGACTATATCAATCTTATTAATAACCCAACAGGTCAAGGAAGCCAGGATTTAGATTATGCAATATTAACTGTTGATGAAGATTTAAGTCAATATGGCTATTATCTTTTGGGCATGGGAACTGATTCTATAAAGCAGAAAAATGTTCCTATCCATAGCCTTGGTTATTATGGGGATACATTAAAAATTTCTCATGGAACAGTTAATGGTATTGGTGAATTAAGTTATAACTTTGATTTATACTCCTATTATGGTTCAAGTGGGGGTCCTATTTATACTGAAAGTGTCTTTGGCATCCAAGGATCTCTGGACGAAGAATATCAAATAAAAACATATAGAACAGCAATATCTATAGTACATGGTCCTAGTGGAACTGTATTAGTAGGGACTAGAATTCGTCCTATTATTATTCAATTTGCGTATGATAATGCTTATTTATGATGAGGTGATTTTATGAAAAAAGCAAAAAAGCTGTTAGCATTGATATCATCGGCGGTTATGATAGCGTCAATCGGAGCAATGTCTGTTTCTGCTGGGATAGCAGGAGAAAAGTATTATGATTCTACATATACTAACGAAAATGGTTATATTGAACCTATTCGTGTATATGAAAATTTAATTTATACAGGAATTGTAGTTACTATGCCTGATGCAAATGCTCCTACTGTTGAAGAAATCGGTATTGACTGCAAAATCAGTGAATATAATGCGGTTAATTATGAGAAATTACAATATACTTCTGTAAATGACGGCACTATGGGGTGGGGATTTGAAGAGAGTATAGCGTCAGAAGCAAATCAATATATGTTGGACACTGATGAAGTAATGAGCGAAGATGAGGCAATTGAGTTTTCTAAAAAGCTTTTAATTCGTGGTATAGTTGAAAAAGCAGATGTCCTTTATGCACATCTTGTTTCTAATGGTAATATTGCAATATTATCAGATAATAAAGTTGTTGTTACTGTTGATTTGAAAAATGATTCATCAGAAGTTGATTTTAGTATCGAAAATTATCCGGAAATAAAGGAAATACTTAAATATTCAGAATATGAAATAGAAGTAAAGGATTCAACGATTTTAATTTATTGTGATTTAGAAGATTCGGATTATATAGATTTAAAAACTAATGCTTTTGATAGTATGAATGCATACAATGATATTGTTGCTTTAAAGAATATTTTGATATCAACCTATGATGAAATAGAAAATGTTGATATTTGGTTTGGATATTTATATTCTGATAACGCAACTGATGCAGCCTATTCAATACAGCCTAAATGGGGCGACGCGACAAATGACGATAAGGTAGATTTATATGACGCGATAGAGATTGCAAAATATATAATGGATATATCTGAATTTGACGAGGACACAAAACTTCTTGCGGACATAAACCGCGATGGAGTAACGGATCTTTATGACGCGATTGAAATTGCAAGAATTATTATGGAAGAGTCAAAAGCCGAATAAAATAATATTAATAAATAATTGCCAGTCCCTGAATGGTGGGGACTGGCAATTTGTTCATAAAAAGTTTACAAATAAATGTCGAAAAAGGTGTTGAAAAACTGCGATAAATGATGTATAATATATTTGCAAAGTAAATAGTGCGGAAATAAATATTTCAGGAGGTTGATTTTATGAAAAAAGCAAAAAAGCTGTTAGCATTGATATCATCGGCGGTTATGATAGCGTCAATCGGAGCAATGTCTGTTTCTGCTGGTACAACAGAAGAAATAATATATAATTCTTTTCCTAATGGTCATTCATATCCAGTAAAGCAAACAGTTAGAACCGAATACAAGGGTATTATTGTAACAATGCCGGACGGAGAAGCGCCGACAGCAGAAGAACTTGATATTGAAAATGCAGAAATATCAGCATATACTTCTAACATTGGATTTGTTGGATTAGGCGGATCGTATATTAACGGGATTTATATGGGAGGTTCGATAACAACTCCTGTAGGCAGCGACTATACTTATCTTATTGATAGTGAAGATTTAACGGAAGAAAAAGCGGTTGAATTGATTAAACTTTGGAAAATAAGAGAAGTAGTAGAAACTGCTGAAATGTTTTATGAAACTCATATGGAGAATGGCACTTTAAATACTGGTTATAGTGGAAATAATGTGACATTGCGATTATCTTTTGAATATAATAATTCAGATGGCAGTAATTTATACGAAGATATTATAGCAGAATCGGAATTTTCGATTTATTCATTAGATGATAATAGGTTAGAATTAAGTTATGATAGTGATAAATATGATTTATCAAAAGCATATGATATGGTAATGAAATTATGTGAAGAAATAAAAATTAAGGATAAAAACGTTATTGACATATATCCGCAATGGCTTTATCTTGTTTCCGATACCATGTCAAACGGATTATATAATGTTGAACCAACCTGGGGCGACGCGACAAATGACGATAAGGTAGATTTATATGACGCGATAGAGATTTCAAAATATATAATGGATATATCTGAATTTGACGAGGACACAAAACTTCTTGCGGACATAAACCGCGATGGAGTAACG
>ERZ856578.3351-NODE-3351-length-24219-cov-76.678071_pt1 | contig 24219 bp, 19 predicted proteins | sample MGYA00514384_ERZ856578 | MGnify/ENA primary metagenome ERZ856578 (study PRJEB29103, sample SAMN06111958) | human gut metagenome | biome: human gut; feature: ankylosing spondylitis patient; material: healthy_person | host: Homo sapiens | place: China:Hangzhou... | reverse complement strand
TTCTTCCTTTATCAGACTTCCCACACTTGAAAAGTGCGAACATAAAAATAGTTTCATCAATATTCTCCTTTATAAATTCTAATTTACACATATGAAATATAGGCTTATAATCTTACCATTCATTTATGGCATACAAAATAGCAAGTCTTACATTTTTTAACAACTCAGAAGATAGAGTTTCGTATTCTTCAGATAGCCCTTTTTTGTGAGCCATATATGCTGGGCTATCATTCCACGAACCCATTGCTCCAAAAACATCCGAAATACTTGCAGCTTCGAACATTTGAAGATTTTGCTGTGGAATTGGTGGTAAACTCAAACCATACTTTTCATCTGGATATTCGCTATAGCCATCTAAAAGGTTTATAGCAGAAGTAAAAATATTAGCAAAATTTTCACACTCAATTTTTTTAGCCAATTCTTTAATCGATAATAATACATCTCGAAATGAGTTAATGTTATTCTCAAAATATGGTTTTTTTGATGGTGGATTAGTCCACTCATGCTCTGAATATAGAATATTCCATTTTTTTTGCATAGAGTCAAATTGCCAATCAGCAGTAAAGTATGTTACTTTTCCGCTTTTGTAAAAACACAAAATGGAACTTTCTGTTGTATTTGAAAATCCTAAAAATTGTCTATCCTTTACTGAATATGGACATAGCAACTTTATATCCTGTATCCCACTTTTCTTTATTTGTTCAAACCACAATGAAACATTAGAAGCGGTATATTTTTCTGTCCTTAAAAATTTCTTTTGAGGTAAAAAGATAAATTCAATTTTATTCTCATATTCTAATTGAGAAAATCTAATTGGTTCTGATAATTGCAACGCTTTTTTGCTCGTCGCTACAATAGATGCAATTTGAAACATTTGTCCATTCATCATTTCGCCTCCTCTTAATATGAATAATACTGTTCTTTCAAAAATTCCAATTTGTCGCTTTTTTCATACCCATATTATAACAGTTCCATATATCCGCCACAATAAAAATCAGCATACCCTTTGAATATTTTCTGCATTGAACATACACACTTTTTCTTTCTTCCTCTTGATTACCCACCACAGAAAAGAAAAAGCCCTGTCAAGAGCCTTGCCACCATTGGTGGTGCTTTGCACTCTTTACTGGGCTTTTTGTTTGCTGTATCTTCCATGCAAGAGGAAATTAAAGACCTCTGTTCCATTTCGCCTTTAGATAATCTTCATAGTCTGCTTCATTGAAGTCTACTTGTGGAGAAGTGTCGGGAATGTTGTTTCTGTTGTCTATATCCGCAAGCTGACGAAATATCCAATCATCATAAGGGTCATGGTATTTATACTCTTTGGGCTGTTCTCTGTATCGGTCTAACCCTCGCATTTCCTTATGTACTTTCATCATGCGTTCTATTTTTTGACGCTGTATCAACTGTTTGATTTCCATAAGTTCTTCCACTTCTACAACCTCATTAGAAAGATAATTGCTGATGTACCTAATCAATATGGTTTCCATGTAAAATTTGTATTCGTTTTCATCATCGAAAAATTCATTTTCAGACAGATAATCTAAGGAAACATTGAAGTCCTGTTCCCGTTTAATAATATCCATAATATATGGCTCGGTATGGTCGATATACTTCCATTCTCCCGACAATAATTCATTGGGCGTTACACCCAGCACGTCCATTATCTTCTCTAATGTATCAAAGGTAGGATAATTCACACCACGTTCAATCTTGGAAAGGCTCTGCATATTGATACCGATTTTGTCCGCAAGTTCCTGTTGTTTCATTCCTCTGTGTTTTCTTATGGTCTGTATGTTTTCTCCTAAGAAACTGATTTTCTTTTCATAATGCTCCATAACTTAGTATAACCGCTCCTTTCGTTGCTTCTCTTGGCATTTATAAGCATATCATACTTAATATATATCCAAAAGTCAACAAAAACTTCTTGACAAGTAATTCTAATGGCGTTATTATCGTATCAGATGGAGTGATTAAGCACGCTAGGGTCAATCACACGCTTGAGTAAGCATAGAGAAGATATATTTTCACTTTGATAGCATGAATAAGCATGGACTGTCAGACCGAAAATAGTGGTTTCCAAAAGGGGCTGGCTGGACGGGGCACGTCCCCCAGACGTGTTCGGACAGACAGTTCCTTTTGGAAAGGGAACGCCTTTAGGCGTTCGTAAAGGGCGTATATGTAACACCGCCCTGCGCATACATGTCATAGTACCTAGAAACTGTGATAAATAAAGGAAAAAACACGATTTTTACTCCGCAAAAAAACGGGAAGTACGAAAGGAGAAATGCACTATAACTACACACAAAAATTTATCCGTTAAGATTGATTACATCAGCATTGTATTTGATACTGCAACCACTGAAGATGTAATCATGCACATTTTAGGTTTACCGACTGATATTTTCAATGTCTATCCGGCAAGCATTAAATACAAAACCTATCAAGCACGCTGGCAGATTGGAGATATTTATGTATCGGGGGACGCAAGAAAGACAGAGGACAACCCACAGGGGCTAGGCTGTTATCTTGTTATGACTGGCAGAGGTTGTGATGATATTTTCCGTATTCTCGACAGTAGGAATTATACCTTTGGGGATATGTTCCGACGCTGTGAGCGAAGATACGGACTGGATAATTTCCATTTCACAAGACTTGATATTGCCATTGATGATAAGAACGAAAAGCCATTCTTTACCATAGAGCAGATAAAGAAGAAATGCGAAAAAGAGGAATTTATCTCGAATAGTGAGGGCTACCACTTTGACGAAAGCAAGTTTGATGATTTCGACACCGCAAAGACTGTTTATATCGGTGCTGGAAAATCGGGATTGTCCTACCGCTTTTATGATAAGGATAAGGAAGTCTGTTCAAAACATAATAAGACACTTGATGAAGTCGGCAGTTGGAAACGGACAGAAATGCAACTGCGTGATGATAAGGCTCATGCTTTTGCCATGACATTCAAAGACAGACCGCTGGAACTTGGGGAACTGGCTTTCGGGCTATTGGCAAACAACCTACGCTTTGTCGTGCCAAACAGAAATGAAAGTAATAAGAGCAGATGGAAAACGTGTCGGTTTTGGGAACGCTTTTTAGGGGCTGTGGAAGTCTTAAAACTGCAAGTACCGAAACTACATAATTCTCTTGAGGAAACACAGCAATGGCTCACAGAGGGTGGCGTGATTTCCGCTGTGAAAAGTTTTTACTTCTTGGAAGAACATGACGCATTAGGTGGACTGGAAAAAGTGGGAACTATGCTTGATAAGGCAAGATACAGCAATTCCCTTTCCAGTAAACTAACCGCCCACTTACAGAGGATAGACCGCACCGACCTTATCCCCTATATCCAGTATGACACGAAACATGGGAAAGGGGGTATCTGATGAATAACAACGATATTCCCGTATGGGAAAAATACACCCTTACCATTGAAGAAGCGTCAAAGTATTTCCGTATCGGAGAAAACAAGTTAAGACGATTGGCAGAGGAAAACAAGGACGCTGGCTGGCTCATTATGAATGGCAACCGCATACAGATTAAACGCCGACAGTTTGAAAAGGTCATTGACAAATTGGACGCAATCTAATGCAAATGAGCCTTGTATGTGTTATGATGAATACAAGTCATATCAAGGCTCTTTCCAACAAGGAAAGGAGCAGACACCATGAAAGAAAAAAGACGGGATAGCAAAGGACGTATCCTGCATACTGGAGAGAGCCAACGAACAGACGGAAAATACTTATATAAATATGTGGACGCATTTGGAAACACAAAATATGTGTATGCTTGGAGATTGACACCCACAGACCCGACACCAAAGGGAAAACGGGAAAAACCCTCACTTCGTGAACTGGAACAGCAGATAAGACGGGATATTGAGGACGGTATCGACAGCACAGGCAAGAAAATGACGCTTTGCCAACTCTACGCCAAACAGAACACACAGAGGGCAAACGTGAAGAAGAGCACACAGAAACAACGGGAACAGCTCATGCGGTTATTGAAAGAGGACAAGTTAGGTGCTAGGAGCATTGATACGATAAAACCCTCTGACGCTAAGGAATGGGCGTTACGCATGAAAGACAAAGGCTTTTCCTATAACACCATTAACAACCATAAACGCTCGTTAAAAGCGTCATTCTATATCGCCATACAAGACGATTGTGTAAGGAAAAACCCTTTTGATTTCAAGTTAAGTGAAGTCCTAGAAAATGATACCAAAGAGAAAGTCGCATTGACAGAGGAACAGGAACAAGCCCTACTCTCATTCATCAAGACGGACAATGTGTATCACAAGTATTATGATGATGTGCTGATACTGTTAAAGACAGGACTTCGTATCTCGGAACTGTGCGGACTGACAGTAGCCGATATTGATTTCAAGAATGAAGTTGTGATTATCGACCACCAGTTATTAAAGAGCAAGGAACAGGGCTACTATATTGAAACGCCTAAGACAAAAAGCGGAGCAAGGCAAGTGCCATTAAGCAGAGAAACGATACAAGCATTTCAACGGGTTATGAAGAAACGCCCAAAGGCAGAACCATTTGTGATAGACGGACGGGGCAACTTTCTATTTGTAAATCATAAAGGCAAGCCCAAAGTTGCGATTGATTACAATATGCTTTTTGTCCGTATGGTAGAGAAATACAACAAGCACCATAAGGACAATCCCTTGCCACATATCACACCGCATACACTACGCCATACGTTCTGCACAAGGCTGGCAAGTAAGAACATGAACCCAAAAGATTTACAGTATATCATGGGACATTCAAACATCAGTATCACAATGAACTGGTATGCTCATGCGTCCATAGATACTGCAAAATCAGAGGTTCAGCGTCTAATCGCATAGAAGTATTTACCACGATTTTAACCACGCTTGATAGCGAAAATATAAGAAGATAGACCTAGATATGTGAGGTTTACAACAAAAGCAAAATGCCCGTAGAGCCGATAAAATAAGGCTTTACGGACATTTAAGAAGATATAAAAAGATAGTCAAAAAGACATATATAATTTATTAAAATATTCTATAATAAAAGGCAGACTGTGCTTTTCAGACTGCTCTTTCTGCAACCTTTTTCACAATCTGCCCTTTTGACATTGCTTTCTTTATTTTTGAGGAATTACTATTTTTCCACTATTACATTCTTTTTAGCCTTTGACTGCTCCGACAACAACACCCTTGACCAGATATTTCTGTACGAATGGGTAGATCAGCATAATCGGAAGAATACCAATCACTGCCATCGCCATACGAATAGACGTTCCAGGCAATTCTATTGCACCTGTTCCGATCAGGGATGCATTCGAATTAGAGCGCATCGCCTGAATGTTATTCATAATCTTCATCAGCAACTGCTGGATACTGTAAAGCTTTTCATTACTGATATAGTACAATCCATTCGTCCAGTCATTCCAGTAGCAGATTCCGGTGAACAAACTAATAGTTGCAACTGTAGGTACCGCAAGTGGAAGCATAACCTTAAAGAAAATCTTTAACTCAGAAGCACCATCTAACTGTGCTGCTTCGATCAGGGAATCCGGAACACTGTTCTGATAATAGTTTTTTACAAGAATAACGTTAAATGCTGTTACCAGATAGTTCGGGATGATCAGTGCCCATATTGTATTTTTAATCTGGAAGAACTTTGTCCACATAATATAAGATGGTACGATTCCGCCATTGAATAACATTGTAAAAAATACGAAGAATGCCAGTGCATTTCTGTATTTAAATGATTTTCTTGACATTGGATAAGCAAGCATTGTAGTAAGTATTACGCTGATTGCTGTACCTGCAAATGTTACCAGGAAAGAAACTCCATAGGATCTTACGATCATAACTCCCTGTTTTACCATATAGTAGTAAGCATCAAAGCTCCACTCTTCTGGCAAATAAGTATATCCGTTACGTATCAGAGATGACTCTGATGAAAATGATGCAATTACAATCAGAAGGATTGGCATCATTGCGAACACAACCATCACAGTAAGAATTACTGTTGCTGTGCGGTTAAAACTTTTACTTTCCGTCATTTTCTGCCCCTCCTAGAATAATGCATTATCAGAATCTAATTTACGTACAATTGCATTTGCAACTAATACAAGAATAAATCCTACCAAAGACTGATATAATCCGGCTGCTGCTGACATACCTACATCGTTTAATTCCATTAATCCACGGTATACATAGGTATCAATTGTCTGTGTTACATTAAATAACGCACCTGAGTTCTGTGGAACCTGATAGAATAATCCGAAGTCTGAATAGAAAATTCTACCGATAGACATTAATGTTAAAGTAATTACTGTTGGTTTTAACATCGGCAGGGTGATCTTAAAGATCTGCTGCATTTTGGTTGCTCCATCAATTGCAGCCGCTTCATAGATAGATTTATCGATACCTGAGATACTTGCCATATATACAATTGACTGATATCCCATATTTTTCCATAAATTTACAATAATAAGGATTGCCGGCCATGCACCTGTGTAAGAATACCATGACACCGGATTTAATCCCAACCCTGCAAGAATTGTTTTATTAATAAATCCTGTATCCGCATTTAAGAATGCATATGCAATGAATCCGATTACAACCCAGGATAAAAGATTTGGTAAAAGTAATGATGCCTGAAAAATCTTTACTCTTTTCCGTTCACCGAGCTCACACATCATAACTGCAATTGCAATCGCTACAATCGTTCCGATCACGATAAACGCAACATTATATAAAATCGTGTTTCGTGTCATGATCCATGCATCTTTTGTTTTAAACAGGAATTCGAAATTCTGAAGACCACACCAGTCACTTCCAAATACACCTTTTCTCAGGCTATAGTTTTTAAAAGCCAGGAAAACACCGAACATTGGTACATAATTGTTGATCAACAGATAAACAATTCCCGGCAGTGCGATCATAAACAGCGGCAGATTTTTAAATTTTGTCTTTTTGCCTTTTGCAATTGCCTTTTCCATTCTAATCTCCATTTCCGTAAAACTGCCGCATCTCTGCGGCAGTTTTCTCTATCTTTGAAACTTTATTACCTAATTATTTCTGAGCTGCCCAGGCATCTAACTGTTCCTGCTTTGCATTTAAAATATCCTGATATCCTGCATCATTTAATGCTTTAACAAATTTGTCGATTTCTGTATCCGGATCCAGGCTTCCGCAGATTAATCCCGGGAGATACTGGGAAACAACGTTCTTAACAGCTGTATACTGTGTCTTTACACTGCTGGAATCAAATGTGAATCCCATTGCAGGTGATGTCTTAGCTGTCTTGTTCTGCTCTAACTCCCAGTCAAGAGATGCCGGATCAGTTCCTGCTGTTGGGTACATTAAGAAGAAGTTACCTAATGTTCCACAGCTTAACTGTGCTGTATATGGTACAGTTGTTGCATCTTCTCCTTCCGGATAAGAAACTGTTCCGTCATCATTCAGGACATAATCTCTTCCCTCAATACCATAGATCAGTAAGTTGATGATATCCGCATCTGTGTAGGTCAGATTTAAGAACTTCATCGCTGCTTCCGGGACATCTGTCGTTGATGCGATCATCCAGCTGACTGCATTCAAATCACCCGTAGAAAGGTATGCATCTCCAATAATCTTTGCACCAATCGGATTGCTGCCACACTGCATCTGAAGAGAGGCTGCTGTGTCAGCTTCCGGATAGCTGTATGCCGCGATGTAGCAGAAATAATTTCCAGAACTCATAAGCTCTGCTGCTGCACTTGTTGTGGTAGCGGCATCCTGCATAACGAGTCCATCATTGTACCAGCTTCTGACAAGATCACATTTTTCTTTGAATAAATCTGTTGAGAATAAATCCTGTACGGTAAGATCATCTCCTACCAAAACACCTGTTGGGCTGTTTCTGTCATCTGTCAGAAAATCAACCTGTCCATAGTTTGTAGAAACACCAACCTCTCCAGCCTGCACCGGAGCAAGTGGGATCATATCCGGATGTGCTTCTTTCACCTGTTTTAAAACAGCTGTCATATCTTCCATGGAATTAACCTGGCTCATATCAATACCAAGTTCATCTGCGATATCCTGTCTGTAAATTACCATTGGTGTCAATGCTACCGGTTTCATAGTTGGTACACCATAGATATTTCCATCTGCTGTACAAGCTGCAAGCCAGTCATCTCCAACAGTATCTTTGATTCCCTGTCCATACTCGTCCAGAAGATCGTTTAATTCATATGTCATATCTGTTGCTACATAGTTGTTGAAATCACCAAGGGATTCAAAAATATCGATTTTCTCTCCACCCTGTAATGCAAGACTTACTTTGCTGGAGTAATCTGAAATTGCCATTGGCTGTAACGTTACCTCTACACCAATCTTTTCTCTTGTAATTTTATTAATTGCTTCTTCTACAACATCAAGATCTTCCTCTGTCGGAATGTTGTTAAATGTGCAATATGCATATGTAACCTGATCGTAATTTCCGTCTGCTTTGCTTCCGCTTTCTGTACCATTCACAGAACCAGAATCATTTCCGCCGCAAGCAGTTAAGCCAAGTGTCATCGCTGCAACTAATACAGCTGCCAGAACTCTTTTGTTTTTCATCTGAAAAACCCTCCTCTTTTTTTTGATAGTATCAATTTATCAGATTTATCTCGTTCTTTCTTTCAAAAAAAGGATACATACTTTCAAAAAAAAGAGAACCAAATCTGATTCTCTATTTTTTGCAATATTGATTTGGCGACACGCCTGTATATTTTTTAAATATCGTAGAAAAATAAGTAAAATTGTCAAATCCTACTGTTTCTGCCACATCACTCACACGCTCACCGCGCTCTAACATTCTTTTCGCCTCATCAATCCTGTATTCTGTTATCGTATCTTTGATTGTTCTACCAGTTAATTTCTTATAAGTCTTTGATAAATATTCCGGTGCCAGATAAAACTGTTCTGCAATCTCAGTTCTTCCAATATTTTCTCTGTAATGCTCCCTGATATATTGATCAACCTTCTCGTTGAGACTATAATTCTTTTGGACACTTTCCTCATATTGGAAAGTACAGTCAATCAGATAATTTGTCCACCTTATCATATCCAATACAGATTGCGAAGCTTTCTGACCTAACTGATTTAAGTTATCATCCACAAATAAACCTGATATCTGAATCTCTTTTTTTCCAAAATAAGTATAAACCGCCTGAAGAATTTCCTCTTTTCCTCTGGATAAAACCTGATCACTTAATGTCTTATCATAAATCCTTTCATGCAGCATTGCTTTCATATAACTTAAAATTTCTAATTTTTTCTTTTCGGATAAAAATTGTTCTATTTTATCAACCTCAAAAACATTTTTAATGTTTTGCTGAATTTCTGCTGCGTCATCCTCCTGAAAATAACTGCCATAAAATGCGACGTTCCTTTCAATCAGATTCTGCTGCCAGTGGAATGTTTTATAAAAATTTTCTATCCTACAAGGCTTTCCTACACACAGGGTAATTTCAGATGAAAATAATTTTTTAAAAACTGTGTGTAATAATTTGCAACACTGTTTTAATTCTTCACTGTCTTTTTTCTGGCAAACCGTCGCAACAATATAATAATTATCATAGTCCATTGACACAACCGAGCTATTATCAGGACATCCGCAAAAAATCTCTGAATGAATATTCTCAACTACGAACAGCATTAGATCCGGGCTCATTTTTGCTCGGTCTTTTTTGATTTCTGTTATCTTGGAAACAATCAGATTATAATCCTGTTCTACGTTAATCTGCAATTTACGGTTTTCGATTTCATTCTTTATAATCTTGTTTTTCCCTGCAATATGTCCCGATAATATTTCACTCCAGAAAGCAACCTGAACATGATTCTGGTTCTCCTTTAACCATTTTCCATACTCACTGTTTTCCTGTAATTTCTGAGTTTCCATGCGTTTTAAAATAATCTTCTTTAAAGCTGCCTCCATAACGTTCACATCAAAAGGCTTTAATAAATACTCACATGCCTGATACTTAATTGCATTGGATGCATAGTCAAAACTCTCTTGACAGGTCAAAAGCAGAAAATCTCCCGGAAGCTCTTCTCTCCGAAACCACTCCAGCAAATCGATTCCAGATCCCTGTGGCATCTCAATATCACTGATTACAATATCAATATTATGTTCTTTTAAAATCTCTTTGGCCAGCTGGATATTATAAGCTGTAAATATATCTGAAACACCAAGTTCTTTCCACTTTACTGAATTTTTAATGACATCCACCGTTGCCATATCGTCATCTACAATTAAAACCTGCATTTGCACAATCCTCTTTTGTAATCTTATTAATCCATTTTTATCTGTTTCTGTTCTTTCATTTCCTGTACTGCATGCGCTGGTATCCGGAATGTATTTTTACATCCATGTGGTTCAATATTACTGATTGTAAATAATCCTTCACGCTCATACATAAGTTCCATCATCCGTTTCACACTCTTTAAACCTACACGCTCCCCTGTCTTTGAAATCGTATTTTCCTGATTTTCAAAAAATTGGAGTACTTCTTTAGGATATCCGGCTCCATCATCTTCTACCTCAACATAAAGCATCTCCTCGCCATTTACATCCGCTTTTGATGCTTTGATTAGAATCGTAAGCATCTGATTGATATTTACTGCATACTTATACTCATTTTCTATGATTGTATGGATAATCATCTGTGGAATCTTCCACTCTCTCACTTCCGGATTAATGTCTATATAGTAAAACACGCATCCCGGATATTTCAACTCCTGCATTTCAAAATAATTCTCTACATGTGTTACTTCTTCCTGCAGTGACACTGTATGCAAACCTGCACGGAACATATAGCGTATGTTCTTTGACAGCGCACTGATATAGCTTTCAATTTCTTTATTTTTTCCCTGCTGGCTCAAACTTGAGATTGTGGTCATTGCATTCAGGAAGAAATGTGGTCTTATCTGAAGTTTTATGCATTTAAGCTCTGTTTCCTGCAGATCTATCTGTTTTTCGTAGCTTTGGATTTTTAACTTCATGATCTCATCCATCAGACGGTTAAACGCATCTTTTAATACAATAAATTCATTGCTTTCAAATTCTTTTGTAATACGATATTCTCGATTTCCAGTCTGCATCTGTTCCATGCTTCTCTGCATATGTCCCATTGGTGCAAGCATTTCTCTTCGCAAAAAGTTAATAAAAAACACTGAAAAGCCTGCCAGTATCAGTATTACGAATAATACTAATATCATGTTCCACCGGATTTGTCCAACAACCTGAGACTTACTTACATACGCCGATAACCGCAATTTTCCATCGGCAAGTGTATAATCATTCTTATACACACCGAGACTTTGAGGTGTTGCCTGTAATTCTTTCCCAATTTCACAGGTAAATTCCTGTTTTCCACATCCACCCCATACCTTTTGCTGCTCATCTTTCAATAATATAAAAATTTTCTGCAAATTCTTTTTCGTTACATTGTCCATAAAATGATCAACAGAAATGAAAATACCGGCTGATCTTCCCTGCCATACATACATCTTGGACACATAATTCTGCAATCCAATCCGCACAATCATCCACTCTGCTTTTGCACTACCTTCCTTTGCTCTCTCCAAGGCATATTGACGTAAATCTTCACGTTCCTGATAAGCCATATCGCTATTCTCATAATCCAGACAGCTTCCATATGTACTATCTCCAATCACAACGGCATCCACATACTGATCGTAAGTAATCTGCTCCTGTATAATTTTTTTTATCTCTATGGAAGCATAATATCGTTCTGATTCTTTTTCGCTCTGAAGCATATCATAATCATTATTTTTATAAATCAAACGCTCTAACAGCATGTCTGCATTCTCAAGTTTATTCTCAAGTTCTTTTCCATATAACTGAAGCAGATTTCTGCTGCTTGTCTGCATGTTTTCCAAAACTGTGTAATATGAGACACAAATATAGGTAACAATTACAATTCCAAGCAATGCGCTTTGAATTACAAACATATGGATTGTCTGACTAACTAACGATTTATTTTTATTCTTTTTCTTCATATTGTGCCTCATTGCAATCTAATCTTTGTTTTTCTTTTCGAATCCGATTAATTTCAGTTCCTATCATACCTTTTTTTATGTTTTCTGAAAAGAATTTTTTAACTGAACAAACTTCTCCAACCTGCCGATATATAAATTATCGAAACAAGTAGTCAAATTTATTTCACGGAGGAAATAAAGATGAACTTAACCGTAAGCAATTATTTTGGCGGAACGATGAATGGATTCTCCACTGCCACGATCAACACAAGAAACACTGGAATTTTCAAAAGCAGTTCCTTTAGCACAGGAAAGTCAACCAAAAAATCTCTTAATTATAATGCAAAACAAATCTCCTCACAGCTTATCCGCGCCACAAAGTCGCGGACTGCCGCTGCGGTTCTCACCAAGGCAAAAAGTACAGTCAATAATTTACAGCACTGCCTCGGAACCGGGGAATATGATGACAGTGAGGTACAGATTGCCCTCGCACACGCAAAAAGAATGGTAAAATGCGCCCAGTCCAAGGTGTCTAATCTGAAACAGGAAGAAAATTTACAGCGGAAATATGAACGTGAAAAATCAGCAAAAGAAATGCAGCAGAAGTCCGAAGTGAAACGCCGCGTCCACCAGAAAGAAAATGACCTGAAACAAAAGATGGCGACAGAGGAGATTCAGCAGGTACAGAAAGAGAAATCAAGACGTCAGGAAATCATCCGCAAACGCCGTATGCACCGCAATGAAGAGCGCAGCAACATCAACGAAGCGGATATGAAATATCTGCAAAATACTATGGATTACAAACACGGCGGTATTTCCACTGCAGCCGGTGCAGCAACTGTCGATCTGTCTTATGTCGGACTGCAGATGAGTGAATTACAGCAGATGGAAGCACAAACGGAAGCTCAGATGAATGCCGAGTTAAATGCCACCGCCGATGCAGGCACTGTAGATACAGCCACCTGCTACAGTGGATCATCTGCCGCGGCAGCCTCTTTCAATGGAAGCGTCAGCTCTGGAAGTGTTCTATAATTTCACCATGGGAAAATATTTTTAGAATCCCATCTTCATAGCTCACGAAGAAAATAATATTTGTTTATATCGTTTTTCTTTTCATTTACGCTGTGAATGACTTGTGAGAGAACTCTTATACATGCCCAATCAACGCTGTGAATTGCACCACAAAATCTGCAATTTACGTTATGGAACTTTGGTTGGCTTTGATTTCTGCCGCTCGTATTCTGGATTGACGGATTTTCACAATCTGGATATTGCATGCCACACAGTCTTGGCTTAATAAAAAATAGAACTGATTTGTTTTCAGGATTTTGGGAGCGGCCGGTCCTTAGAAAGTAGACATTGCGATTTCAAAAGACAATGTAATTGGATTTTGAAATCACGATGGATGCTTTCTTAGTACCGCTGCCAGCGACAGCAAGCGGAAGCGCTCCTGAAAACAAACAGTTCTATTTTTTATAGTTCTATACACTTTGTTGGCATGCAATTGACATAACCTGCGGAAATCCGTAACACCACCCGCAAGCGGCAGTTCAAAACCTAAACTCTGGTTTACTCTCTACTTAAATTCCGGTACTGCAGTGGGGTCATCTCAAATGTTTTCTTAAAGGTTCTGTTAAAATGCTCCACATTCTGATAACCAACCGCATAGGAAATATTCTCAACTGTCATGTTGCCATTTTTCAACAACGTCTTGGCACGTTTCATTCTGGTGTGTGCAACGTGTTCTCCAAATGTTTTACCGGATTTATCTTTAATATATTTGGAAATGTATGGTTCTGACAGATGGAATTGTTCTGCCATATTCTCTAATGTTACAGTCTGATAATTTGTCTGGATATAATTTAACATGGAAACCAGACGGTCATCCTGATGATTGTCATCTTTGGTCATCTCCGGAAGTTTGTTGACTGCTACCACAAGCGCATGGATAGACGCCTTGATGATATCCTCATCCATGCCTGCGCCCCAGTAATTCTTTCCGTCGTGGGTGATACCAACATAAGCCATCGCCTTGGAGGATGAACCATGGGACAATGCATGCTCCTCATAAGTGGACAGTTCATAAGTAATTCCAAAATACTGCTTAATCGTGTTACTGATCGCATCCAGACGTCCATTTCCATTAGCATCTACAATCGTCTTTTTCTCTCCATACTGAATCGTTGCCTCTGCCATAATGCCATCATCCTGACGGAAATGACACTCGGAAATCTGGAAGTATGGAGTATAATGAATGTAATTGTCCTCGAAAATCTCGTAAACCCACTGTGGAGACAACTCTTTGTGTTCCTCGTCGGATACCTGTTTCACAGCGTAACCAACTTCCTCGCGCATCTTCTCCGGCACGGAAATAGAAAAGTTCTGTTTCAGTATGTAACTGATTCCACCCTTACCGGACTGGCTGTTGATACGGATAACATCGGAATCGTACGTTCTGCCAACATCCACCGGATCGATTGGAAGATATGGAACTGTCCATGTGTTGAGCTTCTTCTCTTCTCTCCACGCCATACCTTTGGCGATCGCATCCTGATGAGAACCGGAAAATGCAGAGAATACCAGATTACCAGCATACGGCTGACGGTCATTTACCTGCATTCTGGTCAGACGCTCATACACTTCGCGGATATGTGGCATATTGGAAAAATCGAGCTGCGGATCAATTCCATAGGAATACATGTTCATTGCGACTGTGATGATATCCACGTTACCGGTACGCTCTCCGTTTCCAAATAATGTTCCCTCAATCCGGTCTGCTCCCGCAAGCAGTCCAAGCTCTGCATCGCTGACACCGCATCCTCTGTCGTTGTGTGGATGAAGGCTTAAAACAACATTGTCACGATATTTCAAATTTTTACTTACATACTCGATCTGGGTTGCGAACACATGCGGCATTGCTGTTTCTACAGTAGCCGGAATGTTGATGATCGCCTTATTCTGTGCAGATGGCTGCCATACATCAAGTACCGCATTACATACTTCCACTGCATAATCCACTTCTGTGCCGTGGAAACTTTCAGGACTGTACTCGAAAGAGAAATCCCCCTCTGTCTCGTCTGCCAGTTTTTTCAGCAATTCTGCGCCATCGACTGCAAGCTGTTTGATCTGCTCTTTGCTCTTTTTAAATACCTGTTCGCGCTGTGCCACAGAAGTAGAATTGTAAAGGTGAATGACTGCATGCGGCGCACCCTTGACCGCCTCAAATGTTTTCTTAATAATATGTTCTCTCGCCTGTGTCAAAACCTGTACGGTCACATCATCCGGGATCATATCACGCTCGATCAATGTTCTCATGAAAATAAATTCTGTCTCAGAAGCTGCCGGGAAACCAACCTCAATTTCCTTGAATCCGATATCCACTAACATCTGGAAAAATTCAAGCTTTTCGTCCAGACTCATTGGCTCGATCAAAGCCTGATTTCCATCACGAAGATCGACGGAACACCAGATTGGTGCTTTTTCAATATGGTCTTTTTTTGCCCAGTCATACTCACAGACCGGCGGCATAAAATATTGTCTTTCATATTTGTTTACGTTTTTCATTTTCAAATTTCCTTTCCTTATTAAAACCCAGCAAAAAACCTCTACGATTCATCCGAATCATAGAGGCGAAACTAATGCGGCATCTTATATGTCATATTAAATATTTGCTTCTCTTCATCGTTTCATTTATCACAAAGAAAGAACCTTATATTCTGATCATCTGCACAATAAATGTACAAATCTCTGGAAGCATTACCGCAATTCTTTCTTTGCATAAAATACATCAACAAATCTGATGTAATCTTAACACGGTGATAGAAAGAATGAAATGATTAAATTTAATCTCTTTCATTGATGTTTTTTATCACAAAAATCAAATTACATAATCCGAGCACTCCTTCATCTCATAGTCTACGAGATCCTGCAATGTCATATGATCTACCACGTCATTGATTGCTTCGTTCATCTTCTGCCATACAAGGATTGTTGCGCAGTCATGGATTTTTTCACAGGTATTCTCTTCTTCCACGCATGCTACCGGCGCAAGACTTCCCTCTGTCAGTCTGAGAATCATGCCTATTGTATATTCCTCAGGCTTTTTGGTTAATATGTATCCTCCCTGCGCACCACGGATGCTCTTCACGTATTTTGCCTTATTCAAAACAGAGATGATCTGCTCTAAGTATTTATCCGAAATCCCCTGTCTTCTTGCAATATCTTTCAGACTAATCGGTTCTCCGGTATTATTCACTGCAAGATCCAGCATTAATCTTAATGCATATCTGCCTTTTGTTGATACTTTCATAATATATTCCTTCCCGATAAAATTTGTCATTAAAAAAACAAATTTGCACTGTAAAATCATTATATTCAGTATATTCCTCTATTCATACTATGTCAATAGGAATTAAACTGTATCCCTTATGTATTGCCTAAAAAACAAGTTGTCAAAAAATTAACAAGTGTTTTTCCTTGAAATAGGTATTGCACAGTGCTAAAATTTTAACTTGCGTGTTTATAGTTTTTTTATAATTATTTTATATATTTTTTACTGAAAGGATAAATCATCACATGAATGAACTAAGACCAAAACTTTTTGATGTTATGAAAGGTTACACCAAAGAGCAGCTCATCAAAGATATTATTTCCGGTATTATTGTTGCGATCATCGCTCTTCCACTATCCATCGCACTAGCAATCGCATCCGGTGTAGGACCTGAACAGGGACTTTACACTGCCATTATCGCCGGATTTTTTATTTCTTTCTTCGGCGGAAGCCGCGTCCAGATTGGTGGACCAACCGCAGCTTTTGTTGTGATTATCTACGGAATTGTAGAACAGTACGGAACTGACGGACTGATCGTTGCTACGATCCTTGCAGGAATCATCCTTGTGCTTATGGGAATCTGCCGTTTTGGCTCCCTGATCAAATACATTCCTTATACCATTACTACCGGTTTCACCTGTGGTATCGCGGTAACTTTATTTGTCGGACAGTTGAAAGATTTCTTCGGTCTTGAAATTGCTTCGGTTCCTTCCGAGTTTTTAAACAAAGTCATTGCTTATGTACAAAATATCAGCACGATCAACCTCACCTCTACAATCATCGGTGTTGTTGCCATTATCATTATGCTGTTCTGGCCAAAAGTAACAGACAAAATTCCAGGTTCCCTGATCGCAATTATTATCACAACTGCAATCGTATATTTTGCAAAACTCCCGGTAAATACAATTGGCAGTGTTTACGGTGAATTAAATTCCGCATTTCCAACCTTCCATGCACCTGCTCTTTCCATGAAGCTTGTGCAGGAAATGATCTCACCGGCATTTACAATTGCCATCCTCGCCGGTATTGAATCCCTGCTTTCCGCAGTCGTATCTGACGGTATGATCGGTGACACACACAAATCTAATGCCGAGCTGATCGGGCAGGGACTTGGAAATATTTTTTCCGGACTTTTCGGCGGTATTCCTGCCACTGGCGCAATCGCAAGAACTGCTGCCAATGTCCGTAACGGTGGTCGTACTCCAATTGCCGGTATTGTGCACTGTATCACCTTAACGATCATTCTTCTGGTTTTGATGCCGCTTGCTGCATTGATCCCAATGACCACTTTAGCCGCTGTTCTTCTTGTGGTTGCCGCAAATATGGCGGACTGGACTTCTTTCTTCCGCCTTTGCAAAACTGCACCAAAGAGTGACATCATCGTTCTAGTTGCGACCTTTTTCTTAACGGTATTTTTTGATCTGGTAGTTGCAATTGAAATCGGTGTTGTACTTGCTGCATTATTATTTATGAAACGTATGGCGGAAACCGCCGATATCAAAGCATGGAAATACACCGACTCCCCTGACATCACTCCGGGTGAGGCAGAAAAACTCCGTGATATTCCACACTCCATCAGCGTATTTGAAATCTGTGGTCCAATGTTCTTTGCTGCTGCCGACCAGATTGTAAATATCAACAGCCATCACCACACCAAGGTTGTTGTCATCCGTATGAGAAGTGTTCCTGCGATCGATGCAAGTGCTATGCATTCCTTACGCGAACTCGCCGACCGTGCAAAACGCAAAAATATCACACTGGTATTCTCACACGTAAATGAACAGCCTATGCATGTTATGGAAAAAGATGGATTTGTGGAACTTATCGGAAAAGAAAATTTCCATGAAAACATTGTTGATGCTCTCGATTACGCAGAGCAGCTTGTGAGATAAACCGGAGTTTAACTTACCATAGAGCAGCAGATTTTGTGGTGCTTTTATAGGCTGTGAGGGGGCAGATATAAGCGTCCTCTCGCAAGTCGTGATTTTATCGGTTTATGAAAAGAAAAACGGTACAGACGAAATATGATGTTCCTGTTCGCCGGGCATTCCGATAAGCCTCTAAAGAGTCTTATCTCCATGGCTCACAAAGGAAATCATATTTGTCTGTACCGTTTTTCTTTCATTTACGCTGTGAATGACTTATGAGAGGACGCTTATATTTGCCCAATCAACATCATGAATCGCACCACAAAATCTGTAATTTACGTTATAGAACTCTCGGAGTTTCATCTTTGGGTTCTGCCGCTCGTATTCTGGATTGACGGATTTTCACAACTGGGATATTGCATGCTGCACAGCCTTGGATAAATAAAAAATTGAACTGATTTGTTTTCAGGATTTTGGGAGCGGCCGGTCCTTAGAAAGTAAACATTGCGATTTCAAAAGCCAATGTAATTGGATTTTGAAATCACGATGGATACTTTCTTAGTACCGCTGCCAGCGACAACAAGCGGAAGCGCTCCTGAAAACAAACAGTTCTATTTTTTATAGTTCTATACACTTTGTTGGCATGCAATTGACATAACCTGCGGAAATCCGTAACACCACCCACAAGCGGCAGTTCATAAGTTAAACTCTGGTTTACGAACTAAGTGGTTGGATTTTCTTTCTCGTCTTTTACTACAAGGTTTACGGAATCAATTCCACTCACATTGACATTGCGATTTACTTTTGCGTCATAGGTATCCGCTTTTACGATATCTGCAAGGTCAATGCCGGTAGCTTCTTTCATACTCTCAAAAAGCTTTGCCATGACTGCCGGAACATTTCCTGCAACCTGCTCAACACCATTGTTGCCACCATCGCCACCGATAATCGTAATTTTGTCGATCTGACCCAATGGCTCTGCAATCTTTGCAGCAACATCCGGAAGCACTTTGATCATCATCTCGGCTACGGCTGCTTTGTTATATTTTGCGTAAGCTTCCGCCTTTTTCTCCATCGCTTCTGCTTCTGCAACACCTTTAGCCTGAATGGCTGCAGCTTCTGCTTCACCTACCGCACGAATACCTTCGGCCTCCTGCTCTTTTGCAAAACGGTCTGCTTCCGCCTGTGCTTTTCTCGCTTCTGCCTGACGCTGTGCCTCAAACTGTTTTGCCTCGGCTTCTTTCTGTCTCTGATAGAGAGCCGCATCGGCTTTCTGCTGTGCTGCATATTTGTCTGCTTCCGCCTGTTTCTTAACTTCTGCCTCAAGAGCCTGCTCTTTTACTGCAACCTCTTTCTGTTTTAACTCAATCTCACGTTCCTGTTTTGCAATATCTGCATTGGCAGTTGTTACCTCAATGGTCTTACGCTGTTCCTCTTTCTGAATCTCATAAGCTGCATCTGCCATAGCTTTTTTCGTATCTGCTTCCTGCTGTAACTCTGAACGTTTGATTGCAAGTTCATTCTGTTTCTTTGCAATCTCTGTCTGAGCCGCAACTGCTGCATCATTGGATTCTTTGTCTGCTGCTGCCTGCGCAACTTTGATATCTCTTTCACTTTCTGCTCTGGCAATTGCTGCTGCCTTTTTGATTTTTACGATATTATCAATACCAAGGTTCTCGATAACTTCATTTCCGTCTACGAAGTTCTGTACGTTAAAACTGATAATATCAAGTCCCATAGCTGCAAGATCAGGTTCTGCATTCTCTTTTACAAGGGTTGCAAACTTCTGTCGGTCAGAAACCATTTCTTCCAGCTTCATCTTACCTACGATCTCACGCACATTACCTTCGAGAACTTCTCTTGCCACGCCTGCTATGTATTCTGTGTTCTTATTCAGGAAGTTTTCTGCTGCAAGTCTTAATTTTTCAGATTCATTACTGATTTTAACGTTAACCGTTGCATCTACATTAATGTTAATGTAATCTGCTGTCGGCACTGCATTGCTGGTTTTGACATCAATTGGGATCAGTCGAAGGTTCAACTTATCAAGACGTTCAAAAAACGGAATACGGATGGCTGCTTTTCCGATTACGATTTTTGATTTTTTCTTAATACCGGAAATAATAAATGCCATATCCGGTGGTGCCTTCACATAGCCGACGGCTAAAAAAATGACAATGAGTGCAATCACCACAATTGCGATAATTGCAGAAGCTGGAATCAATTCTAACATCTTAATCCTCCTTGTTTGCGAAGCAAATCCGAGTTCCTTTGGACGAGGAGAGGATTTAGCCTCCTTGTTTTAACATTTGTATGATGTTTTTTATTATAAATGACTTAATGTTAGAATCCTATACCTTTAACCTTAAAGATTTCTTAATTTTTCATCCTATCACAGATACCCATATTTTTTCCGTTTTGTCCACTGATAATAAACCGACACAAAAACTGCCAGAAATTCCGCAACCGGAATTGCGAGCCAGACACCGGTAAGTCCAAGAATATTTGGCAGAATCATCAGTGACAGGATAATAAATACACACGTTCTGCCAAACGAAATAATGGCTGACGTTTTTCCATCGGATAAGGCTGTAAACAACGAAGACGAAAAAATATTAAATCCGCTGAACAAAAACGACAATGCAAAAATACGCAGCCCCTCAGATGCCATGACATAAGTTTCCCCGCGGTCTGGAACAAAAATGGATGCAATGCCATCCGAGAGAAGCCATGAGAAGAAGGCAATAACTACCGAGGATGCAATCACAAAGCAATTACATATTTTGTAAAGACTTTTCAACTGGTCACGGTTTTTCGCTCCATACTGAAAACCGATGACAGGCGCAACACCGATGGAGAATCCAAGGTAGAGCGAGTTAAACAGAAACTGAGCATACAAAATAATTGTGATGGCAGCAACTCCGTTTTCTCCTGCAATGCGCATTAAAATAATGTTGAATAAATACGTGATGATCGCATTTGCCAGATTGCTGACCATCTCTGAAGAACCATTAAAACAAGACTGTTTTAAGGTTGCCCCATGAAAATGGAACGGCACAAAATGCAATTCACCCTTGAAAAAGAAAAAGTATACGGTTCCTACAACGGCAGGAATCATCTGTCCAATTCCGGTTGCAATCGCAGCTCCTTCAATTTCCATACCGCAGACCGCAAGAAAAAAATAATCAAAAAAAGCATTCGCAAGCCCGGCGATCACAGTAAGCACCAGACCAAGACGCGGTTTTCCTGCTGTGACAAAAAAGGACTGGTACAACGACTGTAACATACATGCCGGAGCAAACAATACAAGATAGATCAGATAGGCATTACAGTAATCTAAAATACGTTCACTGGAACCTAAAAACAGACTGATCTGATTATGAAAAAGTAATGTGGCGATCATCAAAAGTACACTGAGCGCCACTCCGACTGCAGTGAGAAACGAGAAGTCCTCCATGGCCTCTTCTTTTTTCCCCTCCCCAAGTTTTTTACTGACAACGGCACTTCCTCCTGTCGCAAACATGATTCCGACTGCCAGTAAAAGATTGAAAACCGGATATACAATATTTGCCGCAGAGAGTGCCTCACTGCCAAGATATCTTGAAATAAAAATTCCATCCACAATCGTATAACACGACATAAACATCATCATAACCATGGATGGTAATGCAAATTTTAACAATGAAATCGGTGTAAATTTCTGACTGATTGACTGTGACATACAAAATCCTTTCGTAAAATTCTATTCATATTAAGTAATCTTAATCTGTATCATTATGGTACGCATCCAAATAATCATTGGCATTTCAGCGCACAAATGCTATCATAAACTATATGGTAACAATATAGTCAAGTGCAAATTTTAAAACGTTTCCATCCTCAATGACACAGTACTTTTTAAGCTTTATCTTTGTTAATCTGGACATAAGGAGATACCGTATGGATCACAACAAATACATGACTACAGGCGAGTTTGCAAGGCGCATGGGTGTGACAAAAAATACCTTGTTTCATTATGATAATATCGGTTTATTTTTACCGGAAATTGTGGATACCAACGATTACCGCTATTATTCCATTTACCAGATGGAAGTATTTGACACAATTATCATTTTGAAAGAGATGGGCATGCCGTTAAATGAAATCAAAGAATTTATGGATCATCGAAGCCCGGAAAGCCTGATGGAACTTTTTGAAAAAGAGGATAAAAAAATCACAGAACAGATCAAACGATTAAAATACCAGCAACAGTTTATCCGTGGCAGAAAAGAAAAAATGAAGGGAATCTGGAGCATTGACTTTGAGCACGTTTTCCGAAAGCAATTTCCGAACCGCTACTATATTTATGAGGAAATCCGAGATGAAACGGATGCAGGAATCCTGAAAAAGACGAATGAATTTATCACTGAATTCGAGCGCAGAAATTATCAGATGGATTATGAGATCGGCTATATCCAGAATGAGAACGATATTCTGTCCGGTGTTTATGACAATTACACAAATGCGGTCATCCTTCCATTTAAAAAGCCAAAAGGTATGGACTATCAGATACTCAAAGCCGGTGAATATCTGACGGGCTACCATAAAGGCCATTGGAATACGATCGGGGCCGCGTATGAACGACTGCTGGAATATGCCAGATGTAGGCAGATAAAAATAGATCACATTTTTTTAGAAACATATGCCGTCAATAATCTGATGGCAGAATCGATTGAAGATTATGTGACGGAAATTGGTGTCAGAATCATTTCTTAAATGTAAAAGCAGGGCATCCCCTGCTTTTATTAATCCTTATATAAGATCTTCTCTAATTCTGCTGTCGTCTTAAGATAGTAATCGCAGTATTTTTGCATATACTCCCGCACGACCGGGATCTGGTTATCCGACCAGCCGGCACAGGCAAACGGAACGCCGCACGCCTTTGCCATATCATAGCCGGGTTTTAAATCATCCACCATGAGAAGTTCCTCCGGCTTTAAATTCAGAATACGCATGGTTTCCTGCAATGCATAGGGATGCGGCTTTCTTTTCCCCTCCGGACATGCCCAGTCGAAAATAAGTTCCGGCGGCGGCAGTCCTGCCGCCTCGTAATCTCTCAAAATCGTCTTTCGCATGGAATGGGAAGACACACAGATTTTGCCACCATTTTCCATGTAAGTATGCAGTATCTCCGGCAAACCCTCATAGACAGCCGGGATTGTCACTGCCGCCGCACGTTCCCACTCTGCCTCCTGATACCTGATCTCCTCCGGCGTATAGTGCAAAATGTCCGCGCACATCTCATAAAATCCCGGATCAAAATTATACTCCACAAACTGTTCATAGCTCATAGTTGTGCCACGCAGATCTTTCAGTGACCGTAAAAATGCCGGGAAATTAATCTCCGGTGTACTTTTTACAACCGTGTCATCGTGATCTAACACAAGGCATCTGACTCTTAGTTCTCGTTGCTTCTTCTCAGACATTTTTAATCGTTCCTTTTCAATGATTTCTGAGTTTTCCCGCCAGATAGAGCAGTACATCTTTACGTGTGACAATTCCAATAAAAATGCCATTGTCATCTACTACAGGAACAAAGTTCTGGTTCGTGATCTTCTCAAATAAATCTTCCATGGATTCCGAGATTTTTACTGCCTCGTTGTCTCTTCGCCTCTTTACATCTGTAATTCGGATTTTTTCCATGCGATGGACATCCGGAAAATCTTTTTCCTTCATCTCCCACAGCAGATCCCCCTCCGTGACCGTACCGATATATTTTCCATCAAGCGCCAGCAGTGGAATCGCACTGTAACCGTGATACTCTAACTTTTCTACGACCTGTCGTAAAGTATCATCCTCCTCCACATGTGCCACCTCTTCTTTTGGTGTCAGAAAAAATAATATATTCATCTTTTGCACCCTCTCCTGTTCTTCTCTCTTGCACTCATTGTACCAAGTCGCTAGCGCGACGGCTAGCCCCCAATACATGAAACCACTACTTTTTCAAAAAAAATAGCAGTTTT
>ERZ856578.3341-NODE-3341-length-24298-cov-46.959085_pt1 | contig 24298 bp, 16 predicted proteins | sample MGYA00514384_ERZ856578 | MGnify/ENA primary metagenome ERZ856578 (study PRJEB29103, sample SAMN06111958) | human gut metagenome | biome: human gut; feature: ankylosing spondylitis patient; material: healthy_person | host: Homo sapiens | place: China:Hangzhou... | reverse complement strand
GTCGGGCGGTCAGCTCCGGCCGCAGCCATAGGGCGGCCAGCGTGTCCTGAAGCTGATCCCGGAACCCCCATGCCCCGCCGCACTGGTAAAACCCGGTGCGGGCGAACAGGCGGCAGGTGACGATCTGCCGGGGCAGCCAGTGGCTGCACAGCGCCGCCAGCTCCCTGTCGGGGCAGTCCAGCGCCGGTGCCGGCAAGGTCATGGGCTTGCCACCCTCCGCCAGCCGGGGTAGGGCCATGACCCCCTCTTGATGGGCGCCGTAGCCCAGCACGAAGGTGATGGTCTCCCGTCTTTTCGGGGGCAGCCTTCTACGCACGATGACCGCCCCGCAGGGGTCGGGGATGGGCGACAGGGTGCCGCCGCCCCAGTTCCCCGCGAGGAAGCTCCCCCGATCGCAGTCACAGCCGTCCGCCCCTCCCACAGCGGTGAGTATCAGGCCGCCGTGGATGTCGGAAAAGGGGTTGCGCAGTAACAGGGCTCCCTGCTCCCAGCGGGCCACGGTATGGCGCGCCTGGCGGCGATCCACCCCCAGCGCCGGCTCGGTATAATAGGCAGCCTGCACGTCCGTTTCCTCCTCCGCTGTGTTCTCGATCTCCAGGGTCACCCGCTTGACCATGCCGGCCGCGGGCACCGTCACCATCACCGCCGTGCGCAGGCTCCCGGCCCGCCCCTCGTACCGGGCGTAGCCGTCCCCGAATATGGGGGTGGAGCCCCACACCGTGTCGTACACCCTGCCGCCGGCCCGCAGCAGCAGCATCTCGCCCCGGTTGTCCGACGACACGTCGTTGAACCAGGGGGTCAGCTTGTTCTCCCGGGCGTTGATCGCCCAGGTAAAGCCCAGCGCCTTGTCAGATACCAGGGTGCCAAAGGTCGGGTTGGCCAGCACATGGCACCAGGGCAGCCGGGGCCCGCCCCCGGCCGGATCGTGCAGCACAAAGCGCTCTCCCTCGAACCGCCCACCTGGGATTTCCAGCAAATTTCGAGGACTTTCTGTTATTTTTCCGTCTCGTTCTACAGGTTGTATAGAAATCGGCATATATTCGACAGGAGGCAGACCGGTGCGCTGGAGATCCCGGGCCCCGTTGTGCACGCAGACGGCGGTGAGCAGGGCGGCGGCTTCCTCCCCGTGCTGCATCAGGTTGACGGTGTGAATGCCGCCCCTGGCCCCCAGCATCTGGATACAGTCCACCGCCTGGGCAGCCTCCCGCAGGGCCTCCAGCACCGGCGCGTCATAATCGCCGCCTTCCCGGTAGAGGATGACCAGCTCGGAGTCCACGCCCCCCAGCTGGAGGGAACGGTGCAGCCGCATATAGGGCTCGGCCCGGGACGCGTCCGCCGCGTTGTGCACCTCCATGAGCACGATGGGGAAATCCCCCGAGATACCCAGGGGCCAAAGGGCCGCCTGTCCCCGGGTGTTTTCCCGGGCCGCCTGGGCCCACTCCCGGGACATCCGGGGCGGATAAAACAGATCGGGCAGAATTTGGGCCGCCAGCTGGGCCTCCACCCCGCCGAAGGGGGACTTGGCCGCTTTGGCGGCGGTCAGCCGCCCCTCCCGGCGCATTTCCACCAGACGCGTCACCGCCTCCCCCTCGGTGGGGGCGGCGGCCAGCACAAAGGTCAGCGCCGCCTTCCCCTTGGGGGGGACGTCCAGACTCAGCCGCAGGGCCACGGCCCCGTCGGGCACCCCGCTGCCCGCACTGCTAAAGGGGGCGTTCATGTTGCCGGGCAGGGACGCGGTGCCCAGGGGCCGGGTCAGCAGCGCCTCCCGGTCGGCCTCGTATTCGAAGGGCGCCCCCTCCAAGAAGCCCGCCGCCAGGCACATGGGCGGCTCGTCCCCCCGCCGCCGGCGGGTGACTACCAACGCCTGGGCCGCCTCCTCCTTATGGGCGGAGAGGAACAGGCGGGAGAAGGCTGGATGCGCCTCCACGTCCTGCCGCCGGGACAGGCAGGGCTCGAAATAGAACAGCACCCGGGCCTGCACCGTGGCCGCCGATTTGTTCTGGAGGATCAGCTGCCGCTGTTCCCCGGGCAGGCGGGGATGCACCATCACTCGCAGCCCGGCGCTGAGAATTCCCTTCTCGGCAAAAAAAGCGGCGTAGCCGTCCCCAAAGGTGGCCCGGTGATTGTCCAGCGCCGCCAGATCGGGGGCCCGGGTGAGGGAAAAAGCGCCCTCCCCGCCGTCCACCAGGGTGAATATCCCCTGGGGCCGACGGAGCAGATCGCCGCTGTGCATGGTCATGTCCATTCCCCGGCAGACCGATACCCCGGTGCCGCTGTCGCTGACGGCCAGCATCCACTCCCCGCCGGACAGCAGATGCACCTGAGGGGAGCGGGGATTGACCAGAGCGATGTCCTGCGTCACGGCCACGCTGCGCCCCGGCAGCTCAGGGGCCGTCGGCTCCTTGACCATGTCGTAGACGGAGCAGTTGACCGGCGCCTGCTCGTTAAGCAGCTCGCTGGCCCGGGCCATGTCCCCGTCCCGCAAAAAGCGGCGAACAAACACGTCGTCCAGCAGCACGTTGGCGCAGGCCGCCATGCTCATGCCCACATGGTGGGCCATATAGCTGCGCACGACGGAATACCCGCCGCCCGCCGCCCGGCCCTTGGTGAAGTCCGCGGCCTCGTAGAAGCCGCAGCGCCCGGTCATGCCCAGCCGCTCCAGCCGCGACAGGTTGCGCAGCGCCCCCTCCGGATCGGTGGTAAGGGTCAGGAAGGTGGCATAAGGGGCAATGACCAGATCCGCCGCCATTCCCCTCTTGAGGGCCAGGCGGGGCACGCCATGGGCCTTGTATTGATAGTTGAGATTGCTGTCGAAGGCGTAAAACCCGCTTTCGCTGACGCCCCACGGCACGCCTCTGGGCGGCCGCCGTTTCTGGCAGTGGAGGCAGAAGCGCAGCGCCTCATACCCCATGGAGCCCTCGTAAGCCGGCAGCAGCAGCCGGGGCATGAAATACTCGAACATGGTGCCTGTCCAGGACACCGGCCCCACATAGCCGGCGGATTTGGCAAGCATCCGGCCCAGCGCACCCCAGTGCTTCTTGCTCACCCGGCGGGTGGCAATGGCAAAATACCCGGTCATCCGGCTCTCGCTCATCAGCAGATCGTAATAGGACGGGCTGGCTTCCCCGGTATCGGGATCTAGGCCGATATGGAACAGGGCCCGCCGCTTGTTGTACAGGGGGGTGAGATCCACGGCCATGTACAGCGCGCGGATGCGGGCGGCCAGCTCCTCCCCCCGCGGATCCCTCAGCTCCAGCAGCCCCTGCCGCAGGGCCACCAGGCAACAGGCCAGGTTGCCACTGTCCACGGTGGAGACATACCGGGGCGACAGGGGCCGCAGGGTGCGGGTGTCGTACCAGTTGAGCAGGTTTCCCTTCCATTTTTCCAGCTTTTCCACCGTGGCGACGGTGTTCTCCACCCGGTTCAGCATGTCGGACACGTCGATGAAGCCCAAATCCCGGGCGGCCAGCACACACAGCAGGTACAGCCCGATGTTGGTGGGAGAGGTGCGGTGGGCCACCCGCCAGACCGGGGATTCCTGCAGGTTGTCGGGGGGGAGGTAGTGATCCTCCGGGGTGCACAGCTCTTCGTAGAACCGCCACATGGCGGCGGCATAGGTGTGCACCTGCTCCCGCCCGGCGGCGGACAGGGCCGGCTTTTTGGCGGCCGCCGGACGGGCCGACCAGAGCGCCAGGGGGATGAGCGCCAAGAAAAACAGCCCCGCCAGCCGCAACAGTGCCCCGCCGAAAACCAGGCAGATGGCGGCCGCCGGCAGGGAATACCAGAACCGGCGCAGGGCGGAGAGAAAGCCGCCCCGCCGGCTGTCCGCCTCGGCGGCGGTGACCCATTCCAGCATCCGTTTCCGGCTTTTCAGCCGCCAAAGAGCGATGCCCATGCCCGACAGCCCCACCCACGCGGTGGCGGGCAGCATGACGAAGGTGACGCCCGCCTGCGCCAGGGCGCCCATGGCGCGGGGCATCACCCGGGAGTAATATTTGCCCGTCAGGGTCAGCCAGCCGCCATGCACCAGGGAAAGGAAGGCGGCCAGCAGCTGGCCGCTGACGGCGGAGAGAATGGCCGCCAAAGCCAGAACCCCACCCCGTTCAAACAAGGGGGAGAGCAGCAGGCACAGCAGGATGAGCGCCGGCGTCAGGGAGCGGCGCAGGTTGTCCAGCAGCTTCCACTTGTCCAGGCGGGTAAAGCAGAGGGCGGGATGCCATAAAAAGGTGATATTCTGCCAGTCTCCCCGGATCCAGCGATGAAGCCGGTCGAGCCAGCCGCCCATGCCGGAGGGAACGCCGTCGGTCATCTCCACGTCGGAGACCAGGCCGGTGCGCAACAGGCTGCCCTCCAAAATGTCGTGGCTGAGCACCTGCTCGGGCGGGAACACTTCCTCGGTCACCAGGGCGAAGGCCTCCACGTCGATGAGGCCCTTGCCCGCGAAAATGCTCTCCTCAAACCCGTCCATATACAAATCGCCCGCCACCACGTCGTAGGCAGTGATCCCCCCCTGCCCCGCCATCACGCGGGAAAAGGGGGTGCGGTCGGCGGAATCCAAGGTAACCCCCATCCGGGGGGTGAGAATGCCGTAACCGGCCACCACCCGCTGGGTGATGGGGTCGATGACCGGCCGGTTGCAGGGGTGCAGAGCCGCTCCCACCAGCTGGGAGACGGTGTCCATGCGCATGTCGGTGTCGCTGTCCAGAGCCAGAAGGTATTTGGTGCGCCGCAGCCGGTCAATATCCCCCTCCAGGGCCAGGAATTCCCCCTCCTGTCCCCGGATGAGGCGGACAAGCTGGGTGATGGCCCCCCGCTTGCGCTCCCAGCCGGAATAGCTCTGCATGGTGGGACTGAAGGTGCGGGGCCGCACGGCCAGCACAAAGCTGCCGGGGCAGTAGTGGTTGAGCCGCCGGATCTCCCGGGTCATGGCCGCGATGTCGGCCTCGTCCTGGGGCATGGCGGGGTATTTCGCCTGTTTGAGATCGGCCAGCAGGCAGATCTGCACCGCTCCGGTGCCGTTGGTGTTGTACAGGCGGGCCAGATGGGCCGCTACCTTGCCGGCGCTGTCGGCCGTGGGCAGAAGGGTGGATACAGTAATGAGGGTCCGTCCCTCCTCCGGCACGTCCCCTTCCAAATCCATGCGGGGCAGGCGGCGGGGCTTGAGGCCCATGCGGGCGACGTGCTCCACCACGGGGCGCAGCAGCTCCCACAGCGGGAAATAGAGCAGCGGGATGGCCCAGGGGCTGCCGATAAGCACGGCCAGGGAAACCGCGGCCAGCAGAGGCAGCACCAGGGTGCAGGCCAGGGCGGCCCGCCCACGCGCCCGGCGGGCCGCCCGGTCTTCATCCAGCAGCCAGTGGCCCACGTGCCTCTTGCGGCCCTCCGGGGCGGTGGCAGCGGCCTCCACCGCGGCGGCGGCCACCGCCCCCTCCCCGATCTCCTGGCGGATGGCCTTGAGAGCCACCGCCCGGCGATAGTCGGCCCGGGTGTCCTCGTCCATGCGGGTATACAGGCCGGCCGGATCCCCGGTCAGCAGCTTCTCCACCACACTGTGCTCCTCCGCCATGGCGACAAAATCCAGCTCCGCCATCTGGCGCAGGCCAGTGACCGCGGCACTCATCCACCGCTCCCCCTGCTCCGGCTCCGCCCCGCAGGCGTCGGCCGCCAGCATCACCAGCGCGGCCTTCAGGCACAAGGGCAGCTGTGCCAACTCGAAGACGGTTAGAGGCCGCTCTTCATCGGCCATGTCCAGCAGCCGCCGAATCTCCTCCGCCCCCGGCAGCCCCTGCTCCTTAAGCATCCGGCGGAACAGCCGGTAGGTCACCGGCTCCCCGTCAGCACAGGGCTGCCGGTCGGCGTGGCGCAGGGCGGAGAGGGCGCCTTCGCCTTCACGCAGCAGGAGGTGGTAGTTGTCTCCTAGCCATTCGTCTGCCGCTGTTTTGCCGCATTGTACCGCCCGGCGATAGCTGCGCCGCAGGGTGCGCATGGCCCGGCGCAGCTCCCTGGCCAAGCGCCATAGGCGGGCGGTTTTGGCGGGCTCCGCCAGGGTTTCCCGCACCATAGACCGGGTCAAGGCCTCCTCTTCCCGTTCCATATCCGCCCCGTTTTCCCTTTGTTTTTCCATGCTGATCCTCCTATGCTCCGATAAGGATAGCATGTACAATTCTCCCTAAAATATGTCAATTCGCCTCGATTTCCTTGGATCACTATCCGCTTTTTTTCGCCCGCAAGCGCTTTGTTTCGCCTGTTTTCTTCCGGTTTCGCCCGCCGTCGCTCTGTCGTTCAGCTTGGCTCAGGGCTAAAAAAAGCGCCCTTGGAACTTGTGTTCCAAGGGCGGCTTTTTAGCCTTTCAGAGCATTTCGCAGCCAGTTTTGCAGCAGGGAGAGCAGGACGCCGAGGGTGCAGAAGGCGGCAAGCAGGCCGAATTTTTTCAGCCCGCGGGTATTGGACAAATAGACGGCTGTCGGGCCGTCGGCCCCCGATACGACAGCGACCGTCGAGGCTTTTTCATCCCCGGGGGCGATCACCGTCAGGGGCAGCACCCAATGGACGAAGGCGCCGATGACCGCCGCGAGCAGGGAGAGGACGCGGCAGACCTTATTCAGCCGGGACAGAAAAGCGGCAGTCAATCGCCCCACGCCCCCTCCCATTCCTCCACATCCGGGAGGTTTTTCAGCATGGCCATGACGATGCCGGCGCTGGCGCGGGCGGCCTGCTTTTCAAAAGTGTCGAAGGACACGGTGGCCTGCTGGCCGGCCAGGTCGGATATAGCCCGCACCACCACGAAGGGCACCCCGTTGGCGGCGGCAGTCTGCGCGATGGCGGCGCCTTCCATTTCCACGGCGGCGGCCCCGAAGCGTTCCCGGATGTCCGCCTTGACCGCCTCATCGGAGACAAACACGTCCCCTGAGGCGATGACGCCCTCGATCACCTTCCCGGCAAAGGCCTCATCCCGGGCCGCGGCCTCAAAGGCGGCGATCAGCCGCCTGTCGGCGGCGTAGAGAGTGGGAAGGGAATCGTCCTCCCCGCTCATATAGCCCTTAACATGGCCGAAGCTGGTCAAATCAAAATCGTGCTGCACCGAGGCGGCACCGACCACCAGATCCCCCACCGCCAGGCAAGGATCCAGGCCGCCCGCCACGCCGGTATTGATAAGCGCCCCCACGTGGAAACGATCGATCAGGGCCTGGGCGCACAGGGCGGCGCAGACCTTGCCGATGCCGCAGCGGGCCACCACGGCGGGTTTCCCGGCCAGCAGGCCGTAATGGAATTCGAGGCCCGCGTGACGCAGAACCGATCCTTCCTCCATTTGCTGCACGAGCAGCTCCACTTCCGACGCCATGGCGCCGATGATACCGATGATCCCCATATATCCGCCCCTTTTATTCATTCTGTTTGAGATAAGCGACAACTCCGTCCATTATTAAACCATAAAAGGGCGGCAAAGGCAAGCGGCGCTTTACGCGCTTAGTATGCCGGAAAGCCTGCCGGGATATGCCATAAGAAAAACGGCTCGCTGTAAAAGCGGGCCGTTTTTCGTCTCATTAATTCTTACTCGGTGGGTTGAGCATTGTGCGAATCACGCGATCCAAAATAATGCACAGGCACTCCTCCACCTTCTTATTATTCATTTTTGCAATATCTTCGTACACATTGGATAAGTCATCATCCAATTCAATGACGTATTTTTTCATTTTTCCGCCCCTATATGAACACTATCGCCTTCTTATTTATGAATAGTATATAGCTCATAATAAGGAATGTCAAGGGGTGAGAAAATGATAGTTTACGACAAGCTTTGGGATATGATGAAAAAGAGAGAAATTTCAACCTACAGGCTGCGCGAGTCTCACGGCTTCAACACAAAAACGATTGCCAAACTACGGCAAAACGGTACGGTCACAACGCAAACCTTAAACAAGCTATGCACCATTTTAGATTGTGAATTATCCGATATTGCCGAGTATAAGAAGGATTGAGCCGGCCAACCTCGAGATAATCCATAGCTTTTCCGACGTAAATAAACGGCCCTGTGGAAAAATCCACAGGGCCGTTTTTTTAAGCGAAATTAGCCGTTGATCTTGCTGACAACGCCGGAGCCAACGGTGCGGCCGCCTTCGCGGATAGCGAAGCGGAGGCCTTCCTCGATGGCGATGGGGGTGATCAGCTCCACGTCCATCTCGACGTTATCGCCAGGCATGCACATTTCCACGCCCTCGGGCAGGGAAATGACGCCGGTCACGTCGGTGGTGCGGAAATAGAACTGCGGGCGGTAGTTGTTGAAGAAGGGGGTATGACGGCCGCCCTCGTCCTTGGACAGGATGTAAACCTGGCCATGGAACTTGGTGTGAGGATTGATGGAGCCGGGTTTGCACAGAACCTGGCCGCGCTCGATCTCGGTACGCTGAATGCCGCGCAGCAGGGCGCCGATGTTGTCGCCGGCCTCCGCGTAGTCAAGCAGCTTGCGGAACATTTCGATACCGGTGACGACGGTCTTCTTGCGCTCGTCGGTCAGGCCGATGATTTCCACTTCTTCGCTGAGCTTCAGCTGACCGCGCTCCACACGGCCGGTAGCGACGGTGCCGCGGCCGGTGATGGTGAAGACGTCCTCAACAGGCATCAGGAAGGGTTTGTCGGTGGTGCGCTCCGGGCTGGGGATATAGCTGTCGACAGCTTCCATCAGCTTGAGGATGGGCGCATACTCGGGAGCGTTCGGATCGGTGGAGGTGCACTCCAGCGCGACCAGAGCGGAGCCCTGGATGATGGGGGTGTCGTCGCCCGGGAACTCATACTCGTTGAGCAGCTCGCGGATTTCCATCTCGACGAGCTCGAGCAGTTCGGGATCGTCGACCTGGTCGACCTTGTTCATGAACACGACGATATAGGGCACGCCGACCTGACGGGAGAGCAGGATGTGCTCACGGGTCTGGGGCATGGGGCCGTCGGCAGCGGACACCACCAGGATAGCGCCGTCCATCTGCGCAGCGCCGGTGATCATGTTCTTGACATAGTCGGCGTGGCCGGGGCAGTCAACGTGGGCATAGTGACGGTTCTCCGTCTCGTATTCCACGTGAGAGGTGTTGATTGTGATACCACGGGCGCGCTCCTCGGGAGCCTTGTCGATGTTGGCGTAGTCGACGAACTCAGCGTCGCCCTTCATCGCGAGCACCTTGGTGATAGCGGCGGTCAGGGTGGTCTTGCCATGGTCGACGTGGCCGATGGTGCCGATGTTTACGTGGGGCTTGTTTCTTTCAAACTTTGCCTTTGCCATTTGGATTTCCTCCTTTTTATAAACCAATCAAAAATGCAGCAGTGCACTTCCCCATTTTAGCAAGTCCCCGTGGGAATTTCAAGTGTTTTCCAAAGAAATTCACCGGGAAGAGGCCATCCTCCCTCCATGAAAAGCGGAGGGCTGCCGGAAAAGGGCGAATTCCGTCCTTTTCCGATGGGCTAGGGAAGGAATGAGGGGTTGAGCGTAAGAATGCCAGACGCTACCTCTCCTTCAAGAGGGAGGCTTTCGCGCATCAATCCTCTTTCTTGACGCGCTTGGCGATGATGGCTTCGGCCACGCTCTTGGGAACCTCCGCGTAGTGAGAGGGCTCCATGACGTACTGGCCGCGGCCCTGGGTACGGGAGCGCAGGTCGGTAGCGTAGCCGAACATCTCGGACAGGGGCACGAGGGCGTTGATCTGCTGGGCACCGGTAACGGCTTCCATGCCCTGCATCAGGCCACGGCGGGAGTTGATGTCGCCGATGACGTCGCCCATGTAATCCTCCGGCACGATGACGACCACTTTCATAATCGGCTCGAGCAGGACGGGATCTGCCTTGCGCATGGCCTCCTTGAAGGCCATGGAGCCAGCGATCTTAAACGCCATTTCAGAGGAGTCAACCTCGTGATAGGAGCCGTCGTACAGGGTGACCTTCACATCCACGACGTTGTAGCCGGCGAGCACGCCGGACTGCATAGCGCCCTGGATACCGGCGTCGACCGCAGGAATATATTCCTTCGGGATGACGCCGCCGACGATGGCGTTGACAAACTCATAGCCCTTGCCCGGCTCGTTGGGCTCGAGCTTGATTTTGACATGGCCGTACTGGCCGCGGCCGCCGGACTGACGGGCGTACTTGTGATCCACGTCGGCCAGCTTGCGCACGGTCTCCTTGTAAGCCACCTGGGGAGCGCCGACGTTGGCCTCCACCTTGAACTCACGCAGCAGACGGTCGACGATGATTTCCAGATGCAGCTCGCCCATACCGGCGATGATGGTCTGCCCGGTTTCCTCGTCGGTGTAGGTCTTGAAGGTGGGGTCTTCCTCCGCCAGCTTGGCGAGGGCGATGCCCATCTTCTCCTGGCCGGCCTTGGTTTTCGGCTCGATGGCCACGCGGATAACCGGCTCCGGGAATTCCATGGATTCCAGGATGACGGGATTCTTCTCGTCGCACAGGGTATCGCCGGTGGTGGTGTTTTTCAGGCCCACCGCGGCGGCGATGTCGCCCGCGTAGACGGTCTCGATGTCCTGCCGGTGGTTGGCGTGCATCTGCAGGATGCGGCCAAGCCGCTCGTTGTTGTCCTTACAGGAGTTGTACACCGTGGTGCCGGCGTTGACGGTGCCGGAATAGACCCGGAAGAAAGCCAGCTTGCCCACAAAGGGGTCGGTGGCGATCTTAAATGCCAGAGCGGCGAAGGGCTCGTCGTCGGACGAATGCCGTTCCACCTCTTCCTCGGTCTCGGGATTGATACCCTTGATAGCGGGGACGTCGGTGGGGGCGGGCATATAGTCGATGATGGCGTCGAGCAGCTTCTGCACGCCCTTGTTCTTATAGGACGTGCCGCAGGTCACGGGCACCATGGCGTTGGCCAGGGTGGCCTTGCGGATGCAGGACTTGATCTCCTCGATGGTCAGCGTCTCGCCGGCAAAATACTTCTCCAGCAGGACATCGTCCTGCTCCGCAACATGCTCCAGCAGCTGCTCATGATACATCTGCGCGTCGTCGGCCATATCGGCGGGGATCTCCTCCACCCGAATGTCCTTGCCCAGATCGTCATAATAGACGTAGGCTTTCATTTCCACCAGGTCGATGATGCCCTTGAAGGTATCCTCGGAGCCGATGGGCAGCTGGATCGGCACGGCGTTGCACTTGAGCCGCTCCTTCATCATGTTGACAACGCGATAGAAATCGGCGCCCATGATGTCCATCTTATTGACGTAGGCCATGCGGGGAACCTGGTACTGATCCGCCTGACGCCACACGGTTTCCGACTGGGGTTCCACGCCGCCCTTGGCGCAGAACACGGTGACGGATCCGTCGAGCACGCGCAGGGAGCGCTGCACCTCGACGGTGAAATCCACGTGGCCGGGGGTGTCGATGATATTGATGCGGTGGTTCTGCCAGAAGCAGGTGGTGGCGGCGGAAGTGATGGTGATGCCGCGCTCCTGCTCCTGCGCCATCCAGTCCATGGTGGCGCCGCCGTCATGGGTTTCGCCGAGTTTATGATTGATACCGGTATAGAACAGGATACGCTCGGTCGTCGTCGTTTTGCCGGCGTCGATGTGCGCCATGATACCGATATTTCTGGTTTTTTCCAGAGAGACTTGCCTTGCCATAAATGTCCTCCTTTTTATCCTCAATAGGTCGCAACGCCGCTGACTAGCGGAAAGATGTGGTATATAGCATGCCGCGCGGGGACAGAAAAATGCGGCCGCATCCCTCCGACGCGGCCGCATCCCGGATACACGCGGCATCCGCGTCCTATCCAAAATTCCGCCGCCAACGGAGGGCGGGGGGATTCCCCGCAGCGTTCCGTTAACAGCGTAGCGCTCCTATGGGAACGGTGGGGCCTCATGCCCTAGAGGGCTATTACCATCTGTAGTGAGCGAACGCGCGGTTGGCCTCGGCCATCTTGTGGGTGTCGTCGCGCTTCTTGGCGGCGCCGCCGTTGCCGTTGATGGCATCCAGGATCTCGCCCGCGAGACGTTCCCGCATGGTCCGCTCGGACCGGGCGCGGGAATAGGTGGTCAGCCAGCGCAGGCCCAGGGTCTGGCGGCGATCCGGACGGACCTCGATGGGCACCTGATAGGTGGCGCCGCCGACACGGCGGGCCTTGACTTCCAGGACGGGCATGAGATTCTCCATGCACGCCTCGAAAACCTCCAGGGGCTCTTTGCCCGTCTTTTCGCGGATGATGTCGAACGCGTCGTAGACGATCTTCTGGGCAACGCCCTTCTTGCCGTCAACCATCACGTTGTTGATGAGCTTGGTCACCAATTTGGAATTGTAAAGCGGGTCAGGCAAAACGTCGCGTTTTGCGATGGAACCTCTTCTCGGCACTTTACTTCCCTCCTTCATAATGATGATATCACAGGTACTCGAAAGTGACATGCTCCCGTTGGCCGACATAGAGGACAGCACCACACAACGCCGCCGCCCCCGGCTGGGCCGGGAACCGCTTCGTATATATAGTCAACTGCCGCTACATCGCAGCCGCTGATGAAAATGTCGGGTTTTTGACGCAAGCCGGATACAATCCGCTTACTTCTTGGCCGCTCCGGCCTTGGGACGCTTCGCACCGTATTTGGAACGGGCCTGCATTCTCTTGGCAACGCCCTGGGCGTCCAGGGTGCCGCGCACGATGTGATAACGCACACCGGGCAGGTCCTTCACACGGCCGCCGCGGATGAGCACCACGCTGTGCTCCTGCAGGTTGTGGCCTTCGCCGGGGATATAGGACGTGACCTCGATCCCGTTGGACAGGCGCACACGGGCCACTTTACGCAGAGCCGAGTTCGGCTTCTTCGGGGTGGACGTTTTCACCGCGGTGCACACGCCGCGCTTTTGGGGAGAATTCTGATCGATCGGAACGCGCTTCTTGGAGTTCCAGCCCTTGAGCAGAGCCGGCGCCTTCGCCTTCTTCTCCATCACTTCCCGTCCCTTGCGGACTAACTGGTTAAAGGTTGGCAATCATAACACCTCCTGTTGATGAACCTGTACCAATGGCCGTTGAATGGCTATTGGGACTGGTTCTAATTTCTATTTTCAGCGGCAGTGCCGCCAAAAACCATGACAGGGCCGGACAACCCGTCCGGGCGAATACCCAATTTGGTATTCTAGCACGGCAATCAGACGTTTGTCAAGTCCGATTCTTCCGGCTCCAGTTCCGGCTCGTCCTCGTCGTCCTCACCGGCAAAGGTGGGGAGTTCCTCCTCCTTGTCCTCCTCTTCCAGCATAGAACGCAGGGTGGCGATATAGGGATCCGACTCGGGCTCCTTGGTGCCCACCACGTCGACGTCGGTATACACCTGCATACCGGTGCCGGCGGGAACCAGCTTGCCGATGATGACGTTTTCCTTCAGGCCGATGAGCGGGTCGACCTTGCCTTTGATGGCGGCTTCGGTCAGCACGCGGGTGGTCTCCTGGAAGGAGGCGGCGGAAAGGAAGCTGTCGGTAGCCAGGGACGCCTTGGTGATGCCCAGCAGGACGGGCGAACAGGTGGCCTCTTTGAGATGAACCTCCCCGTTTTCAATCCGCTGATGCACGCGGGCGTTCTCGGCGTCGAACTCGGAGCGGTCGATGAGGGCGCCGGAGAGCAGGTAGGTATCCCCCGCCTCGTCCACCCGGACCTTGCGCATCATCTGGCGGACGATAACCTCGACGTGCTTGTCGTTGATGTCAACGCCTTGCATCCGGTAGGTGCGCTGGACTTCCATGATGAGGTAGTTCTGCACCGCCTCGGCGCCGCTGATGGCCAGAATGTCGTGGGGATTGATAGACCCCTCGGTAATCCGGTCGCCCTTCTTGATAAAATCGCCCTCGTTCACCCGCAGGCGGGAGCCATAGGTGATGACGTAGGAGCGCTCGTCGGGGTTCTCGGTATCGGTGCTGGTGACGATGACCAGACGCTTTTTCTTTTCCTCCGCGAAGCGAACCACACCGTCGATTTCGCTGATGATGGCCAAGTGCTTGGGTTTGCGGCCCTCGAACAGTTCCTCGACACGGGGCAGACCCTGGGTGATATCCTCGCCGGAGGCGATGCCGCCGGTGTGGAAGGTACGCATGGTCAGCTGGGTGCCGGGCTCGCCGATGGACTGGGCGGCGATGATGCCCACGGCCTCGCCCACGGTCACCGGGTCAACGGTGGCCAGGTTGGAGCCGTAGCAATGGGCGCAGACGCCATGCTTGGCCTCGCAGGTGAGCACCGAACGGATTTTGATGCGTTGGACGCCGTATTTCTCGACGATGATCTCGGCATCCTTGTCGTTCATCATCTTATCGCGGCTGACAACCACCTCGCCGGTGGCCGGGTCGCAGAAATCATCGGCCAGGTACCGGCCCACCAGACGCTCGGTCAGGGGCTCGATCATTTCCTTGCCGTCCTTGATGTCGTAGACCTCGATGCCCTCGTGGGTGCCGCAGTCGGTCTCGCGGATGATCACGTCCTGGGACACGTCCACCAGACGGCGGGTCAGGTAGCCCGAGTCGGCGGTGCGCAGGGCGGTATCGGCCAGGCCCTTTCGGGCGCCGCGGGAGGAAATGAAGTATTCCAGGATGTTCAGGCCTTCACGGTAGTTGGCCCGGATGGGCACCTCGATGGTGCGGCCGGAGGTATTGGCGATAAGGCCGCGCATGCCGGCCAGCTGACGGATCTGCGAGATGGAACCACGGGCGCCGGAGTCGGACATCATGAAAATGGGGTTATAGGGGTCCATGTTGTCGTTCAGGGCCTGGGTGACCTTCTCGGTGGTGGAGTTCCAGGTGGAAATGACGCCGCGATACCGCTCCTCGTCGCTCATCAGGCCCTTATTGAACAGGCGGGTGATGTTGTCGACGTTGGCTTCCGCCTCGGCGATGAGCTGCTTTTTCTCCGGCGGGATGGCCGCGTCGCACACGGCGACGGTCAAGGCGCCGCGGGTGGAGTATTTATAGCCCTGGGCCTTGACGGCGTCGAGCACCTCGGAGGTCTGGGCCGCGCCGTGCACCTTGATGCACTTTTCAATGATCCGGGACAGCTGCTTCTTGCCGACCTTGAAATCGATTTCGTACAGGAAGCGATTATCGACGGTGGAACGGTCGACGAAGCCCAAATCCTGAGGAATGGGACGGTTGAAGATGATGCGGCCGATGGTGGTTTCCACCAAGCGGGACTGCATCACGCCATCGATTTCCAGGGTGCGGCGCACCTTGATTTTGGCGTGCAGGCCAATGACCTTCTCGTCGTAGGCCATGACGGCCTCGTTTTCGTCGCGGAAGATTTTGCCTTCGCCCGGCTCGCCGGGCTTATCGATGGTCAGGTAATAGGAACCGAGCACCATGTCCTGGGTGGGCACGGCGACAGGCTTGCCGTCGGAGGGCTTGAGCAGGTTACCGGCGGCCAGCATCAGGAAGCGGGCCTCGGCCTGGGCTTCGGCGGACAGGGGCACGTGAACGGCCATCTGGTCGCCGTCAAAGTCGGCGTTGAAGGCGGTGCAGACCAGGGGGTGCAGCTTGATGGCGCGGCCTTCCACCAGAACGGGCTCGAACGCCTGAATGCCCAGACGGTGCAGGGTGGGGGCGCGGTTGAGCATGACCGGATGGTCCTTGATGACGATTTCCAAAGCGTCCCAAACCTCGGGGCGCAGCCGTTCCACCATCTTGCGGGCGGACTTAATGTTGCCGGCGGCGCCGGTTTCCACCAGCCGCTTCATGACGAAGGGCTTGAACAGCTCGATGGCCATTTCCTTGGGCAGGCCGCACTGGTACATTTTCAGTTCCGGGCCGACGACGATAACCGAACGGCCGGAATAGTCCACGCGCTTACCCAGCAGGTTCTGGCGGAAACGGCCCTGCTTGCCCTTGAGCATATCGGACAGGGATTTCAGGGGGCGGTTATTGGGGCCGGTGACCGGACGGCCGCGGCGGCCGTTGTCGATGAGGGCGTCCACCGCTTCCTGCAGCATCCGCTTCTCGTTGCGCACAATGATGTCGGGCGCGCCCAGCTCAAGCAGACGCTTGAGGCGGTTGTTCCGGTTGATCACCCGGCGGTAAAGGTCGTTCAGGTCGGAGGTGGCGAAGCGGCCGCCGTCCAGCTGCACCATGGGGCGGATATCCGGCGGGATGACGGGCACCACGTCCAGGATCATCCACTCGGGGCGGTTGCCGGACAGGCGGAAGGATTCCACCACTTCCAGGCGTTTGAGCAGCCGGGCGCGTTTCTGGCCGGTGGCGGATTCCAGCTCTTCCTTGAGCTCCTTGGACTGGGCCTCCAGGTCGATTTCTTCCAGCAGCTTCTTGATGTATTCCGCGCCCATGCCGGCGTCGAATTCATCCTCGTATTTCTCCCGCATGTCGCGGTAGTCCTTATCGGTGAGGATCTGCTTTTTGGTCAGGGGGGTGCGGCCGGGATCCACCACGATGTAGGAAGCGAAATACAGCACCTGCTCGAGCAGGCGGGGGGAGATGTCCAGAATCAGGCCCATCCGGGAGGGGATGCCCTTGAAGTACCAAATATGGGACACGGGGGCGGCCAGCTCGATGTGGCCCATCCGCTCCCGGCGCACCTTATTGCGGGTGACCTCGACGCCGCAGCGGTCGCAGATCTTGCCCTTGTAGCGGATGCGCTTATATTTGCCACAGTGGCATTCCCAGTCCTTGGTCGGGCCGAAAATCCGTTCGCAGAACAGGCCGTCCCGTTCCGGCTTCAGGGTGCGGTAGTTGATGGTTTCCGGCTTCTTCACTTCGCCGTAGGACCAGCTCCGGATTTGGTCGGGAGAGGCCAGACCGATTTTGATTGAGTCGAACACATTGAATTCCATCATAAAAGTTACAGCCCTCCCCTATTAAAGTTCGTCGTCGAAGGCCAGGTCGCCGTCGGGTTCAAACACGTCTTCCTCGGCGGCCAGGTCGTCCTCCGGCTCGGCGTCTTCCACACCGTAGCCGTCCAGTTCGCCTTCGTTCGTCACGGTGGAGAACGCGTCGTCGTCCACTGTCACCATGCTCAGCTCGTCGTCGTCCTCAAAGGTTTGCTTGAGGTCGATTTCCTGTTTGTCCTTATTGAGCACCTTGATGTCGAGGCCCAGGGACTGCAGCTCCTTGACCAGCACCTTGAAGGATTCGGGCACGCCGGACTGGGGCACGTTCTGGCCCTTGACGATGGCCTCGTAGGTTTTCACGCGGCCCACCACGTCGTCGGATTTGACGGTGAGGATTTCCTGCAGGGTGTAGGCGGCGCCGTAGGCTTCCAGCGCCCAGACTTCCATTTCGCCGAAGCGCTGGCCGCCGAACTGCGCCTTGCCGCCCAGCGGCTGCTGGGTGACCAGGGAGTAGGGGCCGGTGGAACGGGCGTGGATCTTATCGTCCACCAGGTGGTGGAGCTTGAGGAAGTACATATAGCCGACGGTGACGGGGTTATCAAAGGCCTCGCCGGTACGGCCGTCGTACAGGACGGTCTTACCGTCGCGGCGCTTGCCCGCCTGCTCCAGCAGATCCTGGATGTCGCCCTCGTGGGCGCCGTCGAAGACGGGGGTCATGACCTTGAAGCCCAGGGCGGCCGCGGCGTAGCCCAGGTGCACTTCCAGCACCTGGCCGATGTTCATACGGGACGGCACGCCCAAGGGGTTAAGCACGATGTCCAGGGGGCGGCCGTCGGGCAGGAAGGGCATATCCTCGCTGGGCAGGATGCGGGAGACGACGCCCTTATTGCCGTGGCGGCCGGCCATTTTATCGCCGACGCTGATTTTGCGCTTCTGGGCGATGTAGCAGCGGACGACCATGTTGACGCCAGGGCTCAGCTCGTCACAGTTTTCGCGGGTGAAGACCTTGACGTCCACGATGATGCCGTATTCGCCGTGGGGAACGCGCAGGGAGGTATCCCGCACCTCGCGGGCCTTCTCACCGAAGATGGCGCGCAGCAGGCGTTCCTCGGCGGTCAGCTCGGTCTCGCCCTTGGGGGTGACCTTACCGACCAGGATATCGCCGGACCGCACCTCGGCGCCGATGTGGATGATGCCCCGCTCGTCCAGATCCTTGAGGGCGTCCTCGCCCACATTGGGGATATCCCGAGTGATTTCCTCCGGGCCGAGCTTGGTGTCGCGGGATTCCACCTCGTATTCCTCGATGTGGATGGAGGTGAATACGTCGTCCCGCACCACTTTTTCGTTGATGAGAACGGCGTCCTCGTAGTTATAGCCCTCCCAGGTCATGAAGCCGATGAGGACATTCTTGCCCAGGGAAATTTCGCCGTTGCAGGTGGAGGGGCCGTCGGCGATGACCTCGCCGGCTTCCACGTGCTGGCCATGCTCCACCACCGGGCGCTGGTTGACGCAGGTGCCCTGGTTGGAACGGGCGAATTTGATGAGCTTATAGGTATCCTGGGATCCGTCGGAATCGCGGCGCACGACGATGCGATCGGCGGAAACCGCCGCCACGGTGCCGGCTTCCTTGGCCAGGATGCAGACGCCGGAGTCGACGCCGGCCTTGTATTCCATGCCGGTGCCGACGATGGGGGAATCGGTTTTCAGCAGCGGCACGGCCTGGCGCTGCATGTTGGAGCCCATCAGGGCACGGTTGGCGTCGTCGTTTTCCAGGAAGGGGATCATGGCCGTCGCGACGGACACGACCATCTTCGGGGAGACGTCCATGTAGTCGATCTTTTCCCGCTCGATTTCCAGGAATTCGCTGCGGTAACGGGCGTTGACGCGGGCGCGGGCGAACCGGCCCTCCTCGTCCAGCGGCTCGTTAGCCTGGGCGACGATGAAATCGTCCTCCATGTCGGCGGGCATATACACCACCTCGTCGGTGACCACGCCGGTGACCTTGTCCACCCGGCGGAAGGGCGCTTCGACGAAGCCGTATTCATTGATGCGGGCGAAGGTGGCCAGGTATGAAATCAGGCCGATGTTGGGGCCTTCAGGGGTCTCAATGGGGCACATACGGCCATAATGGCTGTAGTGCACGTCGCGCACCTCGAACCCGGCGCGGTCACGGGACAGGCCGCCGGGGCCCAGGGCGGACAGGCGGCGCTTATGGGTCAGTTCGGCCAGGGGGTTGTTCTGATCCATGAACTGGGACAAGGGAGAGGAACCGAAAAACTCCTTGATGGCGGCCACCACCGGGCGGATATTGATCAGCGCCTGGGGGGTGATGACGTCCATATCCTGGGCCTGCAGGGTCATGCGCTCCCGGATGACGCGCTCCATACGGGAGAAGCCGATGCGGAACTGGTTCTGCAGCAGCTCGCCCACCGAACGGATGCGGCGGTTGCCCAGGTGGTCGATGTCGTCGGTGGTGCCGATGTCATGGCCCAAGCAGTTGACATAGTTGATGGAGGCCAGCATATCGTCGATGATGATATGGTTGGGAACGAGGTCGGACGCGCGGGCGCGGATGGCCTCCTTCTTCTCCTCGTCGGTTTCGCAGGCATCCAGGATTTCCCGCAGCACGGAATAGCGCACCCGCTCGTGGATGCCCAGCTCCGCCACGTCGAAATCCACGTATTTGCTAATGTCCACCATGCCGTTGGAGACGATCTTGACCTCGTGACCCTCGCCGTGATCGTCCACCTGTACATAGGCCACCGTCACGCCGGCGTCTTCCATCTCCATGGCGCGGGCGCGATCGATGAGCTCGCCCGGCTCGCCCATGACCTCGCCGGTGTTCGGGTTGACCACCGGGCGGGACAGACGGCAGCCGGCCAGCCGGTTGGAAATCCCCAGCTTTTTGTTGTACTTATACCGGCCCACACGGGACAGGTCGTACCGGCGGGGATCGAAAAACAGGCTCTCCAGGTGCTGCTGGGAGTTCTCCACCGTCAGCGGCTCGCCGGGGCGCAGCTTGCGGTAAACCTCCAGCAGAGCTTCCTCGGTGTTCTTGGTGATATCCTTCTCGATGGTGGCGTGAATCCGCTCGTCGTCGCCGAAGAAATCCAGCAGCTCGGCGTCGGATCCCAGGCCCAGGGCCCGCACGAAAACGGTGATGGGCAGCTTGCGGTTTTTGTCGATACGGACATAGAACACATCGGAGGAATCGGTTTCATATTCCAGCCAGGCGCCCCGGTTGGGGATGACGGTGGCGTTGAACAGCTTCTTGCCGGTGGTGTCGTAGTTCATGCCGAAGTACACGCCGGGCGAACGCACCAGCTGGGAGACGATGACTCGCTCCGCGCCGTTGATGACAAAGGTGCCGCTTTCCGTCATCAGGGGGAAATCGCCCATAAACACTTCGGATTCCTTGATTTCGCCGGTTTCCTTATTGAGCAGGCGGGCGCGCACCCGCAGGGGGGCGGCGTAGGTGACGTCCCGCTCCTTGCACTGCTCCACAGTGTATTTGGGTTCCTCGTCCAGGCGGTAATCGATGAATTCCAAAACCAGGTTCCCGGTATAGTCGGTAATGGAGGACACGTCGTTGAAAACGTCCCGGAGGCCCTCCTCCAGAAACCATTGATATGAGTTCTTCTGCACCTCGATGAGGTTGGGCATATCCAGCACCTCATTGATTTTTGCGAAGCTCATGCGAACATTGTTGCCCAGCTTTACCGGTTTGATATTCGCCATAGGCTCGATCACTCCTGTTCTTTGTATTCACGCCGGCCCGGCAGGAGGCCGGCCGCCTGTTCCGGGGAAAAATCACGGCGGGTGGAATAGCCCGGCGGACAAAGGGAACAAATATCTAAAAACTTGCCAGCAGATACTTGCCAATTGTCGCATGTTGTGCTATACTAAATCTATTCCCAGGCATATCTCCCCATGATTATGCAGTATACTATAATACATCATAGAAATTGGATTGTCAATTGCAAAGTTGCAATTTGGCGATTTTTTTTGTTTTTTTATACCGATATCCAAGTATTGGCAGAATATGGAGAAAAAATACGGCGCCGCGTGGCTTTGGAACACGCGGCGCCGTTGACATTTTCTGATTAGTAACCCAAGAGCAGCATGCGGCTGATGGCGGCGAATTCCCGCACCCAGTAGCACAGCAGCAGATAGGGCGGCGTATGGCAGGTGCAGGGGCCCGCGTCGGTCAGCCCTGCCCTCCGGGCAAAAGCCTGGGCGCGGTACTGATGAAATTCCTGGGTGGCGATGACCACGGTGGGGCTGAGCCGATGCTCCTCCAGGATCCTCTTGGAGAACTGAATATTTTCAAAGGTATTGGTGGATTTGTCCTCCATATACAGACGGCTTTCGTCCACGCCCTTCTCCAGCAGATACCGCTTCATGGCCTCCGCCTCGGAAATATCCTCGCCGGGGCCCTGGCCGCCGGAGAGGATACAGGCGGCGTCCGGATTGGCATCCAGGTAACGGGCGGCGGCGTCCAGCCGCTGCGTCAGCATCAGGCAGGGCGTCTCCCCATAAACGGCGGCGCCCAGGACGATGACGGTGGCGTTTTTCGGGGCGGGACGGGCCGCGCCCCGCAGCATCATCACGGACACCACGATGAACCAGACAAGCAAGATGGCGACCAGCGCCATCAGAACGATCAAAATAACCCGCAGCCCCTTTCGTTGCCAGATATATTGGAGTATGCGCCGGAAAAAGGGCGTCCAAACACAGGCGGCCAGGCCCAGGGCGCTGGCCGCGGCGGGAGCGACCACCCCGATATTGATGACGCGGCCCGCCAGGGGCAGCAGGGAAACAAGCAGCAGGAGGGCAAAAAAGACACCCAGAAGAATCCGGGACAGCCGCCCCCACTGCCGGCGGGGGCGGTGGTGCCGTTCAGTTATTTGACGGGTTCGGCTCATGAGACAGTCCTCCTTGGGCGCGGGTGATACATCCAGTATAGCACAGCGGCGCGGACCGCCCAAGAGGCCGGGGGGAAAATTCAGGAAGAGTTAAGGATCGCGTAGGGCGGTTTGACCACGCCGGCCCAGGCCGGGCACAAAAAAACCGCGGCACGTTCGTGCTGCGGTTTTGATGTTGGCACCTGCTTATTTTCCCGGGCCGCTTCCAGCCAAGTATTTTCAGCGCAAGTGGGCTTAACTGCCGTGTTCGGGATGGGAACGGGTGTACCCCCACCGCCATCGGCACCAACGAGATAAGAGTATACACGATGTTTTGACAAAATGCAAGCCTTTTTTCGAAAAAAATAAAATTATTTTTTCAGCGTTTCCCATTCTGCCGGCCGAAAGCCGGGGATGACCCGCTCCTCGGTCACCGCCAGGGGACGTTTGACCAGCATACCGTCGGAGGCGAGCAGGGAAATCTGCTCCTCCTCGCTCATGGCCGGCAGCTTATCCTTAAGGCCCATGGCCTTATACACCAGGCCGCTGGTATTGAAAAAGCGCTTAATCGGCAGGCCGCTGCGGGCGATCCACGCGGTCAGCTCCTCCTTCGTGGGGTTATCTGTCTCGATATGCCGGGCGGTATAGGCCACCCCGTTGTCCTCCAGCCACCGCTTCGCCTTCTGACAGGTGGAGCAGGGCGGGTATTCCAAAAACAACACGCTCATGGTTCCTCCTTATTCGCCGATGATTTTGATAAGCGCCCGCTTATCCCGTTTGCCGTCGAACTCAAAATAGAAAATCTGCTCCCAGGTGCCGAAGTCCAGGCGGCCGCCGGTGACGGCCACCACCACCTCCCGGCCCATGACCGTCCGCTTCAGATGGGCGTCGGCATTGTCCTCAAAGCCGTTATGCCGGTACTGGCTGTATGGCTTTTCGGGAGCCAGCTTTTCCAGCCAGACCTCATAGTCGTGGTGCAGACCGCTTTCATCGTCATTGATGAACACGCTTGCCGTAATGTTCATGGCATTGACCAGCAGCAGCCCCTCTTGAATCCCGCTCTCCTCCAGGGCCTGGCGGACCTGGGAAGTGATATTGACCAGGCCACGGCGGGCGGGCAGATGAAAATGCAGCTCCTTGCGGTAGGATTTCATCGCGGCACGTCCTTTCTTTTTTGGCTATTGTACCCGATCGGCGCGAAATGCGCAAGTGGGCGGAACCCTCCGGGGCTTGTTCGCATAGCTTGTACTGTAGGAGGTGATAACGATGTGTTTTGATCCCGTATCCGCCACCGCCCTGCTTCTCGCGAGCGAGCGCGGCTGCAACCGCGGCTGCGGCCGGTGCCGCGGCAACCAAGGCGACCGCGAGCGCCCCTCCGGCGAGCGCGGCTGCAAATGCTGTTGCTGCTGCGACTGCTGCGGAGCTTCCGCCCGCGACCGGGAGAGCGAGGAGCGCGCCGCCCGGGAGGCCGAACGGCGCCGCTGCGAAGAGATGGCGGCGGCTCGCGCCGAAGCCCGCGAAAACCGCGGCTGCGACTGCGTGCGCCCGGCTTCCGCTTCCGCGCCCTGTACCTGCGATGTGCTGCGCCCCGCGGCCACCGGCTGGTCCAGGCCCATTTCCTCCTGCCGTTAAACCGGAAGGAGTACCTAAAACCGCATAGACCGGGCCCGCAGCCGCGTCCCGGAACAGCAGGCTTCTCCCCCTGGCCTGCCGTTCCGGACGGCCGCGGGCCTTTTCTTATCGGATCTCCCGCTCCACCCCGGTCAGCTCAGCCTCGCAGGTTTCCTCCACGAAGCGGAGGATCTTGTCCAGCACGGCGTCGCCCAGGGCGGCGGATCCCACCACAGCGGCCACGCCGACGACGATGGTCTGGTGGACATCCTGCTGCTCCACCTCGGCGGCGGAGACATGGAACTTCTGCGACACGCGGGCGATCAGGCTCTGGGCAATCATCCGTTTCTCTTTGAGCGAGCGCACCCAGGGGGCGCGCAGAGTCAGCTTGGCGGCGGCGATCAACATACGGCCGCCTCCTTATCCGGATACACCTGGAAGTCGTCCGGCTCCCCCTCACCCCACTGGGCAAACAGCTCGCCGGGAGAAAAGAACAGGGGCCAATACCGCTCGAAATTCTCCGCCAGGGGCAGGGTGTGCAAAGAAGCCGGATCCGTCCAGAACACCCGGCCCTCCTCCGTTTCGTCCAAAAGGTCGCCGGCAAAGGTTTGCGTCCGGTAGAGGAAGACCAGATAGCGATCGCCGGTGGCGCGGCAGCACCAATCCACCAGCCCGCAGGACTGCAGATCGCTGACACGCAAGCCGGTTTCCTCGTAAATCTCCCGGACGGCGCAGGCGAGAAGACTCTCCCCCGGCTCCGCATGGCCGCCGGGGAAGGCGATCCCCTTCCAACTTTTGGCCCGCTGCTGCACCAGCACCTCGCCGGTATCGCGGCGGCGCACCATCACCATAGTGGTCAGTTCGGCCTGCACGGTTCTGCTCATAAGTCATCTCCTTCTTTCCGAATGAAAAGCTGTGTGATCGCGCCCCGCTATTCGCCTGAGGGGGGCTGTTCGGGCTCTGCCGAAAAGTAGGGAAAGGCGGCGAGGAGCCGGC
>ERZ856578.3333-NODE-3333-length-24361-cov-4.905576_pt1 | contig 24361 bp, 23 predicted proteins | sample MGYA00514384_ERZ856578 | MGnify/ENA primary metagenome ERZ856578 (study PRJEB29103, sample SAMN06111958) | human gut metagenome | biome: human gut; feature: ankylosing spondylitis patient; material: healthy_person | host: Homo sapiens | place: China:Hangzhou... | reverse complement strand
CCCCTCGGCCGTCACGCTGGCGGCCTCCGCGGGGACGAACTTGGGCTCGGCGGTCATGATGGTCCGGCCAGAGCCGCTCTGGGGCAGCTCATCCCTGGCCCGCTCCCGGCGGTAGACGTTTTCGATGTTGGGGATGACCAGCGTCTCCATAAAGCGCTTGATGAAGGTGGATTTTCCCGTTCGGACCGGCCCCACAACGCCGATGTAGATGTCGCCCTCTGTCCGCAGGGCGATATCCTCATAGATTTTTCCCTCTTGCACTGCGATTCCTCCTTCGGCCTTTTCGGGTCAAGCCGGTATTTGCTTTTACTCTATGAGGATAAGCCCTGAAATATGTGCTTCACCGAGCGTTGGGGATAAGGAGCATCCGCCCGGCGGGCAGCGTCTCCTCCTCCAGCTCGTTGGCCTGGAGGATCTGGGCCGTAGTGGCGCCATAGGCCTTGGCGATGTCCCACACCTCCTCCCCCGGAGCGGCGAAGCGCAGGACCACCGAAGGCCGCTTCTCCCCGTCCGCCCCACGGGCCTCCCCCAGCGAGCCGCCGCACACGGCGGGGACGGACAGGGTCTGCACCGGCAGACAGTCAAACTCCAGGGTGAACCGAACCTCCACCCCACCGGCGGCGGGGGCGGCGTATACCTCCCCCTGGCGGCGGACGGTACACAGACAGCGGCAGCCCTCCGGGCAGTCCAAGCGGCAGGTGACGGGCACGGTGCGGTGGACGCACTGGAGCCGGTCCTCCCCGTCCTGATAGAGTACCGTCAGCCACGCCTCCGCCGTGAGCACCAGCTGCTCCCCCTCCCGGTTCTGGCTCACCTGGCCGATGGCCAGGCGGCTGTCGGCCACGCTGCGCACGCTCTCCCCCGTCTCCAGCAGCTCCCGCGCCGCCTGGGGGCGGATCGAGCCCGGGCCGAAGCGCTGGAGGGCCAGAGGCCGGTGGTCCAGCTGAGTCTGCCAGGCGGTGCTGTACAGATCCTGGAGCAGGGTGACGGTCCGGCTGCACCGCAGCTGGGCCTGGGCCAGCAGCTCCAGCTCCACCTGAAGCTCCCTGGGGTCGGCGGTCTCGGCCTGATAGCTCACGTCGGTGACCTCCACCCACACCCGGCTGTCCCCCGTCTCGTCCCCCTCGGGGACCTCCAGCACCTGGGAGAAGGGCAGCCGCTCCACGTCGGCGGTGAGCCCGCCCCCCGGCTCCTGGAGGAGCATGTGCAGCTCCGCCTCCCCCTTGAAGATGAGCTTGGCCCCCACCCGCTTGCACTCGCCGCACTCCGTCTCGGCCCACAGGGCCATGACCTGGGGCGGCTCCCCCTGTCCGGCGGGCAGGCGCACCCGCTGAGAGAAGGTGAAGGGCTTCTCCTCCACCGCCGACAGCAGGCCGCAGCTCTGACTCTGACACCGCTGGCACACGGCGCTTTTCTCCGGGGCCAGCACTCCCCGGCACAGGGGCTGCTCTGTGGGCTGGCAGGCCGTCACGTCCACGGCCAGGTCCACCCGCAGCAGCACCTTTCGGGAGTTCAGCGCCCGGGCCTCGGCGCAGCGCAGCCTGGGACGGGCCAACACCCTGCCCTGCTCGGTGAGGCCCGGGGCCTCCGCCTGACAGCGGAAGGGCAGCCCCACCTCCATCCGCCGCAGCCCCGCGCCCCCGTCCGGCTCGTACAAAATGACCGCCCGGACCATGCCCCCCAGCTCCACCGCCCCGGCCTTGATCTGCTTGCTGTGGAGCATGGCCTGGCCGCACACGTCCACGATGCGCAAAATATCCGGGCAGGCGTCAGGGACGATGCTCTCCAGCGTCTCCTCCTGGCACAGCGTCAGCTCCGCCACCGTGTCATAGCCCTGCAAGGTGTCCCGTTCAAATTCCAGTTCCATGGTCGTTGTCCTCTCCTTATCCCGGCATTCCGGCATTATTCTGACGTTCCGGCCCGGCTGGAAGCGCGGCCCGGTCTTTGGGACACTATATGCCCGGACCGCGCCCGCTATGTCACTTCACCCCAAACAGCCTGCGCAGCAGCCCCCGCAGACACTTGGGCGAGCGCACCACCACGATGCCCATGCTACCCCTCCCTTCCCAAAAGCTCCGCCGTCTCCGGCTGATGTACTCTATGCCGGAACGGGTCGTCCTGATACAGGGGAGACTTTCCGCGGCAATTGTTGAACGCTTTGCCGATGTATGCTATAATTTGATAAAATATCGCCCCACTTCGGAGGAAGTTCTATGCCTAGAAAAAGCACCCAGATCGCAGAGCAGCTGCAATTTCCCATGACCCCGCCCACAGAATGTACCCTTGGGGAGTCCGCGCCATACCGCCGCCATATCTTTCAGCAGGACCCGGTCTTTCTGCCCTCCTATGTCAGGAAGAATGGCCTTCTGTTCACCGGCGACAGTCTGGAGTGGCTGAAGACCATTCAAGATGACACCATCGACCTGATCTTCGCCGACCCCCCCTATAACATCAAAAAGGCGGACTGGGACAAGTTTGAATCCCAGGAGGCCTATATCCAGTGGTCCATACAGTGGATCGCTCAGGCCGCCCGCATTTTAAAGCCCACCGGCAGCCTGTATATCTGCGGCTTCAGCGAAATTCTGGCCGACCTGAAGCACCCGGCCATGAAGTATTTTTCCGGGTGCAAGTGGCTGATCTGGCACTACCGCAACAAGGCCAATTTAGGTAAGGACTGGGGTCGCTCCCACGAGAGCATCCTCCATCTGCGCAAGACAAAGCAGTTCGGTCTGAATATCGACGCCGTCCGGGTCCCCTATGGGGAACACACCTTAAAATATCCCGTCCACCCCCAGGCGGACAGCAGCCTGTACTCCAACGGGAAAAAGGCCTCCTCCGTCTGGGTGCCCAACCCCCTGGGGGCCAAGCCCAAGGACGTCTTTGAGATCCCCACCACCTGCAACGGCATGGGCGAGAAGACCAAGCACCCCACCCAAAAGCCGGAGGAGCTGCTGCGGAAGCTGGTCCTGGCCGCCAGCAGCGTGGGCGACGTCGTGATCGACCCCTTTTCCGGTTCCGGCACCACCGCAGTGGTGGCGGAGCAGCTCCAGCGCGTCTGGTTGGGCTGCGACCTGAGCGCGGAGTACAACTCCTGGGCCATTGACCGCATCGACCACGTGATCCCCCGGACCATCGACCAGTGGACCGCTTTTGACCGGGAGAACGCCAAACGAAGGGAGTCCATCCGATGAATCCCTCCGGGTCATTCTGACCACCATCGGCGTCTCGGTCCACGACGGCGTTGTGCCCGTCCCGGTGGTGGTGAACGGCGAGGAGCTCTTCCGTATGTCCTATCAGCACGACCTGATCGTGGAGTCCGGAGGCCAGCTGCGGGCCATCGGCTCGGTGAAGACCTCCAGCAAGGACAGGCTGGACAAGATCTTCATCGACAAATTTCTCTATAACAAGCTGACAAACGCGGACACGCCCCACTTCGCCATCTTTCTCAACGACGTGCAGCGCAAGGGTCGTGAACCTCATTTCGGCGTGAACACCACCTTCCTGTCCGGCCACTTCAAGGGTTATACCGTTAAGCTGAACCCCCTGGACGGCGTCTATTACTGCGACCTCCGCCCCAACATGGAGACCGACCCCATCCTGTCCAGCCAGATCCGCTCCCTGGACCATCTGCTTACAGAGGACATCTGGAATTTTGTCAAATAACATACAAATACCATCAAACATAAAGCGAACAACCCACCGGAGGGATAAGAAACCTTCGGCGGGCTGTTGTCATATGCGCTGTTAAATTGATTTACGAATTTCCGTCCGTCTGGCCGGCCTTCACGGTGCCGTCGTTGCGCTCCAGGAACACGGCGGTGAGCTGGGTCACGGCGCCGGGGGCGGCGGTGATGTCGGTGCCGTCCTCGTCGGCATAGATGGACACGTCCTGGATGGAGCAGCGGTAGCGGCAGTGGTACAGGTCGTTGATGATCTCCCGGGCGGCGGCATAGTCCGCCGTCTTAAAGGTCAGCTCCACCGGGCGGCGGACCAGGCCGCTGTCGTCCAGGGACACGTCGTCAAAGGACAGGCTATACTCTTTGGCCCGGGCCAGAATGGCGTTCAGCTCCACCATCACCCGCTTGGCGTTGTTATAGTCGGGGACCTGGGCGTCGGGCACGGCGTTGCTGGCCTTCAGCTCCTCCTGTTCCTTCTCCATGACCTGCATCTTCAGGGCCCGGGTCTGCTCGATGAGGGCCTGGTCCTGAAGCTCCGTCTGGCGCTGCTGGTTCTCTGTCACGGCCTGCTGCACCGGGGCGTAGAACAGCTTCATATAGCCCAGGGCCAGCAGCAGCACCGCCAGCACCAGCAGCATCCCCTTCTCCCGGGGGGTAAATTCCCGATCCATCACGGCGCAGTCACCTCCTCGCTGCCGGTATCGCTTGTCTTGTCGCCTGTGAGGTCGATGGTCAGGGCGGCGTTCACCTGACCGTCGGTCTTGTCCTCCTCCGTCTCGGCGGTGTACACCTGGACGGACTTGACCAAGTCGTTGGCCATCAGGTCCTGATAGATGTCAGAGACTTGATGCAGGGTCACGCCGGAGATCTGGGCGGAGATCAGCCCGTCGGCCACGGTAAAGGACTTCACGGTGGCGTGCTGGATGAGATAGCGCTCCACCAGGTCCAGGCAGGCCATGGGGTCGGCGTCGCTGGACAGGGCGTCCCGGGCGATGGTATAGCTCTGATACTCCTCCAGCACCTGGTCATAGTTCTCGGTGGCCTGGCGCAGCTGGGCCAGCTGCTGGGCGGCCTGGTCGGCGGCGCGCTGACTGGACCACACCCGGTCCAGCTGGTCGAGGACGGCGAATTTACAGAACAGGCCCACGAACAGTGCCAGACACACGGCCACGGCGGCGGCGGTCTTAGGCGGCGTCCCCTTCCGGTCCGTCTGGGCCAGGTTGATGTCCCGTTTCAGGACTGCCGGTTGTCTCTTCTTGGCGCTCACCTTCCGTCACCTCCCGTTTCCTTGCAGCAGCACACCCATGGCCGCGGCGCAATAGCTGGTCTCCGGGCCGGTCAGGCCGCTGGGGCACAGCTCGTCGATGGGGTGGAGGGCCAGCTGAAGGGTCCGCTCCAGCTCCTCCCCCAGGGCGGTGACGTTGGCCAGACCGCCGCTTAAATACAGGTCTCTCAGATCGGCGTCCGGCGTGTTGAAGCCATAGAAGTTCACCGCCCGCATGATCTCCACCGCCACCCGGGAGTACAGCTCCCGGCAGGCGGGGATCTCCTGGGCCCCCTGATAGTTGGACATCTTATAGCCCGTGGCCAGGTGGGGGTCCACCCCGGCGGCGTCGGCGATGATGGCGTCTAACGAGCGCCCGCCCAGCTCGATGGTCCGGGTGGTGTCGTACACGCCGTTCTGATAGATGTGCAGGCGGATGGACTGGTGGCCCAGGTCCACCACGGCGCACTCCCCCCGGTATTCCTCCGGCTTCTGCTCCAGCTTGGCCCGCAGCAGATTGCCATAGGCCAGGCACTCGGGCACCGCCCGCACCAGCTTCATCCCCGTCAGGCGCAGCATCCGGCGATAGGCGGCGATGGTCTCCTTCCGGGTGGCCGCCGCCAGCAGGTCCAGGGTGGGCGGCTCCTCTTTGCCGCTGTCGTCCTTCCGGCCCTGGATCACCGAGACCACGGCGTAGTCATAGAAATACTGGTCCTTATCCCCCTGGATAAAGTCGTGGAACTCATAGGGCAGATTCACCCGCAGCTGTTCCGGGCTCATATAGGGCACGGTCAGCCGCCGGACGATGGCGCTCTCCGCCGGGATGACCACGGCGCAGGGGCGCTTTTTCATGTGCTGCTCCCGCAGCGCGTTTTTGACCTCCTGGGCCACCGCCTCCTCCGAGACCATCTTCCGGTCCCGGATCAGGTCGCTGGGCAGCAGGACAGAGACGATCTGGCTCACGCCGCTCTGGTCGCCCACGGCCAGCTTCATGGCGCTGGCGCCCAGGTCCAGTCCCAATAATGTACTCATAGCTTCCCTTCCCCTATATCAAACTTTCAAGCAAACAGGCTCAGATATGCCGCCACGAAGGGCTCTCCCCACAGAAGGGACAGCACCGCCGCGGCGGAAATGGCGGGGCCGAAGGGGATCGCGCCGGAGGGTTCCCCCTCGTGGGCGGTCTTTTGGGGCAGAAGGGCCAGGCCGATGCCGATCACACAGGCCAGCAGCACCACCAAAAGGTCCGTCCGCAGCGAACCGAACAGTCCCACCGTAAAAAACAACTTAATGTCGCCGCCGCCCATGCTCTCCCGGCCCAGCACACGGTCCATCACAAGCACGATCAGCAGCAAAGGGACCGCCAGCGCGGTCCCGGCCAACACTCCCCGGCCCAGGGCGGCTGCCCCCTCCCCGCGCAGCAGGGTCAGCAGCACGAAGTCCAGTATCCCCGCCAGCAGCAGCCCGTCGGGGATAAAGCCCGTGTCCCAGTCAACTAAGGCCACGGCCAGTAAGATCAGCGTGAAGATCAGATATTCCAGCGTCTGCAAAGAGACGCCATGCCGCCACACAAAGGCCCCAAAGGCGGCGGCGGTCAGCCCCTCAGTGATGGGGCAGCGGGCGGGGATCTCCGCCCCGCACCAGCGGCAGCGGCCCTTTTGCCGCAGCCAGGAAAAGATGGGGACCAGCTCGAAGGGTCCCAAAACATGGCCGCAGGAATCGCAGCGGCTGCGGCCCGTCAAAAAGGACTGCCCCGCCAGGCTCCTGGCCACGGCGCAGCCCACAAAGCTGGCCAGCACCGCCCCCAACAGGGCGGCCAGCGCCAGACACTCGATCACCACCAAAGGGGCCACAGAAAACAGGTCGTTCATGTTGTCTCGCTCCCCTTTCGGTGTACTTGATGCAGAAATTTACCTCTCCGGGACCCGGACCGCAAAATCAGCCCGGGTCCCGGCACAGGGGTTCATTGCTGGGGTAACTCCTCACCGTGACCCAACGGCGGGAAAAATGCAACTATAATCAGCTCTTATCGCTCTTAGTTTCAGTGTTACCAACACCAGGAATGGTGGCACTAGTGTTGCCAGGACCACTATACGTAATTTTGATGCTATCAGTACCGCTCTTCTCAATGGTAGCAGTACCGTACAGCTTATATTCAACACCGTCCACAGTAATCTTGTCAATAGTACCAGCGGCAGGTAAATCGCCCTCATCCAAAAGTTTCTTCGCTACAACCTCAGCATAATATGCACGAAGGTTGGCTTCATCAGCCGCAGCCTTAGCGCGATCCAGGGCACCCTTGAAAGTAGGAATAATAATGGCGATCAGAATGGCGATGATGGCCACCACGATCATCATTTCCATCAGGGTGAAGCCTTTCTTCTTAGAAAGTTTCTTGAACATGATGTTCACTCTCCTTATTTTCTTTCGCTCCCGGAAGGGAGCATATCTATCATCAAACCGGGCGGGTCAAACCCAGCGGACGACCAAAATGTCACTTACATAATGGAGCCGTACATGGAGAACATGGGCAGATACACGGCCAGCAGGATGACGACCACGATGACGGCCAGGACGCAGATGATGGCGGGCTCCAGCAGGCTGACGGCCTTTTGGGCCCGGAGCTGGGTCTCGTTGTCGTAATAGTCGCTGACCACGTCCAGGGTGTGCTCTAAGGTGCCGGTCTCCTCGCCCACGCCGGTCATCTCCACCAGCAGGTCGGGGAAATCGGGGCAGTCCCGCAGGCAGGCGGCCAGGGGCTTGCCCTCCTCCAGGCGGGGCAGCTGCAAGCTCAGGTCCCGGCCCATGGCCCGGTTGTCCAGCACACGGGAGACGATGTCCATGGCATTCAGCACGGGCAGGCCGGCAGCCAGCAGGGCCGCCGTGGTCCCGGCAAATTGGCTGGCGGTGCGCATCAGGCTCAGCTTGCCCATCACGGGGATGCGGAGCAGCCAGCGGTGCTGCTTGATCTGCCCGTCGTCGGAGTGGCCCCACAGCTTCCAGGCCAGGATAATTCCGATGAGCACGGCGGCCATCACCGGCCACCAGGCGGAACAGAAGCTGCTGGCGGCGATCAAGATCTGGGTGGGCCATGGCAGGGCCGTGCCCATTTCAGAAAAGCTGGTGACAAAGGTCGGCACGGCCTTGACCATGATGATGGCCACCACGATGACGGCCACGATCATGGTGAAGATGGGGTAGGCCATGGCGGCCTGGACCTTGCCCTTTAATTTAGAAGCCCGGTCATAATAGGCGTGGAGCCGCCGGAAGGATCTGTCCAGCGTGCCGGAGGTCTCCCCTGCCCGCACCGTCTCTACAAAGGTGACGGGCAAAACGCTGCTGCGGGTCTCAAAGCTGTGGGCCAGACTCACACCCCCGGCCACGTCCCCGGCCACCTGGTTCAAAAGCTCCTTCAGGCGGCGGTCCTCCGTCTGGCTGGCGATCAGCTCCACCGCCCGCACCATGGGCAGGCCCGCCCCTAAGATAATGGCGAACTGGGAACACATCACAGCCAGGTCTCGCTCTTTGATTTTCGGCGTGAACACGTCCCGGGTCAGCAGGCCCTTCTGCTCCACGGCCTGAATTTTTGTGACCACGGAGCAGGTCTCTTTGATGGTGGCCACGGCGGCGAACTCGTCGAACGCCTCGATCACGCCGCTGACCTTGGCCCCGTCCTTGGAAATGGCGCTGTATTTATAGGTCTGCAAGGGAACACCCCCTTAGATCCCCATGCTCTGGGGCAGATGCTTTTTCACAAAATCTTTGTCCCGGGCGGCCTGGGCGGCGATCTGGGCGCTGATGCGGCCCCGCTGATAAAGGCGCAGGACGCTGGCGTCCATGGTCACGCTGCCCTCCTGGGCGGACACGGCCATGGTCCCGGCGATCTGGGGGGTCTTGCCCTCCCGGATCTGGTTGCGCACCGCGGCGGTGACCACCAGCAGCTCGCAGGCCGCCGTGCGGCTGGTGCCCAGGGTGGTGGGCAGCAGCTGCTGGCTGAGCACCGCCTGAAGGGTCATGGACAGCTGCACCCGGATCTGCTGCTGCCGGTCCGCCGGGAAGGCGTCCACGATGCGGTCGATGGTGTCCACGGCGGAGTTGGTGTGCAGGGTGCCCAGGACCAGATGGCCCGTCTCCGCCGCCGTCATGGCGGTCTCGATGGTCTCCCGGTCCCGCATCTCCCCCACCAGGATGATGTCCGGGTCCTCCCGCAGGGCCGAGCGCAGGGCGCTGGCAAAGCTGGCGGTGTCCCGCCCGATCTCCCGCTGGTTGAAAATGCACCGGTCCGGGGTGTATTGATACTCCACCGGGTCCTCCAATGTCAGCACATGGGCGGCCCGGGTGTGGTTGATCTTGTCGATCATGGCGGCCAGTGTGGTGGACTTGCCGCTGCCCGTCTCGCCGGTGACCAGGACCAAGCCCTGGTGCAGGTCGGTGAGTTCCAGCACTTTTGGGGGCAGGTCCAGCTTCTCTAAGGCCGGAATTTCATCGGCCAGCAGACGGATGGCGGTGGAAAAGCTGCCCTGCTGGCGGAACAGGTTCACCCGGACCCGGCGGCCCACCATGGTCCGGGCCAGGTCCACCTCCCCCACCGCTTTCAGCTGCTCCAGCTGATAGCCCGCCAACTGGGCGGCGGCCTGGTCGCAGTCGGCTTCAGTCAGGGGCCGGCCCTCCCGCTGGGGGACCAGCTGGCCCACCACCCGGAAATAGGGGGGCAGGCCTTTAATGAGGTGTACGTCCGAGGCCCCCAGCTGGTCGGCCTGGCGGACGATCTCCTCCACATTCATCTCGATCTCACTCATCATACTCTACGGAGCTGCCCAGTCTCCGCGCCTCCTCTATGGTAGTCACGCCGTCTTGGACCAGGCGGCGGCAGTTCTCCTGAAGGGTGGCATAGTCCCCCTCCTGGCGCAGGATCTCCCGCAGGTCCTCCCGGTCCATGCCCTTGGCGATGGCCGAGCGCATCCGGCGGCTGAGCACCAGCATCTCGAACACGGCGGTGCGCCCCCGATAGCCCCGGCCAAAGCAGTTGGGGCAGCCCTTGCCCCGGAACAGCTTCTGCTTGCTGTCGGCGGGCAAACCCAGCTCGGCCAGTTCCTGGGCTGTGGGGTCATAGGCCTGTTTGCAGTCGGGGCAGATGGTGCGCACCAGGCGCTGGGAGATGACCCCGTTCAGGGCCCCGGCGATGAGATAGTTGGGCACGCCGATGTCCTTCAGCCGTTCCACGGTGGACAGGGCGTCGTTGGTGTGGACGGTAGACAGAACTAAGTGGCCGGTGATGGCCGCCCGCATGGCGATCTCCGCCGTCTCCCCGTCCCGGATCTCGCCCACGGCGATGATGTCCGGGTCCTGGCGCAGGATAGACCGCAGGCCGCTGGCGAAGGTCATGCCCGTCTTCTCGTTGATCTGCACCTGATTGATGCCGTCGATGTTATACTCCACCGGGTCCTCCAGGGTCATCAGGTTCACCTGCTCGCTGTTGAGCTGGTGGATCATGGTGTACATGGTGGAGGTCTTGCCGCTGCCCGTGGGTCCCACGATCAAAATGGTCCCGCTGGGGCGGCCCATGAGATATTCATACTGCTCCAGCTGCTTGCCCTCCACCCCGATGCCGTCCCGGCTGAGAAAGGCGGAGTTCTTGTCCAGCACACGGATGACGCACTTTTCGCCGTAAATCGTGGGCAGGGTGGACATACGCAAATCGAAGCTGCGATTGCGCAGCCGCACTCCGGCGCGGCCATCCTGGGGCACCCGGCGCTCGGTCACGTCCATGCCGCCCATGATCTTCAGTCGGGCCAGCACCGAGGCATACAGGTCGCTGGGCACCGTCATCACCGGGCACATCACGCCGTCAACGCGCATCCGAACCCGGATGCAGTCGGCGCAGGGGTCCAGATGAATGTCGCTGGCGTTCTCCGCCGCCGCCCGCTCGATGATGGAGTTGACCAAACGGACGGTAGGGGCCGCCGTCTCGTTCAGCTCCACCACCGCGTCTGCGGTGCTCTCCTGCTGGGTGGCGGGGGCCTCCCGGCGCATATCTTGGATGGCCCGCTGGGCGCCCTCGCCGCCATACAGGCTGGCGTTGGCCCGCTCGATGCCGTCGGCGGTGGTGATCATGGGCACCACCCGGCGGTGGGTGGCCACCCGCACCTCCTCCTGGGCCATAAAGTTCAGGGGGTCGCTCATGGCCAGGTACAGGGTGTTGCCGTGGAGCCGCACCGGGGTCACGCCATATTTCTTGGCGATGTTCCGGGGCAGCACGTCCACCAGTTGGGGGTCGGGCTCTACGGTGGACAGGTCCACAAATTCAATGCCCAGCTGCAAACGCAGGGTGTCGATGAGCTGCTGCTCGGTGATGATCCCGTCATCGATCAGCTCCTCGCCCAGCCGCTTTTTGGTCTCCTTCTGCCGGGCCAGGGCCTGGCCCAGCTGTTCCTGAGAAATGACCCCGGAGGAGACCAGCAGGTCGCCCAGCCGTGGATATGCCATGTTTATCAGCTCCTCTTAACCTCTTGACCTCTCATTAACCTCTTGCTCCCGCGCTGGGGATCTCGTTGATCGCACGAAAAGCGAACTGGATCTCTTTCTCGGCCTGCTCCGGCCCGTGGATGACATAGCTGCCGGTGAACATACAGTCCGGCCAGAGATAGGCGATCTGAAAGTCGCTCACCGTCAAATCGGTGTATGCCCCCGCCCCCGTCAGGGTCAGCAGGGTAGCATCCTCGCTGTCGACGGAAATATTGGCGGTAGCATTGACATACAGCCGTCCGCCCCTGTCCAGGATCTGCCCATTGACGATACCATAGCCCGGGTTGTTGAGATAGACCGTCCCCCCGGCACCATCGTATCGGGCGCAGGTGGCATAGTGGAGCATGTCCCCCAGGGCGCTGTTCAGGGTGGCGGCCAAGATCTCGCTCTCCGACTGAAAGCGAGAGGCCGTTCTGGTGCGCAGGGCGGTCATAGTGCCCATCTGCACCGACATGGCCAGCAGGACCACGATGACCAGCGCCGCCAGGGTCTCCGCCAGGGTAAAGCCCCGTCTATTTCGTTGACGCTTCATCCGGCTCCCTCCTCGCTCTGGAGGACATAGCCCTGGAGGGCCTCCCCCTCGCCGTAGCGGATCACGGGATAGGAGCCGCCGCCGATCTGAACGGTGCTCTGTTTGCCGTCTGACCGGCGCTCCACCACGTCCTGCTCCAGGCGGAGCTGCTCGTCCCCCTCCCCCGCCTGACGGTTCACCCGCTGGGCGGCCATGACGGAGGTGAGCAGGAACACGCTGGTGAGGGACACCACCAGAATGGCGGCCAGGGTCTCCACCAGGGTCTCCCCCCGGCTGGTGCGTTTAGCTCTCATCCCGGCTCACCCCCTTGGAAATGGTCCCACGGGTCCATTGGATCGTAGTGGTGTAGTGATAGACTTCAACGGGGAAATTTCGTCCTTCTGTCACGTACTTGTTGGCAAGGCTATCCCAATATGTTACCTTCTCATGATAGCAATTTTCATTGGTCGAACTTTCCACTGGCTCACCGGCCTGTCCCTTGCTGACCAGGGTCATGCGATAATCTTCTGCCAGGTCGGCCTGCTGGGGGGCCAGGGTGAAGGTCAGCGTATAGTCCCGGTTGAGCTTCACGTTCACCTCCACGGGGCACACCCCGTCGTCCACGGTGAAGCTGCTCTGCCAGCCATTAAAACTTTCTCGATTTTCTTGGAACTTGGCATAACTGTGATATACCTTCTCCACTCCGGGCAGGATCAGCTTAGTTAAGGACTTGTCCTCTTCCGAAGTCGCCTGAAAGCTCTCGTAGTCATACTCGTCAGAGTGTCGACCCGGCTCTTTGATCGTGATTTCCGCACTGACACGGTTACACTCATACGCTTTCCACCGCTCCACGCCCTGATACTGCACCCGGGTCATCTCGTCCCGGATGAGCTGGGCGGCGGAGCTGACGGAGTTGTATGCCTGCTGCCGCTGGTGGGCTCCCTTCAGCTTCTGCACGTTGGTCATGGCCGCGCCGATGATCACCGCCGCAACTAAACCGCACACCAGAAAATACAGCAGGGCGATGAGCAGAGACGCGCCCCGCTGGCTATTTAGCTTTTCTCTCATGCGCGTCCCTCCTCTCTGCCGTCTGCTGCTCTTGCTTTAGTCTGTGGCCTCCTCGTTGGACTGAGACTGGTCCGGTTCCTGGTTCTCCTCCGGCTCCGGCGGAATGGCGTCGGCCACAGGTCTTTCCTCCTCCGATACATCCGGCACATCCGGCGCATCATAGGTCGCCGTGCTGGAACTGTACCAGTCGCCATAGTGGATAGGCTGGCCATCCGCCCCGGTGGTCGCCGTGGGATAGGGATATGCCTTGCCGATGAGTCCGGCGCTCCAGGGGAAGGTGTGACCGGCATCGGCCCAGTTGAAGCCGTCTATCTCCTGGTGAGACAGCTGCTGACTGGTCAGCCTTTGGCTGAAACCGTCATCTTTCAAGGTGATGTCCACAATGCCGGAGCCATCGAGATAGTAGCAGTTGCTGATTTTGACCTGGGTGTTCCAGATATTGTCGTCATACATTGGGGCGACCACAGTGAAGTTCCATTTTGCCGAGTCTGGCATGTTGCTACTCAGCCGGGCGTTGGCGGCGTAGCTGTTGGACACCCGCATATCCCGCTGGCTGACGTTATCCTGTCCATAACCCCAGACGTTCACAAAGCCGCCCACTAAGCCGCCGCTCTTTCCGTTCTGCTTATACCCTAAAGTTCCGCCCGCATAGCACTGGTCAATGGTTCCTGTACCGTTCAAGCTGCCAACCAGGCCGCCAACGATACCGTCGTTGTTCCCGTTGTACACGTTGCAGGTAGCGGAGCTGTTCTTGATATCGCCGAAGTTGATACCTACCAGGCCGCCCAAAGCAGGGGTCGAGCTGGCACCCTTTCTGTAGAACTCCACGGCATAGCCGGAGACGGTACAGTTGATGACCTCTGCTTTCTTTTCGCCGCTGTCGACTTTCTCTTTGTATATCAGTCCTGCCAGCGCACCCACAGCGGGCTCCTGATTCCACTGTCCTTCAAAGTTTCTGACGATCACATAGCCCGATTTTTTTGCCGGGTCAGAGGCCACCATGACAATGTTTTTCAGGGTACACTGCTCCGCCTCGCCGAACAGGCCGGTAAAGCGGTAGACAGCGCTCCCCGCTATGTTGTAGGTCTCGCAGCAATAGTCGATGATTTTGTGGCCCTGGCCGTCATAGGAGTTGCGGAAATTCCATGCCTCAAAGCTATTGCCTTTTTTCACATTGGGCGTACCGATGGGCTGGTTTTTATAGGGGTTGCTCTCGCTGGTGTCCATCAGGTTATAGGTCACGCCGCAGTAGTTCTTGGTGTACAGCTGATAATTCAGGTCCGTCTCCTGGACGAACTGGATCTGCTGTCCGCCGCCCCGCAGGTTCCAATAGTAGGTGGAGCGGGACATGCCGTTGAGTTGGCGGGCGGAGCGGACGTAGACGGGGCGCTCTGAGCCGCCGGGCTCCTCGGGCAGACTGCTCTTCACGCCGGGTTCCGGGTTCACCGCATTCCGGGCAAAGTCCGGGCAGTAATAGAAGATCTCGTTCTTCACCACGGGGTCGCTGCTCTCCGGGCCATAACCGGTAATGGTCAGGGTCTCCCAGAAGGTGTAGGCCGACTCCCGCTTGTTGATCTGTAGGTCGAAAGGCAGCCGGTACAGCTTGGCATTCTGGATCTCCACCATCTGTCCGTCAGAGACAAATTCCACCACCTCGCCCTGGCGCAGCAGGGCGGCTTGGCTTTCGTTACAATTCGTCGGGTCATTGGTGATCTCAACGCTGCCCTTCCTCAAGGCTTCGTCTCTGACACCCACGTCCAGGGTGTAGGAGAAGCGGTTCAGCTCATACACGGTCATCAGGGCATAGCCGTCCTCCACGCAGGGCTGGTTTTGCAGGGTGTCGGCGATCCAGTTGCTGCCCGCGCTCTGGCCGCCGCTGGTCAGGCTGGTGCGGGCATAATAGCCATAAGTATTGTCGGCGTACTTCTCATAGTAGACCAGAGAGGTCTGAAGCTGATAGGCCTCCGGCCAGTCGCCGTAATGATCGATGCTCTTGCCCTGATACTGGCACAGGGGGAAAGGGATGCCCAGGCCGCGCAGGCCCACGGAATAGGGGTGGCTCTCCCCCACATGGGCCTTCTCCTTCAGGGCGCTGTACCCCGATGCCGTCACCCCGTTGGGCACGCTGTAAGTCGCGTTGTATTTGGCTTGGCTGAGATAGCGGCAGTTTTTGATGGTGACACTATCACGGAAGCCAACAAAGCCACCACTGGTATTGGTATCTTCTGTTCCCTCGCTGGTCGTTACCTTTCCATAAGAAACGCAATCCGTGATTGTTCCATCTGCGGCACCAACCAGGCCGCCGCCTCTGCTGTTCGATATCACATTTCCGGTGGCATAGCAGTTTTCCATACTGCCCTGAATCCTGTCGTTATACTTATCTGCCACACCAACCAGACCACCCGTACCGTTCGTGGCATTTACATTGCCGGAGGCATAGCAATCTTTCAATTCACAACTGATAAAATAGCCGCCCAGGCCACCGGCGTAACCCATATACTCGCCCTTGCTCTCCACATCAACTGCGCCAAAAGACGCCGTGATGATGCAGCGGTCCGCCGTAGCGATCAGGCCACCGGCATAGCAATAAGACAGGCTGGGGTCGCCTTTTACCATATATTTAGCCCGCCGGGCGTCCATATCATTATAATAAGAGCCGTTCTCATCCTGAGTATTCAGATAAGCGCCGCAGTTTTCTATGCTGCACTGGGACAGATATCCCCCCAGCATGGCGGCATACATTCCGTTTGCCTGACAGTCCGCCAGGCGGATATTTTGAAAGTCCGTATGGCTGGCAGTGCCAAACAGGGCGGATCTGCCATAGTCGTTCATGCCGAATACAAAGCCCTTCAGCACATTGTTCTGTCCGTCATAGCAGGCCCGCACTGCCGGGGCCTCGCTCTCCTCCGTTCCGAACAGCGCCTGGTTCTGAATGGGCCGGAATTCGCCCATGGGGTTCCCCAGCCACTTGGACGCGGGACACCAGTCTCCGTCCTTCCAGTCCCGGAATAAGAAGGAGATGGGCGCGGTCTGGACCACCTTGCGGCAGGCTTTTGCCGCGTCGGCGGCATCGCCGGTCAGAATGCTGTCCTGCAAGTTGTTCAGGTGGCGCACCCGGGAGACCTGGATCTGTCCGCTGCCGTCATCACCGGTGACCACTGCGCCGAACAGGCTGTTGCCCTGCGCCAGGCCGGTCTCTCCGGTGATGTTCAGACCCTGGTTGGGGTCATCATAGGTGATCGCGGCCTGGACGGTGATGTCGTCCCCGGCCTTGATCCCGCTGTTTTTGAACACCGCTGCAAAGGCGTTATCCTCGTCCAGGCTGTCCAGCACCTTATAGAGCGTGATGCTGTCGCGCTCCACAAAGAAGTCCGTTCCGCCCCGATAGGTAAACGGCACCTCGCCCCCGCTCGCGCCCTTCACCGTCAGGGTCACGGTCAGGTTCCGCTGGGTGCGGCGCAGGGCCATCAAACCGCCGCAGTCGATCTTCACATACAGCTCTTCCCCGTTGATTAGCTCGATGGTGGGGCAGAACTTCTCCGGCACGCCAACGGCGCCATAGTCTGCCGAGGCGGCGCTGTAATAGCCGATGAGGTCCTTCTCCCCCAGCCGGGTCTCCCGGCTCCGGTCCGCCCAGGCGCTGATCTGCTCATAGGTGAAGGGCTGCTCGGAATAAAAGGCGCTGTACACGTCCCCGGTGAGGGGGTTGAGCTCCAGGAGGAAATAGCCCCCGTGTTCGGTGGCCTGGCTGAGGGAGTCGCCGGCGTGCAGGAGAAAATTCTCCGCCGCCTGATCGGTACTGTACACCGCAAACAGGTCCTTCCAGCCGTCGGTATCACCTTCAGGGTAGTCCTGGGGCTGTTGGGCCAGCCGCCGGTCCACCTGCCTGGCAAAGACCTCTAACCGCCCGGAGGCCTTCATGGCGGTCAGCTCGTTCTGGGCCGCCACACAGATCTGCCGTGCAAAGTCGTCCATCTCCGTCAGCCGGAACCGGCGGTACATCGCGGCGCTGATGGGGATGAGCAGTCCCGCCAGAATGGCCAGCATGGCGATCCCGGCCAGCATCTCCGTCAGGGTAAAGCCCCGGCTGCGCCGTCTGGACGCGCTGCGCTCCATGTCCTCCATGCCTTGCTCACCTCGCCGCGTGAAAAGTGGTCCGCCCCTGCTTTGGGGGGCGGTTTGCCGAAATAGTTACAGATTTTTACATTAAACTGCATTTTTCGACATTCTAATGAGATTTTAACACCTGAATACGGGAATTTCAATAGCTCCCCTCCCCTTCCCGCTGAAAATCGACTAAAGTGACAAAAAAGTTTTTCACTCTCTCCCCCGCCTCGTCGTTTTCCAGCCACAAGAAAAGAGGGACGCACATCCGCGTCCCTCTTTCCGGTGCTTGTTCAGTTGGGTCAAACTCAGAACAGGGCGACCACAGCGCCGTTGTACTTGTCGGCGATGTACTGCTTCACAGAGTCGCTCTCCAGGGCGGCGATCAGGGCCTGGGTCTTCTCGGAGTTCTCGTCACCGTTGCGCACGGCGATCACGTTGGCATAGGTCTGGGCGGCGTCGCCGGAGGCGTCCTCCACAGCCAGGGCGTCCTCGCTGTGCAGACCGGCCTGCAGGGCATAGTTGCCGTTGATGACAGCCACGGTGCCCTCGGCGCTGTTGGCCAGCTGGGTGGGCACGGTGTCGGCCTGGACAGCCTGCACGTCAAAGCCGTGGTCGTCCTTGATGTCCAGGGTGGTCACGCCGGCCTCGGCGCTGGCGTCCTCAGGCAGGTCGATCAGGCCCTCCTGAGCCAGCAGCAGCAGGGCGCGGGTCTCGTTGCTGTCGTCGGCGGGGATCAGGATGGTGGTGCCGGGCTGGATGTCGGCCACGCTGGCCACGCCGTTGCCATACAGGCCGAAGGGCTCGTAGTGGATCTTGGCGGCGGCCACCAGGTCGGTGCCGTTGGAGGCGTTATAGCTGTTCAGATAGGGGGTGTGCTGGAAGTAGTTGGCGTCCAGAGAACCGTCGGCCAGGGCGCGGTTGGGCAGCACATAGTCGTCATAGACCACGATCTTCAGGTCGTAGCCCTCTTCGGCCAGAGTGTCCTTCACCTGCTCCAGGATCTCGGCGTGAGGGGTGGAGCTGGCGCCCACGGTGATGGTCTCCAGGTCGCCGGTCTGGGTGACGGAGGTGCTGGCGGCGTCAGAGCCGGAGCTGGACACGGAGGAGGAGCTGCCGCCCTTGCTGGAGCAGCCGGTAAACGCGCCCAGGGCCAGCACGAGGGCCAGGGCAAAAGCAAATTTCTTCTTCATTTTTGAGTGATCTCCTTTTTGCTTGAATTTGCTTGGGGTAAAAATATGGTGAACGGTGCGGAAAACCGCGCCGGTCCTCCCGTTATCGGATGCGCTTGTCCGTCTTCCGGGCCACCAGCTCGCCGATGAACTGAATGACCTGGACCACGATCCAGATAAGCACCACGCACACCCAGATCACGTCGGCGTTGCTGCGCTGGTGGCCATAGATGATGGCCACCTGGCCCAGGCCGGTGCCGCCCAGGGTGGCGGCCATGGCGGTGTAGCCCAAAACGGTGACGGTGGCGATGACCGAGCCGTGGATCAGGGACGGCTTGGCCTCGGGCAGCAGCACGTGCCACACGATCTGCCAGTTGGTGCAGCCCATGGACTGGGCGGCCTCGATGACCCCGCTGGGGACCTCCTTCACAGAGGACTCCACCATCCGGGCGATGTAGGGGGCGGCGGCGATGATCAGAGTGACGATCACCGAGCCGTTGCCCAGGCTCTTGCCCAGGATCAGCCGGGCCACGGGCATCATGGCCACCATCAGGATGATGCAGGGGATGCTGCGGAAGAAGTTGACCACAAAGCCCAGCACGCAGTTGATGATGCGGCAGGCCGTCTGCTTCCCCTTCCCGACTTGGGGCAGGCCGTTTTTATCCGTCACCCACAGGATCACGCCCATGGGCAGACCGAAGAGATAGGCAAAGCCGGTGGACAGCAGGGTCATGTAGATGGTCTCCCACACGCCCATCTGGAGCAGGCCGTTGTCCCACAGTTTCACAAGCATTTCAGACATTACTTGCTCTCCTCCTTCCACTGGATGCCGCTGCTGCGCAGCCAGGAGCGGACCTTTTCCGCCTGGCCCTCGTCACAGGGCAGCTCCAGCAGCATCTGGCCATAGGCCTTGCCCTCCACCTCTTTCGTGTCGGCAAACAGGATATTCACCGGCACCTGGCACTCCAGGGTCAGCTGAGACAGCACGGGCTGCTTGGCGTTTTCGCCGCTGAAGATGATGCGCAGCTGAGCTCCGCCGCTGGTCTGGGCGGCGCTGATGTCCTGGGGCAGGATCAGCTCCCGGGCGATCTGAGACTGGGGGTTGGTGAACACGTCGCTCACCTTGCCCTCCTCGGCGATGGAGCTGTGGTCGATCACCGCCACCCGGTCGCAGATCTGGTCGATGACCTTCATCTCGTGGGTGATGATGATGATGGTCACGCCCAGGTCCCGGTTGATCTGCCGCAGCAGCTCCAGAATGGAGCGGGTGGTGTTTGGGTCCAGGGCGCTGGTGGCCTCGTCGCACAGCAGATATTTGGGACTGGTGGACAGAGCCCGGGCGATGGCCACCCGCTGCTTCTGGCCGCCGGACAGCTGGCTGGGATAGGACTTGGCCTTGTCCGACAGGCCCACCAGCCCCAGCAGCTCCGCCGCCCGGGCCTGGGCCTTGTCCTTCTTCTCCCCCGCCAGCATCAGGGGAAAGGCCACGTTGCTGAGCACCGTGCGCTGCTCCAGCAGGTTAAAGCCCTGAAAGATCATGCCGATGTTCCGCCGCATGGCCAGCAGCTGCTTTTGGGGCAGCCGGGTCAGCTCCTGGCCGTCGATCCACACCTCGCCCTGGGTGGGCCGCTCCAGCAGATTGATGCACCGCACCAACGTGCTCTTGCCCGCGCCGGACAGACCGATCACGCCGAAGATCTCCCCGTCCTGAATGGTCAGGTCGATATCCCGCAGGGCGGTGACGCTGCCGGAGGAGGTCTCATAGGTCTTGCCCAAATGCTTTAATTCGATCATGGGGACGCCCCTTTCCTTTATACACATATACACACTGATCAGCAGGGTCCAGACGCTCAGGTCCGATCCCGTGAAAAAAGACCTGAGAAACACGCTCGTTTCTCAGGTCTTGGTTGCTCTCATTGCCTATCAGCAGACGAAGCGGAGACCGAACGAGCCCGTGTTTTGAGCGCGGCGCATCATACGCATGGAAGCCATGCGCATCCCCTCCATCATCATGCAGCGGGCGCGGTGGACGCTCTCCATATGGGTCAGCCTCCTCTTTCCTGTCAGATACCTGTGTATCATAGCACCCAAATACCGCCTCTGTCAATACTTTTTCCCCCGTTTTCTCATGAAAAACGGGAAATTTCTCCCTGGATTTATGAAAGTCATTTGGTTCGCCCACTGCATTCCGTATTCCGGGAGCACCGGGATATATTCCCGTTTTTTCTTTCCAAATTTTTCGTATCTGCCCACCATTTGTTTGAGAAACCGCGTATTTTCTTAAGTTTCGCCCAAAACTCTTGACATTTTCGTCTCACTCTGGTTACACTAAGTCCAAACGCCGCCCGTCACCCGCTTTGCAGGACGCCCAAAATTTGTGGGCTTTATTTCAGTGCAGAAAGGACGCTGACACCTATGACGCCTATGCTGTCTGTCACGCAGGATCAAACCGCGCTCCGCCGTGTCTCCGCCCCCGGGCAGCTGGCCCGGCAAAAGCGCCAGACGGAGACTGCCATCCGCCGGGGTGAATTCCTCCCCTATCTGCAATGCATCGTGGACGCCCACAGCCAGCGCATCGTGGGGGCGGAGGTCCTCTCCCGCTGGCAGCACCCCCGCCGGGGTCTGCTGTCCCCCGGGGCATATATTCCCCTGCTCTATGCCGCCGGGACCATCCACCAGCTGGACTGCGCCATGTTCTGCCACGCCTGCCGTCTGCTCCAGCGCTGGCAGGGCACCGATCTGGCCGGGCTGCACCTGTCCTGCAACTTCAATCGGGCCCTCATCTCCCGCCCCGATTTCCCGGAGACCCTTCAGGCCCTGTCTGAGCAGTTCCGGTTTGACCACAGCAAGCTCACCCTGGAGATCACCGAGGACTGCGCCGCCTGGGACCAGGCCCGGGCCGTGGACAACATGGCCCGGTGCAAGCAGCTGGGCTTCTCCATCGCCCTGGACGACCTGGGCAACGGGCACGCCGCCCTGCCCAATCTGGTGGACTTCCCCGTGGACATCGTCAAGCTGGACAAGCATGTGCTGGACGACGCAGCCTGCCCCAAGGGCCGCACCCTGCTTTTGGGCGTCATCCAGCTAGCCCGGCAGCTGGGTCTGTCCGTCCTGTGCGAGGGAGTGGAGACCCGGCAGCAGCGGGAGCTGGTGACCGCCGGAGGCTGCGACTATATCCAGGGCTTCCTCTATGCCGCCCCCTTGCCCCTCGACCAGGCGGAAATTTATTTCAGAGCCTATTCCGCAGGGTTAGCATTCAGTTAGGAGTTAGGCGCTTTTCTCCACTCATCTCTCCTAACTCCTAACTCATCCCTAAAAGAAGTGCTTGCATTTTTCTCTGATGCCGCTTATAATGCTAGTGAACAACTGAATTCAATGTCTTCAGGGCGGGGCGCAATTCCCCACTGGCGGTATAGTCCGCGACCAGACCTGGCTTAGGTCTGCTGACCCGGTGAAACTCCGGGACCAACGGTATAGTCCGGATGGAAGAAGATGTGTGGAAACGATTTTCCCCGTTTCGCGGCTTGCCGCACCTCCTTTGATCGTTTTTGACACCTGGAAGGCATGGCTTTTCAGGCGTTCCGAACCGAATCGAAGGAGTTGTTTTTTATGTCCCGCACTACCAACATCCGCAAGCTGGCCGTGATGGCCCTTCTGGTGGCCGTCTCCGTGGTTTTGATCTACGCGGTCCACTTCCCCCTCATCCCCGCCGCCGCCTTTCTGGAGTATGACCCGGCGGACATCCCCATCCTCATCGGCGCTCTGGCCTATGGCCCCCTGGCGGGGGTGTGCCTCACCGTGGTGGCCAGCCTGATCCAGGGCGTCACCGTCAGCGCGGGCAGCGGCCTGTACGGCATCGTGATGCACATCATCGCCACCTCTACCCTGGTGTTGGTGGCCGGTTCCGTCTATCGCTTCCGCCGCACCCGTTCCGGCGGGATGCTGGGCCTGCTGCTGGGCACCCTGGCCATGGGCTTTATCATGATGCCCGCCAACCACATCATCACCCCCTATTTCACCGGCTGGCCCACCGAGGCGGTGGACGCTCTGCTGCTGCCCGGCATCCTCCCCTTCAACCTGCTGAAGGCCGGGCTGAACTCCGTGGTCACCTTCCTGCTCTATAAGACCGTGTCCCGCTACATCGTCCACGGCGAGGGCTGGAGCAAGCCCGCGCCCCAGAAGGCCTGACAAGGAAACCAGCATTACAAAAACCGCCGCCGGAGCGTTGCTCCAGCGGCGGTTTTTTCTCTCACTTACTTCTTCTGGGCCGCCACAAACAGATTAGGCGGCGCGGGGAACAGGTTCTCGCGCTCCAGCACGGTAAAGCCCGCGTCGGCAATGCGCCGCTCCAGCTCCTTCATCTTATAGAAAGCTACGTAGGGCATAGAGCCGGTGTGGCTTTTGAACCACTTCTTCACGCCCACTTTCGTCAGCTTCTCCCCCAGACAGTCGGTGGCGGACAAAAAGCGTCCGCCGGGCTTGAGCAGGCTTTTGATGCGGGCCAGCACGGCGTCGCTGTTCTCCACGTAGCACAGCACGTTAAAAGCAGTGACCACATCGAAGCTGTCCGGCTCCAGGCAGGGGTCAAACAGGTCGGTCTGGGTGACCTCTACGTTGGTCACGCCGTGGTCGATCATCTTCTGCTTGGCCTTGGCCGCCATCTCGTCTGAGATGTCAATGGCCCGGATATACTTCACGTGGGGGGCCTCCTCCAGGGTGACAATACCCGTGCCGCAGGCAAAGTCCAGCACCCGGTCCTCCGGCTTTAAATAGGCCAGCGTCCGCTCCGCCGTCAGCTGATAGGCCCGCTCATACTGGGGCCCGATCTGCTCGTCATAATTCTGCGAGCGGTGGTTCCAAAAATCTCTCTCCGTGATCATGGGACAATGCACTTCCTTTCTTCGCCCAGTATAGCATATCCGTTGAAATTTTGAAATAGTTTCCCGGTCATTTTTGTTTCTTTTGTTGATTTAGAACATCTGTTTGACTTTTCGGACAGGAACCGGTATAATGGCCTTACCAAACCGATGGGAAAGGGGCGCTGGGCTGTGGACCGGATCATTTTTCACTGCGATCTGAACTGTTTTTACGCCTCCGCCGAGCTGCTGGACCACCCGGAGCTGCGCCACCTGCCCGTGGCGGTGTGCGGCGACCCGGAGAGCCGCCACGGCATCATCCTGGCCAAAAACGAGCCCGCCAAGGGCTTTGGGGTGAAGACGGCGGAGACCATCTGGCAGGCCCGAAAAAAGTGCCCGGAGCTGGTCCTCCTCCCCGCCCACCACGACAAATATCGCCGCCTGTCCCGGCAGGTGGGGGAGATCTATCGGGAGTACACCGACCTGGTAGAGCCCTTCGGCATCGATGAGAGCTGGCTGGACCTGACCGGTTCCCTCCACCTGTTCGGCGGGGACGCCGTGGCCCTGGCCGACGGTCTGCGGGACCGGCTGCGCCGGGAACTGGGACTGACCATCTCTGTGGGGGTGTCCTTCAACAAGGTCTTCGCCAAGCTGGGCAGCGACTATAAAAAGCCGGACGCCACCACCGTCATCACCCGGAAGAACTTCCGCCAGATCATCTGGCCCCTGCCTGTGTCCGACCTGCTGTATGTGGGCCGGGCCGCAGCGGAGACCTTTCAGCGCTTCGGCGTGAAGACCATCGGGGACCTGGCCGCCTTTGACCGCCAGGCCCTGTTCACCCTGCTGGGCAAGCACGGCGTTCAGCTCCACGACTACGCCTGCGGCCTGGACCGCTCCCCTGTCTCCCCCGCCGCCCAGCAGGCCCCGCCCAAGTCGGTGGGCAACGGGTTCACCTTCCCCCGCAATCTCCAGGGCCGGGAGGACATCCGGGGCGGCGTCACCCAGCTCTCCGACCACGTAGCCGCCCGTCTTCGCCTGTGCGGCATGAAATGTCAAGGCGTTTCCCTTGCCATCCGCGACCCGGATTTTCACGACATCAGCCGCCAGATGCGGCTGGACACCCCCACCTGTCTGGGCCAGGAGCTGGCCCAGGCGGCCATGGCCCTGGCTGACCAGTGCTGGTCCAT
>ERZ856578.3332-NODE-3332-length-24361-cov-65.862131_pt1 | contig 24361 bp, 21 predicted proteins | sample MGYA00514384_ERZ856578 | MGnify/ENA primary metagenome ERZ856578 (study PRJEB29103, sample SAMN06111958) | human gut metagenome | biome: human gut; feature: ankylosing spondylitis patient; material: healthy_person | host: Homo sapiens | place: China:Hangzhou... | reverse complement strand
TGTATGATTGGGAAGAGGGAATTTCCTTCTTCCCTTTTTAATTACTTATTTTTGCCAATGAAAATTATACACTAACATAAATTCTTTTATTCCTTGTTACTACATATCTTATTTTCAAAACCATACTGTTTTTTATTCAAATGCCAAACTATACTGTTACTATTGACATTATTCATTGTAATACACCAGACAAAGTTGATAAATTGATTTTTGTAGATTAAAAAAAGAAATCTTTTCGTGAAAATTTCTATACGTCCGATGAGATAAAAAATTGCTGGAACCAGTTATAGAAACTGCAATAATGCACACACACAACGCTAATCTTATTTCCAAGCCAAAAGCGTTGCATTCCTTCTTATCCTTTCTCGCCGAAATGCAACGTTAAAGCCCTAGCATACCGAAAAGAGTTGTTTAGACACATTGATTTGCCAAAAAAAAGCTGTAAAACAAGCTAAAATTGCAACCTCTTTTAGACAATTTGGTAAAAAACGTTGTTTTGCAAAAATCCCATCCCCTTACGTCAACAACGAAACAAAAAACCAGTTATCAAAAATCTGCCACATCAAAAAGGACATCATTAATATTAATCCACCAAAGAACAACCAATTACTGCCTTTTTCAATTCCTTTGCAAAACAAAATTAGTCCAACAAGTACAAACAATAATTTCATATCCTATTTCCCCTCATTTTTCAAAGGTCATTATAACATATATTGGTAATCTATGAAAGAAAAAGCCCCCACTGCATTTTTTTAGTATACGCCCCCTCTAGTATACGCCCCCTCGTCAAAATTGCTTTCCGTTTTTTTATCTCAGCCAAAACTCCTCCCCTAATACATTACTCTTTACCGATTTCATATTTACGTTATTTAATTACGTTATTTTACACTGCTTTATTTTGCAATACCAAGTATAATATTATTTATGAATTTACCTAAGAAAGGGGTTTGACAATGAATGTATTAGACCGTATCGTGGAATTACGGCTGGAGCGTGGCTGGACCGAGTATCAACTATCCCAGCAGTCCGGCATCACCCAATCAACGATTTCAGCCTGGTATCGAAAAAACACATTGCCGTCCATTCCCTCTTTGCAAAAAATATGTAACGCATTTAATATTTCGATGTCTGAATTTTTTATGGAGGAAGACACCACTTCTGTTCATTTGAATGAAACGAGGTTTCGCTTACTCCGCTATGCAGAGCGCTTAAATGGTACACAGTTAAGTTCTATGCTTAAATTTCTGGAATCCCTTTGACTTATATCATAAAAAAGAAAGAGAGGTACTTTTATGCCATTTATTGATTCAAAAATTACCGTATCGCTCACCCCGGAAAAAGAGGAAGCTATCAAAACAAAACTTGGTGAGGCTATCCAAATTTTAAACAAATCGGAAACGTATCTGATGGTTGGATTTGAAGATAATTACGATTTGTACATGGGCGGTTCGAAATTGGACAAGGGAGCATATGTTTCTGTCAGTCTGTTTGGTCAGGCATCTCCGTCTGCCTATTCAGAAATGACAAAAGTTATTTGCGACATTTTAAGTGAAGAGCTTTCCATCCCGGGAAATCAGGTTTATGTCACTTACCACGGTGTGAACGACTGGGGCTGGAATGGCAGCAATTTTTAAATGTAACACCAAGGGAAAAGCAGAGAATTCCATTTTGCGAACTCTCTGTTTTTTTCTTTTAACCGTATTTGTTGGCAAGTAATTTGATGTACTTTTTCTTTCTCGTACGAGGAATTTTTATTTTCGCCGCCGGATAAATTCCAATAAACGCCTTTTTTCCAATAACTTTCAGTTTTTTTGTTTTTATGTCTATGTACCTCAGCTGCCTTGTACCGTAGAACGCCATTTTCCCGATTGACTGTATGTTCGTGCCAATTAGAGCACGGCGAATTTTTCTGTTTTTATAAAAAGCACGGTCAGCAATTGCTACGACATCAAAACGGATTCCTTTGGTCTCGCGGCATTTGTAAAATAATTTTTCGTACTGCCGCCCCCATTCAAGTCACAACCGGTATCCTGCCATCCCTTTTCCTCATAACATTCTTTTGGATAATATACTTTTACGTCGGAACAATTATAATCTGTGGTTGGAAAACATCCAAACAGTATTCCTCCCTAATTTGTCCCGTCCAATTTGCAAGTGGTATATGAAGCATCTCTCCAACTATTAACATACTGTGTTTTACCAATTAAACCTCCAACTGTATCACCACCAGAAACCTTGCACTGTGATTCTGTTTTTTCCGTAATCTGACCACCCCCACTTTTTTCACTTTTCAAAAATTCTCAGCGCAATACGCCACGCTTTACCAACAAGTCGTTTTGCGCCTCTCTTTTTTACGTTTTTTCGCCCTTTATGCTGTTTTTAACTTCCTTTCAAGCGGGCGCAAGTCGCTTTACGATTGTAATAAAATATATTGACTTTTTCTTCATTACATGCTAGTATATTTACAAACAAGGGTGGGAACAAAACCGTTCTCCTTGTTATTTCTATTTGATAAAAGGAGGCATGCTATTGGGAAGTAAAGATTTAGCTGAAAAGAACTTATTACAATACAAAGATGTTTTTTCTGACATCGTTAATGTAAATTTATTCGGAGGCAGACATTATATATCTGCGAACGAATTATCACGAGAACCCGGTGAACTGATTACCAAGTCCTCTTCTGACAACAAACTAAAACAACTGCAGATGGATGTACCGATGAAGTGTAACAAAAAATATAACACCCGCTTCTTTGTCTGTCTGGAAAACCAGAGCGATATCAATAACATTATGCCCATCCGCGACATGGGATATCAACATGCAAAATATATGGAACAGGTTCGGACAATCAAAGAAACAAATCGACAGCAGCAGGCTTATCCGTCCCCCATTACCAAGGGGATCCATGATACTCAAAAGCTGGATCCGGTTATTACGCTTGTTTTGAATTACAGTCAGAAAGAGTGGAAAAAGCCTAAGCAGTTACAGGATGTGCTTAACATCCCCGACGATATGCGTGAGGAATTTGAGCAGTGGATTTCACCCCATTCAATTGGCATTATCAACTTAGCCAATCAATCCGAGTCCACGATGCAGATGTATCACTCCGACTTTAAATACATCGTCCGGTATCTGTCATGCAAAAATGACAAAGAAAAATTAGAATCTTTTTTCCGCACAACGGATTTTAAACTTGACCATCCAGAAGCCTTTTTAGACTGGCTGGCCGCTGTCGCAAATGACGACCGTTACATAAAGGCAAAACAGTTAATCGATAAACAAAACGAAAAAGGAGGACATATCAATATGTGTGTACTTTTAGATATGTATGAAGAACGTGGCGAAGCTCGCGGAATTGCTATTGGTGAGGAACGCGGCATTGCCATTGGTGAAAAACGCGGTATTACCATCGGCGAAGAACGTGGCGAGTCCCACGTGAACACCCTAAATCTCCATTTACTAGAGGACAATCGCTTGGAAGACATGCAGCGTGCCATGGTAGATACTGACTATCAAAAAGAACTTATGAAAGAATATGGCATTGGCATATAGTAAAGGAGGCATGCTATTGGGAAGTAAAGATTTAGCAGAAAAGAATTTATTACAATACAAAGATGTTTTTTCCGACATCGTTAATGTAAACTTATTCGGCGGCAGACATTATATATCTGCAAACGAATTATCACGAGAACCCGGTGAACTGATTACCAAGTCCTCTTCTGACAACAAACTGAAACAACTGCAGATGGATGTACCGATGAAGTGTGACAAAAAATATAACACCCGCTTCTTTGTCTGTCTGGAAAATCAGAGTGATATCAATAACATTATGCCCGTCCGCGACATGGGATATCAACATGCAAAATATATGGAACAGGTTAGGACAATCAAAGAGACAAATCGACAGCAACAGATGTATCCGTCCCCCATTACCAAGGGGATCCATGATACTCAAAAGCTGGATCCGGTTATTACGCTTGTTTTGAATTACAGTCAGAAAGAGTGGAAAAAGCCTAAGCAGTTACAGGATGTGCTTAACATCCCCGACGATATGCGTGAGGAATTTGAGCAGTGGATTTCACCCCATTCAATTGGCATTATCAACTTAGCCAATCAATCCGAGTCCACGATGCAGATGTATCACTCCGACTTTAAATACATCGTCCGGTATCTGTCATGCAAAAATGACAAAGAAAAATTAGAATCTTTTTTCCGCACAACGGATTTTAAACTTGACCATCCAGAAGCCTTTTTAGACTGGCTGGCCGCTGTCGCAAATGACGACCGTTACATAAAGGCAAAACAGTTAATCGATAAACAAAACGAAAAAGGAGGACATATCAATATGTGTGTACTTTTAGATATGTATGAAGAACGTGGCGAAGCTCGCGGTATCCATGAAATTAACACCTTAAATCTCCGTTTACTAGACGACAACCGTTTGGAAGACATGCAGCGTGCCATGGTAGATACTGACTATCAAAAAGAACTTATGAAAGAATATGGCATTGGAAAATAAGCAATAAAATAGGATGCCCGAGCAAAAAGCTTGCCCCTGACATCCTTATATAACACAAGATATTTCATTTATGTATCTTACTTTCCAAGCAGTTCTTCGACAAACTGGTTGTAATCCTGCATCGTGGTACAGTTTGGCGCATAATCGCTGAGCAGTCGTTTTTTCAACTGTGCTTCTTTTGTTTTGACGCACTCGCGAATTGCCGTTGGGAACAATTTAGTGCCAAGCTGTGTGGCAACTTCCTCGATTTCCTGACGCACATCTTTTTCCAAATTGGAGCGGCCGGCGTACTTCACAAGTAAAAGACCGGCGATCTGCAAATTGCGGTTTTGGCGCTTTTGAACAGCATGAATTGTATCGCTGAGTTTTGTTAGTCCCTGCAGTGCAAAGGCATCCGCCGTGACCGGGATAATTACTTCGTCCGCAGCAATCAGACAGTTATACAATACAATATCAAGAGATGGTGCTGTGTCAATTACGATGTAATCATAGCCGTCTAACATTTCAAGCGCATCCTGCAAACGGTACATTCCTTCCACATTTCCATCTAAAAGTTTTCCCGCCTTGGCAAGCAATGGGTCCGAAGCTACAATATCTCCGTTCTCCATGTGTTGCACAGCCTCATCAAGCGGCACCGGGTCCTCATCAACCATGACATCATAAAGAGTTGCCGTATCCTCAATTGCTGCCTGATAGGTACTTGTGCTATTTCCCTGCGGGTCCGCATCAATTAATAAAGTTTTTCCTTTTTGATTCAAAATCCCTGCTAATGTTGTAGCGGTTGTCGTCTTACCAATACCGCCCTTTTGGTTTGCAATTACATAAACCGTTGCCATAATTTTCTTCCTTTCCGACATTCTTGTCCCACATCCTTTTAGAATGCAATCTGGCCTTCAATTTTCTGATTCACCACATAATAAACAGCTTGTTCTTCCGGTTTCACGTAAATATCAAGCTGTTCAATTTCCTCTTCTGCAACTCCTTTTGTTAAAACGTCATCGTGAATCAATTCCAACAAATGCTTTGTCGAACGTTCACGTCCTTCGTACTGAATCACCATATTTTTCTTTGCACTGGCGAAACCCCCAATTTGTTTATTTGCTCTTTCCACACTGCATCTTCGAGCCATACAATCACCTCCGTATTTTACTGTTCTTCCTCTTTCGCTTTACTGCGTTTTATCATATGATTTACGGCAAACCCAAGTCCCATAAGGATCCAGAACAAAGGTGCCACACATACACTTGAATCATTTGCAAGACCAACTACCATGTAACCACTGGCACCACAAAAAATTGCCATTGCTGTTTTGTGAAGCCATGTCTTTTTCTCTGCATTCATGCAATTCTTCCATGTTGCAATAACAAGCATCACGTACAAAGCAATCAATGCCAGACAGGCAAGCATACCGTCCTGCGTCCAAATCTGAAGATACATATTATGCGGTTTCGTAATAAGCTGCGCATTAAACTCAGAATTCACTTTTCCCACATAATCATTATTCGGAAATTCATATACAAAATTATCCGCACCAACACCAATCAAGGCCGTTGATTTAAGCATTGGAAATGTACGTGACCAAATATAACCACGGCGGGTCGCAAAATCGTAATTATTTTCAAAACCAATCGAATCCACTTTTCTTAGTTTGTCCAATCGTCCCTGCGGATTATAATACAAAAGTTTATTATCTTTTTTCACCAAATCCCACGTTTTTCCATCTGCACCAATTTCAAGACACGGAATCGTTGTTTTATCGACCTCAACAGCAGATGCCGAGAATTTAATCTTTTCATATCCTTTTTCTGCAATCGTCACAACATTATTATTTGTCGCAGTCTCCAGTGTTTTTCCCTTTTTATCCTTCAAAGAAAAGGAACCGATACTGTCAGTCGAAGTAAACTCTCCTACAACCGTCTTTCCGCTGCCGGTCACAATTTCAAACGAATTTTTCTTTGTCTGAATGGACGAAATAGTATTCGTCGTTTTTTCTCCCTCGCTGCCCGTAAACCGGTTTAAAATGCCGGGTTTTGCAACGAGCACGCAGACCACCGCAGCAATACACACAACAACCGCCCCAACCGAAACAAGTAAATGCTTTTTCACATAAGGAAGCAGAAAAATGAGTGCTGCAACAACAGCTCCGGCAACACCAATCAGTCCGGTCAATGACTGTGAGCCATACAGCATAATCAACTGGCAAGCAGTAGATATCAGAGCCAGTACACGAAATGTCATTTTCTTTGCCGTAAAAAGCAAAAGAATCGTAATCGGTAAAACAACCGCCACATAAGAACCAACATAGTTCGGATTGTGAAGTGTAGAATATGCCATACCCTTACCAAATGTCAATTTTATATTAAAACCACTTCTGCCAGCCAGTTCAGTCGTAACCAAAGGCCTTGCCCAGGCACTCTGAATCCAATCCAGACCAAACGTTTGGAATGCACCGAGAATACCAACAACACAAGAGCCGGCAGTCAGTCCGTTAAGAAGCCACTCCACTACCTCTTCTTTCTTCACGTAACCATACACAAACAAAAAACAGATTACATAAATAAGAAGGACAAATACGCCCTCAAACTGCTCATAACCGCCTAAGAACGCATCCTCTGCATGCTCCGCTCCCATCGCCGAAAACAGCGAAAATAAGGCAAACACCGATGCCGGAATCAACGGAATCCACACATTTTTATCAAACAATCTGCCATTTTCACCAGTACAAAGCCAATATGCCAAAATAACCGTAACAATGGCACCCAGTATCATCAAAAAATGCGATTTATAATACAAAAAGAAATCTGTCACCTGACCATTTGCCGATGACCATAATTGTTTACTCAATCCATTATCATAAATATGTGCATTGGTAATCAATGGAAGCACTGCCAGTATAAGCAAAATTGGCACAAAAAACTTTTTCCCATATTCTTTTTGCTGCTTTTGTTGTTTCATTTGCAATCTCCTTTATTCCTCAATAAACCTCTTGATTTTTTTCATCTTTTCTTTTGTCATGCGGTAACCATGCCAATAAGCCATTTCCAGTTTCCGCACATCACTTTCAAAGCTGTTCAGCAAATGGTTCGGCCGTAGAATCATCACTTTTCCTTCCTTCGCTAACGCCTCACACTCTTTCACTACAGCATTGTAGCGGTCCGGTCTCTCCATAATCACTCGTTTAATCTCCGGATATTTATGTCCTAGCATTCTGGCACCCATTTTATCATATTTGCCATAACGTTTCACAAACCCGCGTGGCTGCGTAAGCACAACAATTAATTTGTCACAACCGTCATCTAACGCTTTTTTAAACGGAATCGGGTCAACCAGCCCGCCATCGTAATACTTCTGTCCGTCCAAATCAATCGCTGGGAAAAACATTGGCAATGCACAGGTTGCACGAAGCATTGTAAATTTCTCATCCATATCCATTGCGTTTTTATACTCAATCTGTCCGGTTTTTGCATTTGTCACACCAACCAGACAAGTTCCCTCATATGAACGAAAGGTGTCCCAATCAAATGGAATTAAGTGGTCCGGAATTTCTCCAAAAACAAAATCCAGTCCGAAAATACTTTTATTTTTTTTCCAGTTGCTCCGGCTCATATATCGCTTATCATTACGGTATTTCTGCATAATTTCCAAATTTCTCTGTGGTTGTTTAGAAATATACGAGACGCCATCCGCAATTCCAGCGGAAACACCAATACAGTAAGGCAGTAATATATTCTCCGACAACAGTGCATCCATCACACCGCAGCTAAAAATCGGTCGAAATGTCCCACCTTCAAAAACAATCCCTGTCATATGCATGCTCCTTTCACGCCATTTACTCTATTTTATCACAGATAAAGAGACGCCGCAACCAAAGAGCGGCATGTCTGCGTATAAAATAAAAATAGCAAAAGAAGTTCCATTCGTTTATATCGAACAAACTTCTTTTGCCATCTTTAGCTATTTTATTGTAACAGCCCTGCTTTTCAACAATCCATTTTCAAATCTTACTCAGCGTTATTGTATTTCACACCTGTCATAAGCTTTTTGCCTTTAATAGCAAACAATTCAGATACACTAACAACCTGATATCCTTTGTCTTTGCACTGCTCCAAAATTTCCGGAACTGCCTCTGCTGTCTTATCATGAACGGAATGCATGTTAATGATACCGCCATCTTTTAAGTTATTGATTACATTGTTTACCAAATCATCTTTCGTTGTTTTATCCTGATAATCCTGACTCCAAATCGATACATCGATAAACGGTTTCTCGATTACTGCATACATCGCCTGACTATAAGCAACGTTTGGCGCACGGAACAAGAAGTGTTTGTATCCGGTGATTTCAGAAAGAAGTGCATCTGTCTTAGCAATCTTCTCTTTGATTACCTTTGGTCCTACACTATTCAACCCATTGGAATCATACGAATGATTTGCCACCTCAAATCCAGCCTCTTTCGCTGCAAGAACTTCATTTCTGGAATCCTCATCATGCTCAATATGAGCACCGATGTAGAAGAATGTTGCATGAGCGCCTGCTGCAGTTAAAGCTTTCTGAATCTTCATACCATTATCAACAAATCCTGTATAACCTCCCGGGCCATCATCAAATGACAAAGCAACAACCGGTTTTTCAGGGTCAATGTTTTTGTCAATCCAATTCTGATCAAGACCATCGTATTTGAACTCAGAAGATTCAAATTCCGGTGCTACTGTTGGTTTTGGTGTTGGTTTGCTTGCTCCTGCTGCCGGATAAGTAGCTCCTGCTCTGGCAACAAATACAATGCTTGTAATCTTAACGGATTTCAACGTTTCCGGCCAACCATAACTAGCAGCCGCATCCATCGGCTGGATGTTCAATCCAACGGCAGGACCTGTTACTTTCTCATCAAATGCTACCGATACGGATGTAGCACCCGCTGCCATGTTATAATTAAATGCTACACCATCATCAAAACCTGTCAACTGCTCTGTTGTACCTGCTACAGCAATTTTACCAGCTGTTAATTTGGAAGTGTCTTCACCTTCAAAAGTAAGTTCATAGCCAATTTTTACTTCCTTAAAATAAGCCAAATCAAAGCGTGCATCCAACTGGCTGCTAAAATTAATCGTTGCCGGTGAAGAACTGAATTCGGTATCGCCAACTTTTGTCATATCAATTGTAATGTCTTTTACTGCCTCGCCCTGTTCCGGAGTAGCGGTTGGTGTCGGTACTACAGCTGTTGGTGTTGCTGTCGGTGCCGTACTTGGTTTATTCGTGTTTGGTGCAGTGGTAACTGCCGGTGCTTTTGTAACTGCCGGCTTCTTTGCCTTAACAGTAACTTTGCAGGTCAGTTTTTTCTTTCCGACCTTTGCTAATACAACTGCCTTTCCGGCTTTCTTTCCTTTTACTACGACACTTGTTTTCTTTTTCTTTGAAAGACTAACAACCTTTTTACCTGACTTAATGGACCAAACTGCTTTCTTTCCATTCTTCAGCTTAATCGTCTTTTTCTGTCCTACCGAAATGCTTACTTTCTTTGTGCTAAGTTTCGGTGCCTTTTTCTTTGCTGCTGCCGGTGAAGATGGCATTGACACGCCAAGAAGCAATGCTGCCGTCATCACATAACTCATTGTTTTACAAAACTGTTTTTTCAACCTTGTGTCCTCCAATCATTTTTTGTTTTTGAAACCGCCCCGTAAACAAACCCTGTTTCGTATACGATCCCTCTCTTTGAGATTATTGTAACACCAAGGTATAACTTTGTAAATATATTCCATACGATATTATAATATTTTACTTATAGCAATTTTTAATAAAAGTATAAGGTTACGCTTATACTTTTATTCATCTTCATACATTCGGAATAATGTTTTTAAGATATTCTGGTACTCTTTCTGCTTTTCTTCGTCCTCCAACTGCTTTAATTCCTGAATCGGCTCACGAATCAAGCGCTGCAAAGAAGCATGAAGCACCTTTTTCAATAATTTCTGCTCTCTGTGATTCAGAGAAATTTTTCGATTTAAATATTCATAACTGTCCGTCTCAATCTGTAAACACCGTTTCTGCAATGTCTCAATCGTACCATCCACACGACTCAATAAAAGCCATTCCATCGTCTCCTGCACCTTTTCTTCAATAACCTGTTCACAGTCTGCCGCCAGTTTTTCCCGCTCATTCTGATTTTTTTCGGTGATTTTCTGCAGCGTATCCATATCAATCAACTGCACCCCCGGAACTTCTTGTAACCGGCTGTCAATATCCCTCGGTGATGCCAAATCCAAAAACTGCATTTGTCTGACACCCGTCTCTTTCCATTTATCGTACAAAACAACCAGATGCGGCGATGACGTTGCTGATACAACCGTTTCACACCGTTTCATCGCATCATAACGCTCATGATAATCCACCACCGTCAAATTTTCATGTACCGCTAACAATTCTTTTGCGTGCGCAAGCGTCCGGCTGCACAGATAAATCTTTTTTGCTCCGTATTCAAACAAATATGTCAAAGCAAGTGCCGCCGTTTTTCCGCTTCCAATCACAAGAATATTTTTCCCACTAACGCCACCGGCACGGTGCAGCTCTTTCACGCCAATATAACTGACTGACAGTGGCTTTTCACTGATGCGGTAATTCGTCTTAATCCACTTGGCACACGTCACTGCATCCCTTACAATGCGCTCCAATTCTTTGCCGCTGTGCCCCATGGTCCTGGCAAAATCCATCGCCTCAACAACCTGCCCTAAAATCTGGTCTTCACCTACGACTAACGATTCCAAGCCTGCCGCCACGCGGAACAAATAAGAAACCGCCTCACTGCCCTCTTTTTTCTTACAGCAATCCCCAAACGAAACATTCGGGAAAATGTCCTGGTAGCAGGACTGCACCTGCTCCCCCGTCACCTCATCCGAATGAGAAAAATAGAAAATCTCGCTGCGGTTGCAAGTCGAGACAATCACACACTGTTTTAAGCCAATGACAGAAAGCCGCTCCCATAATTCAATTTTTTTTGAGTCGGGTAACGCCACCTGCCCGCGCAGGGCAAGTGGTGCTTCTTTATAGCAAATTCCAACATAGCCAAAAATCATGGTTACTGCTCCTTTTGTTCTTCCTTAAGCCACCGAGCTACATCAAGCGCATGATAAGTAATAATCATTTTTGCACCGGCACGCTTAAATCCAATCATGTGCTCCATCACAATTCGTTTTTCATCAATCCAGCCTTTTTGCGCAGCTGCCTTCACCATCGCATATTCTCCGCTGACATTATACGCCACAATCGGAATATTATAATGAATGGAAATATCTTTTAGCACATCCAGATATGCCATCGCCGGTTTTGCAATAATTAAATCAGCACCTTCTTTGATGTCCTGCTCCACTTCCCGCAGAGCTTCTTCTCCATTTGCCGGGTCCATCTGATAACTTTTGCGGTCACCAAATCCAGGTGCCGAATGTGCAGCATCACGGAATGGACCATAATAAGCAGACGCAAATTTTGCACTGTAGGACATAATCGGCGTATTATATAGGCCTTCTTCATCAAGAGCCTTGCGGATTGCCTCAACACGTTTATCCATCATATCACTCGGTGCAATGATATCTGCTCCTGCCTTTGCATACACAACAGATGCCTTTGACAAAAACGGAAGCGTCTCATCATTTAAAACTTCCCCATCGCAAATCAGACCGCAGTGTCCATGTGATGTGTATTCACACAGGCAGACATCCGCAACAACAACAAGTTCTTTGTAATTTTTCTTAATATAGCGAATCGCCTGTGGCACGATTCCATCTTCGGCATACGCACCACTTCCCTGCTCATCTTTGTGTGCCGGAATACCAAACAATAAAACTGCCGGAATCCCTGCCTCACGCACTCGGTCAAGTTCTTCATGAAGTCTGTCAATCGAATACTGGCAGATGCCCGGCATCGACTCTACCGGTTCACAAATATTTTCTCCTTCTATTACAAAAATCGGATAAATCAATTCGTCCACCCGGACATGATTTTCCCGCACCATATCTCTCACTCGTTCGTTCATCCGCAGTCTTCTCGTTCGTTCCATTTTAATGCACCTTCCTTTTCGTATCCAATTACCTGTTTAATAAGATAGCATAAACCAGCGAAACATCTTTTTGTTTCGTTTATAAATCTTTTTATACTGAGAGTGCGGCAAAGGGCATGGCACTGTCCCTGTTTCTACCGTAACACTCACAATTTTCTTCTCGTACACAAGCCAGTCCGCAAAGCCTCCGTGTTCTTCTGTACTCGAACTCTTTGGCATCATTCGGTAATGATTTCTCTTTTTTATTTCACTTGCTAACCTGTACTGCTTTTCATGCAGTGGCGACGATACATCAAAATCCCAGTATAAAATACTGCCGGTCGAATGGAGATTCAACACTGTCTTTGGCGATATCCGCTTAACAAAAGAAATTAATGCCTTCGTTTCCTTTTCGCTCGCTGCCTTCTTTCCTCTATATGTTGTGGCATCCGGTTTTCTTTTCTTCCCCTTCTTTTTATCCTTTTTCTTATCTGCTGAAAAACCGGCAGGGAAATTATTGTTAATATTAACCCCTCTGGCATTATTTTTCCACGTATTGAAATGCCCTATCTTCTGTATTTTCTTGCGAAGTTTTGCATTGCGGATTCCACTTGCCCCATACTGCGAAATTGTCACACCGTCTGGGTTATCCATCGGCAGAATATAAAGGCAGGTCGAACGGAATCTTGCGCGGTGCTCACCATATTCCCGAAGAATTTCCTCGGTCTGTCGCATAATGACCTGTGTATTTTTCCACTCTCTGGCATGAATTGCCGCATCAATCACAAGTTTCTTTGCCGCAGAAGGATTTCCCACACGCAGGCACCAGATTTCCCTGTTGTCATATGTCCTGCCAAGGCTCGACAGCCCTGTTTTTCCGGGGTATTTGTGAGCAATCTTACGCAAATCTCCTGTCATCTCTGCATAGTCGTATTTCTTATCCTTTTCACTGACAATCCACGGCTCTTCTTTTACAACAATTTTAATCCTGCACTGGTTTTTATCCGAATCTTTCACCTTTACGAAAAGGTAAGTCGTACCCTTCTTTTTCGCCGTAATACGTCCGTTTTTATTGACACTTGCAATCTTTTTATTCTTTATTTCAAAAAACAATTTCTTTTTGGCATAGTTAAAAGAAACTGTCGCTTTTTTCTTTTCCCAAAACTTTATTTTGCTGCCGCTTTTGCTTTCAATTTTTTCATTAAAATAAATGTAAATATAGCAGCTTTCGCCTGTCACTTTGGACGTCGCTTTTAAGAGCGTGTAATTTTTTTTGTTTTTTGTCTTACATTTTACCACACCGGAGGAAGAAACGGTAACTAACTTCTTTTTTACTTCTTTTTTCGAAGCACCTCCGTAAACCTCAAAAGTAGATGCCTGTGACATAACAAGTTTTACCGAATCGGTCGTATACGAGTAAAGGTGATATACCTTTTCCCCCTTCACTTTCCGATAATGAATCCCCTTCATGCCGCCTTTATAATACTTAGCGTGGGGCGATACCAGTTCATATTTTTTCACCGGCTTTGGAGTTTCATTTGGCTGTGGCGCAACTGTTGGCTCCGGCTCCTCTGTGGGCTCCGCGGTCGGTTCTTCTGTCGGTTCAGGCGTTGGCTCTTCACTCCACTCCGTCTGATTGTTCTTCTGTCTTGCCTGCAAATGGGCAGGACTCCCGCTTATGAGGTCACATAAAATTAAGGTTGTGGCAAGCAATGCCGCTATTTTTTGCTTATGCGTCTGACTCATTTCCCTCATTTCCTTTCCATTAATCGTGATATTTCACTTTTACTGCAAGATAAAAGGTACCTCACAACGAGATACCTTTTTGTACTTGTTTGTTATAACAGATAAAACTTAAGCTAATTTGCTTTTTGCTACTTCTACCAAAGAAGCAAAACCTTCCGGATCACTGATTGCCATCTCAGAAAGCATTTTACGGTTTACATTTACCTCAGCAAGTTTCAAACCATACATGAATTTGCTGTAGGAAAGACCATTCATTCTAGCTGCTGCGTTAATACGAGCAATCCAAAGCTGTCTGAACTGTCTCTTTTTCTGTTTTCTACCTGTATAGGACTCTTCCAACGCACGCATAACAGACTGTTTTGCAACACGATACTGTTTACTTCTTGCGCCTCTGTAACCCTTTGCCAGTTTCAATACTCTTTTATGTTTTTTCTTTGCGTTCATTCCGCCTTTAATTCTAGCCATTTGTCAGTTCCCTCCTTCGCCATTAGCTGTATGGCATAATCTTTTTCATTGTTTTTACATTAGTTTCATCTACAAGAGCAGACTTTCTGAGATTTCTTTTTCTCTTTGTTGTCTTCTTAGTCAAAATATGACTCTTGTATGCTTTGTTTCTTTTCAATTTACCGGTACCGGTAACTTTAAAGCGCTTTGCAGCAGCTCTTTTTGTTTTCATTTTCTGATTTGCCATGATATTATTCCTCCGTTATTATTTTGTGGCTGATAAAAACATTACCATACTTCTTCCTTCCATCTTCGCAGGTTTGTCGACGGAAGCAACGTCCTTTAATTCTTCAAAAAACGCATTCAGGATTTCCCTTCCTACATCTTTATGAGCCATTTCTCTACCACGGAATCGGAGTGAGACTTTTACTTTAGCTCCCTTTTGCAGGAATTTCTTTGCCTGATTTACTTTCGTGTTCAAATCATTGGTATCAATGTTTGGCGAAAGTCTGATTTCTTTTGTCTCGATGGTTTTCTGTTTCTTCTTTGCTTCTTTTGCTTTACGAGCCTGCTCATAGCGGTACTTGCCGTAGTCAATAATTTTGCATACCGGCGGTTTTGCAGTCGGTGCAATCTTTACCAAATCAAGTCCTGCATCTTTTGCTTTGAAATATGCTTCTTTTGCCGACATAATGCCAAGCTGTTCTCCGTTTGGTCCAATTACACGAACTTCTCTGTCGCGAATCTGCTCGTTAATCATTAAATCGCTTATTGTTCTTACCTCCTAAATGAAAAAAAGATAGCTGTTTCTAAAAGCCAGCTATCCACGTAAAACATTTCCTATCATTATAATAGATGTGAACCAATACCGTGTGATAACAAATGTTATACGGCAAGGTGAGAGTGGATAACTCTGCTTTTTACACCTTTGGTAGTGTACCATAGAAAGGTGGTGTGTGTCAAGTGATTGCTGTTAACTTTTTTTCAGTTTCCGTAAATGACCTTAATTCAATTTATTGGATTCCTGAAAAATCAGCAGCAATCACTTGACCACACACGCTTACATACAAAGTATCAGCCATGGTATTAAGGCAGGACAACAAATGATTGGGGGGATGTCATTTATTGAATTCCAGTAATTAGGCAGAAAAACTTTGAAACTCGTGGGTTTTGAGTACGTCGGTATGTAGCGCTGGTAGTTTCAGCGCCCATACCGCTACGTACTCAACGAGCGAAAGCGGCGCAAGAGGTTCGGGGAACCTCTGTTCTGCGCGGACCGAAGTGGAACGTAGACCCACGAGATACAAAGCTTTTCTGCCTAATTACGGAAACAATAACACGCCCCCCACTTAATTTACCATCCCCGATATATCAACCTTAATAAACTGCTGAAGCCATTCGATGATGTCTTTTTCGTTTGCAGGATTTAAGTTCTGAATTGAGGATAGATTTTCAATTGTCATGTGGTCCCAGCGAATCATCCAGATTCCGTATGCCAAAATCACGGCATTTAAAACCAGACCGATGGCACTCAAAATCAATCCGATGATTCCTAATTTTTTCGCATTTTTACCGCCTTTTGCCACTGCAATAATGCTAAAGACAAGGGCGATTGCGGCAGGGATTACGCCGATACCTGTTCCAAAACAGCAAAAACAGGAAATTCCACCTAATATAAGAGAGGCAATTGCAAGCCCTCTGTGTCGATTTATATCTGTCATAGATACCTCCATTTCTATATCCTGCCGTATGGGGCGAAAAAGGATGCTGTCTGTTCCAGATGCTGCATCGACGAATTATTCGTAATTTTAATTAACAGCACCGCTACGACAATGGCAAGGATGACCCCTGCCACTCCCACAACGATACCGGCAATTGCTGCATCTTCCTGATTCGGATTGTCATCCCGAAGTCCCAAAATTCCAAATACGATGCCAAGCACTGCCATTACCAAAGAAATGGACCATTGCATACAACAAACCATCGAAGCACATGAAAGCACTAACGACGCAATCGCTTTTGCATTTGTCTGTCTATTCTGCTGCATACAAACCTCCTGCTTATTTACTCTCCGGTGTCACTTCTACCTTACGAATTTCTTTCGTACGGATTTCCTTGCAAATGTCATCAATGAACGTATCTAAAGACTGCGCACCCTCGTCTCCTTTGAAACGGCTGCGAACGGATACAACGCCTTCTTCCTCTTCTTTCTGCCCAACGACGAGCATATACGGTGTTTTCTGAAGTCTTGCCTCGCGAATCTTGTAACCGATTTTTTCGGAACGGCTGTCCACGCTGCAACGGATGCCATTCGCCTTTAATTTCTCTTCCACACTGTTTGCGTAATCGAGATATTTCTCGGAAATCGGCAGAACACGTACCTGCTCCGGTGAAAGCCATGTCGGGAATGCACCGGCATATTTCTCAATCAGCCATGCTAACGTTCTCTCATAACATCCAATGGATGTTCTGTGGATGATGTATGGGCGTACTTTCTCACCATTTTCATCAATATAATACATATCAAACTGTTCAGCCAAAAGGGCATCCCACTGAATGGTAATCATGGTATCTTCTTTACCGTATACATTTTTCGCATTGATATCTACTTTTGGTCCGTAGAAAGCAGCCTCTCCGACATCCTCAGTAAATGGAATATTCAGTTCTGTCAAAATCTGGCGGATATCTTCTTCTGTCTCATTCCAAACTTCCGGCTCGCCGATATATTTTTCACGGTTTTCAGGATCCCATTTACTCAGATGATACGTTACATCTTCCTCAACACCAAGTGTCTGCAAACAGTACTGAGCAAGAGCGATACAATCCTTAAACTCTTTTACCATCTGGTCCGGACGCACAATCAAATGTCCTTCAGAAATTGTAAACTGGCGCACACGAGTCAAGCCGTGCATTTCACCGGAATCCTCATTACGGAACAATGTTGATGTCTCACCATAACGGCATGGCAGGTCACGATAGGATTTCTGGCTTGCCTTGTAAACATAGTACTGGAATGGACAGGTCATCGGACGAAGGGCAAATACTTCCTTATCCTTTTCCTCATCGCCAAGAACAAACATACCTTCTTTGTAGTGATCCCAGTGACCGGAAATCTTGTACAAATCAGATTTTGCCATCAAAGGTGTCTTCGTTCTCATGTAACCGCGCTTTTCTTCCTCATCTTCAATCCAGCGCTGCAAAGTCTGAATAACCTGTACACCTTTTGGCATCAGAAGCGGAAGTCCCTGACCGATTACATCGACGGTGGTAAACAGTTCCAGCTCACGTCCCAATTTATTGTGGTCGCGTTTTTTAATATCTTCCAAATGCTCCAGATAAGCATCCAAATCCGCTTTCTTTGTATAAGCAGTTCCGTATACACGGGTAAGCATTTTATTTTTCTCATTTCCTCTCCAGTAAGCACCGGAAGAAGAAATCAGCTTCATTGCCTTTAACGATTTTGTATTCATCAAATGAGGTCCGGCACACAAATCAATGTATTCGCCCTGCTGATAGAAAGAAATCTCAGCATCTTCCGGTAAATCTTCAATCAACTCAACCTTATACGGCTCCTCACGTTTTCTCATCAAATCAATTGCCTCTTGTCTTGGCAGGGTAAAGCGCTCTAATGTCGCACCTTCCTTAACAATCTTTTTCATTTCTTTTTCAATCTTGTCCAGTGCCTCACGGTCCAATGGTGCTATATCAAAATCATAGTAGAAACCTTCCTCAATCGAAGGTCCAATGGCACATTTGGCATCCGGATACAATCTCTTAATCGCCTGTGCCAGCACATGGGATGCAGTATGACGGAATGCTGCTTTTCCTTCGTCGCTGTCAAATGTCAAAATATTCAGTGTGTGTTCGCCATCTACTATTGTGCGCAAATCCACAACTTCGCCGTCTAACTCGGCAACGCATGCCACTCTGGCAAGTCCTTCACTGATGTCTTTGGCAATATCAATAATGCTCATTGCCTGTGAATACTCTTTGCTTGAACCATCTTTAAGTGTTACTTTCATGTCAATTCCTCCTGTCTTCATTCAATATACAAGAAGGCCTCATCCCTTCTTGCTGTTATAGTTCGAAGGGACGAGGCCATTAATTCAATGTTCTCGCGGTTCCACCCTTGTTGGACGAAATAGTAATAAATCATCCCGGCTTCATTCTGACGATAACGGGGTCACCGGACCGGATTGGGGTCACTCCGAGGTAGTTTTCAAACGGTTTCCATGAAAATGCTTCCAGCACAAGGCATTTCTCTCTGACATGTTCTGCGTTTTACTCGTCTCATCTACGTGTTACCGCTATTATAATCTTGAAAATTTAAAATGTCAACACCCTTAAATTCTTTTATTTGCAAGAACCTCATACACATTCTTAAACGAATCTTTCACCGCATACAACTCGGTAAACAAACCACAGTATGGTCCATTCATAGAATAACTGTAATTATTATCTTCAAGCGACGGGTCATCCTGCCAGCCCCAGATTGAAACCGCTTTCAACGGACGGCTCTCCTCCAGTTTTTTGATTTCTTCCGCCGATTTACCGGAGCAGTCTGCCGGAATGGCGTTCACATCCACAAACATCTGGAATAATTTCTTATAAAATTCCGCATGTTTTTTCTTTATTGCCTTTGTATTCATATAGTTTCTTACTGCCATTTCGGTCACCTGAACTTCACATCCAAGTGCTGCATAGGTCTCAATTGATTTCTTGATATCCGAAATATTCTGCTCATTCATGCAGCCATTCTGAGTTCCGTAACCGCCAATGTATCCCTGCATGCCAACGCCGTCACACAACTTGCGCGTATTTCCCTTGGCATCCTTTGCATAACTGTTAATGCTCTTAACCAAATTTACGATTTCCTCACGCTTTGATTTGTAGAAAGAATTGTAATCATTATAATACAATTTGATATCGGCCCCAAGTTCATCTACCGTATTTTTCGCATAAAGGAACGACTGCTCCACATAATCACTGCCAAGAATTTTATAAAACTGATTATCTTTTCGGAGATTTCGGTTGTCATTTCCCACATTCTGGTCTGCTACAGCCTCATTTACAACATCCCAGCAATAAATCACACCCGGGTATTTCTTTTCAAAATGAGTGATTACTTCTTTAATATAATACTGAAGACGTTTCTGCATAACCGCCTTGCTTACATATTTCTTACTTGTGTCATAGCCCTCGCGGAAGAACCAGTCACACATATACGCGTGCCAGACAAGGACGTGACCGCGCATCTGAATTCCATTTTCCTTGGCAAACGAAATGATGGCATCAGCTTTTTCATAATTCATCACTGGCATTCCATCTTTACTTTGCGCAGATTTTGCCTGGTCTAAAAGCGAATATGCCTTAAACTCATTTCCTGCTGTCAAACTGTTAAAATGGTATTTCACAAGATTTTTGTAATTATTATCCGTCGTAATCCGTGTGTAATTTGCCACTGTACCAAGTTTAAAACCATGCTGTGCTGCCAATTTTGCAAGCGATTGATATTTCGTCGTCGCATTCAACACATTCGCCTTTTTCTTTGCCTTAGGAGAAACGTATTTTGTTACGCTCACCTTACATTTTAAAGTGACTTTTTTCTTCTTTTTGGCACCTTTCTTCTGATACCAAACCTTGGCTTTTACTGTCGCACTGCCTTTTTTTAATCCCTTAATGGTGACCGATGTCTTTTTCTTTTTCAACAGTTTTGCCACTTTTTTTCCGGACAAAGTCCATTTGGTTTTCACGATTTTTTTCGTTCCGTTTTTCTTAACCTTCAATGTCTTTGTCTTGCCAATATAGGCAGTCATTTTTGTTTTTGACAATACCGGCTTTTTCGCTTTTGCTTTTGCCTGCACCCCGCCTGCTCCGGCAAGAGAGCCAATCATCAGGCATGCGGCAAGGGAAAGCGAGAGAATCTGTGTGCTTTTCATGCTGCTTCACTCCAATCTTTTATGATAAGAATAAGTATAGCACATTTTGTCGGTTTTGAAATCCTCTTTTTTTAATGCGATTGTGGCATATGTTCGGTGGCATTTTTTTCCGTAATTTAGAAGAAACGCTTTGCGTCTCGTGGGCACTCCCGTTTGTTGAGTGCGTAACGGTATGGGCACTGAAACTACCAGTGGTCTACGCTCCGCTTCGGTCGTTGCAGAACAGAAGTCCACTGGACTTCTTGCAACACATACCGACGTACTCAAAACCCACTTGTCACAAAGCGTTTCTTCTAAATTACTGGAATTCAAAGGAATTGGCAGCAAACATATGCCACAATCGCATTTAAAAAAAAGAACTTCTTTCTTTTCTTTACTTTTGTCAACACTAGCAGTTAAAATCAGCCGATTACCCCACAGGCATTTTTTTCACCGGACGCCCCGGATGGCTGTGTCATGAAGTACATCCTCTGACACTATTGCTTTCAATGTATGCCGGGGAATGATTTTTGTTCTCAGTTCATTAAGTGAGAAAAAGTTTGTGCTAAATGCCGAAGAGAAGCTTATGCAACCTAAAACCTCACAAAAGTTCAAAAACGTTGCATGCTTTCGCCTGCTTTTCAAAATAAAACAACCAAAAAGGTTACAATCGACAAAAAGCGTTGCAATTAACACGTGATTTTTGCTGATAAAGCCTAATTTCAACGTAAAAATGCAACGCTATGAGACAAATCATAGAAAAAGAGTTGTCGAAGAAACCGTACAGCCCGTCTTTTTGGGAGCTGCCGTAAATTATCAAAAAATGATTTGCAGCGAGTGGGTACAAACACGTGGGTATCAAGCTTGCGTATTTTGCAAGCTGATACCCCTACGCGTTTGTCTTAGCGAGAGCGCCCACTTGATGTAAATCATTTCTTGATAATTTACGGCACCCCCCCAAACACGGCTACCTCCAAATCCCCTTCTCTTTCCGTATCACATAATACAAATCATTTTCCATTGCCATAACTTCTTCCATCGGCACGCTCTTAAAGACCGGCATCCGCATTTTGTATTTAATCCAAAAGAACGAGTAGATACCAAGAATCAAAAAGGCAATTCCGGTTACGCCCCAGATAGCTAACCGCTCTGCCGGGTCGGTTGAAATATTTAAAATCATGTATGTTGTTCCTAAAATCCCGATAAGCGGCAGAATTTTACCGAGTGGAACTTTAAAGGAACGCGGTGCATTTGGCACTCTTTTTCTCAGAATCAGCACGTCAATATGCGCTAAGATATACGAAATCATCCAAAATACAGAGCCCACCAGAATCAAAAATGAGATTGCCGAGGAGGAACTGTCACTAATGAAAGCAAAAATCAAAATGGTAGCACTGACAAATATTACACCGAAAAATGGTACTTTCCTTTTATTTGTCTTGGCAAAAAACTGTGGCATCATATTCATTTTTGCCATGCCCTGACAAATATTAGAAAGACCACTTACCGTTGAATTTTGCGTGCTGATAACCGCCAGAGCAGCCACCATTGTCATCCAGTATTTTCCTGCTCCGCCAAGAAGATTTTGACCGTATAACAAATGTGGTGCGGCAGATTCGGTCAGTTTTGCCCACGGCGTATAATTATGAAAACCTAATACCATGATTGCCTGCACCAGGCAAATAAGCACCAGTCCAATCATCATACCAAGCGGCACGTTTCGTTTGGCATTTTTAACATCTTTGGATATTGGAATGACATATTCGGCACCAATAAACAGCCAGAATGCCACTGCAGTTGTCGACACAATATCAGCGAAATTCGTTGACATGCTTGCCGGCTGGGAAACAACCTGTCCGGTTCCAAGCCCCAGGGCACCGATAATTCCCATAACAACCATCGAGCCAACCAAAAGGAATGCAACCAAATTCTGAATTTTAGCAAACATATCGACACCAAACAGATTTGCCACCATAACGATTACCGTCATGATAATGGTATAGCCGATGCTTGGAATCGGCAAATGAAGCGTCTGCGACATGGCATAGGCAAAAATCGATGCTTCAACACCACACGATAAAATGTTACAAATCAGATACCCTCCCACCATAGAAATCATGGTTGGAAACGGTCCCATACAAGCGAGCGTATACTGCGCCAGTCCTCCGGTCGTGTTTGGCATCAGACCATTTAGCTCAGAAAGCGAAGCAACCGTTGTCATATTCAGCAGACAGGCGATAATCATCGCACCAATAAATGGGATTCCCACCGTTCCTGCTCCCTGTCCCAATGACACTAGACAGCTTGTCGCAATGACAAGCCCGACAGAAACAGAAACCACACTTCCTAATCCTAATTTTTTGTTTTTCTCCATGCCAATTCCCCCTTGTTCTCTTAAGCCATTTCCGGTTTATCCCACAATGGCAGTTCCACACCAATGCCTTCTTTTAAAGCACGGCGGTAAACAGTAGCTCCCCACGCGATGTCCTCAACCGGCATGCCTCCAACAGAATATACGATAATTTCATCTTCGCTTTCCCGTCCTTTTCTCTCACCGGTAATCACATCTGCCACATCAATAATGTCTTCTCTTGTAATTTTCCCCATCTGTTTTAAATCCGTAAATTTACTTCCTACAATCTGCACCTGGTCGTAAGTCGGATATGGATATTCCTCCTCCCACGCCTCATACAATTTGTAGTTGTCCACAACTTTTTTACAGCCATTTACAAGGAAATCCTCATCAAAACGAGCGGCTGAAGGCATACTGATTAGTGCACCTTTTTTAATCCATTTCGTATCAATATAAGGAAACTCTGCCTCACTGTCTTTTACTGTTGTTGTCATGCTGATAATGTCACTGTCTTTTACAGCTTCCTCGATAGAATCACAAATCACAATATTTTTGATTCCCGGACATTCTTCTTTGACAAATGCAACAAATGAATCAATGGACTTTTGTCCACGCCCCTTAATTTTTACGGTATCAATGCCTGGTCTCACGCTGACAAAGGCACGAAGGGAAGTTTTCCCCATAACACCCGGTCCGATAATAGCGACTGTTTTTGCAGCCTCTCTTGCCAAATATTTGCAGCCAACACCGGGAATTCCCCCTGTTCGGTAAGAACTCAAAAGGTTTGCCGACATCATCGCAAGTGGTGCCCCCGTATCTTTATCATTTAACATCATCATCAAAATGGAGCGTGGCAGCCCTTTTTTCTTATTCTCCATGTTCGATCCGTACCACTTCATCCCCGCCATCTGATAGCGTCCGCCAAGATATGCCGGCATCGCCATGAAACGTCTGTCCTCTGCATTTTTCGGCATTCCTTCAAATTCCGGGTCATCCGGAAAAGTCACCATGCAGCCATGGGAGTTGTGATTTTTTCCGCCCATCACATAGTCCCCTTTATGTAAAGTCAACAATAAATCTTCCATTGCCTCCACACAAGCATCCATATCCGTCACACCTGCCCGAACCATATCCGGTTCACTTAAATATAAAAATTTGATTGCTGTATCCATTTTGATAACCTCCTTTGCCATCTATGCACCTGTTGTTTTTTGCAAATCATGACCACCAGCTCAGCTGGTGGTTTCCTCTGCGGCTATAAGCCTGTGGTACTAGCCGGCTCTAAAGAGCCATTGAAGATTCGCCATGCGCATAGTTACCACAGGCAAGCCCTAAAGGGCTTTAGCTTATGCCTT
>ERZ856578.3331-NODE-3331-length-24367-cov-4.280692_pt1 | contig 24367 bp, 17 predicted proteins | sample MGYA00514384_ERZ856578 | MGnify/ENA primary metagenome ERZ856578 (study PRJEB29103, sample SAMN06111958) | human gut metagenome | biome: human gut; feature: ankylosing spondylitis patient; material: healthy_person | host: Homo sapiens | place: China:Hangzhou... | reverse complement strand
CGCGGCGAGTTCTTGCTGGGGAAACGAACCAACCGTCCTGCACAGGGCTTCTGGTTCGTGCCCGGCGGGCGCGTGCAAAAGGATGAGACGCTGACCGATGCGTTTGAGCGTCTCACTCTGGCGGAACTGGGCCTGCAGTTGCCGATGGCAGCGGGCCAGTTTTACGGGGTCTGGCAGCACTTCTATGACGATAACTTTTCGGGGACCGGGTTCTCCACGCACTACATCGTGCTGGGGTTCCGCCTGAAGGTGAGTGAGGCAGACCTGCGTCTGCCTGATTCTCAGCATGACGACTACCGCTGGCAGACGCCAGAGGCGCTGCTGGCGAGCGACAATGTGCATGACAACAGCCGTGCCTATTTCCTCGCTGAACGTCAGTCCGGGGTGCCGGGCTTATGAAGATCCTCGTATACGGAATCAACTACTCGCCGGAATTAACCGGTATCGGGAAATACACCGGCGAGATGGTCGAGTGGATGGCGAGCCAGGGACATGACGTGCGGGTCATTACCGCGCCGCCGTACTACCCGGAGTGGAAAGTGGGGGAGCGCTACTCAAGCTGGCGCTACCGTCGCGAAGAGGGTGCAGCGACCGTCTGGCGCTGCCCGCTGTATGTGCCTAAGCAGCCCTCGACGCTGAAGCGCTTGATTCATCTCGGCAGCTTTGCCCTGAGCAGCTTCTTCCCGCTGATGGCGCAGCGTCGCTGGAAGCCGGATCGCATTATCGGCGTGGTGCCGACGCTGTTTTGCACGCCGGGCATGCGCCTGCTGGGCAAACTCTCCGGCGCGCGCACCCTGCTGCACATTCAGGATTATGAAGTGGACGCCATGCTGGGCCTGGGGATGGCAGGCAAAAGCAAAGGCGGCAAGGTGGCGAAGCTCGCCAGCGCGTTTGAGCGCAGTGGCTTACACAACGTGGACTACGTCTCAACGATCTCGCGCTCCATGATGAACAAAGCGCAGGAGAAAGGCGTCCCGGCGGAGAAGGTGATCTTCTTCCCGAACTGGTCCGAAGTGGCGCGTTTTCGCGACGTGACTGAGCAAGACGCTCAGGCGCTGCGCGCGCAGCTCGGTTTGCCTGAAGATCAAAAAATCATTCTTTACTCGGGCAATATCGGCGAAAAGCAGGGGCTGGAGAGCGTGATCGAGGCGGCTCAACTGCTGAACGAACATCCATGGATGTTTGTGATTGTCGGGCAGGGCGGTGGAAAAGCGCGGCTGGAAAAAATGGTAAGCGTTCGCGGCCTGACCAACGTGAAATTCTTCCCGCTTCAGTCTTACGAGGCATTGCCTGCGCTGCTGAAGATGGGCGACTGCCATCTGGTGGTGCAAAAGCGCGGCGCGGCGGACGCGGTGCTGCCGTCCAAGCTGACCAACATTCTGGCCGTGGGCGGTAACGCGGTGATTACGGCCGAAGACGAAACTGAATTAGGCCAGCTGTGTGACAGCTATCCGGGGATTGCGGTGTGCGTAGAGCCGGAATCGGTTCCGGCGCTGGTCACCGGCATTGAACAGGCACTTGCCATGCCAAAAGTGAACACGGTGGCACGTGAATATGCCGAACGCACGCTCGAGAAAGAGAACGTGCTGAGCCAATTTATTGCAGATATACGGGGATAAATCATGAGTCAAACCACTTTGTATCCGGTTGTGATGGCTGGTGGCTCTGGTAGCCGGTTGTGGCCGCTGTCCCGCGTGCTCTATCCAAAACAGTTCCTCTGCCTGAAAGGGGATCTCACCATGCTGCAGACGACGGTAAACCGTCTCCACGGCGTGGAGTGTGAAAGCCCGGTGGTGATCTGTAACGAACAGCACCGCTTTATTGTTGCCGAGCAGCTGCGCCAGCTGAACAAACTCACAGAAAATATCATCCTGGAGCCTGCCGGACGCAATACCGCACCGGCTATCGCCCTGGCGGCGCTGGCGGCAAAACGCAGCAGCCCGGACTGTGACCCGCTGATGCTGGTGCTGGCGGCAGACCACGTGATCCAGCAGGAAGAGGCCTTCCGCGACGCGGTGCGTGCGGCCATTCCTTACGCTGAGAGCGGTAAGCTGGTGACCTTCGGCATCGTGCCGGATCTGCCGGAAACCGGCTACGGCTACATTCGTCGCGGCAACGTGACGCCGGGTGAAGGCGACAGCGTGGCGTTTGACGTGGCGCAGTTCGTTGAAAAACCGAATCTGGAAACCGCGCAGGCGTATGTCGCCAGCGGGGAATATTACTGGAACAGCGGGATGTTCCTGTTCCGCGCCGGACGCTATCTGGAAGAGCTGCGCAAATATCGCCCGGATATTCTGAGCGCCTGCGAGAAAGCGATGGCGGTGGTGGACCCGGATCTCGACTTCATCCGCGTGGATGAGGAGGCGTTCCTCGCCTGCCCGGAAGAGTCCATTGACTATGCGGTGATGGAACGCACGGCTGACGCCGTCGTGGTACCGATGGATGCGGGCTGGAGCGATGTTGGATCCTGGTCCTCCCTGTGGGAGATCAGCGCCCATACCCCGGAGGGTAACGTCCATCACGGCGATGTCATTAGCCACAAAACGGAAAACAGCTACGTCTACGCCGAGTCCGGCCTGGTCACCACGGTTGGGGTAAAAGATCTTGTTGTGGTCCAGACCAAAGATGCCGTGCTGATTGCCGACCGTAACGCCGTGCAGGACGTTAAAAAAGTGGTGGAGAAGATCAAGGCGGATGGCCGTCACGAGCACCACATTCATCGCGAAGTCTACCGTCCGTGGGGCAAATATGACTCCATTGACGCCGGTGACCGCTATCAGGTGAAACGCATCACCGTGAAGCCGGGCGAGGGGCTGTCGGTGCAGATGCACCATCACCGCGCCGAGCACTGGGTGGTGGTCGCGGGAACCGCCAAAGTCACCATTGACGGTGAAGTGAAACTGCTGGGCGAAAACGAGTCCATCTATATTCCGCTGGGGGCGACGCACTGTCTGGAGAACCCGGGGAAAATTCCTCTCGACTTAATTGAGGTGCGCTCCGGCTCGTATCTGGAAGAGGACGATATCGTGCGCTTCCAGGACCGCTACGGGCGAGTGTAGCTCTCTGCATCATGCCCGGTGGCGCTGCGCTTACCGGGCCTACGAATGACAAAAAAATTAATTTGGCCATTTAGTGGTCAGGACCGACTGTTGCCTGAAAAAGGGGTCATCATGGATAAATTAACCTGTTTTAAAGCCTACGATATTCGCGGCAAGCTGGGCGAAGAGCTGAATGAAGACATTGCGTGGCGCATTGGCCGCGCGTACGGCGAATACTTAAAACCGCAGACCATCGTGCTGGGCGGCGACGTGCGTCTGACCAGTGAATCCCTCAAGCTGGCGCTGGCGAAAGGGCTGCAGGACGCGGGCGTAGACGTGCTGGACATCGGCCTGTCCGGAACCGAAGAGATTTACTTTGCCACCTTCCACCTGGGCGTGGACGGCGGTATTGAAGTGACGGCCAGCCACAATCCGATGGATTACAACGGTATGAAGCTGGTGCGCAAGGGCGCCCGTCCTATCAGCGGCGACACCGGCCTGCGCGACGTGCAGCGTCTGGCGGAAGCCAACGATTTCCCGCCGGTGAACGAGGCGAAGCGCGGCAGCTACAAAAAAATCAACCTGCAGAAAGAGTACATCGACCACCTGCTGGGCTACATCAACGTGGCAAACCTGAAGCCGCTGAAGCTGGTGATTAACTCCGGCAACGGCGCGGCTGGCCCGGTTGTCGATGCCCTTGAAGCGCGCTTTAAAGCACTGAACGTGCCGGTGACCTTCGTCAAAGTGCACAACACCCCGGACGGCAACTTCCCGAACGGTATTCCTAACCCGCTGCTGCCGGAGTGCCGCGACGACACCCGCAACGCGGTGATTGAACACGGCGCGGACATGGGTATCGCCTTTGACGGCGATTTTGACCGCTGCTTCCTGTTCGACGAGAAAGGGCAGTTCATCGAGGGCTACTACATTGTCGGCCTGCTGGCGGAAGCGTTCCTCGAGAAAAACCCTGGCGCGAAGATCATTCATGACCCGCGCCTCTCCTGGAACACCGTCGACGTGGTGTCTGCCGCAGGCGGCACGCCGGTGATGTCCAAAACCGGTCACGCCTTCATTAAAGAGCGCATGCGCGAAGAAGACGCCATCTACGGCGGCGAGATGAGCGCCCACCACTACTTCCGTGACTTTGCCTGCTGCGACAGCGGGATGATCCCGTGGCTGCTGGTGACTGAACTGCTGTGCCTGAAGGGGAAAACCCTGGGCGAGCTGGTGCGCGACCGTATGGCGGCGTTCCCGGCGAGCGGAGAGATCAACAGCAAGCTGGCACAGCCTGCCGAGGCGATTGCCCGCGTGGAGCAGCACTTTGCCATCCACGCGCTGGAAATTGACCGTACCGACGGCATCAGCATGGCGTTCCCGCAGTGGCGCTTTAACCTGCGCTCGTCCAATACCGAGCCGGTGGTGCGCCTGAACGTGGAGTCCCGCGCTGACACCGCGCTCATGGAAGCCCGAACGAAGGACATTCTGGCGCTGTTGAATCAGTAATAACTGCCCCTCCCGGTGGGAGGGGGAACCGAATACAGGAACAACGATGACGAATCTAAAAAAACGCGAACGAGCGAGAACGAATGCATCGTTAATCTCTATGGTGCAGCGTTTTTCTGATATCACCATCATGGTCGGTGGATTGTGGGCGGTGTGTCGGATCAGCGGGCTGCCGTTCTTATATATGCATCTGCTGATGGCCCTGATTGCGCTGGTCGTGTTTCAAATGATCGGCGGTATGACCGATTTCTACCGCTCGTGGCGCGGCGTCAAAATGACCACTGAACTGATGCTGCTGCTGCAGAACTGGACCCTGAGCCTGATCTTCAGCGCAGGCCTGGTGGCATTTAGCCATGATTTTGATAATCGCCTCGTGACCTATCTGAGCTGGTATCTGTTGACCAGCGTCGGCATGGTGGTGTGCCGTTCCCTGATCCGCTTTGGCGCGGGTTGGCTGCGCAACCGGGGCTATAACCGTCGCTTCGTGGCGGTGGCAGGCGATCTGCCGGTTGGGAAAGTGCTGCTCGACAGCTTCCGCAAAGAGCCGTGGTTAGGCTTTGAAGTGGTCGGGATTTATCACGACGCAAAGCCTGGCGGCGTGCCTGCCGACTGGGCGGGCAACTACGATCAGCTGATTGACGATGCCAAAGCCGGCAAAATTCACAACGTCTACATCGCCATGCAGATGAAAGACGAATCCCGCATTAAGCAGCTGATGCGCGAGCTGGCGGATACCACCTGTTCAGTGATCCTGATCCCGGACGTGTTTACCTTCAACATTCTTCACTCCCGTATTGAAGAGGTGAACGGGGTGCCGGTCGTACCGCTGTACGACACGCCGCTGTCCGGTATTAACCGCGTGCTGAAGCGTCTGGAAGATATCGTGCTCTCTTCGCTGATTTTGCTGCTCATCTCCCCGGTGCTGTGCTGCATTGCCCTCGCGGTGAAGCTGAGCTCGCCAGGACCGGTTATCTTCCGTCAGACCCGCTACGGCATGGACGGTAAGCCGATTATGGTGTGGAAATTCCGCTCCATGAAGGTGATGGAGAACGACAAGGTGGTGACCCAGGCCACGCAGAACGATCCGCGCGTCACCCGCGTGGGGAACTTCCTGCGCCGCACCTCGCTGGACGAGCTGCCGCAGTTCATCAACGTCTTTACCGGCGGGATGTCGATTGTTGGCCCGCGTCCGCACGCGGTGGCGCATAACGAGCAGTACCGCTCGCTGATTGAAGGCTACATGCTGCGCCATAAGGTGAAGCCGGGCATCACCGGCTGGGCGCAAATCAACGGCTGGCGCGGCGAAACCGACACGCTGGAAAAAATGGAAAAACGCATCGAGTTCGATCTGGAGTACATCCGCGAGTGGAGCCTCTGGTTCGATATCAAGATTGTTTTTCTGACCATTTTCAAAGGCTTCGTGAACAAAGCGGCGTACTAAGATGAGCTTACGTGAAAAAACCATCAGCGGCGCCAAGTGGTCAGCGATGGCGACCATCGTCATCATTGGCCTCGGCCTGGTGCAGATGACGGTGCTGGCGCGCATTATCGATAATCACCAGTTCGGCCTGCTGACCGTCTCGCTGGTGATCATTGCGCTGGCCGATACGCTGTCTGACTTTGGTATCGCCAACTCGATTATCCAGCGCAAAGAGATCAGCCATCTTGAGCTGACCACGCTGTACTGGCTGAACGTGGGGCTGGGGATTTTCGTGTTTGTGCTGGTGTTCCTGCTGAGCGATACCATCGCCAGCGTGCTGCACAACCCGGATCTCGCCCCGCTGATGCGTACGCTGTCGTTTGCGTTCGTGGTGATCCCCCACGGGCAACAGTTCCGCGCGCTGATGCAGAAAGAGCTGGAGTTCAATAAGATCGGCATGATCGAGACCAGCGCCGTGCTGGCGGGCTTTACCTTTACCGTCGTGAGCGCCCATTTCTGGCCGCTGGCGATGACCGCCATCCTCGGTTACCTGGTGAACTCTGCCGTGCGCACGCTGCTGTTCGGCTACTTTGGGCGTAAAATTTACCGCCCGGGACTGCATTTCTCTCTTGCATCCGTCTCGTCCAACCTGCGCTTTGGCGCGTGGCTGACGGCGGACAGCATTATCAACTACGTGAACACCAACCTTTCGACGCTGGTGCTGGCACGTATTCTCGGCGCGAGCGTGGCGGGGGGCTACAACCTGGCCTACAACGTCGCGGTGGTGCCGCCGATGAAGCTGAACCCAATAATCACCCGCGTGCTGTTCCCGGCGTTTGCCAAGATTCAGGACGACACCGAAAAGCTGCGCATTAACTTTTACAAGCTGCTTTCGGTAGTGGGGATCATCAACTTCCCGGTGCTGCTGGGGTTGATGGTGGTGTCCAGCAACTTCGTACCGCTGGTGTTTGGTGAGAAATGGAACGGCATCATCCCGATCCTGCAGCTGCTGTGCGTGGTGGGGCTGCTGCGCTCCGTGGGGAACCCGATTGGGTCCCTGCTGATGGCAAAAGCGCGCGTGGACATCAGCTTTAAGTTCAACGTATTCAAAACCTTCCTGTTTATTCCGGCAATTATCGTCGGCGGGCACATGGCGGGCGCTATTGGCGTCACGCTGGGCTTCCTGCTGGTGCAGATCGTCAATACCGTTCTGAGCTACTTCATCATGATTAAACCGGTGCTGGGCTCAAGCTACCGTCAGTACATCCTGAGCCTGTGGCTGCCGTTCTATCTCTCATTGCCGACCCTGGCGGTGAGCTACGGCCTGGGCATTATCCTCAGCGGGCATCTGCCGCTGGCCGCGCTGCTGGCGGTGCAGGTTGCCGCGGGTGCGCTGGCCTTCGTCGTGATGATTGTGCTGTCGCGCAATGCGCTCGTGGTTGAGATGAAGCGCCAGTTTTGCCGTAACGAAAAAATGAAAACGCTGCTTCGCGCAGGCTAGTTATTTAAGAGGCCATTATGAAATTATTAATTCTTGGCAACCATACCTGCGGCAACCGTGGCGACAGCGCCATCCTGCGCGGTTTACTGGATGCAATTAACACCCTTAAGCCTGAGACCGAAGTGGACGTGATGAGCCGTTATCCTGTCAGCTCATCCTGGTTACTGAACCGCCCGGTAATGGGCGATCCGCTCTACAGCCAGATGAAACAGCATAACAACGCCGCGGGCGTGATGGGCCGCGTGAAGAAAGTACTGCGTCGTCGCTACCAGCATCAGGTGCTGCTTTCCCGGGTGACCGATACCGGCAAGCTGCGCAATATCGCCATTGCCCAGGGCTTTACGGATTTTGTCCGTCTGCTCTCCGGCTATGACGCCATTATTCAGGTCGGCGGTTCGTTCTTCGTCGATCTCTACGGCGTGCCGCAGTTTGAGCATGCGCTTTGTACGTTCATGGCGAAAAAGCCGCTGTTTATGATTGGCCACAGCGTGGGGCCTTTCCAGGATCCGCAGTTTAACCAGCTGGCGAACTATGTGTTTGGCCACTGCGATGCCCTGATCCTGCGCGAGTCGGTCAGCCTTGACATGATGAAGCGCAGCGAGATTGACACGTCCAAAGTTGAGCACGGCGTGGATACCGCCTGGCTGGTGGATCACCAGGACGACAGCTTCCAGCCGAGCTACGCGGTGCAGCACTGGCTCGACGTTACGGCGAAACAGAAAACCGTCGCGATCACCCTGCGCGAGCTGGCGCCATTCGATAAACGTTTAGGCACGACGCAGGCGGCGTATGAGCAAGCGTTCGCCGACGTGGTGAACCGCGTGCTGGACAGCGGGTACCAGGTGCTGGCGCTATCCACCTGTACCGGTATCGACAGCTACAACAAAGATGACCGCATGGTGGCTCTCAACCTGCGCAACCTGGTGAACGATCCGTCCCGCTATCACGTGGTGATGGACGAGCTGAACGACCTGGAGATGGGCAAACTGCTCTCCGCCTGCGACCTGACCGTGGGCACGCGCCTGCACTCGGCCATTATCTCCATGAACTTTGGCACGCCAGCCATCGCTATTAACTACGAGCACAAGTCCGCGGGCATTATGCAGCAGCTCGGTATGCCGGAAATGGCCGTTGATATTCGTCATCTGCTGGACGGGTCGCTGGGTGCGATGGTGGGCGACACGCTCGGCCAGCTGCCTGCGATCAATGAACGTCTGGCGGTGGCGGTGAAAGCCGAGCGCGAGAAGGGCATTGGGATGGTGAAATCGGTACTTGACCGCGTGCGGGAGGGGAAATGAAGGTTGGTTTCTTCTTACTGAAATTTCCGCTGTCGTCTGAGACCTTTGTTCTGAATCAAATCACCGCGTTTATCGATATGGGATATGACGTGGAGATTATCGCCCTGCAAAAGGGCGATACCCAAAACACCCATGCGGCGTATACCCAGTATGGGCTGGAGGCCAAAACACGCTGGCTGCAGGACGAGCCGTCCGGGAAGCTGAGTAAGCTGCGCCACCGCGCCAGCCAGACCTTACGTGGGATCCATCGCGCGTCGACGTGGCGGGCGCTGAATGTTTCCCGCTATGGGTCGGAATCACGCAATTTAATTCTCTCGGCCATCTGCGGGCAAACGGCGCAGCCGTATCGTGCTGACGTGTTTATCGCCCACTTTGGCCCGGCAGGCGTGACCGCCGCGAAGCTACGCGAACTGGGCGTGATTGACGGTAAAATTGCGACCATTTTCCACGGTATCGACATCTCCAGCCGTGAAGTGCTGAACCATTATACGCCGGAGTACCAGCAGCTTTTCCGCCGCGGCGACATGATGCTGCCCATCAGTGAACTGTGGGCCGGACGCCTGAAAAGCATGGGCTGCCCGGGAGAGAAAATTGCCGTTTCGCGCATGGGCGTGGATTTAACGCGCTTTACCCGCCGTCCGGTGAAGGTGCCGGGCAAGCCGCTGCAGATCATCTCCGTCGCGCGTCTGACCGAGAAGAAAGGCCTGCATGTGGCGATTGAAGCCTGCCGCCAGCTGAAAGCGCGCGGGGTGGATTTCCACTACCGCATTCTCGGGATTGGGCCGTGGGAGCGTCGTCTGCGCACGCTGATCGAACAGTATCAGCTGGAAGATGTCGTAGAGATGCCGGGCTTCAAGCCGAGCCACGAGGTCAAGGCGATGCTCGATGAGGCAGATGTGTTCCTGCTGCCTTCCGTAACGGGAGCCGATGGCGATATGGAGGGCATTCCGGTGGCGCTGATGGAGGCGATGGCCGTCGGGATACCGGTGGTCTCGACCATTCACAGCGGGATCCCGGAGCTGATTAAGTCTGACCATTCCGGCTGGCTGGTGCCGGAGAATAACGCCATGGCGCTCGCCGATCGCTTAGCTGCCTTCAGCGATATCGACCAGCAGGCGCTGGAGCCTGTGCTCCATAATGCCCGACAAAAAGTTGAAGCCGATTTTAACCAGCAGGTGATTAACCGTCAGTTAGCCAGCCTGCTGCAAACGTTGTAACGCCGAGGATGTATGCTGAAAAAGATTACCCGACGCACCTTTGTCTCGTCTCTGTCCGTTCTGGCAGCTACGCCGCTGCTGTCGTCCCGCATTGCGCGGGCGGCGAGCGGAAGAACGGTCTCTGTTAATCAGTACAATAACAACGACTGGATCGCGGCCTTTAAGCAGGCGTTTAATGACGGGGACACGGTCGTTGTCCCTGCCGGGCTGACCTGTGAAAACATCAACACGGGTATTTTCATTCCCGACGGTAAAACGCTGCTGATCCGCGGGGCGTTAACCGGCAATGGCCGCGGCCGCTTTGTTCTGCAGGAAGGCAGCAAAGTGATAGGGGAAGGCGAGGGACGGACAGAGAATATCACTCTCGATGTACGTGGCTCCGACTGCGTAATTAAAGGGCTGGCCATGAGCGGTTTTGGTCCTGTGACGCAAATCTACATCGGCGGTAAGAAACCGAGCGTGATGCGCAATCTGGTGATTGATAACATCAGCGTGAGTCAGGCCAACTACGCCATCCTGCGCCAGGGGTTCCATAACCAGGTGGACGGCGCCCGCATCACCAACAGCAAATTTAGCCATCTGCAGGGCGATGCGATCGAATGGAACGTCGCCATCAACGATCGCAATATCCTGATCTCCGATCATGTCATCGACAACATCAACTGCACCAACGGCAAGATCAACTGGGGCATCGGCATTGGCCTTGCCGGGAGCACCTACGACAACGACTACCCGGAAAAGCAAACCGTTAAGAACTTCGTGGTGGCCAACATCACCGGCAGCAACTGTCGTCAGCTGGTGCATGTGGAAAACGGGAAGCACTTTGTTATCCGCAATATTAAGGCCAAAAATATCACCCCAGACTTCAGTAAAAAGGCGGGAATAGACAACGCCACGGTGGCGATTTATGGCTGTGATAATTTCATTATTGATAATGTCGACATGGTCAACAGCGCGGGAATGTTAATCGGCTATGGGGTCATAAAAGGCGATTATTTGTCCATCCCGCAGAACTTCAAGCTCAATAATATTCATCTCGATAACCGCCAGCTCGCCTATAAATTGCGCGGAATACAGATTTCATCCGGTAATGCGACGTCGTTTGTGGCGATTACCAATGTGGAAATGCAGCGCGCAACGCTGGAACTGCACAACAAGCCGCAGCATCTTTTCTTACGTAATATCAATGTGATGCAGGAAGCCGCTGTGGGTCCTGCCCTGAAGATCAACTTCGATCTGCGCAAAGATGTACGAGGTAAATTTATGGCGAAAGACGAGACGCTGCTTTCGCTGGCGAACATCAAAGCTGTGAACGAGAAGGGGCAAAGCTCGGTGGATATTGACCGGGTCGACCAGCAGGTGGTGAATGTGGAAAGACTGAACTTTGCGCTGCCGCACAGATAATCGACAATAATCTGTTTTAAGACGATTCCTGGCATATAAGCGCGATCGAATCAGATTACAACTACAGAAATATGTGATGCTAAGGCGTAACATTGCTCTAGGATTACGGCAAATCATGCTGGCGAAAACAGGTTTAAGAGCTATAATTCGTCAACCATTTTAAGGTGGAAGAAATAATGATTAATTTGAAAGCAGTCATTCCGGTAGCAGGCCTGGGCATGCATATGCTGCCAGCCACAAAAGCCATTCCTAAAGAGATGCTGCCGATCGTCGATAAGCCAATGATTCAGTACATTGTCGACGAGATTGTTGCTGCAGGGATCAAAGAAATCGTCCTGGTTACGCACTCGTCCAAGAATGCGGTAGAAAACCACTTCGACACCTCTTACGAACTCGAAGCGTTGCTTGAGCAGCGCGTTAAGCGTCAGCTGCTGGCGGAAGTGCAGTCTATTTGTCCGCCGGGCGTCACCATCATGAACGTGCGTCAGGCGCAGCCGCTGGGTCTGGGTCACTCTATTCTGTGTGCCCGTCCGGTGGTGGGTGATAACCCGTTCATCGTTGTGCTGCCGGATATCATTATTGATAACGCGTCCGCCGATCCGCTGCGATACAACCTGGCGGCAATGGTGGCACGTTTCAACGAAACGGGCCGTAGCCAGGTGCTGGCGAAGCGCATGAAAGGCGATCTCTCCGAGTACTCCGTAATTCAGACCAAAGAAGCGCTGGAGACGGAAGGGCAGGTGAGCCGCATCGTTGAGTTCATCGAAAAACCGGATCAGCCGCAGACGCTGGATTCTGACCTGATGGCGGTGGGCCGTTATGTTCTGAACGCGGATATCTGGGCCGAGCTGGAAAAAACTGAGCCAGGCGCCTGGGACCGTATTCAGCTCACCGATGCGATTGCCGAGCTGGCGAAAAAACAGTCTGTTGACGCGATGCTGATGACCGGCGACAGCTATGACTGCGGTAAGAAAATGGGGTATATGCAGGCGTTTGTGAACTATGGGCTGCGCAACCTGAAGGAAGGGGCGAAGTTCCGTAAGAGAATTGAGAAATTACTGACAGAATAAGTCGCAAGATTGTTTAACATAAATGGGTAGCAATGAGCGTATTTGGGCTGTTTACAGCTTAAGCAATCGCTTTTGCTACCTTTTTTTTTTGTAAGAATATCAATAGGTAAAATGAGGCTATCCGGAATGTTGCTTCCTGGTTTAGACAGAGATTTTTCCTTGTTTTCATGACTGTTTAAGGGGAGAATAGCGGATTAGCATTTTGTGCCTACCTCGGTAAAATCAGGCCTCTGTTCTCACACTTGGAACAGTTAACATTGTTATTGTTTTCAGTACACTGGTAGCTGGAGAGCCAGGGGCGGTAGCGTGTTCAGAATTCAGCATGCCTTTGCTGACTCCTCAGAAGTGAAGTTTGAAATTTAACATTGCGAAGCAATACGGAATAGTCTTGTGAAAATACTCGTCACTGGTGGTGCAGGTTTTATTGGATCTGCTGTTGTACGTCATATTATTAATAACACCAACGATTCAGTGGTTAACGTTGATAAACTAACCTACGCAGGTAATCTGGAATCGCTGGCAGAAATCGAAAATAATCCCCGTTATGCCTTTGAGCGAGCAGACATCTGTGACGGTAGCGCCATGGCGCGCATTTTCGCGCAACATCAGCCGGATGCGGTAATGCATCTTGCAGCTGAAAGCCATGTTGACCGTTCCATCACGGGGCCTGCGGCCTTTATCGAAACCAACATTATCGGCACCTATGTGCTGCTCGAAGCGGCGCGTCAGTACTGGTCGCAACTGGAAGACGCGCGCAAGTCGGCGTTTCGTTTCCATCATATTTCTACGGATGAAGTGTACGGCGATCTGCCGCATCCCGATGAACTGCCGGCCGGTAGCGATCTGCCGCTTTTCACCGAGACTACGCCATATGCCCCAAGCAGCCCCTACTCCTCTTCTAAAGCATCCAGCGATCATTTAGTGCGTGCGTGGCGTCGAACCTACGGCCTGCCGACGCTCGTGACCAACTGCTCAAATAACTATGGCCCGTATCATTTCCCGGAAAAACTAATCCCGCTCATTATCCTTAACGCTCTGGCAGGTAAACCACTTCCGGTGTATGGCAATGGCGAGCAAATTCGCGACTGGTTGTTCGTGGAAGATCATGCTCGCGCGCTTTACAAAGTGGTGACTGAAGGAACGATTGGCGAAACCTATAACATCGGTGGTCATAACGAGCGTAAAAACATCGACGTCGTGAAAACAATCTGCGCCATTCTGGACGAAATCATTGCCGATAAACCGGCAGGCATTACCCACTACGCCGATCTGATTACCTATGTAACCGACCGTCCGGGACACGACCTGCGCTACGCCATTGATGCCAGCAAAATTAAAAACGATCTGGGATGGGTGCCTCAGGAAACCTTTGAGTCAGGTATCCGCAAAACGGTTGAGTGGTATTTGAAAAACGAAAGCTGGTGGAAGCGTGTAATGGATGGCTCCTATGCGGGCGAACGTCTGGGACTGGCAGAATAAAAAGGAAATTATGATGAAAGGTATTGTACTTGCTGGTGGTTCCGGAACCCGTCTCTATCCGATTACGCAAGGTGTATCTAAACAGTTGCTTCCTGTTTATGATAAGCCAATGATTTTCTACCCAATTTCTGTGCTGATGCTGGCTGGCATCCGTGAGATTTTGGTGATTACCACTCCCGAGGATATGCCCGCGTTCAAACGTTTGCTGGGTGATGGCTCGCAGTTTGGCATTAGCTTATCTTACGCAGTACAGCCCTCTCCGGATGGTTTGGCACAGGCATTCATCATTGGTGAAGAGTTCATCAACAATGAGCCTTGTGCCCTGGTGCTGGGAGATAACATCTATTTCGGTCAGAGCTTCGGTAAGAAACTGGAAGCGGCATCGCAAATGACCAGCGGAGCGATGGTCTTTGGTTATCAGGTGCAGGATCCAGAACGCTTTGGCGTCGTGGAATTTGATGAGAACTATAAAGCGCTGTCTATCGAAGAGAAACCGTTAAAACCCAAATCAAACTGGGCGGTCACCGGGCTCTATTTCTATGATAAGCATGTCGTAGAGATGGCAAAACAGGTAAAACCATCAGCACGCGGCGAGCTTGAAATTACCACGCTTAACCAGATGTATCTTGAGCAGGGGAATCTGCAGGTTGAGCTATTAGGGCGCGGATTTGCCTGGCTGGATACCGGTACTCATGACAGCCTGGTGGAAGCCTCGCAGTTTATTCATACCATTGAAAAGCGTCAGGGTATGAAGGTTGCCTGCCTGGAAGAGATTGCGTTCCGCAAGGGATGGTTGAATGTAGATCAGGTAACTGCCCAAGCTAAAATGTTAGCTAAAACCGATTATGGGCGCTATCTGCAAATGCTGATCGGCGAGAAAAAATAAGTTTAAGGCGCTGACGAGATAAAATGAAAATCTTATTAATTGGCAAAAATGGCCAAGTTGGTTGGGAATTGCAACGATCTCTTGTGACATTAGGGGATGTGGTTGCAGTTGATTATTTTGATAACACGCTATGCGGAGACTTATCAAATCCCCAAGGAATTGCACAAACTATTCAAACAGTAAAACCGGATGTAATCGTCAATGCAGCGGCACATACTGCTGTAGATAAAGCAGAGACAGAACAAGAACTATCTCGTTTATTGAATGCAGATAGTGTAGAAGTAATTGCTAAAGAGTCAGCAAAACTAGGGGCGTTACTGATTCACTACTCTACTGATTACGTATTCAATGGCGAAGGTACGCATTATCGTAACGAAGATGAACAGACTGGTCCGTTAAATGTTTATGGCGAAACTAAGCTTGCTGGGGAACTCGCGGTAGCTAAACATAATGCACGCCATTTTATTTTTCGAACTAGCTGGGTTTATGCAACGCGTGGTGCGAATTTCGCTAAGACCATGCTGCGTTTAGCAAAAGAGAAAGAAAAATTATCTATTATTAACGATCAATTTGGTGCTCCGACAGGAGCCGAACTTCTTGCTGACGCTACAGCAATTGCAATTCGCACGGCAGTGCACAATCAAAAACTCTTTGGAACTTATCATTTGGTCGCCAGCGGTGAAACGACCTGGTTTGATTATGCGCAATATGTTTTCTCCATAGCTAAAGAGTTGGGTGAAACACTTTCAATAAAAGAAGTAATAGGTGTTGATACATCCGCTTATCCAACGCCAGCAAAAAGACCTCACAATTCGCGTTTGTCAAATAAGAAATTCCAGACTGCATTTGAGGTACAATTACCAGACTGGAAAGTTGGTGTTAAACGTGTCGTTACTGAAATACTCGGTAAGTAATGTAGAGATGTGACAATGAATGTAATTAATACAGCAATTCCAGATGTGTTTATTTTTGAACCAAAAGTATTTGGTGATGCACGTGGATTTTTCTTTGAAAGTTTTAATCAGAAAATTTTCGAAGAGATAGTAGGTCGAAAAGTAGAATTTGTTCAGGATAACCACTCGCAATCCCAGAGAGGAGTGCTTCGTGGACTACATTACCAGTTGACTCCCCATTCTCAGGGAAAGTTGGTTCGTTGTGTTGAAGGTGCCGTATTTGATGTCGCTGTCGATATCCGTAAAAACTCAGCTACATTTGGCAAATGGGTTGGAGCAGTTTTAAGTGCTGAGAATAAGCATCAATTATGGATTCCAGAAGGTTTTGCACATGGTTTTCTGACACTTAGTGAGACTGCACAGTTTCTTTATAAAGCGACAAATTTTTATGCCCCACAATCAGAGCGTAGTATTATCTGGAACGATCCAGATATTGCAATTGAGTGGCCAACAGTCGAAGCTATAATTCTCTCTGCAAAAGATGAGCAGGGTTTGCCTTTATCTAAAGCAGAGTTGTATCTCTAACTGTATGATATCCGATAACAATATTGCCGTCTTAATATGTACGTTTAATGGCAGCAAATTCCTTCGTAAGCAACTTGATTCGATTATTTCTCAAACGTATACATCTTGGGAAATTTTTGCTTCAGATGATGGTTCTACTGATGACACTCTCGATATTCTTAAGGAATATCAGGCTCGTCTGGGAAAGAACAAATTGCATATCATTAAAGGGCCAGGCAAGGGATTTGCCTGGAATTTTCTCACGCTACTACAGAAATGTGGTGGGGCGTATGATTATTATGCTTTCAGCGATCAAGATGATGAATGGCTAAGTGATAAGCTGGAACGGAGTTTAGGAAAAATAAGCTCTTTAGAAATAGACAATACAAAGGTCCCAGCATTACATTGCGGCAGGACAATGCTTGTTAATGAAAAAGATGAATGCATCGGATACTCCCCATTATTTTGTAAAAAGCCTTCTTTCCGTAATGCGCTGATACAAAGTATAGCTGGCGGTAATACGATGTTATTTAATCAGGCTGCACGTAATATTATAAACTTAACTCCTCAGGATTTTAAGATTGTTTCGCACGATTGGTGGGTTTATATTTTAATTTCGGGCTGCAATGGTATTATTGTTTATGATGAAGTACCAACAATAAAATATCGTCAACATACTAATAATATAATAGGCTCTAATCTCGGATGGCGTGCACGCTTGCGAAGAATCAATGGATTATTCGATGGCCATTTTCGTGACTGGATACAATGCAATTTAAATGCGTTAAATGCAATGCCGTTGCAATTATCAAAAGAAAGTCGTTGGGTATTAGAAAATTTCATTGAAGCCAGATCATCACATCTCATTACTCGCATAATAAAATTCAGTAAAATTAAACTATATAGACAAACTTCTTTCGGTACAATTGCATTCTTAATAGCGGTTCTTTTCAAGAAGATTTGATTCTTCAGCAAAATTACTATGAGGTATAATAGTGCTGCAACATGAAAATCATAGTTCTTCACTATGGTCATTAATAAGTTGTCTTTACAGAAACAAAAATGTTATTTTTGAGATGAGTAAAAGGGATATTGTAAGTCGTTATAAAGGATCATTTATTGGTATATTCTGGTCTCTGATAAATCCTATATTTATGCTAACAGTCTATACATTTGTATTTTCTGTTGTTTTTAAGGCTCGATGGGGACATGGTGCGGCAGATGAACCTAAGACCCAATTCGCATTAATACTATTTGTTGGAATGATCATTCATGGCTTTCTGGCTGAGAATTTAATGCGTGCGCCTGGTCTAATTTTACAACATGCAAATTACGTTAAAAAAGTAATCTTTCCATTAGAAATATTGCCGGTCGTAACTTTATTGTCTGTACTTTTTCATACTTTCATTAGTTTCGCCGTATTGATTTTGGCTTTTACGTTCTTTAACTGTATACCACATTTGACTGTATTACTGGCACCACTTATTTTCCTTCCTATGATTATCTTTACTGTTGCTGCTTCATGGTTCTTATCAGCACTTGGTGTTTATCTTCGCGATATAGGGCAAATTATTGGCATTATCACTACGTTATTGCTGTTCCTTGCTCCTGTGTTTTATCCGTTGTCTGCTTTACCACCGGTGTTCCAACATATTGTAATGATTAACCCACTAACTTTTATTATTGAGGAATCACGGAAGGTAATTATTTGGGGAGGGACGCCAGACTTTAAAGGTTTAGCTATTTATACTGTAGCATCAATAGTTTGCCTATGGTTAAGTTATATCTGGTTCCAGAAAACAAGAAAAGGATTCGCAGATGTCATCTGATAATTATGCGATTGAAGTCAAAAATATTAGCAAATGTTATCAGGTATACAATAAACCTGTGCAAAGATTAAAACAAATCCTCTTCGGGAAGCAAAAAGAACACACGGAACGTGTCCAACGCGTAAATTATGATGAGTTCTGGGCATTACAGGATATTAACTTTGTTTTACCAAGAGGAGAGACCCTGGGGGTAGTGGGAAAAAATGGCTCTGGCAAATCAACGCTATTACAGATAATTGCCGGGACACTTACGCCTACTTCAGGCTCTGTTACTATTAATGGTCGTGTAGCGGCACTACTAGAGCTCGGTGCAGGTTTTAATAATGAATTCACAGGACGAGAAAACGTTTATCTTAATGCCTCTCTATTAGGTTTAAGCAAGGAACAGGTTGATAATAAACTGGATGATATTTTAGCTTTCGCTGATATTGGCCATTTTATTGACTCCGCAGTTCGCTCATACTCCAGTGGGATGTTGGTTCGTCTCGCTTTTGCTATCCAGGCACAGCTAGATCCTGAAATATTAATTGTGGATGAGGCACTTGCCGTTGGGGATGCAAAATTTCAAGCAAAATGCTTTAATCGACTTAAAAAATTAAAAGAAAACGGAACTTCAATACTTTTTGTTTCACATGCGACAGAGCAGATTGTAACGCATTGCGATAGAGCTATTTTACTTAATGATGGCTTGCTGTTAGCACAGGATCGACCAAAAGTGGTAGTGAATCAGTATCTAGATCTACTATTTGGAAAAAATAGCAAAGCCAAGCAAGCAGAAAAAAATGTTGTAGAAAATAATAGCAATATTTCACTTTCAGATAACTCTCCCAATGTTAATTGGGAAGATAACCAAGGATATGAAAAACGCTTAAATTATAATCCTTCTGAATATCGTTGGGGGGATAAATGTGCCGAAATCTCAGATTTTATACTGGCGCAGGGTAAAGAAATATATCCAGTAATTCTTAATAACAACCAAAATATTAGTTTTAAATTTAGGATAAAATTTTTCCAGGAAATTGTACGTCCTATCTTTGGGTTTGCAGTAAAAACCAAAGATGGTGTAACTATTTATAATACTAACACTGAGTTGCAAAGTATTATCATTGCTGATATTACAAAGGCCGGGCAAGAACTTAATATAAATGTCTTGATGCCCCAACAACTCTATCAAGGTGATTATTTCATTTCTGTTGGAATAGCAAGCTGTGATGCCAATGGTGAGGTTATTCCGCACGATCGGCGCTACGATTCAATACATATTACTGTTGAACCGACAGAAGAATTCATCGGTCTGGTTGATTTAAGGGCTAAGATAAGCTGTGATGAAAAATAATTTAACGACGAAATTAAATGACTCTTCGTTTATCTTTAACGATGACATCAAAGTTTGGACGAAAGAGAAAGTAGCTCCCTTCATGTATAGTGATGGCGATGAAGCGGAAAATTATCTTATTTCTGTACTCGAACAGACCCAAGACCATAGTGTTTTTTCAGACGAACTAAAGCCATGGATTAAGGATTGGCCTTCATTATATCATTTATCTTCACGTCGTTCTAATCTCTTACAACCCTTTAAAAGTTGGTTCAATGGTAAACGAGTCTTGGAAATTGGTTGTGGCTGTGGAGCAATCACTCGTTTCCTTGCCGAAGCTGGTGCGACGGTAATTTCCGTAGAAGGTAGTATTCGTCGTGCACGGATTGCCAGCAAGCGATGCGCTGACTTAGAAAATGTCACTGTAATTTGTTGTCCTAGTGACCAGCTACCCGATTTAGGAGAGTTTGACGCTGTCATGCTTATTGGGGTGCTGGAATATGCATCGATGTTTCTCGGAACTGACGGTGATACAACGTTATTACAGAATTGCCGTGAACGACTAAATAACAACGGATGCTTATTTGTCGCTATCGAGAATAAAATTGGCGCAAAATATCTTGCTGGTGCAAATGAAGATCATCTCGCGGTACCAATGGTGGGGGTTAATGACGCATATAAAGATAAATCTGTCAGAACCTATGCGCGACAAGAATTGATTAACAAACTTACTGGTGCAGGATTCCCTCAGACGCAAGAGTTTGTACCTTTGCCTGATTATAAACTCCCTGTCACCGTTGTATCACCTATAGGTACGACAAAATATTCCCCACAACTTTCATCGCTCGCTGTAGAATCTGTTGCTGCAGATATGCAAGGCGTAGCAGATTATCATTTTTCTCTTGAACAATTTAATCATGTTGTTTGGCAAAATTCTTTGGCGCCAGAATTAAGCAACTCTTTTTTAATGGTTGCTGGAAACAATATTTCAGAAATTTTTAATCAGAGAATTTTAGCTTGGCACTACTCTGATGCCAGGTCGCAAGAAAATAACAAAGAAACCGTTTTTAAACTTGATGATAATGAACAAATAAATGTAATTAGCAAATCGCTATCTATTGAAAACGACGAAATATCTATTAATGAACCTTTTTATCAAGGTGAAAGTTTATGGCGTGAAGTTGTTCGTATTGTTAACCTGCGTGATTGGACAGTGTCTGAGTTGACAGATGTATTTATAAAATGGCTAAAAGTTATTTCTTCACCAAGTGATGATGTAATTCCATCCTTTGAGAATACAATCTCTAACGATTATTTTGATGCACTTCCATTTAATATTATTAACGACGGAAATGGTGGCTACACTATTTTTGATAGGGAATGGGACAACGGTAAAACTAGCAAATTTGGTCTGATTGCCTGGCGTGGAGTATTCCACTCGCTCTTTCGAATTAAATCATACGAATCATCTTCTTCAGTATTTGCCAAAACTTATTTTGATCTGGCTTCCCAGGTATTGCAGCATATTTGGCCTGACATTCCTTCTACCGCTTTTCTTGAATGGGCTGAAGAAGAAGCACGTTTTTCTGTGGAAGTAACGGGGAGAGACAATTATCAATCACTCCTTGATGTAGCCTTAAACTCAACGATAAGCTATCGAGTTAATGTAACCACGCTGAAGCAGCAGATTACTATACAAGAAAATGAGCTTCTGGCGACAAAGGTTCATGTCGATAATTTAACAACACAACTTGATTGGCAAGCCAATGAACTAGATAGATTGCAAAATGAATTATCACATCAGGCAAAATCTGCAACGGTATTAGCAGAATCTTTGAAAAAAATTGAGGAAGAAAAAGCATTAATGTTTAATTCCTTAAGTTGGAAGTTAACTAAGCCGTTACGTTTTACAAAGCGTGTTGCTTTGGCACTTTCTCGGCGTGGAACACCTAAAAATATGCATTTAAAAAATAAACTATCACGTCTGAACAAGGTTCTTAACTTGAAAAAGAATCAGCTAGGAGGCTATACACAGTTAGCGCTTTGGTCATATCAACGTTATCGTTCGTATGGTTATACCGGTTTTATAAGCAAGCTCAAACGTGCAATGAATCCAGTTCCTGTATCATCCAATGCGGTACCGGTTTACGAATATGAACAATGGATCGAGAAGCATGAAAATATTGACAGCGTAAAGTTGACGGCCTTTTCCTCCCGGCTAGCTTCATTTGAGCATTTGCCAACGATAAGTATTGTTATGCCATGCTATAACGCACCTGTAAAATATTTATGCGAAGCTATAGAATCAGTTCGCAATCAAATTTATAGCCGCTGGGAACTGTGTATTGCCGACGATGCTTCAACTTCGGAAGAAACCGTATTAAAGCTGAAAGAATATGCGGCACTTGATCCTCGAATTAAAATTACTTTCCGCTCGAAAAATGGGCACATATCAAATGCAAGCAATTCTGCTATTGAATTAGTGACAGGTGAATATGTTGCTTTGATGGATCAGGATGATTTACTGCCTCGACACGCGCTTTATAAAGTGGTTGAAGCGATTAATAACCAACCTGATGTGCAGCTAATTTATTCAGATGAAGATAAAATTTCAGCCGATGGAGTACGTTGCGAACCCTATTTTAAGGCAGACTGGAATCGTGATCTTTTTCTGTCACAGAATATGTTCTCCCACTTAGGGGTATTCAGCAAATCCCTCATTGATAAAGTTGGTGGTTTCCGACCTGGTTTGGAAGGCAGCCAGGATTATGATCTTGTTTTACGTTGCCTCGATCACGTAACGGAAAATCAAATAGTTCATATTCCAGAGATTCTTTACCATTGGCGCATTATTCCTGGTAGTACAGCCTCAGGGGGCGAACAAAAACCATATGCTTTCCTGGCCGGTATTCGTGCAGTTCAAGAATATCTTGAGCGGAATAATATTGCCGCACAGGTAGAAGAGGCTAAACAAGGTATGTTGATGCTGCGGGTAAAATATAACTTACCTAAGCAACTGCCTTTGGTCAGTATAATTATTCCAACAAGAAATGCGAAAGCATTAGTTAAACAGTGTATAGACAGCATATTTGAAAAAACAACTTATTCGAACTTTGAGATCATTTTAGTTGATAATGGTAGTGATGACCCTTCTTCGTTAGATTATTTTGCTGAGTTAAATGAGCGGGATAATATCCGTGTTGTTCGTGATGATGGTAACTTTAACTTTTCGCGCTTGAATAATGAGGCAGTTAAAGTAGCGAAGGGTGAGTTGTTATGTCTCATGAATAATGATATAGAGGTTATTTCACCTGACTGGCTTGACGAAATGGTTAGTCAAGCAGTACGTCCTGAAATTGGTGCTGTTGGGGCTAAATTACTTTATCCCAATGACACTGTGCAACATGCAGGCGTCATATTAGGATTAGGGGGGATTGCCGGTCATGCGCATCTGGGGATACATCGTAACGACCCAGGCTACTTTGGAAGAGCTAATCTTGTCCAAAATTTTATAGCGGTTACTGCTGCATGTCTTGTAATACGTAAAGAAATTTATGAAAACGTCGGTGGGCTGAATGAAAAAGATTTTGCTGTAGCCTTCAATGATGTTGATTTCTGTATACGTGTTCATCAGGCCGGGTATCATAATCTTTGGACACCATTTGCCGAAATGTATCATCATGAATCAGCGACTCGAGGGAGCGATCTGGCACCAGAGAAAATTGAACGATTCAAGCAAGAAATTAAATCAATGGAATTGTTATATGGTAACATTCTCTTTAATGATCCTGCTTACAACCCTAATCTTTCATTAGATCTAAGTTTTGGTTCATTTGCTCTTAAACGATAATTAGAACGTAAACTGGATAACGGGTAATCTGTTATCCAGAATTTAATATTAAATTTATTGGTGTGCTGATGAAAACTTTAAATATAAATGATTCGCGATTGTATTTGCTGATTTGTTTATTATTTGGCGTTATTTACGTTACTAATGCCTGGTCACCTTCTTCTTATAGCTTGGCTTTAGACGGGATCGGCATTGATGCACACCCAGATTTTGGCAAAGCTAGAGCAATCCGTTCGGATGAATGGGTTGTACAAACCCCTCTTACTCAGGCTTTAGTAAATAATGGCTTTGAGCGTTTTAATCATACGTCAATTTATAAAGAAGATTTGCGAATTAATTATGGTTTGCCTATTTTTGACTGGGGTCTGATCTTTAAACCGGCGCAATGGGGTTATCTTATTCTGCCGCCTGCATATGCTTTTTCTCTTTATTATTTTGCATTGTTTGCTTTTTTTGTGATTGGTTTTCAGAAAATTATTAAAATCATGGGTGCAGATGAACTTTCTGCTTTCCTGCTTAGTGTTGCTTTCTATTTTACCGGAAGCGTACAGTTCTGGTGGACAGTAAATGCTTCAACATTTGCTTTTTTTCCTTGGGTGCTTTATTCCTTATATAATATAAAGTCTTCTTCGATTTACGCCATTCTTTTATTCTGGTTCTTGGCCTGCTGGCAAATCGGTAACCTTTATCCTCCTTTTACGTACGCTTTGTTATTAGTTGCTATAGTATGGATTTGGAATGTAGTTGATCTACGTACTGTGAAGTTGCGGGAGCTTATTCTGGCTATTGCCGCTGGTATTGCTGCTGTAGTAGTTGTTTATTTATACTTCCATGACTATATTGAACTCATGAAAAACACCGTTTATCCCGGTGTTAGGAGTGAGAACGGTGGTAGTATTATTTCCTGGGCGATGTTCCAATCACTTTTCTTTCCATCGCTTTGGTTTGATAAAAACTACGAATTGCTGAAGTGGAAAGAAATAAGTAATATTTGTCAAATTTCAACTTGGGCTACACTTTTACCTGTTCTTATCTTGTTTTATACAAATTATAAAAAAGTACGATTAACACTTTCATTTAATCTGCTTGATAAATTCTTA
>ERZ856578.3327-NODE-3327-length-24380-cov-4.846110_pt1 | contig 24380 bp, 20 predicted proteins | sample MGYA00514384_ERZ856578 | MGnify/ENA primary metagenome ERZ856578 (study PRJEB29103, sample SAMN06111958) | human gut metagenome | biome: human gut; feature: ankylosing spondylitis patient; material: healthy_person | host: Homo sapiens | place: China:Hangzhou... | reverse complement strand
ATCAGCAGTTTTTGCCACACCAGTTACATAGTCTCCGTTGTCAACTGTTGTCTGTAAAGCTGCGATCTGAGACTTCACTTTTTAGGTATGACGCCCGGCAATTTTATCATGATTTTGGCCGCGCTCTTCTTCCTGTATCTTGCCATCGGACGCGGATATGAGCCACTGCTGCTGGTTCCAATCTCTTTCGGCATGCTTCTGGTCAACATCTGTCCGAGCATTATGGAGGAAGGCGGCTTGCTGCATTACTTCTATCTTCTGGATGAGTGGACGATCCTGCCGTCGCTGATCTTCCTCGGCGTCGGCGCGATGACAGATTTTGGTCCGCTGATTGCGAATCCCAAAAGCTTCCTTTTAGGCGCAGCGGCGCAGTTCGGCATTTACGCTGCCTTTATCGGTGCGTTGCTGCTGGGCTTCAATGAGGCTGCTGCGGCGGCTATTTCCATCATCGGCGGTGCCGATGGACCAACCTCCATCTATCTGGCCATGATGCTCAAACAAAAAGATCTGCTGGGTCCGATTGCAGTTGCAGCCTACTCTTATATGTCTCTGGTCCCGGTCATTCAGCCGCCGATCATGAGACTGCTGACGACAGAGGAAGAACGCAAGATCAAAATGGAACAATTGCGGCCGGTCAGCAAGGCTGAACGCATCTGCTTCCCGATCGTTGTTACCATCGTTGTATGCGGGCTGCTCCCGGCTACTACGCCTTTAGTCGGTATGCTGATGCTCGGCAACCTGTTCCGGGAATCCGGCGTGGTCCGCCAGCTGCAGGAAACGGCCTCCAACGCGCTGATGTATATCGTTGTCATCCTGCTGGGTACCTCGGTAGGCGCAACGACCAGTGCGGAAGCGTTCCTGAACTGGACGACGATCAAAATCGTCGCTCTCGGTCTGATCGCATTTGCATTCGGCACCGCCGCAGGCGTTGTCTGCGGTAAAATCATGTGCAAGCTGACACATGGAAAGGTGAATCCGCTGATCGGTTCCGCCGGCGTCTCGGCTGTACCGATGGCGGCGAGAGTATCGCAAAAAGTCGGTGCGGAAGCGGATCCTACCAATTTTCTGCTTATGCACGCAATGGGACCGAATGTGGCCGGCGTGATCGGCACCGCAGTCGCAGCAGGAACTTTCCTCGCGATGTTCGGCGTATCCTAAACGCGTACAACTTTTACATTTTACAGAACCCTATTGCAGGAATCAGGAGGACTTTATGGAATATATGAATCAAACGACACCCAGAAAACTTGGGATTACAGAAACTGTGCTGCGAGACGCACAACAGTCTCTGATTGCTACCAGAATGCCGACCGAGCAGATGCTCCCCATCCTTGATACGATGGATCAGGTTGGCTATCACTCCGTCGAATGCTGGGGCGGCGCGACCTTTGATGCCTCGCTGCGCTTTCTGAAGGAGGACCCTTGGAAGCGCCTGCGTCTTTTGCGGGACGGCTTCAAAAAGACAAAACTGCAGATGCTGCTGCGCGGACAGAACATCCTAGGTTATCGACATTATGCAGATGATGTCGTTGCCTATTTTGTTCAAAAATCCATTGCCAACGGCATCGATATTCTGCGGATCTTTGATGCGCTCAATGATCTGCGCAATCTGGAAACTTCCGTCAAGGCCGCAAAAAAAGAAGGCGGCCACGTACAACTTGCGATGTCTTACACCTTAGGTGAGGCATATACCAAAGATTACTGGCTCAACCTTGCAAAGAACATGGAGAACATGGGCGCGGATTCGATTTGCCTCAAGGACATGGCCGGACTCCTGCTCCCGTATGATGCGTATGAACTGCTCTCAGCGCTGAAGCAAACCGTCAGCGTACCCATTCAGCTCCATACGCACTGCACGAGCGGTGTCGCTGCCATGACCTACCTTAAGGCAGCAGAAGCAGGTGCAGATGTCATCGACACTGCCATTTCCCCGTTCTCCATGGGAACGAGCCAGCCGCCGACCGAAGTGATGGCTGAAACCTTCAAGGGGACTCCGTTTGACACCCATCTCGATCAAGGTCTCCTTGCGCAAATCGCAGACTATTTCCGTCCGATTCAGGCTCAGGCACTGGCCAGCGGTCTGCTTGATCCGAAAGTACTGAATGTTGATATCAAAACCCTGCTCTATCAGGTTCCCGGCGGCATGCTCTCGAATCTGGTATCACAGCTCAAGGAGCAGCACGCCGCGGATCGGTATTATGAAGTGCTGCGGGAGATTCCAAAGGTCCGCGAAGACCTCGGCGAGCCGCCTCTGGTCACCCCATCTTCTCAGATTGTCGGCACACAGTCTGTACTCAACGTGCTGACCGGTGAACGCTACTCCACCATGTCAAAGGAAACCAAGGCCTTGCTGAAAGGGGAATACGGCAAAACGATCAAACCGTTCAACCCGAAAGTGCAGAAGGAAGCCCTCGGAGAGGAAACGCCGATCACCTGCAGACCTGCGGATTTGATTCCGCCGGAACTGCCGGAACTGGAAGCAAAGGTCTCGCGCTATAAGCAGCAGACGGAAGACGTCCTCACCTACGCACTTTTCCCGAATGTCGCAGAGGAGTTCTTTCAATATCGAGAAGCACAGCAAACAAAAATCGACCCGAAAAAGGCCGATTTGCAAAACAAAGCTTATCCGGTATAGACAGCTTGCTAAATCGTGTCCAAATCGTAATCTCTGGAGAAAATCTTGAGAAGCACGACGTGGGTCTGCGTCCTGCCGAACTTCTGCAAAAGTCTGAGGAAGGCATCCAGATCCGTCGTTGTCGGTGTCGTGACCTTGAGAAGCATTGAATAGTCACCGGACAGATAATAGCATTCCAGTACACGCTTGTCTGCCTCAACATACTTGCAGAATTCGTCCCGCACATGCGGCGGAATGGTCACTTCAATGTAGGCCGTGATCGGCAGTCCGATCTTTTCATAGTTGATGCAGGCTTTGTATCCGGTGATGATACCCGCCCTCTCCAGCTTTTCGATTCTGGATGAAACTGCGGGCGGTGTCAGATAAACCTGCTCTGAAAGATGGCTTAAGGAAATGCGCGCATTTTTACTTAAAATTGATATGATTTTCCAATCGATTTTATCGAGTTGCTCCATCGTGTGTTCCTCATGCTTTTCTAGAAATATACAAAAACAGTATAGTGTATTTTGGACAAAAAATCAATTGTTCCAAGCGACTTTAAAGGAGAAAATATATGAAAAAACCAGATCTGAACTGGGAAACCCCGATTCTCGGCGTCATCGGCGGCATGGGACCGATGGCAACCGAACTTTTTTACAAAATGATCATTGAAAAAACACCTGTAACCTGTGATCAGGAGCATCTGGATACAATCATCCTCGGTCATGCTTCCATGCCGGATCGAACAGCTGCGATTCTCTCCAAAGATCCGCAGCGTATCCGGGAAACTGCACAAAAACTGCTGTCTGATGCCAAGACGCTGGAAACGCTGGGCGCAGACTGTATCGCGGTGACCTGCAACACAGCGCACTATTTCGTAGACCAGATCGCAGATCAGGTAAGCATTCCTTTCATTCACATGATCAGGGAGACTGCCAAAGCTGCTGCCGCTTGTCCCGGCGAAAAGGTCGGTATTCTCGCGACAGACGGCACAATCAGAACTGAGCTTTATCAAAAGGCTTTAGCTGCCGAGAACGTCATTCCTTGTGTCCTTGATGCAGAGGGACAGTCGCTCGTCATGCATGAAATCTATGATTGCGTGAAGCCAGGGAAACCCGTCGACGAAGCCGCCTGGCAGATTATCGATGAAAAGCTGCATGCGATGGGCTGCAAATGTGCGCTTCTTGCCTGCACAGAGCTGTCTGTGATTAAAGCTGATAAACAATTAAATGATTTTTATATGGATCCCATGGAAGTCATGGCAGACCGCTGCCTCGCATTCTTTGGGAAAAAGGAGGTAAGCAAATGATTCGTATCAACGGAAGAAACACAATCGGAAAACCGGATAAATTATTCGGCGTCAGCGCGCTGGCCAAAGCACGCATTGCCGAGATCGGCAAAGAAAACGTCATCAACTCTACCCTCGGCGTTCTGTTGGATGACAACGGCAAGCTGGTCGTTCTTTCCTCTGTTATGGAAGCACTGCATGAACTGCGCCCGGAAGAATTCGCGGCTTATGCACCGATCATCGGTATCCCGGAATACAAGGAAGCCGTAACCAAGGCAGTTTTTTTGGATGAAGTCCCGCAGGACCTCTTTATCGAAACCTGCTACGCGCCGGGCGGTACCGGCGCACTGCGCAACGCGATCTCCTGCTACAGCAGCCCGGGAGACAAGATCCTCACCGCGGACTGGCATTGGGTACCGTACAACGTGATCGCTGCGGAACTCGGCCGGGAAGTCAAGACTTACACCCTGTTTGATGAAGATTATCATTTTAATGATGCTTCCTTCCGCAAGTCGCTGAGCGATATCCTCGCGGTACAAGATCAGGCGGTCGTTATCATCAATACCCCTGCGCACAACCCGACCGGCTATACATTCACCTTGGAGGATTGGGATAAGGTGATCGATATTTTCAAAAGTTTTCCAAACAAAAATATCATCTGTGTGGTAGATATTGCCTATCTGGACTTTGCGGGAGAAGCGCATGCATATCGTGCTTTCCTCAAAAAGCTGAGCGGACTGCCGCACCATATCCTGCCGCTGATTGCTTTCAGTGCCTCCAAGGGCTTCACCATGTACGGCATGCGCTGCGGTGCACTGCTGTGCATGGCTCCGACTGCGGAGCTTGCCAAGGAGTTTCGGGATGCCGCGTCCGTTGCCAGCCGCGCCTCCTGGTCAAACGGCAATCATTCTGCTATGGCAGTCATCAGCAAGATCTTCGCGGATGACGCACTTTTAGCCAAGGTCACGGATGAGCGCAACCATTACATGCAGATCTTGCAGGAACGCGGACGTGCCTTCATGGAAGAAGCGAACAAAATCGGGCTCAAATGCTGCCCATATGATTCCGGCTTTTTCATCACCGTTCCATGCGAAAATGCGGAAGAGGTCGGTAAAGCACTGCAGGCGCTCAATGTATTCGCAATCCCGCTCGGACCTGGCATCCGCGTATCCGTTGCCTCCAATACGGTCGAAGAATGCCGCGCGATCCCGGGCAGACTGCAGCAGGCCATCGAGTCTGTAAACGGCAAATAAGAATCAGTCACATTTTTATCAGAAACGGAGGGAAAACTATGACCCACAAATATGTCTATCTATTTTCAGAAGGTGACGCGAGCATGCGCAATCTGCTCGGCGGCAAGGGCGCGAACCTCGCGGAAATGACCAGACTGGGTCTTCCGGTCCCGCAGGGCTTTACCATCACAACCGAAGCCTGCACGCGATATTACGATGACGACCGGCAGATCAACGCGGATATCCAGGCACAGATCGATGCCGCAGTCCTTGAAATGGAGAAGATCACAGGCAAGAAGTTCGGCGATAAACAAAATCCGCTGCTTGTCTCTGTACGATCCGGCGCCAGAGCCTCCATGCCCGGCATGATGGATACGATCCTGAACCTCGGACTGAATGAAGAAGTCGTGGAGATCATCGCAGCAAAGACCGGAAACGAAAGATGGGCGCGCGACTGTTATCGCCGCTTCATCCAGATGTACGCAGACGTTGTCATGGAAGTCGGCAAGAAATATTTCGAGGAATTGATCGATCGCATGAAAGCGGCGCGCGGCGTCACACAGGACGTCGAACTTACCGCTGCCGACCTCAAAGAGCTCGCCGAACAGTTCAAGGCAGAATACAAAGAAAAAATCGGTGCGGACTTCCCGGAGGATCCGAAGGAACAGCTGATGGGCGCGATCAAAGCCGTCTTCCGTTCCTGGGATAATCCACGCGCGAATGTTTATCGCCGGGACAACGATATTCCGTACTCCTGGGGCACCGCGGTCAACGTACAGGAAATGGCGTTCGGCAACTGGTCCGACGCATCCGGCACCGGTGTCGCCTTTACCCGCGATCCGGCGACCGGCGAAAAGAAGCTGATGGGAGAATTCCTCCTGAACGCGCAGGGTGAAGATGTCGTTGCCGGCGTGCGTACCCCGCAGCCGATCGCGGCCCTTGCCGAGGTCATGCCGGAGGTGTTCGCGCAGTTCCAAAAAGTCTGCGATACGCTGGAAAAGCATTACCGCGATATGCAGGACATGGAATTTACGATTCAGGACCGCAAGCTTTTCATGCTGCAGACCAGAAACGGCAAGCGAACCGCCAAAGCCGCGCTGAAGATCGCCTGTGACCTGGTGGACGAAGGCATGCGCACTGAGCAGGAAGCTGTCGCTATGATCGACCCGCGGAATCTGGATACCCTCCTGCATCCGCAATTTGACGAAAAAGCGCTGCAGGCTGCTGTGCCGATTGGCAAAGGACTTGGCGCTTCCCCGGGCGCGGCCTGCGGCAAGGTCGTTTTCGACGCGGCGGATGCGGTCGCATATGCCGAAAAGGGTGAAAAGGTCGTGCTGGTTCGTCTGGAAACATCTCCGGAGGATATCACCGGCATGAAAGCCGCACAAGGCATTCTGACTGTGCGCGGCGGCATGACCTCCCATGCGGCGGTTGTCGCCAGAGGCATGGGTACCTGCTGCGTGTCCGGCTGCGGTGAGATACAGATGGACGAAGCGAATAAACGCTTCACGCTCGGCGGGAAAGTCTTTACCGAAGGCTCCGAAATCTCTATCGACGGTTCGACCGGTAAAATCTACGAAGGGCTTCTGCCGACCGCAGACGCTGTCATTGCCGGTGAATTCAGCAGGATCATGGCATGGGCGGACAAGTACCGCAGATTAAAGGTCCGGACGAACGCAGATACCCCGACAGATGCCCAAAAGGCCCGAGAGCTGGGTGCGGAGGGTATCGGTCTTTGCCGCACAGAGCATATGTTCTTTGAAGAAGACCGCATCGCGGCTTTCCGCGAAATGATCTGCGCCGATACCGCAGCAGAACGCGAAGCTGCTTTAGATAAGATCCTCCCGTATCAGCAGGGAGACTTTGAAGCGCTCTTTGCGGCGATGGAAGGAAATCCGGTCAACATCCGCTTCCTTGACCCGCCGCTGCATGAGTTCCTGCCGACCGAGGAGGAGGATATCCGCAGACTGGCGGATGCGCAAGGCAAAACAATCGCACAGATCAAACAGATCATCGCCTCGCTGCATGAGTTTAATCCGATGCTCGGACACCGCGGTCTGCGGCTTGCCATCACTTATCCGGAGATCCCGCGTATGCAGACGCGCGCAGTCATCCGTGCGGCGCTCAATGTACAGAAGCTGCACCCTGACTGGACGATCGTTCCGGAGATCATGATCCCGCTGACGGCAGACGCCAAAGAGCTGGCATTTGTCAAAAAGATCGTAGTCGAGACTGCGGACGCAGAGATCAGCGCCTCCGGCACAGAGCTCAAATACAAAGTGGGGACGATGATCGAAACGCCGCGGGCCTGCACGGTGGCGGATGAAATCGCAAAGATCGCGGACTTCTTCAGCTTCGGCACCAACGATCTGACGCAGATGTCCTATGGGTTCTCCCGGGACGATGCCGGCAAGTTCCTCGATGCTTATTATGAAAACAAGATTTTTGAAAACGATCCGTTCGCAAAACTGGATCAAAAGGGGATTGGTTTCCTGATGCAGACGGCGCTGCGCCTCGGTAAGGAAGCAAATCCTTCGCTGCACACCGGCGTATGCGGCGAGCATGGCGGTGACCCGTCCTCGGTAGAATTTTGCCATAAAATCGGTTTGGACTATGTGTCCTGCTCACCGTTCCGCGTACCAATCGCGAGACTGGCAGCGGCACAAGCAGCAATTGCAGATCTGAAAGAGAAATGTGAGAAGGAATAGATCCTGCAGTTGCGCCGTACCAATATAATATACTCCATGAAAAAGCCCTCTGGTGCACGATTGTGCTGCCGGAGGGCTTTTTCGTGAAGCAGGCTAAGCTCTTTCCCTATCATTTCCTTCATGCGCTGCAGCAAATCCTACTTGCTCTTTTCTGCAATTTTTCTTACAATTTCATCACCAATCATCTAGGTTGTCGCTCTTCCTCCCAAATCTGTCGTTAAAACCTTTTTTTCGCAGTTCATATTTTTCTTATGCCTTAATATATTGCGTTGTCCGCCCTGCACCGATGCGTTTCACGGAACCGGCCTTGACCATTGCGCCGAGGACAGCTTCAACGGTCGTTGGACTGACATCGGGGAGAATTTTGCAGATCTCTGCCTTGGAAATCGGGGTCAGGCTGTTAAGAACGGTTGCCTCCACACGAGCCTTTTTCGTAATCTTCTTGCCATGTATCACCGCAAACCGCTTGTCCAGTTCCTTATAACACAGATAGAGAATAGACAAGAAATTCTCAATAAAGGGAAAATATGAGTTTTCATTCGTTTCCCACCCGACCGAGGATTGTCGCAGGGCTTCGTAATAATACGCCTTGTAGTTGTTGATTTGCTCCTCAAAGGACACATATTTTCCGGCATCAAAGCCGTTTTTGTACAACAGCAAGAGCGAGAGCAGGCGAGACATCCTGCCATTGCCATCCCGGAACGGATGTATGCAGAGAAAATCCAGAATCACGCAGGGAATCAAAAGAAGCTGGTTGATATTTGCGTCGCTTCGGGCATCCAGATAGGCAAGCTCCAACTGCTCCATTGCTTTTGGTGTTTCGCTTGCAGGTGTGGGGCGGAAGCGGACACGACGATTCCCATCCGCATCAATCTCCAAAATTACATTGTCATCTGTCTTGTACTGTCCGCCATACTCATAGTTCGCGAAGTTCATCATCATTTTGTGCAACCGCAGAATATTGCTCTGTCGAAAATCAATATGTTCATAGCCTAGGTGGATCTCATTCAGCGCATCTCTGTATCCGGCGATCTCCGCCTCGTTGTGGTTCAGTGGGGCGCTGTTCTGATTGACTATGGCAGCAATACGCTCGTCGCTGGTCACAATACCCTCGATGGCATTTGAGCTTTTGATGGACTGCACCTTTGCGACGGCCTCAAGCTCCGTGAAGATCTTCGTGTATTCTCCCTTGCGCACGCCTGCCATCGTTTTCAGCTCCGCAATATTGGAAGTGAGGTTTACAAGGTTTGCCGGCAGTAAACCGTTATTCAAGAAGGAGTAATCGAATTTTTTCATATAGCACCTGCCTTTCTGCATATAATTATAGGATATTTTATGCAGAAACGCAAGCAGTTATCCTACTTATCTGCATATACTTTCCTGAAATATATGCAGATAAGATTTAGGAATAGGTAGTAAAAGAAAAAAGCCCCGCGGCGACACAAGCTTTTGTGTCAGCCGCAAGGGCTTTTTCCATGAAATAGGCTAAGGTCTAATAATATCCGTAAACGCCCTCCCGCGGCGTGAGCGTCGGATCGATTTCAACTGCCAGATCATGTGTTGTTCTGCGGATAAAATCTTCAAAAGTCGACAGATCACTTTCGTAAGACGCGTAGCAGGCGATAAACGGTTCTTTTCCGTAAACGATCCCCACATCATGCGTTTTGTCCTCTTCCTCTCCTGTCTTATGCGCGATCGGAAAGCCCAGCGGCAGCTTACCGCCCATCTTGTGATTGACCTGTTGCTGCAGTAAGATGCGCTCCAGTTCTTCTGACGCCGCCGGACTGACCAGTGTCCTTCTGTACATTTTTTCGAGCAGATCCCCGATCTCTTTCGGCACGAAATAATTCTGGATTCCGCGGCTTTCCCGTTCCTCATCGTAATAGGCACGGTTAAATTGCGTTCCCACAAGCCCCAATTCCTGAAATGCAGCAATCACGCGATCATTGCCGTAATGGCGATACAGCGCGTTGGTCGCGGTTGTATCGCTGATGACGATCATAAACTTGTACAAGCTGTTGATGTCCAGCGTCACATCGCCGTTTTGATCGCCGGTCATGTGCTGCACGACGCCGCATCCCGGCAGCTTCTGATCTTTACGGATGGTGATCATCTCGCCAAAATCCGTTTCTCCGCGCTCACGCATCATCAGCATCGCGGCGAGCAGCGGCAGTTTTACGATACTGGCCGGCAAAAATTGTTCGTTCTCGTGATAGCCAATGGTTTCTCCTGTCACAAGATTCTTGTAATAAAATCCGACCTTGCCGTTCATGGTTTTGAGTTCCTGCAAAATTCTTTCCTGTAATCCTTTGCTCATGCTGCACCTCCATTCACTTTGTACGGCGAAGTACTTTTCCTGCTGCCGCACCGGTATGTTTGCCGTTTTGCGCGGTCAGTACGCCGTTTACATAAACCTGCGCGATGCCGTCACAGGCCTGCGCAGGCTTTTCATAAGAAGGGGCGTCCTTGATCTTATCAGCGTCAAAAATAACAAGATCCGCCCACATGCCTTCCCGCAGCAGACCTCTGTCCTGCAGATTCAGCCTTGACGCCGGCAGTCCCGTCATCTTATGGATGGCGGTTTCCAGAGGGAAAAGCTTGCGTTCCAAACAGTAATGGCTGATGACACGCGGGAATGTTCCGAAAAATCTCGGATGCGGCCTGCCCGCGTAAGCAAGCGGCACTGCCTTTCCGTCCGATCCTGTCATCACATACGGCTGTTTCATGATGTATTCGATGTCTTCCTCGCACATGCCGAAATTGACCTCGTCAACGCGTCCTTTCTCTTCCAGCACCAGATTCATGACCGCTTCCGCAGGGTCGCAACCCATCATCCGTGCGATTTCGGTCATCGGTTTCCCGACGACCCATTGGTTTTTTTCACTTTCGGCGTAGCCGACGTAAATGTCTCCCCAACGACCGACATGGCCGGCATTCGACTCCCGACGCATTTTTTCTCTGCTCTCAGGATCCTGAATCCGGTCGAAAAGCGCCTCCATACCGCCTTCAAACGCCCATGCCGGCAGATTGCTGTCGAGGGTTGTGGAAGAAGCACAGTACGGATACTGATCCGCCTTGACGTCCAGTCCCCTGCGTCTTGCCTGATCGATGAGCGCGATCGTCGTTTTGCAGTGTACCTGCCAGACTGATTTTTTGGTCACCTTGTGGTGTGAAATTTCAAGCGGCGCGCCGGAACGTTCGCAGATTTCGATTGCCTCCTTGACCGCTTCGACGACCTGTTCACCTTCCTCTCGCATATGGGTGGCGTAAAACGCGCCGTAAGGCACGAGCTCTTTGCAAAGTTCCGCCAGCTCTTCCGTATCCGCATAGCACCCCGGTGGATAAATCAGACCGCTCGACATCGCAAACGCGCCGTCCTCCAGCGCTTCGCGAAGAAGCGCACGCATCGTTTCCATTTCCCCGGAGGTCGGTTTGCGATTTTCAAATCCCATGGCGGCCACACGAATGCTTCCATGCCCGACTTCTGTTCCGAAATTCACACTGATCGGCGCTTGCTCCATTTTATCAAGGAATTCGCCGACCGTGTTCCATTCATAACTTAAATCTCCGACATAAGCGCGGAGCATTTCTTTTTTTGCAGGATCATGGCTGACCGGCGCGGTTGACAGACCGCAGTTTCCTCCGATCTCGGTGGTAATCCCCTGCAGGATTCTGCTTTCCGCCTGCGGATATTCCATCAAAGTCGTGTCGCTATGCGAGTGAATGTCGATAAAGCCCGGCGCTGCGTACAAATCCCCGCCGTCAACGGTGTTTTCTTCTTGTGCGATACATCCGATTTTGCGGATGCGGCCGTCTTGGATGCCGATATCTCCGCGATACCACGGTGCGGCGCTTCCGTCGATGATTCTCACATTTTTGATTACTTTGTCAAACATTTTCGTTTTCTCCTAATGATGAAAACGGAGCTGCCGCTTTTCGCGCGGGTATTGCCTCGCGGACGACAGCTCCAAATTTTTTATAAATACTCCCGCAGCCCGTGAACGGTCTTTCCGCGTATACCTGTCATCGCATCCGCGTGATACAGGGCGCTGATAATCGCTTCTTCCACGGTTTCCGCTGTCGCCTCAAAGACATTGTCCATTTTGTCCTCATGCAGATAAGCCGCGGTCAGAATCTTCTGCTCGCTGTAATGTGGAATCAGATTCCCGTTGGAAAATGCGATTGCGATATCTCCGCTTCCGGTCCCCAAATACGAACCCACTCTGCCCAGACTCACAGTAGAACGTTTGGCCATGCGCCGAAGCTGTCGGTCGCTCAGCGGCAGATTCGTTCCGATCAGCATGATAATAGATCCCTTTTCCGGTCCGGACGGCTTGTTGATTTCAGTTCCGACCAGTTTTCCGTCAATCCGCAGATTGCCAAAGAAGCCGAAGTTGGACATGACAATCGCACCGATCGTAAAGGTTTTTCCATCAAACGTCAGGGTACGTGAAGCGGAACCGATCCCGCCTTTCATGCCCATGCAGATCATCCCGGTGCCGCCGCCGACAGCGCCTTCCTCAAATTCAAATCCGGCAGTCTCCAGTGCGACGAGCACATCAGCTTCCGTCAGATGCATCCCGCGAATATCGTTCAACTCACCGTCATTGCACTCCGTCACCACACCGTTCACGGTGCAGGTCGACACGCCAATATCCTCGTTCTGTTCCAACATGTATTTGGTCAGAGCGTTCAGCGCAGTTCCCACGCCGAACGTATTGGTCATCAGAACCGGCGTTTCGATATTGCCGAGTTCCTCGATCTGAATCAGTCCGGTACTTTTGCCGAATCCGTTGATTACGGAAACGGCTGCCGGAACCTTTTCGCGGAAGAGATTCCCCGCATGCGGGAAGACCGCTGTCACGCCCGTATGAATGTCTCTCGCATCGTCTTCAATCGTAACATGTCCGACTTTCACGCCGGGAACATCCGTAATCAGGTTCCGTTCTCCTTTTTCGTATTTGTGTTTCAGTTCTGTTTTACATTCTTTCGGTAATCCCATATTTTCTCCTGTGTTAAAATTAATGAATCAAAAAATAGTACATTAATCTTTCACGCAGCAAGAAGTATGCCAATCAGAATACTGACGCAGATAATCGAACCCGGATTTCGTGATACAAGTTCCCTTTCTCCCCCGATTTACTTCTATCATTCCCTCGTTCTGCAGCTCTTCCAGAAGTTTACGCAGCCGGATATCACTGAGGCGGATACCCTTTTCCTGCAGCCGTTCGTACAAAACCGCTCTGCCCAGTCCTTGTCCTTCCGCCGTTCTATCTCTCAGCAGCGCCAGTATATGCCGTTTCAATGCTTCATGGCTGTCCTCACATCCCAGCAGACTTTCCTTTGCGCCTGTCTTTTCAATCGTCTCCGGCAGTCTCCCCATCGTTTTGTAGTACAGCGCGCAATTCTCAAGTTCACGTATATTCCCCGGCCATTGATATTTTTTCAGATACTCCTTTTCCTCTTTCGAGAAGCGGTCGTAATCGTCCTTGAGAAAATATTCCAGAAGGACAGCGATGTCTTCTTTTCGCGCGCGCAGCGGCGGCATTTTAATCTGCAGCACGTTCAGACGGTAATACAAGTCCTCCCGAAAGCGCTCTTTTTCAACAGCTTCCAAAAGATTCTTATTCGTCGCCGCGATGATCCGCACGTCCAGATCGATCACCCGATCGCTGCCAACACGCATGATCTGCCGCTCCTGAATGACACGCAGCAGCTTCGCCTGCATAGCCGGAGAAACATCTCCGATCTCGTCCAAAAAAATCGTCCCGTGATTCGCCCGTTCAAAATAACCGATTTTCCCGTTTTTGTCCGCTCCGGTAAACGCGCCGCCGACATAGCCGAAGAGCTCGGATTCCAACAGATTTTCGGGAATCGCTGCACAGTTCACGCCGACAAACGGTCGGTTCTTACGCTGTGAATCATTATGAATCGCCTGCGCGATCAACTCTTTGCCGGTTCCGCTTTCTCCGGTGATCAAGACCGTGTACTCTGTCGCGGCGGCCGCTTTCGCGTGTTGGATACAGTCCTCCATAGCCTTGGAGCGATGTTTGATATCCCGAAACGAGTGTTTCGCAAACAGGCCTTTTTCAACCAGTTTTTTGTTCAGACTACGTTCCATCGCCGTAATTTCTGTCTCGTCTTTGAGGACAACATAAAAGCCGACCTTGACATCACCGAGTTTCAGCTCAAATTTATCTGCTATGAAATTATGCCGGTCGATTGTGAGCAGCTGCTGTGAAAACTCCGGCTTTTCGAGCAGTTTCGCCAGCTGCGGATCCAGCGCATACGCGTTTCCTTTGCCTCTGCTGATTTTTTCGCCAAAAAACCGCTTTGCCTCATGGTTGCAATACAGCAACCTTCCTTCTTTATCCGCGAGCAGAATCGCGAACGAAGAGTCGCTGACATAAGTGTTCAGCATTTGGCTCTTGAGGAATCCATCCAGATAACTCGTCTGAAACTCCCGCATCGGCGTAACCACGCTGTCGCTGTAAACGATCATTTTTTCGGTTACTTTCCATGCTTCCTGCGGCTCCAACGCCAGCCATTCCGCGATCTTCGAGATTGCGTCGAAACTGAGCATACGATATCCGGTATTGATCACGTTTTGAATGTGCGCTGGTACGAAAGGCATCTCATCCGGCGTAATGGCGTAATTGATATCCGCGTAGGTATCCGGCTGTGACGGCGCGTAAGGAATCAGCTGCAGATGACCGATCCCCAGCTCGTACAGCATATAGACCATTTCCTCCGCGTTCTCTTCGGTGTCGTTGACGACTAAAACACGGCTGTTTTTGGGGATCGCGAGCACATCTTTCAGTTTGGTCTTGCTGATGCTTCTCTCCATCATCACCACATTTTTGAGTTCATCCGTGTGATTACGCAGGAGCGGCAGTAGTTTCCGGTCAATAACCAGATACACATCCGCACAAAGTCTGGAGGTATCCGTAAGCCTGTTCGCGTAGCATGTTTCCACTTCGGCATATCCATAAAAAATATCTTCGACAACATGATTCAGCTTGCGGATGACCGCTTCATTCTGCTCATCGCGATATACGATTTCAATTTTTTTCATCATTTCCCCTGTACTTTCTATCATTGTAAGCGTTTTTTTATGCATGACATGTGTGCACAGAAATTTTTATTTCGTTATACGTACTTTTGTCTTTCCAGTACAATTCTAACACAATTTTAGCGCGGAATAAATAGGTTTTAATTATTTTCATCCCATTGTATCCTTTTATCTACACATTCTTTCCTGCCCCGAGGAAACAGCCTGCAGATGATCCTAAGATGATCCGCAAATGTTCTCATGCGAACGGACAAGGATGGACACCATAACGAAAAAAAGAGAGCTCTTGCTCCCTTTTTTTCCTGTCGCGCAGAACGCGCGGCGCAAGTATTAAATTTCCGTCATAAACATTTTAGCGATCATCAGTTCCATAACATCTTTGGCGACATAGCGCACGTGCGTGGTATCTATCCGTTCCGCGCCTGGATACCATGCTGCCGCTCTGGCCGCTCTGTGTTCTTTGAAATACAGATCCAGCTTGTATTCCGGCTTGATCAGTTCCCGCGGTTCGATCAGCGAAATCTTCTGCAAGGACTCTTTCACGCCCGCTTTGATCGCGGATACAGCGTCCTGCGGATGCATGCTCCAGGTAGAGCTCCCCGTTCCTTCCTTCACCGGGAGTGTGGTAATATGCGGGCAGCGCTGCGCCGCGTGCTCACAAACCGCTTTGTCTCCTGCAATAAATACCGACGGTACGCCAAAGTTCGCGGCGTACAACGCGTTTAACGTAAACTCGGACTCCAGCTGATCGTTCAGTATCAGCTTCATAAACCATTCATGCTCAATCGTATGCGCGAGAGGGCTTCCATCTGTTCCCTCCGGCGCGTGATAACCGATATAGATGGCTGCCGCGAATGTATCGTCCAAACCGCCCATCATACCTGCCGGCGAAGTGCGCCAGCCCCGAATTAGCTGTGTCCCGCGCGGAAGACCCCATGGGTCAATATTTCTCGCGTTTCCGTGCCCGTCCTTGACAACCGGCGTATAACCCATTTCAATCGCCGCCTCACAAGCCGCCGCCGTCTCAAGCGTCATCTGCCTGCACGCGCTTTCATAACCTTCCTGTCCGGATTCCGTCTCACACCAGGCTGTAACATCCGCACAGCCTTCAATATCAGCGCTGATATATACTTTCATTCCTTACCTCCTGCTTCATGATTGCGACTCGCGATCTCCCAAGCTCACAATCTCTGCTTTTCTCATTGCTTGTTTAGAATATATAAAAGCAAGAATCGTACCATGCTTTTTATTCTGCGCCCTGCCACAACGAGAAATTTCCTGCATCACCTTGTATTTGCGGTGGAACCCCGTATTCGCAGCAAAAGACCCGCGGCGCGCAGCTTGGCTATGCCGCCGCTTCCGCAGGTCTGGGGATCGCCTGGATCATCATTTCTTTCTTTCCCTTGTCCAACGAGGCTCTGCCGATGCTTCTCGTCAGCCTGCCGTTCGTGGTCTGGCTGGGCTGGCTGCGCGCAAAACAGAAATAATGCCGTTGTGCAGCCGCTCTGTCCTCCTTTTCACACCGCGTACTTCTTTTCGAGCATCCAGCCGTTGAGTTTGATAAAGACAAACATGCCGACAAGCTGCAGCGCGGTCAAGATCGCAAGCAGGACTGCTTTGGGCAGAGGCGCGAAGCGCCACAGCAGAACATACACACCGGCACAGAGCAGCAGTAAAATGATCTCACAGACGCTGCCGGCCAGCAGGCTCGGTCTGCGAGTAAGGGCATCACGCCACAGGTTGCCGAAACTCACACTGAACATCACGATACCGCTGCACAATGCGGCTCCCGTCAGAAGCGCACAGTTCAGCAGCAGGAAACAGAGCGCCGCCGCATCGACGCGCGTCGGCGGCATGCGGTGGCTGAACATCAAAAATACACAGTACCCGTTGACCGCGATCAGCAGCAGCGGCAGCAGCGTCCTGCATCCGCATCGGATATGAAGCAGAACCTTTTGCCGCGCAGGCAGCGGAAACAACTGATAGAACGGTGCGTTCTCTCCGTACAGCATCGTATTGTCCGCCTCATACTGCAGGCGCGTACCGGTACCGACGATCAGGATCGGGATCAAATACGCAGGCAGCTCCTGCACAACAAAGATGACGACCAGCAGTAGTGTCCAGAGGCATTGCTGCAGCACATCGCCTGCGCCGCATTGCCGCAGAAGCCACGTGTACAGCTGCGCAGGTGTTTTACTTTGCGGCAGGATACTCGTCTTTGCAGCCTTTGATCCGCCGCGATGCGAACCGCGATATTCTGCAGTACCCCAATCAAACGTCCGGTAAGCGCCCCGCACCAGTAGCGGCGTCAGGACTGCAAGCACGAGCGTGATCAGCAGCAGCGGTTTCAGCGCAGCACCGACAGAGGTATGATATACCGGCACCAGCAGCGGCAGCTGCAGAACCAAAAACGGCAGGAGCAGAAAGTTGACCTCCACCCAAGTGGCCATGGACACCGTATGATTTTCTTCCCCGCGCTGATATGTCAGCGCCATGGCGATGCTGTACAAGGCGGCCGCGCAGAGAGAAAGCAGCATGAGCGTCAGCAGAATCAACGGACTGCACATTGTAATAGTTCGCCAATTGAAGGAGGAGGATTCAAAATCACGCGCGATGCCGATCTGCGTGATTCCCAAAAAGAGGAATAAGCAAAAAGCAAGCAGGCTCCCCGTCAAAATTTTTCCCGCAAACAATTCCTTTTCGGAAAGCGGCAGTGCGCGAACAAAATCTCCCGCAGCTTCATAGCTTGCCTCGCCGAAGATGATCCGGCAGGCTCGCGCAAAAAAACATAGCGCGCCTAAAAGCAAAAATATTCCCAGTAGCAGCAAAAGCATGACGCCCCCCGCGACAGCCGTCAAAGCCATCACCCCCGCGCAGGGAAGGCAAATCCCGATCTGATTCTCCGCGAGCTTGGCGTGCAGCCTGCAGCATTTCCGGACATTCCGCATTTTCATGGTTTTCACCCCTTCCTCTCGATCTACCGCGCCGCTTCCTCACGAAACATCGCTTTGAGCGCTTCCTCCAGAGAACCGCCGTACTGCGCGCGCAGACTGTCACTAGCTGTAAACGTCTCTACGCGACCCTCCTTCAACACGATGACGTCATCGAACAGCTGCTCGATATCGTGAATCAAATGCGTCACGATCAGCATCGTCCCCTTGGGGTTGAAGTTTTCCAGAATCAGATCCAACACGTGCTCTCTGGCCTCTACATCGACACCGCCAATCGGCTCATCCAAAAGATACAGGCGCGCCCTGCGTGCCATGACGAGTGAAATCTGTAATTTATCAATCATCCCTTTTGACATTTCCTCCGGCGTCTTGCTCAGTCCGATCGCAAAGGTTGCAAGCAGTTCCCGGCACTTTTCGGCATCGAAATCCGCAAAGAAAATCTCATAGAGCCTCACAATATCGCTGACCAGCATTTTCTCCGGCAGGCAGCTGCTGTCCGGCAGATACGCGACGCATGCCTTTGTCTTTGCACCGGGCCGCAGGCCGTCGATGCTTACACTGCCCTCATACTCCGTATATAGTCCCGCAAGGATTTTGAGCATCGTCGTCTTGCCGCTCCCGTTCGGTCCGAGCAGCCCGATGATGCGCCCCTCCGGGATCGCCAGACTGACATGGTCCAGCGCCCGGATTCGGTCAAACTGCTTGCTGACATCCGACAGGCAGACGAGCGGCGTCGTTACCAGTTTTAAGTTTCTTTCAGTATCATAGCTGCGGCGTTCTTTCATGTTCCCCTTCCTTTCTGCGGTCTGTGACCGCCGTCCGCATCACGCGCGGCTTGGCGCTGCCGACCGCACTGCGCAATCCATATGCACCGCGTATCTCATACGCACCACGCGCCGCCTTACGCCGGACCTCCCGCGCGGCGTGCCCTACGCGCCTCGCACAGCGTCATCCGCACTTACACGAAAAAAAGCCAGCATCTCCGCCTCGCTGAATCCCAGCGTCTGCATTTCCCTGCGAAACCGCGCCGCAGCCTCCTCCGCAAGCTGGCGCCGCATCGCGTCGATCTGCGCTGTATCCTTCGTCACAAACCGCCCGCTGGTACGCTCGGATACCAAAAGTCCCTCGCGCTCCAGCTCGTTCAGTGCCCGCTGCATGGTATTCGGATTCACGGCAAACGCGCCGGCAAGCTCCCGCACAGACGCGACGCGCGCCCCCGGCGCGAGCTCGCCGGACGCGATCGCTTCTCTGACTTTTTGCATGATCTGCATGTAGATCGGCATGTTTTCCTGCAGCTGTTTATCCATTTTTCCCGTTCCCTCCTTCTCTGCGCATGCCCCGCGCGAAGGCTCTGCACATGCGCGCATTTTTAAGTTTTCCCTTCAGAATTTCCAATTTCAGATTTCATATTTTCGCGCTTTTTGCTCATACTATGCTTAGACTCGGAATCTTGAAAATCTCTTTGAACAATGCGCCGTTTTATCCTTGTGTATTATTGTACTATTTAACTAATACAATAATGCATGTAAGCCGATTTGTCAAGCAGAAATTTTTGCGCAATACATACCAAAGGTAACTTCAGTTGATAAAGGAGACTTTTTGATGAATGAACAAAATACGGCTCAGGCACAGAACCATTCTCTGAGCTTCACCAAGCTGACCGCCATGATCATCGGTTCGACCATCGGCGGCGGTATTTTTACAACGGCAGGCGATATGGCTGCAAGCGGTGCGCATACCGGCAGTGTCCTCATCGGCTGGACCATCTGCGGCATCGGCATGTTCTGCCTGATGATGTGCTTCTTCGGGCTCAATCGCGTGCGCCCCGATCTGACTAACGGGATCTACAGCTATGCCAAGGAGGGCTTCGGCGAATTTGTCGGCTTCAACTCCGCCTGGGGCTATTGGGTCAGCGCACTCCTGTGCAATGTTTCTTATACAACTTTGCTGTTTGGCGCGATCGGTCATTTCTTTCCGATCTTCGGTGACGGCAACAATCTGCTCTCGATCGTCTGTGCCTCTGCTATCATCTGGTTGCGCAACGCTCTGATTCTGCGGGGCGTGCAGGAGGCAGCCGCGCTCAATGTCATTACCACCATCGCCAAGCTGATCCCGATCCTGCTTTTTGTCATCGCCGTCATCTTTTTCGGCGCGTTCCGTCCTGCTGTTTTTATGGAGAACTTTTGGGGCGCGGACACGCCCGGCGCGCCGGATATCTCCACGCAGATCAAAGCGACCACCTCTGCAACCGTCTGGTCCTTCATCGGCGTGGAGGGCGCGGTCGTACTCTCCGCGCGCGCCAAGCATTCTGCGGACGTCGGCAAGGCTTCGCTGACCGGATTCCTCGGCATCTTCGCGATCTATGTGCTCGTTGCCATTCTCAGTATGGGCGTACTCCCTGCCGAAGAACTCGCCAGCCTCAAAAGTCCGCAGATGGCAGGTATCCTGCAGGCGGTCATCGGCCCCTGGGGCGCCGCTATTGTCAACATTGGCGTGATTCTTTCGCTGGCGGGTGCGCTGCTCGGCTGGACGATCCTGGCCGCCGACTGTCCGTACTCCGCCGCGCGGCAGGGCGTGTTCCTCAAGGCTTTCGCGCGTGCCAACCCAAACGGCTCGCCGTCATTCGCCCTCTATCTGACCAACGGACTGGTGCAGCTGTTTCTGATCGTCATCTTTTTCAGCGCCTCCACCTATCAGGTCTTTTACACGTTCAGCACGACGATGATCATGATTCCGTACTTCCTGAGCGCGCTGTACTATCTGAAGGTCACGCTGCGCGGCGAAGGCTTTCCCCGCGGAACAAAATCTCCTGCCCCCGGTTCTGGCTCCGATGCGAACACCGCCGCACGCGGCGGTTCGCTGGCAGCCGCTCGTTTCTTCGCGGTCATCGGCACCGCCTACGGCATCTGGATGCTCTACTCGTCCGGATTGGAGCTGACTTTCATCGCCTGCATCCTCTACGCGCCGGGCATTCTCGTCTATGCCCTCGGCAAAAAAGAAAGAGGACGTCCGGTTTTCGAACGTCCTTATGAAATGGTCCTTGCAATCGCTTTAGCTGTGCTCGCGCTGATCGCGATCTTCATGATCGCCACAGGCCGCATCCGGCCGTTTTAAGCTTTTGTCCCACAGCAACAAGGTATCTGCTGCGATCGGTTGATGCCCTGCGTCTGCCTGCTTTGCGTGCATCGCCTATCCGCAATACGCGCTTCTTTCATACAGCGGCGGCTAGTCTGTTTCTGCACCGGCCTCCGCTGTGCTTGCTTCTTTCGGCACAAGCGCGCGCGGCGCTGCGGATTCTGTCTCATTCGGCTCCTGTACACATCTGCGCAGGTCAAACAGCGCCTTGATCAGACAGAAACCAAACACCACATAGATGACACCCAGTACGATGAGCACATAGCCCCAGACTTCCGAAAGCCATGGATAGAAAGTAGTGAGCAGCATCACGATTGTGAGCAGCACCGTCTGCCATGTACGATAGGTCAAAAGCTTCGCATCCAGCCCGCGCCCGTTCGGCTGGAATTTCGCCGCGATTGCCGCCAGATTCGTCACGAACTGAAACTGAAAATACAGATTGACTAACCCGGTAAGCAAGTCTAAAATCTGCCATCGTCCGCTAATCTGCAGCCCCATCCAGCTCATCAGCCAATCTGCCGCATTCCACAAAAGCAGCATCACGCCCAGCGTATAGATGAGCGTCAATTCCCATTCCGCATCGCGCAGCTGTGCGATTGCTGCCAAAAACAGGAGGTAGCCGACAAACGCAGGCAGTAGGCTGATTTGATTGATGTTGATATTGAAATATAGGAAAATATACCCCCATGCGGCGCGCAAGAGACCGCTGCGTATTCTCTCAAGCTCTGTCGTCATTTCGTTTCCCCCTCCTGCAAACGCAAGGTCAGCTGCGCTGCGAGACTGCCGTTGAGATACAGATTCGCTGCATAGCACTGCGGCACTTCCGGCTTGGCTGTCGGGTCCAGATCCCCGCCACCTCCGCCGACACGCACCGTATCAGTCAAGCCATCTTCCAGATTTCGGCTTTCCCAGATTGGACCGTCTGTACTGCTGCCGCCTTCATTTCCATTGCCGCTGACCTCCGGCAATCCTGCTCGTACCGCCTCGACCGTTTCTCCGGCATAGACCGGCGCCGTCGCAATGCCGATATTTTTAATCCTCCTGCCGCTTTCCGCATCGCCGACATTGGTATAGCAAAGATTCGCCATAGCGATCACGCGACTGAACTGTGTGTGCGGAAGCGGCACAGTATCATAGGTCGTATTTTCGTAGATCACACCGTCTTTGCCGTAATTCTCGACCGTTGCGACCGTCTGCAGCTTCACTTCCGTGCGGATCCCCTGTGCATCTGCCGCATAGACGATGCCCGGCAGTTCCTCACTGCCCCAAGTGAGCATGCCTATGTGTACTTCAGCCAGCCTGATATCTTCTAAAGGTTCCACTACCCAGCGGCTGCCTTCTTTTTCAACTCTGAGATTCTGTACCGCCACAAACTGATTGTCCTCTTTCGGACCCAACCCGTTTCGCTGCAAGCCATTGTATGGCATAACCAGCAGTCCGGTATACGCATTCTCCCCGCATGCGCGGAGGTTATAGATGTAATAGCCCTCTTTCCTGTCAAGTCCTGCGTAGTGGTCGAAGCCACCCTCCGCTTGCCGACTGTAATCTCCGCTCTCCGTCATCGCCTGCCAGATTTCCGCCTGCATCGCTGCAGGCGCGCACATATAGCGATAGACCCCGCTATCCTCTAGCATCGATTTCGCATAGGTATCGAGCGCACCTGCATAGGTCGTGCAAGGCGTGGTTTTGGCAGCCGCCAGTTCTGCCTGCGGCCACCGCCCCTCGGCACGCGCTGCCTCCGGCTGCGTGCCGATGACCATCGAAAAAGCCAGCACTAAAATCATACAGCCGGAAACCAAGCGCATGCCCTGCGGATATTTTTTGAATCTGGCGATTGCCTCGATGCGGCGGCGGATATTGCTGCCGCCGTTGTTGATACAGGTACTGCCCGGTGTCCGGGCAAATTTTTCGTTTGCCATAGCCAGCAGGATTCTGCCGTAATCGCGCCGCGCCTCACCCGCAAGATGCTCCAGCACATACTGATCGCAGCGTGACTCCATATCATTCAACGCGCGGTCGGCGCAGTAAGCCAGCAGCGGGTTGCACCAGTGGATGCAGCGCAGCAGGCAGATCAGCGCACTCCAAAAGGTATCCCGATGCTTCAAATGAAACAGCTCATGCAGCAGCACCTTTTCGTCCATCGCATCAGTGCTTCCTCCGCGCTCTGCCGCATATGCCTTGTCTTGGTTGGTGTTGTTCGTCTCCGCCCTTGCCGGAATGACCAGCACCGGACGCAAGATGCCGCATACGAACGCGCTCGGCAAATCGCTGACCTCCACAACGCGGCAAAGCTTCAGATCATGTGCGTCCGCGATCTGCTCGATGTGCGCGAGGCCTTCCCCCTGCACCGTCCGTCCGCGGCGCAGAAGCTGCCGCAGGCTTATATAGGAAAGCATGTATTTCGCCGCGAAAAAAATCACGCCGGCGGTATACAGCACAAAGAGCCAGCCGCTCACTGTCGTCGGGATCGCCTTGACAAACGGCAGGGGGAAATAGACCTGTGTAAAGCCGAAATCTCCGCACCATGCCTTGAGCATCTCAATCGGGACCTGCCAGTGAACGAGCACATAGCGTCCATGGTAGCCTGCCGGGATCAGCAGCATCAGCGCGAGCACGCTCCAAACAGCAAACTGCCACTTCGGCGGTAGTTTGTCCTGAAACAGCGCTTTGAGCAGGAGGAGAAGCGCGGCGACGCCGGAGGCGGTCAGGGTTTGCAGTAAAAACGCCCATAAATCAAACATCCGCTACACCTCCATTTCATCCAGTAGCTTGCGCAGACGCTCCCGCTCCGCAGGCGTGATCTTCTCTTCTTTCAAAAAAGCCGCAATCAAGTCCCCCGTCGCGCCGCTGTAGACCCGCTCTACGAAGCTCTTTCGTTCCTGCTCTCGGCAGCTTTCCTGATCCGGCACCGCTCGGTATTGATGCGGCGTAAGCGTCTTGTCGATTGCCACCAGCCCCTTGCCTTCCATGCGTGTCAAATAGGTCAGTACCGTATTGCGGCTCCATCCGGTCTCCGGCTGCAGCCGCTGTACCAGCGTCCCCAGCTCCGCGCCGCCCGTCTCCCAGAGCGCGCGCAGCACCATCCATTCCCGTTCCGATAAGTTCATCTCTCATCCTCCTACAAGTGTAGTATCACTTGCCTATATACTACAACTGTAGTGCGCATTTGTCAATCCCCTTTTCACCTGTGTTAGGATAGTTTTAACTTCCGGCGTTGAATCATTGAACTGTTCCGACACAAGCGAGGCGCAGCCTGCAAGAAACTTGCGGAAGCGCGCAGCATCGTTGATACTGCCTGCCCAAGAGACCATCAGATGACTAACGCTTGACTTTTTGCGTATAATAGAATATGATTGTATTATAAACCAATACAATCATAT
>ERZ856578.3325-NODE-3325-length-24382-cov-6.612590_pt1 | contig 24382 bp, 18 predicted proteins | sample MGYA00514384_ERZ856578 | MGnify/ENA primary metagenome ERZ856578 (study PRJEB29103, sample SAMN06111958) | human gut metagenome | biome: human gut; feature: ankylosing spondylitis patient; material: healthy_person | host: Homo sapiens | place: China:Hangzhou... | reverse complement strand
GGACATTCTCTTCCAAAAGAAAAAGAAGCGCATAAATTTGAAGTTGTGCGTATGCTTCATCCAAAGGAGCATATCTATGGACTTGGCGATAAGACAGGCTTTCTTGATAAAAGAGGCTATGCTTATGAAATGTGGAACAGCGATATTCCAGATACGCATGCAGACTTTTTCCCAAGTCTTTATAAGTCTGTTCCGTTCTTTATTTCAATGCGTCCTCATTTTACATATGGAATTTTTCTTGACAATACATCAAAATCCTATTTTGATATGGGAAAGGAAGATGCAGAGAGCTATTATTTTGCAGCAGACGGCGGCGATTTAGACTACTATTTTATCGCAGGCGAGACGATGCGCGATATCGTAGGTGCATACACAGGTCTGACAGGACGAACAGCCCTTCCGCAGAAGTGGACGCTTGGATATCATCAGTCACGCTGGGGATATATTACTGAGGACGATATCATGGATGTTGCAGAAAAGATGCGTCAATGTCGTATTCCATGCGATTCTATTCATTTTGATATCGACTACATGGATTCCTTCAAGGTATTTACTTGGAACAAAAAGAACTATAAGGATCCGAAAAAGACCTTACAGAAACTGACTGAGATGGGCTATAAGCCAGTTACGATCATCGATCCAGGTGTCAAAAAGGAAGATGGCTACAGTGTTTATGAGGAAGGAATTAAGAACGGCTATTTTGCATTCTCAGCAGAGAATGAGCTTTATGTAAACGAGGTGTGGCCAGGTGATTCTGTTTTCCCAAGCTTTACTAATCCAAAGGTGCGCAGCTGGTGGGCAGACAAGCAGAAATTTTTAATTGATATGGGTGTTCGCGGTGTTTGGAACGACATGAACGAGCCGGCGAGCTTTAAAGGTCCGCTGCCTGATGATGTACAATTTGCAGATGAGGACGATACAGCAATTCTTCATAAGGATGCACATAACATCTATGGTCACTGTATGGCAATGGCAACAAAGGATGGATGGTTAAAATATGATGGCCGCAGACCATTTATAATCACACGTGCAGCCTATGCCGGAACGCAGCGTTATTCCATGTTTTGGACGGGAGACAATCAGAGTATCTGGGCACATTTACAGATGGCGATTCCGCAGCTTTGTAATCTTGGCCTTTCCGGATTTTCCTATGCAGGAACAGATGTCGGAGGCTTTGGTGCAGATACAACAAAGGAACTATTGGCTCGTTGGGTTCAGGTGGGATGTTTGTCACCGTTTTTTAGAAACCATAGTGCACAGGGCACGAGAAGACAGGAACCGTGGCAGTTTGATAAGGAGCTTTTAGAGATTTACCGCAAGTACGTAGAGCTTCGTTATCGTCTGCTTCCATATATCTACGACTGCTTCTTTGAAAGTGAGCAGACAGGTCTTCCGATTATGCGTCCTCTTATGTTAAATTTCGAAAAGGATGCAGAAACTTACGAAATAAATGATGAGTTTATGGTAGGTGAGTGGCTGCTTGCTGCTCCAGTTGTAACACAGGGAACAACTATGCGTCTTGTCTATCTGCCAGAGGGTGCGATGTGGTACGATTTCTGGACAGGAGAAAAGTATAAGGGCGGTCAGTATATTACGAAGAAGGCACCGTTAGATACTATGCCTTTATTTGTCCGCGCAGGTGCAGTCCTTCCGATCTATCCTTTAATGCAGTATGTTGGTGAAAAGGAAGTGGAAGACTTGACACTTGCGGTTTACCCAGGCATTGGAAATTATATTCATTATCAGGACGATGGTGAGAGCTTCGCCTATAAAAAAGGTGGCTACAATGCATATGTATTCTCACAAAATAACGGTCGTCTGCAGATTAAAGATGCAGTAAAGAATTACGAAAAGCCATATAAGGGCTTCTATGTTAAAATCTGCCGTGATGGTGTGACGGCTCTGTCCGACGTGTCAGGTGAGTATCTGAAACACGAAGAGTGATCTTGCTAACATTGTAAAGTAAATGCCCCACGAGGTAGAAAAACCTTGTGGGGCATTATTTGTAGTGGGCGTTGAGGTGAACTGCTTTACGAGGGGCGCCCGTGCAAAGCGCCCTCCAATAAACTATCGGGTAGCCAATAGTGATAAGCCACAGCTTTCTTTTTTATTTTTTTGAAAAAATCGTGCAAATTGTTCTTGACATCTAATTGAGGTTTGAGTATACTAATTGTCGATAGGAAATGATAAATGTTATCAAGAGCTATGGAAGATCTATTTTATGAGGTCATGTAGGTGGATTTTCCAGGTATACTATAAGAAAGAGAGGTATGTGCTATGCCATTATCTATGGCTCCAGAGGGCAAGGAGAGTGTAATCCGTAAAATAGGCGGCAAGGAAGAGACCAGACTGTTTTTAGAAAGACTGGGCTTTGTTGTTGGTGCTATTGTTACTGTTGTCTCTGAGATTCAGGGAAATCTGATTGTCAATGTAAAGGACTCAAGAGTTGCGATTGGCAAGGACATGGCCAGCAAAATCTTAGTTTCCTGAGAGGAGAAATTTTGTGAGCCTAAGTGAAGCTTTGGATCACGGAAAGGGGTATCGATATGAAAACACTGAAAGATGTAAGCATTGGCCAGACAGTAAAGGTTAAGAAGCTGACTGGCGAGGGTCCGGTAAAGCGCCGTATCATGGATATGGGAATTACCAAGGGCGTTGAGATCTACGTAAGAAAGGTAGCTCCGCTTGGTGATCCGGTAGAGGTAACCGTAAGAGGATATGAGTTATCACTGCGTAAGGCTGACGCTGAGATAATCGAGGTCGAGTAACTATTTTTTTTACCCATAGGTTAGCTGGTTCTAATTTTAATAAGGGCTAACGATTTAAGATAAGGGTGAACAAAACAAAATAAGCCTAGACCAAATAAAATAAGTCGAGGCAAAACAAAGTAAGCATTAAAAAAGGTGAGAAAACAGGAGGTTTGTAATGTCAATTAAGATTGCATTAGCAGGTAATCCCAACTGTGGTAAAACAACACTTTTTAACGCATTAACAGGTTCTAATCAGTTTGTAGGAAACTGGCCGGGCGTTACAGTTGAGAAGAAGGAAGGTAAGCTTAAGTGGGACAAGGAAGTTACCATCATGGACCTTCCAGGTATTTATTCTTTATCCCCATATACACTTGAGGAAGTTGTAGCAAGAAATTATCTGATCACAGACAGACCAGATGCGATTTTAAATATCGTAGATGGTACTAATATTGAGAGAAATCTGTATTTGTCTACACAGATCATGGAGCTTGGTATTCCAGTAGTTATGGCAATCAATATGATGGATCTTGTTCGTAAGAGCGGTGATCAGATTAATGTTGATAAGCTGTCCAAAAAGCTTGGATGCCCTGTTGTTGAGATTTCAGCATTAAAGGGTGACGGTATTAAGGAAGCAGCAAACAAGGCAGTTGAGCTTGCAAAGAAAAAAACATTAAGCAAGCCGGTACATGAGTTTTCAAAGGAAGCAGAGGACATTATTGCAGATGTTGAGAATAAGCTGACCGGAATCAAGGATGAGCAGAAGCGCTTCTTTGCAATCAAGCTTCTTGAGAAGGATGATAAGATTGCAGCTCAGATGAAGTCTGTTCCGGATGTTTCTGATGAGATCAGCCGCATGGAGGATACATTTGATGATGATACTGAGAGTATTATCACAAATGAGCGTTATACATACATTTCATCTATTATCGGTGAGTGCTGTAAAAAGGCACATGGCGGCAAGAAGCTGACGCTTTCCGATAAGATTGACCGTATTGTAACGAATCGTTTTCTGGCTCTTCCAATTTTTGCTGTTATCATGTATATTGTATATTATGTATCAGTAACAACAGTTGGAACCATTGCAACTGACTGGGCAAATGATGGAGTATTTGGCGATGGCTGGTATCTGGCAGGAATTGGCCGCAGTGCATATGAAGAAGATGCTGGTGAGTATGGCGATGCAGAGACAATCATTAATGCATTCGTTGATGAGTCTGGTGATGAGGAACTGGCAGCAGCAGTTGATGCTGAGTCAGAAGATTACGATCCAGCAGCTGCAATCGAAGCTGTAAAGGCTTATGCAGCAACTGTAGCAGATGACGCAGAAGTAACTTACGTTGTTCAGGATGAGGAAACCATGGCAGAGGAAGATGAGACTGCTAATGGCGCTGATTTAAAGGCAGCAGTAGAAGTTTATGAAAAGTGGAATGCAACCGCTCCTGATAATGCCGATTATGGCATCTGGATTCCAGGTATTCCGGCATTTTTGGAGTCTGCTCTTGATGCAGCAAATTGTGCAGACTGGTTAAGAGGTCTGATCATGGATGGTATCGTAGCCGGTGTCGGCGCTGTACTTGGTTTCGTACCACAGATCTTAATTCTGTTTATCTTCTTAGCATTCCTTGAGGGCTGCGGATACATGGCTCGTATCGCATTCATCATGGACAGAATCTTTAGAAAATTTGGTCTGTCCGGTAAGTCCTTCATTCCAATGTTAATCGGTTCTGGTTGTGGTGTTCCTGGTATCATGGCTTCTCGTACCATCGAGAATGACAGAGACCGTAAGATGACCATTATGACAACTACCTTCATTCCGTGTGGTGCAAAGCTTCCGTTTATCGCAATGGTTGCAGGTGCTATCTTCGGCGGTGCTTCATGGGTTGCTCCGTCAGCTTATTTCCTTGGTATCGCAGCAATCATCTGCTCTGGTATTATCTTAAAGAAAACAAAGTTATTCGCTGGTGATCCGGCTCCGTTCGTTATGGAGCTTCCGGCATACCATCTGCCAACCGTAGGCAGCGTTCTTAGAAGCATGTGGGAGCGTGGATGGTCCTTCATTAAGAAGGCTGGTACCATCATCCTTCTTTCAACCATCGTAATTTGGTTCACCACTTACTTTGGATTTGTTGATGGTGCATTCCAGATGCTTGAGGAAGATCAGATTGATTCAAGTATCCTTGCAACTATTGGTAAGGCAATCAGCTGGATCTTTATTCCGCAGGGATTTGGCAACTGGCAGGCAACTGTTGCATCTGTTACAGGTCTTGTAGCAAAGGAAAACATTGTTGGTACAATGGGTATCTTGTATGGCGGACAGGAAGGCGTAAGTGTCTATGCAGCAATGGCAGCTTCCTTTACAGCAGTAAGTGGTTACGCATTTTTGGCATTCAATTTGCTGTGTGCTCCTTGCTTCGCAGCAATGGGTGCAATCAAGAGAGAGATGAATAACACAAAGTGGTTCTGGATTGCAATTGGATATCAGTGTGGATTTGCTTATCTGGTAGCTTTAGTAATCAATCAGATTGGCCGTCTCTTTACAGGTGCCGGTTTTGGTGTTGGAACAGTAGTTGCATTTGTAATTATCGTTGCATTTATCTATCTGTTGTTCAGACCATATAAGGAGAGCAAGACTCTTGAGGTTGCAGCTGTAAAGTAATAGTTGGTAACAAGAGTGTATGTGTTTGAAAGGTAAGGTATCTTATGGGAACAGTAATTGTAGGAGTAGTAGTAGCAGGTGTGGTTGGACTGATTGTTCGCAGTATGGTAAAGGATAAAAAAGCAGGAAAGTCACTCCAGTGCGGAGGCGACTGCAAGCACTGTGGAGGACATTGCCACTGAGCAAAAAAGAATGGAGCAGCCTATGCAGCAAAGAAATATGCAAAAAGATGCGATCTTAAACAGACTTAGACAGCGAGGTTGCAGGATCACTAAGCAGCGTATGGTGTTGCTTGATATTATACTGGAAGGGGATTGTTCAAGCTGCAAAGAGATTTATTACAAGGCATCGAAGATTGATCCAAGCATTGGCTCAGCAACAGTTTACCGTATGATTAACATGCTTGAGGAAATCGGAGCAATTAATCGCTGTAACATGTATAGGGTTTCCTGTACACAGCCTTGTGATGAATTAGAAGATGATGCGCAGAAAAGTGGAAAACATGCGTGCACAATTGAATTTGATGATAATTCAAGTATCGTGCTTACACAAAAGGCGTGGAATCAGATCATACAGACAGGACTTTCCGTTTGTGGTTACAAAGATAAGCAGGCAATTCGCAGTATCAATCCGGCATAAGTTGGTCTGGCTTAATTGAAAAAAATGTTCGTAATGATAAACTTTATCATTAAGACGGTAGAAATCATTACACATATTCTTTATAATAAAAAGCAGGCAAAGAATAAAGTTTTGCCTGCTTTTTACATAGATATCGAACAGGAGGATATAACTATGAGTTTACGTGATTTAGATTACAAAAAAGGTGGTATTTTTGCAGCAGGTGTTCTGTTTGGAACAGCAGGTATTAAGGCACTTTCAAGCAAGGATGCAAAGAATGTATATACAAAGGTTACAGCAGCAGTACTTCGTGCAAAGGATTGTGTATTAGATGTGGTATCAAATATTCAGGAAAATGCACAGGATATTTATGCCGGAGCACAGCAGATCAATGACGAGCGCGCAGCAGCAGAGGATGCAGCTGAGGCTGAGGGTCAGGACGAGGCAGCAGAGGAAGAGACAAAGACAGAAGAGAAGGCTGAATAATGAAATTTAAGATAAAGCATGAAATAAAGGGCAGAATCCGTGTCCGTGCCATTGTGAAGCACATGACAGTAAAGGAAGCTGATCTGCTCGAATATGCTCTGTCTAATAAGGAGGGGATCACTTCAGTGCGCGTCAATGAACGTACCGCTGATGTGGTCCTTTGCTATAAGACTGACAGGGCAACAGTTCTTTCTTATTTAAGAAAGTGCCATATAGAAGAGATTGAGGCACCAGAAAGTTATCTGGCACATTCAGGAAGAGCATTGAACAATGAGTATTGGGATAAGCTTGTTGGAACGGTTGCTTGGCGTTGCACGAAGAAATTGTTTGTGCCGGCACCAATACGTACATGCATTACACTTGCAGCAGCGATTCCTTATATCTGGAAGGGTGTAAAAACACTTGCAAAGGGAAAGCTTGAGGTACCAGTGCTTGATGCGACTGCGATTGCTATTTCCATTGCAAGAGGTGATGTGTCTACGGCAAGTTCTGTTATGTTCCTTCTTGGAATCGGCGAGATCTTAGAGGAGTGGACACATAAAAAGTCTGTTGGTGATCTAGCAAGAAGCATGTCTTTAAATGTATCTAAGGTATGGATGCTTACTGGTGAGCAGGAGATTCTTGTTGATGCATCCACGATCAAAGAAAATGATAAGATTGTAATCCATATGGGCAATGTCATCCCGTTTGATGGAACAGTTGAGAGCGGAGAAGGCATGGTGAATCAGGCATCTATGACAGGCGAGTCAGCAGCAGTTAGAAAGTATGCAGGAACAACTGTGTATGCAGGAACAGTTCTTGAGGAAGGCGAGCTGACAGTTAATGTCAAGAAGCTTGGAGGTGCGAGCCGTTATGAGCAGATTGTTGTTATGATTGAGGAGTCGGAAAAATTAAAATCCTCTATGGAAGGAAAGGCAGAGCGCCTTGCAGATAAGCTTGTTCCATATACATTCCTGACAACTGGGCTGACATACCTCTTTACAAGAAATCTGACCAAGGCTACTTCTGTACTGATGGTAGATTTTTGCTGTGCGCTAAAGCTTTCAATGCCAATTGCAGTGTTGTCCGCAATTAAAGAGGCAAGAAACCGTAACGTTAATGTAAAGGGCGGAAAGTTTTTAGAGAGCATAGCAGATGCAGATACAATTGTATTTGATAAAACTGGTACGCTGACAAAGGCAGAGCCGACTGTTGTGAAGGTCGTTTCATTTAATGGTGATTCAGAGGATGAACTGCTTCGCACGGCTGCATGTTTGGAGGAACATTTTCCTCATTCTATGGCAAAGGCAGTTGTTGATGCTGCAAAGAAAAAGAGTCTTGACCATGAGGAAAAGCATTCAAAAGTAGAGTATATTGTGGCACATGGTATTTCCACGCAGCTTGAAGGAAAAAAGACAATTATTGGAAGTCATCACTTTGTTTTTGAGGATGAAAAGTGTCATATTCCAGAAGGTAAGGAGAAGTTGTTTGAACAGCTTCCGCTGGAGTATTCTCATCTGTATCTTGCAATTGAAGGTGAACTTGCTGCAGTAATCTGCATTGAAGATCCGCTCCGTGAGGAGGCCGCTGATGCGATTCGTGCGCTGAAGGAAAGCGGAATTTCTAAGGTAGTAATGATGACGGGAGATAGTGATCGAACTGCCAGAGCAATTGCAGGCAGAGTTGGCGTTGATCAGTATTTTTCAGAGGTACTTCCAGAAGATAAGGCCCGTTTTGTTGAACAGGAAAAGGCAGCAGGACGAAAGGTCATTATGGTTGGAGATGGTGTAAATGATTCACCGGCGCTTTCTGCTGCCGATGTAGGCATTGCTATAAGCGATGGTGCCGAACTGGCGCGTGAAATAGCTGATGTTACAATCGCAGCAGAGGACTTGTTTGAGGTTGTAACACTTCGCAAGTTGTCAAAAAGATTGATGAAGCGTATTTATCGCAATTATAAGGTAATAGTTGGATTCAACTCAGCACTTATTGCTGGAGGTATTGCAGGTGTTTTGCAGCCAACTACATCAGCACTTTTACATAATACATCAACACTTTTAATTGCGATGGAGAGCATGAAGCCTCTTCTTCATGAGGAAAATCAATAAAAATAAGCAGTTCGCTAAGAGATAAGATTTTGAGACAGGGCAGCAGACAATAAAATGTCTGCTGTCTTATTTTGTTAATAAAAACAGTAAATAAGAGAAAAAATGAAGTGAAATCGTTAATATGGATCAAGTAAAGAATATTAACATTGTGAATAATATAATAAAAATATGGTTTCAAAATGAACATTATAGTTAAAAGGTCATAATTAGGAAAAACAGTAAAAAAGTAAGTAGAATCATTTTTATAATAGTTCTACTATGTAGACATGAGAAAAAAGATGGCTAAAAGATGCAGTAAGCTGTCTTAAGAGAAAGGAGAAGTTTTGATTATGAGAAAGTTTGCAGCAATTTCACTCGCAGGAATCATGGCTTTTGGCGCACTTCCAGTTATGGCTGAGGAGACAAGCACAGAGGAAGCAAGCACAGAGACAGCTACCGAGGCTGGCAGTGAGGAAACTGAGTCAGATCAGGTAGAGAATAACTGGGAGCCATTTGCAGAGAATGTAACTTTACGTGTTCCAGTTTATGACAGAGGTGTTGAGGGTGTTCCGGATGTAACAAACAACTACTGGACACAGTGGATTCAGGAAAACTTCGGTGATAAGTATAACATTACTGTTGAGTATGTTCCGATCACAAGAACTGATGTTATGACAAGTTATGCACTTCTTGCAGCTGATCAGAATCTTCCTACAATTCTGATGGAGTATGATTATCCGAAGCTGTCTACATGGGTAAATGATGGTTATCTGACTTCTTTTGATATGGAAGCATTCAAGGAAGTAGCTCCAAATTACTACGCACGTATGGAGGCAGACGGACAGATTCCTTATACTACAATCGGTGATGAGACTTATTTTGCACTGGCTTCTAATCCAAATTACAATATCAACTATACATGGCAGACATTTGTTCGTATGGACTGGTTAAAGAAGGTTGGTTATGATCATGTTCCAACAAAGCGTGACGAGTATCTTGATGCAATGAAGAAGATTCAGGAGGCTGGTCTTTGTGAGCATCCAGGCGGTGGTACTATGATCACAGGTCTTGGCTCTGATCAGAACCATGCATATCGTGAGTATCCGTTTAACGAGCTTGATTGGGCTATGTATGGTGATTATAACATTCCGGCACTTGGAACTGATGCAAACTACAACCTGTTAAAGAGAGCAAATGAGGATTACAATAACGGAATTACAGATCCAGAATATTATCTGATCGATGGCGAGACAGCAAAGGCAAACTTCATCAACGGTGATGCATATTCATATGGATGCTACATCAGCTCTGATATGCCTGTACTGACTTCCTTCTATGAGACAAACCCAGATGCTGAGCTAGCTATTTATCCAGTTGTTACTGAGGATGATACAGCAGCGGATGGAATCACTGTTACTCCTGCTTATCGTTCAAATAACCCATTTGGTATGATGGTAGGCTTCTCATCATCTGCAACAGAGGATGAGTTAAAGGCAGCATGGATGTATCTTGAGTGGATGTGCAACGATGATGTACTCTTCACTATGCAGTATGGTATTGAGGGTGAGAACTTCAACTACAATGAAGATGGTCTGCCAGTGTCTGTAGCTGATTACAGCGGAGACTACAAGCAGGGCTACAACAGCAGCGGTGATTACTGGAGCTGTGAGACAGCATCTAAGGCAGCAGGTACTATCGAGGATGTTATCTATGCAACAACACCGCACAATCTGCCGCAGGATTTCACTCAGGATGTAATCGACTTCTACTATGCAAGACAGGAAATCGCTGAAAAGTATGCAGTTGCTGACTGTCTGTATGCATCTTCCATGGAGAATACTTCCGAGTATCAGCAGACATTAGTTACTCTGTACAAGGAAGCACGTGATACTTTGACCATGTGTACACCGGAAGAGTTTGACGAGAAGTATCAGCAGTATACCGATGATTTCAATGATGCAGGATTTGCAGATATCACTGAAGAGCGTAAGGCTGCATTTGAGGATGGAAATACCACAAGACTGCCGGAAGCACAGAAGGCAGCTGAGTAAAATAGCTTTTAATAGTAAATCTTCCTTATAAAAGAAAAGTTCGCCGTACCTGTTATGCAGGTGCGGCGGACTTTTTTAGTCAGCAAAAAGTGGAGTTGAAAGATAACGATCACCAGTGTCAGGAAGTAGCACAACAATTGTCTTGCCCTTTGACTCAGGCCGTTTTGCAATCTCAATAGCTGCCCACAGAGCAGCACCGGAGGAGATACCAGTAAGGATGCCTTCCTTCTTTCCGAGGCTCTTTCCTGTTGTAAAGGCATCATCATTAGATACAGCAATGATTTCATCATAAATGGAAGTGTCAAGCACCTCTGGAATAAAGCCGGCGCCAATACCCTGAATTTTATGAGGACCTGCATTTCCAGTGGACAGGACTGCTGAAGATGCTGGCTCAACAGCAACGATTTTTACGGACGGTTTCTTGGACTTTAAGTACTGACCAACACCTGTGATTGTACCGCCTGTGCCGACACCGGCAACAAATACATCAACATTGCCTTCGGTATCTTCATAAATTTCTGGACCAGTTGTCTCAAAATGAGCTTTTGGGTTTGCTGGATTAACAAACTGGCCTGCAATGAAGCTGTTTGGATAGAGCTTTGCAAGTTCATTAGCTTTTGCGATCGCACCAGGCATACCCTTTGAGCCATCGCTTAACACAAGCTCTGCACCGTATGCTTTCATTAACTGGCGGCGCTCAATGGACATCGTATCAGGCATAACAATAATCAGATGATATCCTCTGGCGGCAGCAACACTTGCTAACCCGATTCCAGTGTTTCCGGAAGTTGGCTCAATGATTACAGTATCTGGCTTTAAAATACCCTTTGCTTCGGCATCACCAAGCATAGCCTTAGCAACACGATCTTTTACAGATCCGGCTGGGTTAAAATACTCAAGCTTAGCGAGCAGTCTGGCCTGCAGGCCGAGTTCCTTTTCAATGTGAGTTAGTTCCAGCAGAGGGGTCTTTCCGATAAGCTGGTCAGCAGATGTGTAAATCATGGCAGTATCCTCCTTTTATGGACATATTTTATTTACGGGGATTATAGCACCATAAACCTACCTTGTCAATAGGTTTAAAATAACGAAAGGAACAGGATTAAAATGAGAAAAAAACTCAATAACAGCATTGACGCTTACAATAAAATAAGGTAAACTTAACATAAGTTAGAAATAACTAACACATGAGAAAAGCAAGCTATTGAGTATCAATAGAGTTTATCGTTTATATCAGAATATTTTGCATTTTGAAAGGAGTGTTTTAATGAGTGTTGTTATTGTTGGTGGTCATGACCGTATGGTAAGTCAGTATAAGAAAATTTGTAAGGATTTCAAATGTAAGGCAAAGGTGTTTACGCAGATGTCTGCAAATTTGAGTGGTCAGATTGGAAGCCCTGATTTGCTGATTTTATTTACCAATACTGTTTCTCACAAAATGGTTCACTGCGCTGTTACAGAGGCTGAAAAATGTAATGCTAATATTGTGCGCTGTCATACAAGCAGCCAGAATGCGCTGACAGAGATCCTTCAAAGAGAGGTTGGCTGAATTTTCTTGGCGCACAGCAGTGCTGTATAAAATAGGATGTATATTTTGCAAAAAGTTTGTATAATCCTTGAAAGATGGATTTTACATACAAAACTAACTTGTAATTTCTGCTTTGTGGTGTTACGATAAATTTGATAACCACAGGAGGCAGATAACAGTATGAAAAATATTTTTTACGATAAGAGTAAGATTGATTATGGGAATTTGCTGTTTCCGCGGCGTGCGCTGTGGATGCTGCTGATTCCCTTAATTATTGAGCAGATGTTAAACTCTTTGATGGGAATGGTTGATACGCTTATGGTCAGCCGTGTCGGAGCAGAGGCGATTTCAGCCGTTTCGCTTGTTGATTCGATAAACAACCTGGTACTTCAGGTATTCGCAGCGATGGCAGCAGGTGCGGCAATCATCTGCTCACAGTATTTGGGACGAAAAGATGAAAAAGGCTGTAATGATGCTGCCAAACAGATTGTGCTTACCGTAGTAGTGATTTCATCTGTTATTATGATTATTGGCGTTGGCTTTCGAAAGCCGCTGCTTCATTTGATATTCGGAAGTGTCGAAGAGGCTGTTATGACTAACGCTCAGATTTATTTTCTGATTACGGCACTTTCCTATCCGTTTATAGCATTGTTTCAGGCAGGAGCAGCATTTTACCGTGCATGCGGAAATTCTAAGTTTACAATGAAAACAGCACTTATCGCAAATGTAGCTAATATTGTTGGAAATACATTGTTTATTTTTGTTTTACAGATGGGCGCAGCAGGAGCAGCCATTTCCACATTGATTTCACGAGCATTGTGTGCGTTTGTTGTTTTCTACGCACTTAGAAAGCCAGGCTATGCAATTCAGCTTAAGAATTATTTTTCTATTCGCCCAGACTTGAATCTGATAGTGAAGATTCTTGCAATCGGTGTTCCGTCAGGTATAGAAAATGGAATGTTCCAGTTTGGAAAACTTGCAATTCAGTCTACAGTATCATCACTTGGAACAGCAGCAATCGCAGCACAGGCGATGACAATCATTTTCGAAAATGTAAATGGAATGGCAGCAGTCGGAATAGGTATTGGATTAATGACAGTTGTTGGCCAAAGCATTGGTGCAGGACGGCAGGAAGAGGCAAAATATTACATAGTGAAGCTTGCCGGTTATGCAGAGATTGCGATGATTATAAGCTGTATTCTTGTGTATATTGCGGCGCGGCCGGTTACTGTACTGGCAGGCATGAGTGAAGAGAGTACCGCGCTTTGTATGCAGATGATTCTTGCCATCACGATTGTAAAGCCTCTTCTTTGGGTACCTTCGTTTACACCGCCAAATGGTCTTCGTGCAGCAGGTGATGTGCGATTTTCAATGATTACTGCGACATTGACGATGTGGCTGTGCCGTGTAGCACTTTCTATCTTTTTGATGCGTGTCGTAAAGACCGGTCCGATAGGTGTTTGGTATGGAATGTTCGCAGACTGGGGAGTAAGAGGCGTTATCTTTACAATCCGTTTTGTGAGAGGAAAGTGGCTTAGATTTAAGGTCATTTAAAATAATAATTCGCTCAAAGATAAGTCCTGCGATAAACCAAAATGGTGCAAAGTCAAGGCGTATCAGTCCATTTATATTTGTAGGATCACCAGTGTAATCCCACGGGCAGATGCCGAGTGTGCGAAGAAGCAGGCCAGATGTATATTCCACAGCATATATACAAATGGTGTAAATTAGACCGCGCAGCACGATTGGCTTGTTGCAAAGCCGGCGCCAAATAGGTTCAATGAAAGCAGCAGATCCATAAATAGGAAACATTATAATAGAAGAGTGACCAGTCATGCTGTAGTCGTGAGCAAAAAGAGCACCCATTCCGGTGAAGAAGATTTCAATGAAAAGGCCGGTAAGGCCGCAGCGGATAAAATTTTGTCTCATAGGTGGAATCCTTTCGTAGAAGTGTAAAATAGTTACAATTTAGAATCTCCCGAAAAGTGACAAAATAAACGCGCAGCATAAATATAAGAGCAGGAAATAAAAGACAGCAAACTGATAAAAAGTAACAGGAAGTAATTAAATAAGAAAGGACAGACTAAAAGATGCAGATTGATATAAATGAACTCATTGAACTAGTAAAAAGCGTAAAGCCGATGTTTTTAAATCACACAGAGGCAGAGCATGTAACTGTTAAGGGACGTGCAGATTTTGTTACGCAGGTAGATATCCGTGTGCAGGAATATATGAGAAACGAGCTGTCAAAGCGATGGCCGGATGTACAGTTCATGGGCGAGGAAAAGGATAACAGTGACATTGATTTTAACGGTGCAGTTTGGATTCTAGATCCAGTAGACGGCACGACAAATCTGATTCATGACTTTAAGGATAGTGCATTGTCCTTAGGCTTGTGTGAACAGGGGCAGGTGACACTCGGCGTGATCTATCAGCCATTTCTTGATGAAATTTTCTGGGCACAGAAGGGAAAAGGCGCGTTCTGCAATGGAAAGCCGATTCATGTAAGTGACACACGGAAATTAGAGGATAGTCTTGTTGCCGTTGGAACAAGCCCATATCACCGTGATCTCACCGAGGAAAATTTTAATGCAATCCGCTGTATTTATGAGCACTGTGTGGATATTCGCCGTATGGGAGCAGCATCCGTTGATCTGGCATATGTTGCCTGTGGACGCGTCGAGGCATACTTTGAGCGAAATTTAAAGCCATGGGATTTTGCAGCAGGAAAAATTATTGTCGAGGAAGCAGGCGGACGAGTGATTGATATAAAAGGAAGTAGTGCAAACGCTATGGCACCGTCTGACATTATAGCGGGAAATGGCTATATCGAAGAAGATATAAAAAAGTTGCTGATTGAACGACGAATTCAATGACAAAGTGTAAAAAGTGTGCTATGATAATTTTGTCGAAAGGAATCACCTTTTGACGAAACAGGGCAGCAAGATACAAAAGATGACGAAACCATACAGGATCACCCTACAAAAGACAATCTGTACGAAAGATGATTTTTACAAAAGATAAAATTCTGAAGTACAAAGGATAGCTTTTACAAAAGATGATTTACAATGTACCAAAGAAAAAGCGTTTTCTAAAAGTACAAAAGTGGATGCCTTCAAAAGAAAAGTAATACAAAGATACAAAAGACTGCCCTAGGTTACAAAAGAGAAAAGATTGCAAAGATACTAAAGAGAAAGCCGCCGTGCGATAAGTGTAAAAGCTGATTGCATGGCGGTTTTACTATAGAAAAAGAAACTTGTAACAAAATTAGTTCCATGGTATCATATACATAACATATTATGGCAGTGAATTATGGTATAATGGATATCGTTTCGGAAAAGCAGACGTGTATTGTTCATGGGATGTGCTCAATTATTGTCGTGATCTTTTGAAAGATGAACAAGCACAACCTAAAAATTATTGGTTAAATACGAGTGGAAACGATGTAGAGGAATAGAGGGACAATGGAAAAGATCGTTGTGCGAAACGCGACAGTCTTTTCTTTTTGATTTCTTGTAATACCATTGAATCCATGATATCATATTATTATACGTACAGATATCAAAAGGTTACGGAGTAAACATAAACGGAGGAAAATAAAAAATGGCAATAGATACCAAAAAAGAACAGGAACGAGATGAACTACATCGTGCGATATGGGCGATTGCAGATGAACTCCGCGGAGCTGTAGATGGATGGGATTTTAAAAACTATGTTTTAGGAACCATGTTTTATCGTTATATCTCTGAAAATTTGACTTATTATATTAACAGTGAGGAGATTGCAGCAGGAAATACCGATTTTGATTATGCACAACTGCTCGATGAAGAGGCTGAGGAGGCGAGGGAAGACCTTATACCATCAAAAGGTTTTTTTATTTTGCCAAGTGAGCTTTTTTGTAATGTATGCAAACAGGCATTAGATGATGAAAATCTGAATGAAACACTGGAACGAGTATTCCGTCATATCGAGGAATCTGCAAAAGGAAGTGAATCAGAAAACAGTTTTTCAGGTTTGTTTGATGATTTTGATGTGAATAGTAATAAATTGGGAGCAACTGTAGCAAAGCGTAATGAACGTCTGGCGAAGTTATTAATTGGTATTTCCAATATGAATTTGGGCAGTGTAAAAGATCATGATATTGATGCATTTGGTGATGCATATGAATATTTAATGACAATGTACGCATCTAACGCAGGAAAGTCAGGAGGAGAGTTTTTTACCCCAGCGGATGTGTCAGAGTTATTAACCCGTATTGGAACAGTAGGCAAAAAGACAATTAATAAAGTATATGACCCGGCATGTGGCTCTGGTTCTCTTTTATTAAAAGCGGAGAAGGTTTTGGGGAAAGAAGCAGTTCTGAATGGATTTTATGGGCAGGAGATAAATATAACAACATACAATCTTTGTCGTATCAATATGTTTTTACATGATATTGGATTTGATAAGTTTGATATTGAATGTGAAGATACTTTGACTAATCCGCAGCATTGGGATGATGAGCCATTTGAACTGATTGTTTCGAATCCACCGTATTCAATTAAGTGGGCGGGTGATGATAATCCATTATTGATTAATGATCCACGATTTGCACCAGCAGGTGTTCTGGCACCGAAGAGTAAGGCTGATTTGGCTTTTATTATGCACAGTCTGTCATGGCTTGCTGCGAACGGAACAGCTGCGATTGTATGTTTCCCAGGTATTATGTATCGAGGCGGAGCAGAGCAAAAAATCCGAAAATATCTTATTGATAATAATTTCATTGACAGTATAATACAGCTTTCAGGCAATCTGTTTTTTGGAACGTCGATTGCTACTTGTATTATGGTTCTCAAAAAAGGAAAAAGCGATAATAAGGTTTTGTTTATTGATGCGTCAAATGAATGTGTTAAGGTAACCAATAATAATAAACTGACACAGGAGAACATAGAAAAGATTGTTGATGTATTTGCAAAGCGTGAAGAAATTAAGCATTTTTCACATCTGGCATCCTATGAAGAAGTTTCTGAAAATGATTATAATCTTTCTGTATCCACTTATGTGGAGGCAGAGGATACCAGAGAAAAAATTGATATTGTGAAGTTAAATGCTGAGATTAAGGAGATTGTATCTCGTGAGCAGGTGCTGAGAGATGAAATTGATAAGATTATTGCGGAGATTGAGGTGAATGCATGAGTAGTTTGATAAAAATAAACAAGATTGTTTCTCACTAACGAATTTAAAATATATGTGTTGCTTTTATGAAATGTATCCCGCAGTAGAAATTCATCAATAAGAAGGTGATGAATTCAAGGCATCTGAAAATTGTCAGCAGTCTGCTGACGAATCTAGGTTATTACAATTAATTTTTTAGCATATGAGTAGGTGCTAAGAGTAGAAATTGAGGGCTGATAATAAGGAACTAAAAATATATGATATTGATGCAAAGGGGGAATTATTGTGGAGAGAAAAATAAAGACTGGCCAAAGAGAAAGTAACTGTTTGGAATTAGTGAGAAAAGTCATATTTACTCGTAATGGGGAACCAGTGCGCAATTTTTGGAATAACAAGAGTTATTTAGAAGTTACAGACGAAGAATTTTTTAAAAATCAAACATTGTATATTAATTCGGATGGTCAAAAGAGCTACTTTGGTTTACTTGAAGAAGATAGAAGAGAAATTGAGCAGATATTAAGGAAAGCACAACCAAATGAAAATATTAGTCAATTTCCAGATTTTCTCTTTGATAGGGGATTTATTGAGCATTTTCAAATAACATCTTCAAAGACAACTAGAAAGGGTGCCGAGCATGCAAAAAAAGAAGAAGAATTTTATTCTAAAGTTAATAGAGAAACAGAAAAACTAAAACAAGAATGGAATAGTAATCCCAGTTTTGATGAAACACGTTGCATGCGATGGGAAATGAATAATCCTGTGCATAATCATGAATATCTGATAAAATCATTTGAAAATAGTTGGTGTCATCATATGGAGAGTTATGATAAATATATGGGGAACAAAGAAATTGGTATATTTATGGTTGAATATCCTGAGATGGCACTTAGTATGTATGAAAATGTCTATGAAGGTTGGATAAGCGGAATGTCACAAGGAGATATGCGAGAGCCAGAAGAGTTTAAAGGATATCGCTTGAGTAGAGACAAAGAATTGCTCAATTTTATATATCGCTATAAGGAACAGATTAAATATGTTATTTTTGTGTCGAATCAAGGCATTGAAATTATATGTCTGGATAAGATTCCATATTTACTTAAATTGATGCCGTGGGATTATGTTATACTACCTATGGTGGTTGGGACTGTATCGACATTATATAACATAAGTATTCCGATAAAGCAGGAGGAAGAGGAAAAGAAGGATGAGTAAGTTAGAGGAGTTAATACAGAAATTATGCCCTAATGGGGTAGAATATAAATATATTTCAGAGCTATTTAATACAAGAAATGGATATACTCCTTCGAAGACGAAAAAAGAGTACTGGGAAAATGGAAGTATTCCTTGGTTTCGCATGGAGGATATCCGAGAAAAAGGAAGAATATTAGCAGATTCATCACAGCATGTTTCTGAAATGGCAATAAAAGGAAAATTATTCCCTGCAAATTCAATTATAGTGGCAACGTCAGCAACTATTGGAGAACATGCATTGATTACAGTTCCTTCAATAGCAAATCAAAGATTTACTTATCTTATGCTAAAAGAAGAATACAAAGAGCAAATTAATATGATGTTTATTTATTATTATTGCTTTAAGTTGGATGAGCATTGTAAAGAATGTTTGAATCAAGGTAATTTTGCATCGGTTGATATGAAAAAATTTGCAAAATTTAAATTCCCGATACCACCAATAGAAGTTCAAAATGAAATTGTCTATATTTTGGATAATTTTACAGAGCTTATATTTGAACTTACAGAAGAGCTTACAGCTCGAAAAAAACAATATGAATTTTACCGAGATCAATTATTGAGCTTCGGCAATGACGGGGGGGTATTAAATAAGGTTGAGTGGAAAGCTCTTTCTGAATTGGGTGAATGGTCTGGTGGAAAAACTCCATCGATGGCAGAGGATAGTTATTGGCATAATGGCACAATTCCATGGATATCGTCAAAAGATATGAAAGCATCTGTATTAAAGGATACTCAAGATCATATCACAGAAAAGGCTGTACGATATGCAGGAATGAAAGTGCATCCGAAAAATAGTGTGGCGATTGTCACACGTTCTGGAATTTTGAAGCACACGTTTCCAGTTGCATATGTACCTTTTGAAACAACTATAAATCAGGACATAAAGATACTTTCAGTTGGTAAAGAAATTATTCCACGCTATGCGTTTCATGTAATTCAAGGAAAGGCCAAAGATATTCTTTTAAAAACAAAGAAACAAGGAGGAACGGTTGATTCTTTAGATTTTCAAAAAGTCTTAGATTATAAAGTACCAGTTCCTCCGATTGAAATACAAGAGAAAATGGTTAAGGTTCTCGATAACTTTGAAGCTATCTGTTCTGACCTTAATATTGGACTTCCAGCTGAGATCGAGGCACGTCAAAAACAGTATGAATATTATCGGGATTTGCTATTGACATTTACGGAATCTGGTAATACGCTCATGACAGACAGACAGACAGACAGACAGACAGACAGACAGACAGACAGACAGACAGACAGACAGACAGACAGACACAACTGAATGCAATTAAGTTATTGCAATATGTTTATGGATGTGTAGAAATTGAACTGGGAATTGTCGGAAAAGTCTCTATGTGTAAACGCATACTAAAAGCGGAAACAAGTTCAACAGGAGATGTTCCATTTTTTAAAATAGGAACATTTGGAAAGAAACCAGATGCATATATTTCGCGCCAAAAGTTTGAAGAATATCGCTCATTATATTCATATCCGAGAAAAGGAGATGTCCTTATATCTGCTGCGGGGACTATAGGAAGAACGGTTGTTTTTAATGGTGAGGACGCATATTATCAGGATTCTAATATTGTTTGGATAGATAATGATGAAAGCATTGTATTGAACAAATATTTGATGTATTATTATCAACTTCAACCGTGGGGGGTATCAACAGGAGGAACTATTGCGAGATTATATAATGATAATATTAGTCGAGCTAAGATATGGATACCATGCATTGAAGAACAAAAATGTATCGTCTCAATTCTTGACCGCTTCGACATCCTTTGCAACGATCTGACATCTGGTTTGCCTGCCGAAATAGAAGCACGCAAAAAGCAATACGAATACTACAGAGATAAATTGCTCTCATTCAAAGAGCAAGAATAGACAAAAGATAAAACTTAGAGAGGAAGTGACAAAATGTCTGATCATAATGCTTATATTTATAATATGGTAGCAGAAACTACAGAAAATACAGTTGTAACAAAATATGAGCCTGTGAAGAGGCGTGCAGATGCTTACCAGAGCGAGGCAGAACTTGAAAAAGAGTTTATTCATCTGTTGACAGAACAGGGATACGAATATTTACAGATTCACAAGGAAGAAGATTTGATTGCTAATCTTCGTAGAAAGCTCGAAGAACTGAACAATTATTCATTTTCTGATTCAGAATGGCAACGCTTTTTTACAGAATGCATAGCAAATAAAAATGAAAAGATTATTGAGAAGACGCGTAAAATTCAAGAGGATAATGTTCAGGTTTTGACACGTGATAATGGCATGACGAAGAATATTACATTGATTGATAAGAAGAATATTCATAACAATATTCTTCAAGTAATTAATCAGTATACGATTAGCGCGAAGCAAGGCGCACGTCATGACAATCGCTATGATGTGACAATCCTAGTGAATGGATTGCCGCTTGTACATATTGAACTTAAGCGCCGAGGTGTTGCAATTCGTGAGGCATTTAATCAAATTGATCGCTACCAACGAGATTCTTTCTGGGCAGGAAGCGGTTTGTATGAGTATGTTCAGATTTTTGTCATTTCCAATGGAACAAATACAAAGTATTATTCAAATAGTACACGCTTTAATGCCATAAAAGATGCAAGACCAGGACAGAGGAAGAAGGAGAAGACAAGCAACAGCTTTGAATTCACTTCGTTTTGGGCTGATGCAACAAACAAAATCATTCCAGATTTGATTGACTTTACAAAGACATTCTTTTCAAGACATACGATTTTGCGTATTCTGATACAGTATTGTGTGTTTACCGCAGAAAATGTTCTTCTTGTTATGCGTCCATATCAGATTACTGCTACAGAAAGAATTTTAAACCGGATAGAAATATCGAATAATTATAAAAGATATGGAAGCATAGCAGGAGGAGGTTATATCTGGCACACAACAGGTTCAGGAAAAACATTGACTTCATTTAAGACGGCAAGGTTAGCTTCACAGCTTGATTATATTGATAAAGTACTCTTTGTGGTTGATCGTAAAGATCTAGATTATCAGACTATGAAGGAATATGATCGTTTTGAAAAGGGAGCAGCAAATTCCAATACAAAGACGAGTATATTGAAAAAACAGCTAGAAGATCAGAATGCGAGAATTATCATCACAACGATTCAGAAATTGTCAACATTCATTAAGAAATATAAGGAGCATGAAGTATTTAATAAGCATATCGTTATTATTTTTGATGAGTGTCATAGAAGTCAATTTGGAGATATGCATGCAGCGATTGTAAGAAATTTCAAAAAGTATCATCTTTTTGGCTTTACTGGAACACCAATTTTTTCTGACAATACGGCTACGGGAAAAAATGCACAGTTTTTTACGACAGAGCAGACATTTGGAGAACGACTTCATACCTATACTATTGTAGATGCGATCAATGATAAAAATGTACTTCCATTTCGGGTGGACTATTGTACAACGATGAAGGAAGAAGCAGAGATTGACGATGAACAGGTATGGGATATTAATAGAAAGAAAGCGCTTGAAGAGCCAAAGCGAATTGCTCGTGTGACAAAGTATATATTAGATCATTTTGATCAGAAAACGTATCGAAATAATAGAACATATACGTTTGATAAGTTAATCAATATTAGTGAAGTTGCAGGAGCGTCAAATGGAGCAGTAGAAGAAATTAAGAGCAAGCAGCGTATAAATGGATTTAATTCAATATTTGCAGTATCTTCTGTTGCAATGGCAAAGCTGTACTATGAGGAGTTTTGTAAACAGATGGAAAAAAATCCAACCAAACGACTTCGTATTGCAGTGATTTACAGCTATGGTGCAAATGAACAAGAGGCAGATGGCATATTGGATGAGGAAAATCCAGAAGATACATCAGCACTGGATCAGACCGCACGAGATTTTTTGGATAAGGCAATCAGAGAATATAATCAAATATTTCATACGAATTATTCAACAGATAGTGATCGTTTCCAGAATTATTATAAAGATGTCTCATTGCGTATGAAGAATAAGGAATTGGATCTTTTGATTGTTGTCAATATGTTTTTGACAGGATTTGACGCAACAACACTGAATACGTTATGGGTGGATAAAAACTTAAAAATGCATGGACTGATTCAGGCATTTTCGAGAACAAATCGTATTTTAAATAGCGTAAAAACATTTGGAAATATTGTGTGTTTCCGAAATTTGCAGAAGCGTGTTGATGCGGCGATTGCCAGATTTGGTGATAAAGATGCCGGAGGAATGGTTCTTTTAAAGACATTTAAAGATTATTATGAAGGGTATCAGTCTGCGGATGGGAAATTCAAGCAGGGTTATAAGTCTATGATAGAGGAGCTAATGGATAAGTTTCCGTTATCGGATCCTCAGATTATAGGCGAAAAGAAGCAAAAAGAATTTATTGCGTTATTTGGTGCGATACTTCGGATGAGGAACTTGCTGAGTTCTTTTGACGATTTTGCAGGAAAAGAGATCATAAGTGAACGCGATATGCAGGATTATCTAAGCCGTTATCAGGACTTATATGATGTATGGAAGCGCAGAAGAGAGGATAACGAAAGCACAGATATTACGGATGATATTGTTTTTGAGGTAGAATTGGTTAAGCAAATTGAAATCAATATTGATTATATTTTGATGCTTGTAAAGAAGTATCATGATACACAAGGACAAGATAAGGAAATTTTGGTTACGATTCAAAAAGCAGTTGATGCAAGTCCTGAGTTAAGAAGCAAGAAGGTGTTGATTGAGAACTTTATTGCAGGTATGAATGATATCGATGATGTGCTGTTAGAATGGCAGGAGTTTGTAATAAAACAGCGTGAATTAGATTTGCATACCATTATTACGGAAGAAAAGCTAAAAGAACCAGAAACACGACAATTCTTAGACAATGCATTCCGTGAGGGTGAGGTAAAGACAACTGGAACTGACATAGACAAACTTATGCCTCCAATTAGTCGTTTTGGAGGAGGCGGAAGAATTAAAAAGAAGCAAGCTATTATTGATAAATTAAAACAGTTCTTTGAAAAATATTTTGGAATTGGAGCATCTGTTAAGTTTGTTTCAGAAGAACCAGATTTAATGTTAAATGAAGCAGAGAAAAATAATTTGAAGACTTCAATAAATGTATATGCTTCTTTGCCACCAGCACCTATCGCAGCGGAATCAGGTCTTATTTATGAAAACAAAGCATCAGAGATCAATGTAGATACAGATGATAAAGAGGCTAAATAGATCTTTTAATTGTTTCATTAAAATATGGCGCATTGCCGACCGCATTAGATACAATTTATTCCAACTATTTGTTGACTATATGTATACTATATGATATACTATATACAAAAAAGACAACTTGAAACATGCACGTACCTGCGTGTATAACATCAATTATCATATTGTCTGGTCGGTAAAATACCGCAGAAAAATGTACGAAAAGTTTCCAGACTTACGCCAACAGCTGTGGAAAGGAGAGCTTTGGAAACATTCTTACTACCTGAAAACGATTGAAGACATCTCGGAAGAGACTATCCGTATGTATATTGAACACCAGTCAAAACAGTACTAACGAAAGGAGGGGCTATGCCAAAAGCAAGAAAGAAAAAGAACAGTTCTTTTCAGACAACCATTACAAAGAGTGTTTTTCTGTATGGTCGGCCAAATAAAGAAAAGCTTGCCATATTACGGCAGATGCAGAATTCGTATACTGCTCTGATCAATCGTGACATTGAGCTGTTGGAAAAGAATCCTGACATCGTACTTCAACTGGTAAAGAATGATAAGAAAGATCCCCAAATGCGAAAGCTTGAAAAAGCCATTCGTCCGGAAGG
>ERZ856578.3319-NODE-3319-length-24410-cov-4.489829_pt1 | contig 24410 bp, 21 predicted proteins | sample MGYA00514384_ERZ856578 | MGnify/ENA primary metagenome ERZ856578 (study PRJEB29103, sample SAMN06111958) | human gut metagenome | biome: human gut; feature: ankylosing spondylitis patient; material: healthy_person | host: Homo sapiens | place: China:Hangzhou... | reverse complement strand
GAAGGCCTGCATGGAATTTTTGGAGAAGTACCGGAATGTGGACATCCTGCAGCTGCCATAGCAAGAAGCATATCAACGAGACAGCAGCGTGAAAACTGCTGTCTTTCCTTTTGCTTCGGGCAAAGATTTCGGTTGTCTATTCTCCTCAAATCAAGTATACTATAGCTAAGGAAGCAGTGCATGCGTAAGCATAGAAACGCAACAGCGAAAGGAAACCGGGTGTATGGAAAGCAAACAAAAGCAAAAGAAAATCTCTATTGGCGTAGAGGATTTCAAAACGTTGATCGACTGGAACGGCTATTTTGTCGACAAAACCCTTATGATCAAGGAGCTGATCGAGAGCAATGCTAAGGTCACGCTGCTTACCCGTCCACGCCGCTTCGGCAAGACGCTCAATCAGTTTATGATCCGGCGCTTCTTTGAAGACGAGAGGACTCGCGACGGAGAAAAAATCGATAACGGCTATCTGTTTGACGGTCTGGCCATCGCGGACTGCGGCGAGGAGCTCCGCAAGCATCAGCAGCAGTATCCGGTGATTTTCCTTTCTATGAAATCCGCCAGGCAGCCGGATTTCGAAGAAGCATACAAGAAGCTCTGTGGAGAAATCGCAGAGGAATACCGCAGACATCAGTATCTTCTCAAAGGGAACAGTCTCACAGAAGAACAAAAAAACATATTCAAAAAGATTATGGCAGAGCAGGCGGACTACAGCGCATACAATGGCGCACTGAAATTTTTATCGGAATGCCTGTGGCAATATCATGGCAAAAACACGATGATTCTCATCGACGAGTACGATGTGCCGCTGGAAAACGCTTATCTGCGCGGATTTTACGAAGAAATGATCGACTTTATCCGTTCGCTGTTTGAATCAGCGCTCAAGACAAACCCCTATCTTGAAAAAAGCGTGATCACAGGCTGCCTGCGCATCAGCAAAGAGAGCATCTTTACCGGACTGAACAATCTGGAGGTGGACAGCGTGCTGCATACACGCTATGCAGACAGCTTTGGCTTCACAGAGCAGGAAGTCAATGCCATGCTCGCATACTATGACCTTTTGGAAGAATTGCCGGAAGTGAAACGCTGGTACGATGGATATCTTTTCAACGAGACTGAGATCTATAACCCATGGAGCATTCTCAAATATGTCAATGACCGCAAAGACAAGGTGACAAAATTTGCATTGCCGTACTGGTCGAATACTTCTTCCAACAGCATCATTCGCGAGATGGTGGAAGAAGCAGACGAGGAAGCCAGGACGGATCTGGAAACGCTGATGAACGGCGGCAGCATTGAGAAACGCGTGCACGAGGACATCACCTACGGCGATATCCATCAGTCACAGGACAATCTGTGGAACTTCCTGTTCTTCACCGGCTATCTCAAAAAGATCAGCGAGCGCAAGGAAGAGAACAAGCTCTATGTAACAATGAAAATTCCAAACATAGAGATTGCAACGATTTATGAGGACTCCATCTCCTATTGGTTTGACCAGCGCATAAAAGCGACCGACCGCAGTCCGCTGCGGGAAGCATTGGAAGCAGGAGACTGTCAGGCAGCCGAGGATTTTATCAACGGGCAGCTGATGGATACGATCAGCTACTTTGACCATGCAGAGGGCTTCTATCATGGCTTCATGGCGGGACTCTTGACCAACATCGGCGGCTATCGCGTACAATCCAACCGCGAGAGCGGAAACGGCAGACCGGACATCGTGATGTATACGGCCAATATCCGCAAAGGACGCGTGATCATTCTGGAGCTGAAGCTGGCAGAGAGCATCGCGGATTTAGAAGCGGCCGCAGGCAGAGGACTTGCGCAGATCGAGGCGCAGCGCTATGCAGAGCCGTTTACCAAGGAGGGCTATCCGAGCGTACTTCAATACGCAGTCAGCTTTTACAAAAAGGACTGTGTGGTGCAAAGAGACTGATTTGCGAACCATTTATGGACAAATTGTTAAAACTTTATTTTACGATTTTGCATTGAAATCGGGCTTTTTTGGGTGTATAATAATTCGGACAGATTTGTTAATCAATAACAAAAAATGAAAATATACGGAGGACAAAAATGAAAGTTTTAGTAATCAACTGCGGCAGCTCGTCCTTAAAGTATCAGGTTTTGGACATGACAAACGAAAACCTGCTCTGCAAGGGTCTGGTAGAGAGAATCGGTATGGATGGTTCCGTTATCGGTCACGAAAAGATTGGACAGGAAAAAATTAAGACCGAAGTGCCGATGAAAGACCATAAGGATGCGATTGCACAGGTACTGGCAGCGATCCAAGATCCGGAGCATGGTGTTGTGAAATCCATGGCTGACCTCGGTGCAGTTGGCCACAGAGTCGTACATGCAGGCGAAAAGTACGCAAAGTCCGTACTGATCACAGAGGAAGTTATCAAGGCGCTGGAAGAGTGCGTACAGCTTGCACCGCTGCACAATCCACCGAACCTGTTAGGTATCGCTGCTTGTCAGGAGCTGATGCCGAACACACCGATGGTAGCAGTTTTCGATACCGCGTTCCATCAGACGATGCCGCCTGAATCCTATATCTATGCGCTTCCGTATGAATATTATACAAAATATGGTATCAGAAGATACGGCTTCCACGGCACATCACACAAGTATGTTGCAGAAAAGGCTTCTCAGATGCTGAACGTCAATCTGGACGACCTGAAGATCATCACCTGCCACCTCGGCAACGGTGCATCCGTATCCGCGATCAAGAGAGGCAGATGTATCGATACCTCCATGGGCTTCACGCCGCTGGAAGGTCTGGTTATGGGAACCCGCTGCGGCGACATCGACCCGGCGATCGTAACCTACATCAGAGAAAAAGAGAACCTGCCGCAGGGTAAGGCAAACGAGATTCTCAACAAGAAGTCCGGCGTACTCGGTATCTCCGGCGTATCCAGTGACTTCAGAGATATCGAAGAAGCAGTTGCAGAAGGAAACGAAAGAGCTGCGCTGGCCCTGAAGGTCTTCGCACATAAAGTAAAATTCTACATCGGCGCATACATTGCTGAAATGAACGGCGTAGATGCGATCGTATTTACTGCCGGCGTCGGCGAAAACGACGTGACCATGAGAGAACTCATCTGCAACGAAATGGGCAACCTGGGCATCAAGCTTGACCTCGTCAAGAACAAGGTAAGAGGCAAGGAGACCATCATTTCCATGGATGATTCCAGAGTCAAGCTTCTACTGATCCCGACTAACGAGGAGTTAATGATCGCAAGAGATACTTACCATATCGTCAAGGGTACCAAATAGCAGGGCAAGACGTGCACAGTAATAGGAAAATCAGCGCAAAACACAAAATTATTGTTGACAAACAGTGTATTTTCAGTATATACTCTAATAGTTGACGATAAAAAAAGATTCCTATAAAGACGAGATTTACCACAAGGAGGTGTACGATATGGCAGTGCCTAAACGCAAAACTTCTAAAGCTAGAAGAGATAAGAGAAGATCACCGAACATGAAGATGACTGCACCTGGATTATCCATTTGTCCACAGTGCCACGAACCGAAGCTTCCGCATAGAGTGTGCCCGAACTGCAACTACTATGACGGCAAAGAAGTAGTCGCTACAGAAGCATAATTCTGCGGCATTTCATGATTGATTTTAAAACGGCAAGTCTTTGACAGATTTGCCGTTTTTGACGTACGCTAACATTTAGGTATGCAGGGCAGGCGGAGCCGGTCAGAGCAATTGGTAGTCCTTGAGCGTTTCATAAAGCATGTATTGCGTTTTGTTGCTCGGCGGGCAGAGCGGCAGACGATATTCCAGCTCGCATTTATCCATGATATGCAGGGCTGCCTTGACCGGGATCGGATTGACCTCGCTGAAGATCGCGTCAATCAGCGGTTTCAGTGCGACCTGCGTTTTGGCTGCCTCACAGACGTTGCCTTCGAGATAATCGTGGATCATGCGGCTGTAGGCTGCCGGGATGAGATTGGAAACAGTCGAGATGCAGCCGCGGCCACCCAGAGAGAGGATCGGCACCGTCTGGTCATCGTTGCCGGAATAAATGCTGAAATCCTCACTGATGTGCGCGGCAAGCCGACAGACCTGCGAAATATTGCCGGATGCCTCCTTGAGACCGACGATATTCGGATGCTCCTTGAGCGCAGCGACTGCGCCTGCATCCATGTTGACACCTGTGCGGGAGGGTACGGAATACATGATGATCGGTGTAGAGACTGCGTCAGCGATTTTCTCGAAATGGGAAATCAGACCGGCCTCGGTACATTTATTATAGTAAGGGGTGATGATGAGCAGCCCATCGACGCCGAGCGTTTCGATCTCCTGCGTCAGCGTCAGGGTGCTCTCTGTACAGTTGCCGCCGGTGCCTGCGATGACCGGAACTCTGCCTGCAGCCAGATCGACGGTGAACTTCGTGAGCTGCACCTTTTCTTTGGTTGACAGGGTAGACGCCTCGCCGGTGGTGCCGCAGACAATGAGTGCATCGATGCCTTGCGCGATCTGCCACTCGATGAGCCTGCCCATACGGACATAATCTATCTTGCCGTCCTTAAACGGCGTGATCAAGGCGGTGGCTGCGCCGCTAAATAGGATCAAACTATCCACCTCCGTTTTTTGAATATAAAAGCATATACTATGGCTTTACTAACATTTATATGAAGATCGCTTAATTTTGTTGAAAAAAACCCATAAAAGTGGTAAAATTAAATGTCATAGAGTCATGCAAAAAATGAAAAGCATACATATAAGATAGAATCGAAAAAGACAAAGAGAGGTAATAGAAATGACAGAAAAATTGAGAGTCGGCATCTTAGGTGCGACAGGCATGGTAGGACAGCGCTTTATCTCGCTTCTTGACAATCATCCGTGGTTTGAGGTCGTGACGCTTGCGGCCAGCGGACGCAGCGCTGGGCAGACTTACGCTGCGGCAGTCGAGGGCAGATGGAAGATGGATACGCCGATTCCGGCGGCTGTAAAGGATCTCGTGGTTATGAACGTTAACGAGGTGGAGAAGGTCGCGGCAACGGTGGATTTCGTGTTCAGCGCGGTCGATATGACCAAAGAGGAAATCAAAGCCATCGAGGAGGCTTACGCAAAGACCGAGACGCCGGTCGTTTCCAACAACAGCGCGCATCGCTGGACGCTGGATGTGCCGATGGTCATTCCGGAGATCAATCCGCAGCATTTCGATGTCATCGAGCATCAGAAGAAACGTCTGGGCACGACGCGCGGCTTCATCGCCGTCAAGCCGAACTGCTCGATTCAAAGCTATGTTCCGGCGCTGGAAGCATGGAAGGAATTCGAACCGTATGAGTGCGTGATCACGACTTATCAGGCAATCTCCGGCGCAGGTAAGGACTTCAAGTCCTGGCCGGAAATGGTCGAAAACATCATTCCGTACATCGGCGGCGAGGAAGAAAAGAGCGAACAGGAGCCGCTCAAGATCTGGGGACATATCGAAAACGGTGAGATCGTCAAGGCGGCAGAGCCAAAGATCACTTGCCAATGTCTGCGTGTACCGGTGCTGAACGGTCACACGGCGGCGGCTTTTGTCAAGTTCAGAAAGAAACCGACCAAGGAGCAGCTGATTGAAAAGCTCGAAAGCTATCGCGGCTTCCCGCAGGAGGCGCAGCTGCCGATGGCGCCGGAGCAGTTCATTCAATACTTCACCGCGGACGATCATCCGCAGGTCAAGGCGGATGTGGATCGCGACAAGGGCATGGGCATCTCGATCGGAAGAGTCCGAGAGGACAGCATCTACGATTATAAATTCGTGGGACTTTCGCATAATACCATTAGAGGCGCGGCAGGCGGCGCGGTGCTGTGTGCCGAAACGCTGAAGGCAAAGGGGTACATCACGAAAAAATAAGGGGAAATAAGGGAGAAAGAAGATTATGAGCTATTTTGAAGCGGTCATATTAGGTCTGGTGCAGGGCTTGGCAGAGTTTTTGCCGATCAGCAGCTCCGGGCATCTGGCGCTCCTGCAGCAGGCTTTCGGCGTTTCCGAGGATAAGGTGCTGCTGTTTGCGGTGCTGCTGCATGTGGGCACCCTGATCTCCGTCTTTATCGTATACTGGAAAGACATCTGGGCGCTCATCGTGGAGCTTTGCCTGACCATCAAGGACCTGTGTACCGGAAAGGGGCTGCGGCTTGCAGAACGCCCGGTCAGGAAACTCGGCGTGATGATCATCGTGGCGACGATCCCAACTGCGGTCATCGGGCTTGCGTTCAGCGATTTTTTCGATTCTCTGTATACGTCGGTGATTCCGATCGGTGTGGGTCTGATCATTACCGGCTTCCTGCTGGTGCTTGCCGAAAAAATGGGAGAGGGGAACCGCGGCATTCAGCAGATGAACTTTCGCAACGCGATTTTTATCGGTCTGGTGCAGGGCGTTGCGATCTGTCCGGGTATTTCCCGGTCCGGTTCGACCCTGTTCGGGAGCCTGATCTGCAATCTCGACCGTAAATTTGCGGTGAAATTCGTATTTTTGATTTCGATACCGTCCATTTTGGGCTCGGCTGTACTGGAAACGCCGGCGGCTATCGAGGCGGGCGTGACGGCTGCGGAGCTTGGTCCGATTTTGGTCGGCATGTTGGTCGCGGCAGTGTCCGGGCTGGTTGCCATCAAGACGATGATCAAAATCGTTTCGGATAAGAAGCTTAGTTATTTCTCGTATTATGTATGGGTGCTCGGCGTGATCGTCGTGCTGTACGGTTTGTTTGCACCGATGCTCAGCAAGGCGGCGTAAACGGGTGCTCTGACAGAAAACTGCAGGCGGGAAACCAAAGCAAGGAGAGGAAAGGCTATGGCTGAGAGTAAACGCGGGCCGGGCAGACCGCCGGGCTCCAAAAATAAAACAACAAAAAACAATACAGGCGCAGCGACCTCTAAAGCCAAGGCGAAGGCACAGGAGATTCAAGCCAAGAAGAAAGCGGATCAGCGTGTCATGGACGAGATCTGGTCGATCATCACGATCGCGATCGGCGCATTCCTGGGTATTGCGACGATGACAAACGGCGCAGGCGCGTTCGGCAATATGGTCGGTGCGGCGCTGCGGGGCGTATTCGCGCATATGGCATATGTGCTTCCGTTTTATCTGATTTTGTTCGGCGTGCTTCTGTTCGCGCGCAAGACGAGCCATTTTTCGCTGCGTACTTTTTTACTGCTGCTGGTGATTCTGCTGATGCTGGCGACGATGAACGCGATCCGCTTTTTGGATACGCAAAAGCTCGAGCTCAGCCTGGAGGTCATGAAGGGCTTTTATACGAGCGGCGAGCAGTTGCTTTCCGGCGGATTCTGCGGGATGCTTCTGGCGACGCTTTTCGTGCGCTGGCTGGGGCTGGCGGGATGCTGGATCTTCTGCATTGTCGCGGCGCTGGTCTGTCTGCTCTTTTTGATCAATACGCCGATATCCAGATTTTTCGGCAAAATTGCCGAAAGGGTAGAGGCACGCAAACTGGAAAAGGAGCATGCGCATCTGGATATCGAGCCTGAGCTGCAGGAAGGCAGTCCGACAGGCAAGGATGCCAGACGGCTTGCAGGTACGCAGATGCAGATGCAGCTTGGCGAGCCGCCGAGTTCGTTAGCAGCCGCGGCGCAGAGGACCAAAGAGAAACGAGAGATCAAGATCATTAACAGCAGTGTGTTGGAGGAACCGAAAGCAGAGGATATGTCCGACTCTGCGAGAGCTGCAGAGAAAGCAGTGACAGACCCTCCTGCACAGGAACAGCCGATGCAGGAACAGCAGAGCGAAATACCGGAAACGCAGATGCTTTTTGGCTCCGGTGCAGAAGCTGCAGCGCAAGCATCGGCACAGGCGCAGCCGCCGCAGCCTGAGCCGCAGAAGTGGTGGAGGTTCCCGAAAAAATCTTATGTTTCACCGAGTCAGGCGGCGGACAGCACCGCGAAGCTGCCGGAGAACAGTGTGCTGCGCTACATGAGCGATGATTCGCTGTTTGAGAAACAAAACGAGAACGGTATCGGGCTGGAGGAGCAGCGCGAGGCCAGAGCCGGTTATGGCATCGACGGCGGTATGCACGATTACGTGGGGACTGCTGTGCAGACCTATGGCATGTCGGGTATCGCGGAGACGGCAGCTGCGGCAGAAACAGCCGCACAGATCGCATCGGAGACTGCATTTGATGCCGGTCATGTCGGGGAAGCTGTTACAGAGATCCGCAAGGCGGCACAGCAGACGGAAACTTCCTTTGTCGGCAAAACGACAGGAACACCGGATAAAGTACCGACAGAGAAGCTTTCCAACAAAGAGGCGAAGGCTGCCATGCTGACGACTGAAGAGATCAACGCACAGCAAGCACCGAAGGAATACAAGAAGCCACCGATCTCTCTCTTGGAAAAACCGAGCGGCAGCGGCAAGACGAATACTAATCTGCTGACTGCCAAGGCGCAGAAGCTGGAGGAAACACTCAAGAACTTCCATGTTGACGCCAGAGTGGTACAGGTGACGCAGGGACCGACGGTCACGCGCTATGAGATTCAACCCTCTGTCGGCGTGAAGGTCAGCAGCATCGTGCGGCTTGCGGATGATATTGCGCTGAATCTGGAAGCAAAGTCCATTCGTATCGAAGCGCCGATCCCGGGCAAAGCAGCGGTCGGCATCGAAGTAGAGAACGATTCCGTTACGATGGTCAGACTGCGTGAAATCATTGACTCGGACGCATTCAAAAAGAGCAAGTCCAAGATCACCTTCGCGGTCGGCAAGGATATCAGCGGCAATGCGATTGTGGCGGATCTGAAGTCCATGCCGCATCTTTTGATCGCAGGCTCGACCGGTTCGGGCAAATCGGTCTGCATCAACAGTATTATTACCAGCTTTATCTACAAGGCAAATCCGGATGAAGTCAAGCTGATCCTAATCGACCCGAAGGTCGTAGAGCTGGGCAATTACAACGGAATTCCGCATTTGATGATCCCGGTGGTCACCGATCCGACCAAGGCAGCCGCGGCGCTGAACTGGGCGGTCGCGGAGATGACCGATCGTTACAAAAAATTTGCAGAGGAAGGCGTGCGAGATCTCGAATCCTATAACGAGTTTGTACGGGCCAATGCGGAACCGGATAAGGTCATGCCGCAGGTGGTCATCATTATCGATGAGCTCGCAGATCTGATGATGGCAGCGCCGTCGCAGATCGAGGAATCCATTTGCAGACTGGCGCAGATGGCGAGAGCCGCAGGCATGCATCTGATCGTCGCGACACAGCGTCCATCGGTGGATGTCATTACTGGCGTCATCAAGGCCAATATCCCGTCCCGCATTGCGTTCGCGGTGTCTTCGCAGGTCGATTCCAGAACCATTCTGGACATGCAGGGCGCCGAGAAGCTGGTCGGCAAGGGCGATATGCTCTTCAATCCGATGGGTATGGGCAAGCCGATTCGTGTGCAGGGAACCTTTGTCTCAGACGGAGAAGTACATAAGGTCATTGCATTTGTCAAAGAACAGGTGGCGCAGGGTCAGCCTGCCTATAATGAAGATGTGCTGACGCGCATCGAGCACAGCAATGTGCAGGACAGTGCGGAGGATACGGATGATCTGCTGCCGGATGCCATCGAACTGGTGGTCCGCAGCGGACAGGCCTCCGTCTCCATGCTGCAGAGACGCTTCCGCATCGGATACAACCGTGCGGCAAGGATCGTCGACATGATGGAGGCGCGCGGCATTGTCGGTCCGCAGGACGGCAGCAGACCGCGGCAGGTACTGCTGACAGAGGAAGAATTTGAGAATATGGGTAAGGAGACGGAAGAACAGGAAACATGAAAGTATATATAGAAACCTTAGGCTGTCCGAAGAACTTCAATGATACCGAAGTTGCCAAGGGAAGCCTGTGCGGGGAGAACGACTTCACACTTGCAGCTTCGCCGGAGGATGCGGATATCATCATGGTCAATACCTGCGGCTTTATCAATGACGCGAAGAAAGAATCCATTGATAAGATCTTTGAAATGAGTGCATACAAGCATGCGGGCAAAAAACTGGTGGTATCCGGCTGTCTGTCAGAGCGCTACAGCCAGGAGCTTTTTGATGAGATGCCGGAGGTCGACTGCTTCATCGGCGTGAACGAATACGAACAGCTGCCGGAGATTTTTAGAAATTTGGATATGAGAAAGAATCTTGTCGGCGGCTGCATCGGCGACACATTGCCGCGTATGCAACGCAAGCTTGACGATAATCCTTTTACGTCGACCTTGAAGATCGCTGAGGGATGCGATAATTTCTGCGCTTATTGCGTGATCCCGTCCATTCGCGGCGGTTTTCGCAGCAAGCGGATGGAGGATGTGCTGGCTGAAGCAGAGGAACTGGCGGCAGCAGGGTGCAAAGAACTGATTCTGATCGCGCAGGATGTAACAAATTACGGCATCGATTTGTATGGGGCATACAAGCTGCCGGAGCTTCTCCGGCAGCTTTGCCGGATTGAGGGGATCGTGTGGATCCGTCTGATGTACTGCTATGAGGATCGCATCACCGATGAACTGATTGCGGTCATGGCGACTGAACCGAAGATTTGTCATTATATCGATATTCCGATCCAGCATGCCGCAGACACTGTGCTGACAGCAATGAACCGCAGGTCGACGGGCGCGTCGATCCGGACGACGATCCGAAAACTGCGCGAGGCGATTCCGGACATGCACATCAGAACGACCTTGATCGTCGGTTTTCCGGGGGAAACGGAGGACGACTTCGAGGCGCTGCTGGACTTCGTGGAAACGATGCGGTTCGAGCGGCTCGGTGTGTTTGCTTATTCCAGAGAGGAAGGTACGCCGGCAGGTGAGATGGAGAACCAGATCGACGAGGCGGTCAAGGAAGCGCGGCTGGATGCGATCATGCGCCGCCAACTGGAGATCTCACTTGCTGTCAATGAGGCGAAGATCGGCAAAACCTTTACGGTTTTGGTGGAGGAACGCGATGCGGACGGCAGCTATATTGGCAGAACGGCTTATGACGCGCCGGAAATCGATAATTCCGTACTGTTTACTTCGAAGCGCGCGCTGAAGGCCGGAGACTTCGTGCAGGTGCAGATCAACGACGCGTTTGACTATGATTTGATTGGTGTGGAGGTGGAAGCAGATGAATTTACCAAATAAATTGACGATTGCAAGGGTAATCGCGGTGCCGTTTTTTATTGCAGCATATATGAAAGGCTGGTATCTGCCTGCTTTTGTAATTTTTATTCTGGCATCGCTGACGGATACGCTGGACGGCAAGATTGCCCGCAGGTATAATCTGGTGACGAATTTCGGCAAGATCATGGATCCGCTCGCGGACAAAATTCTGGTCTATTCGGCATTCTGCCTGATGATCCCGGAGCTGGTGCCGGGCTGGATGCTGATCATCATTCTGGCAAGAGAATTTACCATCGCAGGCATGCGGACGGTGGCGGCCTCTGAGGGTATCGTGATCGCGGCAGGCATGAGCGGCAAGATCAAGACGGTCCTGCAGATGATCGCAGTTCCGATGCTGCTTTTGGTGCCGCTGCTGACAAACATCTATCAGGAGCATATGGGCGCGGGATTCCTTTCGCAGGAGCTTTACCACGCCTACGTGATCGCCGCCAATGGTTTCCTGTGGGCATCTCTGGTGATGACGGTATACTCCGGTGTGGAATATGTATGGAAGAACAAGAGCGTTTTTTCGATGTAGAACGCTCGACGGTCCGGCAGGCTTTGCTGACAAGGCGAGGCTGATACTGCGCGGATTTTGACATGACTTGACATAAACAGGGTGAGGATATGAAAACTGCAATATTAACCGTAGGAACAGAAATTTTATTCGGGCAAATCGTGAATACAAACGCGGCCTTTTTGTCGCAGCAGCTGAACCATCTGGGCTATGACGTGATGTATCATTATACGGTCGGCGACAATCCGGGGCGGCTGGAGGAGCTGATTCATCTGGCGTTTCGCGATTGTGACCTGATCCTGACGACAGGCGGTCTGGGACCGACGCAGGACGATCTGACCAAGGAGACGATCGCCAAGGCGATGGGGGATGTGATTGTCGAAAATCCGGACTGCATGCAATATCTCAAAGAGAATTACGCGCGTGCCGGGCGGGCGATGACGCCGAACAATCTCAAACAGGCGTACATGCCCTCGCGAGCGATCGTATTGCCGAACGATGCGGGAACGGCGCCGGGGTTTGCGCTGGAGCAGGACGGCAAACTGATCATCGCGATGCCGGGACCTCCGCGCGAAATGACGAGAATGTTCGAGCTGCAGGTCAAGCCGCTGCTGCAAAAGAGACAGGACAGCGTGATTTATTACCGTATGTTGCGCATGTTCGGCATTGGAGAATCCAGCCTAGAAACAGTCCTCCTGCCGCTGATCGACGGACAGACAGATCCGACGCTGGCGACCTACGCCAAGGAGGGTGAGTGCAGTCTGCGCATCGCATCCAAGCGCACAACAGCGGAGGAAGCGAGAGCCGCGGTCGATGAAATGACGGAAAAGGTCCGGGCGATCGTCGGTGCATACATTTACAGCTATGATGACGAAGAGCTGATCGATGTCGTCGGTCGGCTGCTGCTCGAAAAGCATATCACGATCGCATGCGCGGAATCCTGTACCGGCGGACTGTTTGCGGGCGCGCTGACCGATACGGCAGGCATTTCAGAGGTCTTTGCGCGCGGCTATGTGACCTACAGCGCCGAGGCGAAGGAAGCTGAGCTTGGGGTAAAGCCGGAAACGATCGATGCTTACGGCATCGTCAGTCCGCAGGTCGCAGGCGAGATGGCCGCGGGACTGGCTGCGAAAACAGGCGCTGATCTTTGCATCTCTGTCACAGGGATCGCGGGACCGGGCGGCGGCAGCGAGGACAAGCCGGTGGGACTGGCTTATATCGGTCTTTCTTACAAAGGAAAGGTACAGACGGTCAAGTCCTATTACCGCAATGTCAGCCGCAAGTGGAACCGGCATTATACGCTGCTCAGGATGCTCTTTGAAGTATATCGGCTGATCTCTCAGGAAGAAAATTATTAAAAGTCGAAAATAATGGTTGCATTTTACATGTAAATATGATACGATTGTTCCATAAATTAGGAACAATGTGACGAAAAGCATGCGTTTTGTAAAGAAAAATATCGGCTGATCTCTCAGGAAGAAAATTATTAAAAGTCGAAAATAATGGTTGCATTTTACATGTAAATATGATACGATTGTTCCATAAATTAGGAACAATGTGACGAAAAGCATGCGTTTTGTAAAGAAAACACTTGACGAAAAGAACAGTTTGCGATAGAATAAGAACAAACAGAACAAATGTTCTTGATTGAGTGAAATGACGATTCGCTGATTTCGGAGGGACAGAGAATGAGTGTAAATACAAACAAAACAGAGAAAGATAAAGCACTGGAAGCCGCGATGGCGCAGATCCAGAAGCAGTTTGGCAAGGGCGCCATCATGAAGCTCGGTGATGAGAGCGCACAGATGAATATTGATGCGATCTCCAGCGGTTCCATCAGTCTGGATATCGCGACCGGCATCGGCGGCGTACCGAAAGGCAGGATCGTGGAGATCTACGGACCGGAATCCTCCGGCAAGACAACGCTGACGCTGCATATGATCGCAGAAGCGCAGAAGGCGGGCGGCAAAGCGGCATTCATCGATGCCGAGCACGCGCTGGACCCTGTCTATGCAAAAAATCTGGGTGTCGATGTCGGCAGTCTGCTGGTGTCCCAGCCGGATACCGGAGAGCAGGCACTCGAAATCTGCGATATGCTGGTGCGCAGCGGCGCGCTGGATGTCGTTGTCATCGACTCCGTTGCTGCGCTGGTGCCGAAAGCCGAGATTCAAGGAGAGATGGGCGACAGCCATGTCGGTCTGCAGGCAAGACTGATGTCGCAGGCTCTGCGCAAGATTACCGGTACGGTCAACAAGTCCAACACCTGTGTAATCTTTATCAACCAGCTGCGTGAAAAGGTCGGTATCATGTTCGGCAACCCGGAGGTTACGACCGGCGGTCGTGCATTAAAATTCTATTCGTCCATGCGTCTGGATGTCAGAAGGATCGAAAGCATCAAGGTCGGAGACAGCGTTGTCGGCAACCGTACCAGAGTCAAGGTTGTCAAAAACAAGGTTGCACCTCCGTTCAAGCAGGCGGAATTTGATATCATGTACGGCGAAGGCATCTCCAAGGCAGGAGATATTCTGGACTGTGCTGTCGATGCCAAGCTGGTCGAAAAGGCGGGCTCTTGGTACAGCTACGCGGGCGAACGCATCGGACAGGGTCGCGAAAATGTCAAGAACTATCTCAAGGATCACCCGGAAGTCATGGACAGACTGGAAGGACAACTCCTAAATCAGATTAAAAAAGAAGATATCCAGGCAGAACCGGACATTCCGGAGTCCGACATCTCCGAGATCATGGATCTGTTTGTGGATGAGGACGGCGTGATCATCGAAGAATAAGGATCAGAGCAAAAATTTACGGACAAAATGGCTGAAAGGGCTTGACTTTCAGCCATTTCAATGTTATGATAACTAAGTTGAGCCGCACAGACTGGGTTTTGAAGTGCAATCAATACGGAATGCCACCCACAATGGCGAGACTGGATAGAGGAGGAATTTATTAAATGTACGCAGTAATTGAAACAGGCGGTAAGCAGTACAGAGTACAGGAAGGCGACATCATCACGATCGAGAAGCTGAACGCTGCAGTCGGTGACGTTGTAACTTTCGACAAGGTGCTCGTTCTCGGCGAAGGTAAGGATATCAAAGTAGGTGCTCCTTACGTTGGAACTGCTGTAACAGGAACAGTAGTTGAAAATGGCAAAGGCCAGAAGGTGATCATCTTCAAGTACAAAGCAAAGAAGGATTACAGAAAGAAACAGGGTCACAGACAGCCATACACAATGGTCAAGATCGCAAGTCTGACCGGCGCAGCGCCGAAGCAGGAAGCGCCAAAGGCTGAAGAAGTTCATGCTGAGCCTGCAAAAGAAGAAGCAAAAGCAGCAAAGAAAATTTCTGCTTCCATGAAAAAAGATGAACTCATTGCTTTCGCGAAAGAAAATAACATCGAAGTAGATGAAAAGGCTACCAAGGCTGTCATCATCGAAACGATCGAAGCAGCGTTAAAGTAATAATCTGATATAGTTAGGAGGTACTTTTTATGGCAAGTAAAAAAGGTGTAGGTAGCTCTAAGAACGGTCGCGATTCCGAGTCGAAACGTCTTGGACTGAAGGCTGGCGACGGTCAGTTTGTAAGCGCTGGCAGCATTCTGGTAAGACAGAGAGGAACGAAGTTCCACCCTGGCAACAATGTTGGTATCGGCGGAGATGATACATTATTCGCGAAAATTGACGGCGCAGTCAAGTTCGAAAGAAAGGACAAGACGCGCAAGCAAGTAAGCGTATATCCGAAGGAAGCTTAATTAGAGTGATGGACCCTGTACATCTCCGGATGCACAGGGTCTTTTTGTCCCTTTGTAAAATGCACAGGATGACCGGAAAGGAGGTCGGAGTATGTTTGTTGACCGAGCGAAAATTTATATCAGGTCCGGTAAAGGCGGAGACGGTGCGGTGACATTCCGGCGGGAACCATTTGTACCGGAGGGCGGTCCGGACGGCGGTGGCGGCGGACGCGGCGGTGATGTGATATTCCAGGCAGATCGCAATCTCAGGACATTGATGGACTTCAAGTATAAGAAGAAATATGAGGCCGAAAACGGACAGAACGGCATGAAAAAGAAGCGGTTCGGCAAAGCCGGTGAGAATCTCATCATCAAGGTTCCGATGGGAACGGTCGTCATCGATGAGGAAACCGGATTGGTGATGAAGGATCTTGTCGAAGATGGTGAGCGCTTTGTCGCTGCCAGGGGCGGGCGCGGCGGACGTGGAAACACACATTTCAAAAATGCTGTCAGACAAGCGCCCAATTTTGCAGAAGCCGGCGGTCCGGCCAAAGAGCGCAATGTGATATTGGAATTAAAACTGATCGCAGACGTGGGGCTGGTGGGCTTCCCGAATGTCGGCAAGTCGTCTCTGTTGGCGGTGGCGACCAGTGCGCAGCCGAAGATCGCGAACTATCACTTCACGACGATCGACCCGAATCTGGGTGTAGTACAGATTCATGACAGCCGCTTCGTGATGGCGGATATTGCCGGTATCATCGAAGGGGCCAGCGAGGGGCTCGGCATGGGCTTCAAATTCCTCAAGCATATTGAAAGAACCAAGGTCCTGATCCACGTTGTCGATGTTTCCGGCAGCGAGGGACGCGATCCGATCGACGATTTTGATAAGATCAATCAGGAACTGGAACGGTACAGCCCGCGGATCCTCAAAAAACCGCAGCTGGTTGCGGCGAATAAGATCGATATGATCGACGAAGAAGATCCACAGTACCTTGCTTTCAAGGCGCATGTGGAGAAACAGGGCTATCAGGTATTTCCAATGTCAGCGCCGCTGAATCTGGGTGTCAAAGAGATCCTGGATGCAGCCTTATTGGAGCTGCAGCGGATTGAGGCAGACCCTGCGATGCAGCAGCAGGATGATACCACGTATTTTGACTTTGAAAGCGAAGAACGCGATCCGAACTATCGCGACATCACCTGCGGATATGATGAAGTGGAAAACGTTTACACCCTAGAGGGCAAGCAGCTTTCCAAAATCTTCAACTCTACGAACTTCAACGATATGGGCTCTCTCCGTTATCTGTACAAGTATATCGAGAAGAAGGGTGCGATCGATCAATTGAAGGAGCTGGGTCTGGAAGAGGGAGACATGATCCGTATTCAGGATTACGACATGGAATACTGGGAGGAATAGCGGCATTTGTGATAATTTTTGTTCCAATCTCATAAACTAAGCGTGAGAGGGATGGGAGGAAAATATCATGGATTCGAAGGAAAAATTGATCACGCAGGGTATTATCTGCTGTATGGTGTTTGTATGTGCAAAAGGACTTTCCTTTTTGCCGGGAGAACGCGCGCAGACAGTGGAAACGGCAGTCATGCAGCAGCTGCAGAAGCACTATACGGAGGATGATCTGAAACATTTCGCAGAGAAAGTTTCCCAAACCGTCAAGGAGACACCTGCCGCAATCGCGCATGTCGTGACAAGGGCTAACAGTGCCGCGGAGAGTCTGGAAACACTTGTATCTGCGCAGGCAGAGCAGCTGCAGCCGGTATACGCGCCTGCTGATGGTGTGGTGCTGACCTCCGGTATTGATGAGACGCTTGGTATGGTCGTCAAGCTGCAGCACGAAAAACAAGTCATGACTTGCGGCAATCTTTGCCGCGTTTCGGTGGTCGAAAAGGAAACGGTACAAAAAGGCGATATCATCGGGTATTATGACAAAACCTGCGGCAAAAGGTTTTATTATGATGAACAAGAGAATGACAGAAGATGAAGTAAAAAAATTATATTTGCAATGTCAGACGCCGACACATGTGATCGCGCACTGCAGGGCGGTCGCGGACGTTGCTGTGCGGATCGGTGCAGCCTTGAATCAAAAAGGCTGTCATTTTGATCTTGCGCTGCTCAAGGGCGCCGGTCTGGTGCACGACGTTGCCAGAACGCAGGAGGATCATGGCGGAGTTGCTGCAGATATTTTGCAGAAGCTTGGCTACCGGGATGAGGCAGATATTATCCGCCATCACATGCACTATACTTTGGCAGCGCATATGGACAAGCTGACTGCCTGCGATCTGGTCTGTCTGGCAGATCGTCTGGTGATTGAGGATCAATATGTGGGGCTGGACAAGCGCTTTGACTATATCCTGCACAAAAATGAAAATCAGGCGATGGCCAAAGAAAAGATTCTGCAAGCGAAGGCGCAAACGCGGCAGCTGCTTGACGAAATGGAAGCGGTCTTAGGCCAATCCATCGACAGCCTCTTTTGCCCAAAACAAGAAACAACAGAAAGATGACAATGAAAGAGATGAACACACAGTATCAATTAGATACCTTATTAAAGCGTGTGGAAAAACCCGGACGCTATATCGGCGGAGAGCTTTTCTCTGCACAGAAGGATCCGCAAAAGGTCGATGCGCGGTTCGCGTTTGCTTTCCCGGATCTTTATGAGATCGGCATGTCTTACCTCGGACTGCAGATCCTGTACCATCAGCTGAACAAACAGGAAAATATCTATTGCGAGCGTGTTTTTGCACCTGCAGGAGATATGGAAACGCTGATGCGGCAGGAACAGGTGCCGCTGATGACATTGGAGACCAAAACGCCGCTTGTGGAGATGGATTTTGTCGGCTTTACGCTGCAGTATGAAATGTCCTTTACAACGATTCTGAATATGTTAGAGCTTGCCGGTATGCCTGTCTATGCAAAGGCGCGCGGAGACGAATTCCCACTGGTCATCGCGGGCGGTCCTTGCGCATTCAATCCGGAGCCGCTCGCGGATTTTGTCGATCTGTTTCTGATCGGTGACGGCGAACAGGCGCTGCCGGCGCTTGTGCAAAAATACATCGAATGCAAGCAGAACGGGATCACGACCAAAGAAGGCTTTCTCAGAGAGGCCTGTCAATTGGAGGGCGTTTATGTCCCGCGCTTTTATGATGTCGTTTACGCCGAAGATGGTACGATAAAAGAATTATGTAAACTTTATGAGGGCGCACCACTGCCTGTGTGCAGGGCGATCCTGCCGGAGATTGAAACGGTTGATTTCCCGGTAGAGCCCGTCATTCCAATCGTGGAGGCGGTGCACGACCGTTCTGTCGTGGAGACCTTCCGCGGCTGTACGCGCGGCTGCCGCTTTTGTCAGGCCGGCATGATCTATCGTCCGGTGCGGGAACGTTCCAAGGATCAGATCCTGCAGCTCGCGGAGAAACAGCTCAAAAACACCGGAAACGATGAGCTTTCTTTATTATCCTTGTCCACCAGTGATCATTCCTGCTTTGAGGCGCTCACGATGGCGCTGATTGACTATACGAAAAGGGAAAATATATCGTTATCCTTGCCGTCTCTTCGGGTTGACAAGTTCGCTTTCGATGTGCTCAACCGGATTCAGGAATATAAAAAGTCCGGGCTGACCTACGCGCCGGAGGCGGGCACGCAAAGACTGCGGGACGTCATCAACAAGGGCGTGACAGAAAGCGATATTTATCAGTCAATCGAGCAGGCGTTGGAGCTTGGCTGGAAACATATCAAGCTGTATTTTATGATTGGACTGCCGACAGAGACTTACGAAGATCTTGACGGCATTGTCGAGATCGCAAGGAACATACGAGAGCTTAATTATAAGGTGAACGGGCCGAAAGGCGGACGTTTCAGCCTGACGGTCAGCGTCTCCAACTTTGTGCCAAAGGCGCATACGCCGTTCCAGTGGATGGCGCAGGATACCCCGGAGATGTTTGCGGAAAAGCACAATTATCTGGCGGAGCGGCTCAAAAAGTTGAAAGGTGTGACCTTCCATTATCACGATAATCAGACCAGCGCTTATGAGGCTGTTTTTGCGAGAGGCGACCGCAGATGCAGCAGGCTCCTGTATGAGGCGTTCCGGGCAGGCTGCAGACTGGACGGCTGGACGGAATATTTTAACCGCGAAGGCTGGGAGACGGCTTTCGCAAAGAGCGGCATTGATGTCGATTTTTATACCACAAGGCAGCGTTCTTACGATGAAATCCTGCCATGGGATATCATCGACAGCGGGATCATGAAAAAGTTTCTTAAGCTGGAGAGCGAAAAGGCGCTTGCGGCTCAGACAACGCGCGATTGCCGATACGGCTGTGTCGGCTGCGGCATGAATCAAAAAGTGGCTTGTCCGATGGAGGGGATCTATGGCAAATAGATATGTGATCAAATTTTCAAAAACAGGGTATGTCAAATATACCTCGCATCTAGATCTTCTGCGCATGTTCAAACGTGCGTTCAAAAAGGCTGATTTGGGCTTATCGTATTCGCAGGGCTTCAATCCGCACCCGAAGATGAGCTTCGCGCAGCCGCTTTCCCTGGGTTATGCGGGCCGCAGCGAGCTGATCGAATTGGAGACCGCACGTCCGCATCAGACAGCGGAGATTCTCCGGGCGATGCAGGGACAGATGCCGCAGGGGATTGAGATTCTCGCCTGTTATGAGCTGCCTGCAGAGGTTAAGTCGCTGGCGGCCGCCGCGGACAGCGCGGCGTATAGGATCTGGATTCTGACAGACAAGACGGAGGCGGTGCTGCGGGAAGATTTGCGGAGGTATCTGCAGCAAAACGAGATTCTGGCGATGAAACGCATGAAAAAGACCAAAAAAGAAGAACCCGTCAACATCAAAAACAGGATCCGCAAGATCGACATCGCAAAAGTCGGAGATTTTGCTGTCATCGAGACGGAGCTGGATTGCGGCAGTCAATCGAACTGCAGCCCGGAGCTTGTGATCGCGAGCTTTTGCAGTTTTGCAGGCATTACAACGACAAGGGATTTGATTGAAGTTGAGAGAAGAAATATAAACTTTGTAAACAAGTTACAATTTTAGTATTGACATCCTTCTATTACATGATGTAATATTATGTCAAAGGAGGGTGGCTATTCATGTTTAATCATCAGTTTTTTGTTTCCCTGAAACGTGCCATGCGTTTGGAAACAGTCAAACATTTTGTACAAGTACATCAAGATCGTATCAAAACAGTTGCTTTACCCTTGTTGGTGATAGCTGCTGTTTTGTTTTTTTGGATCTACGGCAATGTGCAGGACGGAGAAAGCATTCGCGTGGAAGATGCAACCGCAGACGCACAGCAAACAGAGGACGTGCAGGACGACGGGACTGCCGGAACGGACGCAGCAGAACAAACACCGCAGGGCGATATCTATGTCGATATCTGCGGGGAGGTTGTACGCCCTGGTGTGTATCAGATTGCGAGCGGCACCAGACTCTTTGAGGTGATCGCGCAGGCAGGCGGACTGACAGCAGAAGCGGATATCAACGTCATCAATCAGGCGGAGGTCGTATATGACGGGCAAAAGATACGCATCCTTTCTTATGCGGAAACCAGCCAGGGTGTACAGACTGCATCCGATCCGTCCGGCGGACAGGGCGGCTCGCAGGGGAGCAGCGACGGCAAGGTCAATATCAACCGGGCTGATGCAGCGGCGCTCCAGACCATTCCGGGTATCGGACCGTCAAAAGCAGAACGAATCATTGATTATCGAAACACCGCAGGACCGTTTCAAAGCATTGAGGATATCAAAAATGTTTCCGGCATCGGTAATAAAACCTTTGAGAGTATCCGGGAATACCTTACAGTTTCCTGATATCCGCGCATAGCTGACGAATTTGTGAAAGGACCGATCAAAGACTTTTTTCGCTGTGTAAGTATAAAATTTTCCAAATGGGTCAATCCTAGCTGTGAGGTGATGAAATGTTTACACAGAAGAAAAAGAATTATCAGACTTTTCTATATGTCGCAGTCGTTGTAACGCTCTGCTTTCTAGTACTTGCACTCCTTTGGCCGCAGGATGCGCCGGAAGAGCCGTCTGCAGATCTGTCGAGCACTTCTCTCCGCAGCGAAGATCAAGACAAGCCGGATGAGCCGGATTCATCAGAGGCGCCTGATGTACACGCTTCGGATGAAGACCCGGAGGAGAGCTCTGATGGAGAGCCAGACGAGGAACAGCAAAATCCATCGGACGGTGCCGATCAAAAAGATAACATGTCGGGAAGCGCTGACTCATATTATTTAGTAAAGCACGCAGACGGGCAGATCAAGGTGTATTTCGTGAACGGTGACGGCAGCATGATCGAGCTGGAGCATACGTCCATCGTCTACGAGGTCCTCGGCATAGAGGACCAAAAGCATTTTGATGCCGGCTGGAGGATCAGCAGTCAGGAGGAGCTGGCTGTTCTGCTGCAGGATTTTGAGAGTTAGGTTTGGGCGGAGATTCATGAAAAAAAATATCAGAAAGTCAGTCGTTTTATTCTGCATGGTGCTGCTTGCCATCGGCGGGATCGGGTTTTGTATCGATCATTACCGCGATGCGCGGGAGGCGGTGCAGGTCGTCAGTGAACGTGTGCTGATCCCCGGCGGGCAATCGGTCGGTATCAAGATGAATGTCAAGGGCGTTCTGGTCGTCGGTCTGGAGGAAATCGAGACGGCAGACGGCATTGTCAGTCCCGGCTACGCGGCCGGACTGCAGATCGGCGACATCATCACGAAGATCGACGGAACGGCTGTATCCTACGCCGCAGAGGTCTCCGACATCATTCGCACTGCAGGCGCGCGGGATTTATCGATGGAAGTCATGCGCAAGGAGGAAAAGCTGACGCTTACGGTCAGACCGGTCAAGGATACGCTCAGCGATTCCTATAAAATCGGGCTGTGGGTCAAAGAAAAAATTGCCGGCATCGGGACACTGACCTTTTACGATCCGCGTACGAATACCTTTGCTGCCTTAGGGCATGGCATCTACGAAAGTCAGACGGGAACACTGCTCGGTGCCGGAGAAGGACAGCTGCTGCCGACAGAGGTCAAGTCCATCAAGGAAGGTACGGTCGGCAAACCGGGCGAGATTCGCGGGGTCTTTTACGGCAGTGAAAAACCGTTCGGCATGGTGAAAAAAAATTCCAGCTTCGGCATTTACGCAAAAGGAACGAACCTTGAGGCTTTCTCAGATGCAGAACCAATCGTGATGGGGCATCGCGAGCAGGTCGAAAAGGGGAAAGCGTATATTTTGACGACGATTGACGGAGATCGCGTGGAGAAATTCGATATTGAGATCAACAAGGTAAACAGACAAGACGAACCGGACAGCAAGAGCATGGAGGTCACAGTGACGGACAGCCGTCTGCTTGCGTACAGCGGCGGCATCGTGCAGGGCATGAGCGGCAGTCCGATCATCCAGAATAACCGGCTGATCGGTGCAGTGACGCATGTTTTTGTCAACGATCCGACCAAGGGCTACGCGATTTTCGCGGACTGGATGGTAAGCGAATGCGACAGCTTGTAAAATCTTACACATAAATTGGTAAAAACACGAAGAATGGCGAGTTTTTCGCATTTTACCCTCTAAATCTGTAACAAAATGTTTCAAAAAACTTTCCCAAAACGGTTGACAATATACTACAATAAATTTAAGGAGATTACCGAAATCGGTAAATCGATGCATAAGTGTGAGGCAGTAAGAAGAAACAAAGAGAAGTATGAAACTAAAGGAGGAACTCATGAAGAAAATTACGATTGGTGTCGTAGACGATAACAAAGATTTTTGTGATGTCGTGACAGAGCATTTAAAAAAGCAGAGTAATATGGAGATCAGCTTCGTGGCGCATGACGGCAGGGAGGCGATGGAGGTGCTCAATCGGGGTAACTGTCCGGATGTTCTGGTTTTGGACCTGATCATGCCGCATCTGGATGGATTCGGTGTATTGGAAGGGTTGAATAATCTTGAACTGTCCAAATATCCGCGTGTGATCATGACCTCTGCAGTCGGACAGGATTCTATGATCCAAAAGGCCATGCATCTGGGCGCGCAGTATTATCTTGTCAAGCCGGTCAATATGAGCATGCTGATCAAACGGATCAATCAGCTGCAGGATCATGAACAGGAATATTTTATTCATGATACCGCGCAGGGCCATCTGCGCAAATCTCTAGTGCTGAAGGATTCTCTGGCAGCCAATGATCTGGAAGTGGATATTACGAACCTGATCCATGAGATCGGCGTTCCGGCACATATCAAAGGCTATCAGTACATTCGCGATGCCATTACGCTGGTCGTCGCCAATATGGATCTGCTCAGCGCTGTGACGAAGGAGCTGTATCCGACGGTCGCAGCTATGAACGGCACCACGCCGAGTCGTGTGGAACGCGCGATCCGTCATGCGATCGAGCTGGCATGGAATCGCGGCAAGCTGGAGACCTTGAACAGTCTGTTCGGCTATACCATTCAAAACGACAAGGGGAAGCCGACGAACAGTGAATTTATCGCAATCATTGCCGACAAGCTGAGATTAGAACGTAAAGTCGGCTGATCGTTTCTTTTCTGCAAAGGCCCGCGGTGCACAAGCTCGCGGGTCTTTTGTCTTTGTGTAGGAAATATCGCATAGCGATATTTCCGGAATAACGACAAAAACACCTTGCGAAGGGACGCTCATGGGTGAGCGCCATGTACGCATAGAAACCCCTGATTTTGTTTTGTACACTTCTGTCCTCTGACTGTCCGCACGCACGCCCAGCTCGACCATTTCAGCTTGCTGTTGGTGATTTTCTCAAAAAAATAAATCAATCTATATTCCCCTTCGCTGTTTGTCGAAAAATGTCGAGAAGTTTTTGTTCATAGTTCCATATTATCCCTTGCATTTTCTTCTTGCTTGCTTTAGAATGGTTTTACAGGAATTAGTTTTTAGAAATATTTATTGGTATTATTGATTGAATCTGTAATGTAAAAAGAAAGCTATGCAGCAAGGAGAAACACGATGAAACAGCAAACATCCCCGGAAAAAATCGATTTATTCAAAAACACCTTCCGCGCCAGTATGCC